>JABAOH010155953.1_pt2 | contig 15542 bp, 14 predicted proteins | sample 7062181 | NCBI WGS metagenome assembly JABAOH01 (sample SAMN14538630, study PRJNA623070) | marine sediment metagenome | biome: marine biome [ENVO:00000428]; feature: marine pelagic biome [ENVO:01000023]; material: deep marine sediment [ENVO:00002113]; isolation source: pool of 5 deep marine...
CCGAGAGAAACGCACCGTCTGGAGCACCGCGTCGGGCTGACTCCCTACGCCGTCGCTCGCCTTACCCATTACGGACATACTGTCGTCGTGGAGAAGGGCGCCGGTCTGACGGCTCGCTTCTCCGACAGGGAGTATGAGGCGAGCGGCGCGACGATCGTCTACAGCAGCGAGGAGGCGTACAAGCGCGCCGACATCGTCTGTCGAGTCGGTGTCCTCTCCGCCGCGGAGCTCGAGCTGCTCAAGCCGGGCCTGGTCATCTGCGCCTTTCACCACCTGGCCGTCATGCCACGCGAGCAAGTCGAGCGGCTATCTAAGCTCGAAGCCACGATCATCGGCTACGAAATCATCGAGGACGCCCAGGGCGACCACCCCATCCTCTCGGTGATGAGCGAGATGGCCGGGCAAATGGCGGTGCACGTGGCCGCCAACCTGCTTCAAAACGAGGCGGGTGGCCGTGGGATTCTCCTCGGCAACGTGCCCGGCGTCGCACCGCCCACGGTCCTGATCCTGGGGGCCGGCTCGGTGGGCCGCACCGCGGCGGGTCAGGCTCGGGCCAGCGGCGCGCACGTGATCGTAGTCGACGAGGACCTGGCCAAACTTCGAGATCTCTCGCGTGAGTTCTCCGGCCAGATCGTGACCGCCGTCGCCGGCCTGGCGCAGCTCGAGCGCTTCACCTCGATCGCCGATGTCGTCATCGGTGCGATCCTGATTCCGGGCGCGCATTCTCCCGTCCTCGTGACCGAGGAGATGGTCAAGGCGATGAAGCCGGGAAGCGTGATCCTCGACCTCTCCATCGACCAGGGCGGCTGCGTCGAGACCAGCCGTCCGACCACCCTGGATGATCCGACCTTCATCATGCATGATGTGGTCCACTACTGCGTCCCGAACATGACGGCGAACCTGGCGCGGACCGCGTCCCGGGCGCTGGCCAACGCGGTGCTCCCCACTCTCAAGGATGTGCTGCGAAAGGGTCTCGCCCAGGCCCTGGCAGATGACTCCGGTCTGGCGGCCGGGGTCTACCTCTACCGGGGACGCATGGTCAACGAAAAGGTCGGAGCGACCCTGGGAATTCCCACGGTGTCGCTGACGCAACTGCTCGACCGGGGTAACGCCTGATGAACTGGTTAGATGACTATAGATCGAAGTTGCAGAGCCCGGCCGAGGCCGTAGAAAAGATCAAGAGCGGCGACCGGGTTTACTACGCAGGCAACGCTGCGATTCCTCAGGCGCTGGTCCGCGCCCTGGCCGAACGGAAAGACGATCTGCGTAACGTACAGCTCAACCACGTGCTGCTGGTCGGAGAGGATCCGCTCTCGCTGCCGGGCATGCAGGACCACTTCCGTCACAACTCGCTTTTCGTTGGCCCGGCCGACCGAAAAGCAGTGAACGAAGGCCGCGGCGACTATGTGCCGATCTTCCTGCACCAGATTCCGCGCCTGTTTCGTCAACGCATCGTCCCACTCGATGTGGCCATGATCCAATGCTCGCCGCCCGACGAACACGGCTTTATGAGCCTCGGCGTCGAGACCCTGGCATCGATCGCCGCCTGCCAGATGGCTAAGACCGTCATCGCGCAGGTGAACGAAAAGATGCCGCGGGTTCTCGGCGACTCTTTCCTGCACGTGAACCGCGTGCAGGCGATCGTGGAGCACACCGAGCCCCTTCCGACCCTTCTGTCAAAGCCGGCCACCGCCGTGGAGAAGGCGATCGCCGCACATGTCCTACCGTTGATCGAGCCCGGTTCTACCGTGCAGATGGGAATCGGCGGCATACCCGATTCAGTTTGGGAATCGATGGAGGGCGACCTCGAGCTGGGCATTCACACGGAGATGATATCCGACGGTGGCATGAGAGCGATCCAGCGCGGTGTGGTGACGGGTACGCGCAAGAATCTTCACCAGGGCAAGCTGATTCTTACTTTCGCGCTCGGCAGCGAGGAGCTGTACGACTTCCTCGACAACAACCCGTTGATCGAGGCCCACCCCGTGGATTATGTAAACGACCCGTTCATCGTCAGCCAGAACGACAATATGGTGGCGATCAACTCGGCGATCGAGGTGGACCTGACGGGACAGGTGTGTTCGGACTCGATCGGCCCATACATCTACTCGGGATTCGGAGGGCAGGTGGATTTCATACGCGGCGCCGCTCGCTCTCGGGGCGGTCGCCCGATCATCGCGCTGCCAGCGACGGCGAAAGGCGGCGAGTTTTCGCGAATCGTGCCGTTCCTGAAGCACGGCGCCGGGGTGGTCACCAGCCGCGCGGATGTGCACTATGTGGTGACCGAACACGGAGTCGCCAACCTGTTTGGCAAAAATCTGCGTGAGCGCGCCGACGCACTGATCTCGATCGCCGACCCGAAGTTCAAAGAGGAGCTGGTGGTCGCGGCGAAGGAACGCAGGCTCTTACCGTGATTGTTTGAGTGAACATCAAACATCCGACATCCAACATCGAACTTCGAAGTTCTGGAGAACACTGGGAGGTGCCGTGAGAGCGATTCTGGTCACCGGTGCGCTCGGACAGATCGGCTCCGAGCTCGTCCCCGCACTCCGCCAGCGCTTCGGCGTCGACAACGTCGTCGCATCGGACATCCGGATGCCTGCCCGCCAGGCCGCCGCCGATGGCCCCTTCGAGCACGTCGACTGCACCGTGCGCCGCATGATCGATGAGGTCGTACGCCGGTACGACATCGGCACCATCTACCATCTGGCGTCGCTGCTCTCCGCCACCGCCGAGGAGAAGCCTCATGTAGCTTGGGACGTCAACATGGGAGGCCTTTATCGCGTACTTGAAGTGGCGCGTGTGAGCGGCTGCGCCGTCTTCTTCCCAAGCTCCATCGGGGCGTTCGGGCCCACCACACCCAGGCTACAGACACCGCAGGACACGCTGCAACGTCCCAACACGATGTACGGGGTCACAAAGGTCGCCGGCGAGCTGCTGTGCGACTACTACCACACGCGCTTCGGTGTCGACACCCGGGGCCTGCGCTATCCGGGACTGGTCTCGTACGTCGCGCTGCCTGGGGGCGGCACCACCGACTACGCGGTGGAAATCTTTTATGAGGCCCTGCGCAATCAACGCTACATCTGCTTTCTGAAACCTGACACACGCATGGACATGATGTACATGCCCGACGCGATAAGAGCTTCGATCGATCTCATGAGCGCCGACGCCGGTCGTCTCCGACACCGAAACGCGTTCAACATCACCGCAGCCAACTTTACACCCCAAAAGCTTGCAGCCGAGATCCGAAAGCATATCCCCGAATTCACCATCGATTATCAGGTGGACCCCATTCGCCAGGCCATCGCCGACTCATGGCCAAACTCTATCGACGATAGTGCGGCCCGTAGTGAGTGGGGCTGGAAACCCGAGTACGACCTCGAGAAGCTGACGCAGGACATGCTGTCCAATCTGAGAAAGAAGTTGGGGCTTGCGTGAACGCGTTCGTCCGGCTGGCGACTACGCCCGCCGCATCACGTATTCATACCAAGCGCGAAGCCCGCGGGGGTAGGTAGCGTCGCCTGAGTACACGTCGGCCAGACGCTCGGCGATGCGCCGGCCGTGGCGACGTAGCAGTCTTGTCCTCAACCCCGGGTAAGGATAGACCAGCCACGCCAACCGGCGACCGGCGCGCAGCTCCCGAAGCACGGCCGTCTCGAGTCGCGCCCGGTACAGTCGCCGCACGTCCCGCGGCACGAAGTTCGTCTCGGCCAGAACCTGGCCGGCGATCTGGCCGCTGCGGATCGCGAAGCTGATTCCCTCGCCCGTCACAGGGTCGGCGAAGCCCGCCGCGTCACCCGCAGCCATCACCCGGCCTCTCGCCAGATCGCCCTTCCTCATACTGAACGGTATGACCGAGCCGTGCCGCTCTTCCCGTTCGATCGAGTCGATTCCCAGCAGCTCATAGTAACGCGCGAGGTGAGCCGGGAGCCGGACCGCGGCCCGCCGTGTACTGAGCACGCCGACCGAAAGGTGGTCTTGCTTTGGAAAGACCCATGCATAGCCGTTGGGGACGACCCCGAAGTCGAAACGCGCCGTGCGACTGAAACGGTCGAACGTCTTCGCGTCGACGCTAATCTCCGATTCGAGCGCCGGAATCAGGCGCCGATCATCCTTCCAACCGGCCGCGCGAGTGGTTGGGCTGAGCGCCCCGTCTGCCGCCACGACGAAGCGCGCCGAAACGGCTCCACCGCTCGTTGCCAGCTCGACCCGATCGCCTCTCTCCTCCACACCTCGCAATGTGCAGCCTTCCCACAGCTCGGCGCCCGCCTCTCGCGCCGCGCAGGCCAGTAAGTAGTCAAGCCGCTCACGCATCGTCATCGAGATGAGCGTTCCCGTCCTCTCGACCACGACCCTGACATCGGAACGCAGATCGCTGATCTCCGCCACCCCGCATTCGCGCTCGACCGCTCCGGACACATCGATCGGAAGCAGTCGGCGCGCCCGGACCACCAGGCCGCCGCCGCAAGTCTTGTAACGGGGCAACCGTTTCTTTTCGATGACGACGACCGACACGCCGGCGGCGGCGAGGCCGAGCGCCGCGGAACAACCCGCGGGCCCACTGCCCACCACGGCCACGTCGTAGTGGCGGCGGGTGCTGGGAGAAATCACGCGCCGGATGGTCCCTCGTTGAGGTCAGCGCTGGGGCCGCTTAGCGGCCTTGCCTCGCACAGGCTATCGCCCCGGCTCCGGTCGCGGCAAGCGGGCCGAACCGTACCCCCCGCGTCGAACTGGGCGATCAGGCAACCATCAGCCGCCGCCTTCGGCTGGTTCCCGCGAATCGATCTCTGACAACTGGAGAGCGGAGGCGTAGAGGCGGGTGAGGTGCTCCACACGCAGGTGTGAATAGGCGATGAAGAGCACCAGAGCCAAGCCGAACGCCGACGCCGCCGTGCGCGCCAGCCAGTCGGGGTCCACTGACCAACGCAACACACGCTCGCCCGCGATTCCCGCAACGCAGCCGATCGAGACCGCCAGGCTCGGCAAGATGAAGCTCCGCACGAAACGCGACATGATCAGCGGCCTTCTAACCTCCGACCAGTGTCCTGGCTCCGCGCGCACAACCCGCTCGGCCCGACGATAGACGTTCTCGCCAACGAAGCGAAGCGGAAGGCGCCGAGTCGCCCGCGCTCGTTGCTTCTTCAGCTCGGCGCCGCGCGGAAATACGAGAAGAGGCCTGCGCCGACGGAGCCAGCGGCCCGAGAGGCTGTAGAGGTGATCGAACACCGCGACATCCCAGATGTCTCCGCAGAGGTAGCCGAGCAGTCCAAGCAATGCCCCGACTCCGAGCATGGGCCCGCGCGCAGCGCCGAGAGGAAGATCGGTGAAGTCTCCCGGCATTCCAGCGAACACCGCCTCCAGCGCCGCCGCGCAGACGACCATCACGAGCACAGCGCCCGGCAGCCCCTCGAGAAGCCTCCAGAGGCGCAGGGTCGTCAGCGTCCACTCCACGGCGCGGCTCAGCGTCATCTCACCAACACCGCTCCCCTCGGGCTAATCGGGTTTGCTGCCATGCCGACGCGCCCGTTCTAGCTTGTCGCCTGCTTCGTCCCAATCCAGCGAGTTAGCCTCCGGCGCCTCCTGAATCTTCTTGCCCCGCGATTCGAGACTCAAGCGCACGAGCAAAGGAAAGTGATCGGATCCGAAGTAAGTCAGGCGCTGCATATCGACGAGTAAGAAATCCGCTGAATGAAAAACGTGGTCGAGAGGGAACCGCAGGAACGGCAATCTGGCGTGGAAAGTCGAATAAAGGCCGCGACCGATCCTCGGATCGAGCAACCCGCTGATCCTGCGGAACAGCCGGGTCGTGTGCGACCAAGCGACATCGTTGAGATCGCCCGCAACGATCACCGGCGCGTCCATACCTCTCACGGTTCGCCCGAGAATGATCAGCTCCGCATCTCTCCGGGTCGACTCAGAGGCCTCGGTCGGCGACGGCGGTTCCGGATGAAGGCAGTGCAACGAGACGACCTGGCCGGAGCGCAGCCGCACCCTCGTATGGATGGACGGGACCCGCTGGCTCACCAGAAACTCGACCTCGGGATCGAGTAGTTCGAGGCGAGACTGCAACAACATACCGTAACGGTTTTCGAGGGGTTTCTCCACATTGTGCACAAACTCGTCCAGCGAACGCAATCTGGAACGCCACCACTCGTCGGTCTCGAGTGTGAGCAGGATATCCGGCTTCGCCGTCCGTACAATCGTAAGAAAGCTATTAGCCTCTCGATTCGCCATCTGCACGTTCGCGACCAGAAGCGATATCGTCGACCGTTCGCTCCAGCCCCGGGACCTTCGGACCTGCCTTCTTACCAGGGGCGTGAACGGTAGCAGCCGCTCCGTCTGCAGCATCACCGCGATCCCCAGGGCGCCCAGCGCGACCCAGTCGCCCACCGACCCTCGACCCGCAACACGCACACTCAGCCAGATTGCCGTTAGCAGCCCCAGCGTCAGGATCTGTGGCCGCGGAAAATCGAACACCCGCACCCACCATTCCGCCCGACGCAGCAACGGCACTAGCGTCGTGGCAACCACGACACAGGTCAGCAAATAGGCAATAGCCTGCACAACCAGCCTCGGTGGACGCAGGACTCAAGAAGAAAGGCAGCCGTTACCGACTGCCTTCCTGTCAGACCCGGATCAACCGGTGCAATTCTCGCAGCCTAATCGCGGCTCGTCGTCCGCGTGGCCGGAGGGAACGAAAGATCAGGTCGAATCCAGCCGTAGCTCGTCTCCAGGCGGCGAGCGTACTGCAACGCCTTCTTGTCGAGATTCTCGCCTGCTTCGCCCAGCGCGCTTCTGACTTTCATCTCATTCGCGTAGTATTCCGCCGGATCCTTCGCCGTCTCGACGACGAGGTACATGGGCAGATCGGGACCCATGACCGCCTGATATACTCGCCAGCCGGTCGTCAAGCCCTTCGATTTGTACAGCTGGACGTACTCTTTCACCACCGCCTCGACCTGCTGCTCCTTGCCCGGCAGCGTGTACCAGTAGTGGTACATCCGATACGGGCGCTCCGCCGTCAACGCTGTGGTCTCCGGTAGATACGAAAGGTCCTCTCGCAGCATCAGCACGAACGACTCTGCATGATCCGTGGCGGCGCTGGCCTTCTCTTGGATCGCCATGAACTTGTCGCGTCCAGCGGCCTCGATCGTCGCCTCCCAGTTCTGCCACGCCTTGTCCATGCCCGAGAAGCCCTGGACGGTTATCACGTAGGCGTAGCCGACTTCAGGTCCCGAGATCGTCGTGAACTGGACCTTGCCCGCAGCCTCCGGTACGGAGGCCAGGAGCTGGATCATCTCTTTGGTCGCGGCCTCGTACTCTGTCAGCATGGCGGGCTTCACATGCTCCGCCAGCACCCAGTACATCTGCGGCGGCCCATACTCCTGGGCGGCGAGCCCTCCAGGCAAGCCGAGCCAGACGAGGGCGGCAAGCACAGCCGGGGCGAGTCTTTTCATCGCTCTCCTCCTGAGCTGGTCTGTTAGTGAAAAATCACTCGCGTTTCGAGGCATCCTCGATGTCGAAGGGTGCCGGCTCGCGCCGACACGGCAAGATGGTGAGCCCGGCTGAAGATCGAAGGCCCGGCTTCGTTCGCGCCGGACGCGGCCAGGGCCGTAGGGAACGAACGGTTCCGAGATCGGGCAGGAACGAGCGTCACCAGGGGACCGCGCTGCGGGTTCGCACGAGGTTGAACTCGCCATCGGATCGAGTTTCGCTTTCAGGACCCCCGGAGCCGGGGCCAGCGCCTTCAGGGTCCCGTATCGCTTTAAGCGGGGTCAACCATAACCTCGACCGACCCGGGGGGCAACGGCTCTCGACCGACCCCGCGTCAGGCTTCCGTCCGCGCCCCGGGCAAGATCCGAGCGAGCCGTGCTTGCCCGAGCCGGCTCGGGATGGTAGCCTGCGAACTTCGACGTGACGGCCGTGAGATCAGCCTCGATCCGACGAAGCGAAGGCGAAATGGCGGCGACCGGCTCCCACCCACGATCCGGCTGCGCAGCTTGACTCGGCTCCCGCGCGCGCCCATCCCCCGCATGGCCAAGGCGGCGGCCTCCGTCTCGCTGTTGGCTGCATTGGCCGGGACCGTCGTGATCTTCGCACAGCCGCGCTGGCTCCTCAGCCTCTTGGGCCGGCGTGCGCCCGATGTGCTGTTTTTCGTCGATACGGAACGGCCCCTTGTGGCCCTGACCATCGACGACGGTCCGGACGCCACGAGCACGCCCGAAATCTTGCGTCTGCTGGCTCTGTACGACGCCCGGGCGACTTTCTTCATGATCGGTGAGCGGGTCCGCGGGAACGAGGCGGTGGTGAGCCGTCTGGTCGCCGACGGCCACGAGCTGGGCAATCACTTGGCCCGCGACGAGCCGAGCATCGGACTTTCGAGCCACCAGTTCGAACGCACGCTGCTCGACACGCATGCCGCCCTTTCCCGCTTCGCGCCGGTCAGATGGGCCAGGCCCGGGTCCGGCTGGTACAACGATGCGATGCTCTCGACCCTGGCGGCCCACGGCTACCGTTGCGCCCTGGGCTCCATCTACCCGTTCGATGCTCAGATCCCCTCGCCCCCCTTCGCCGCGCACTACATCCTCCGCCGCGTGCGCCCCGGTGCGATCATCGTGCTGCACGACGGCGGAGAGCGAGGCGTGCGGACCGCAGCGGTCCTGAGGACGATCCTGCCCGAGCTGCAGCGTCGCGGTCTACGCCTGGTGACCCTGACGGAGCTGGTGAACGACGAGGGGGAGGGGTGACGGGACAGGGAAAGCGGAGACCGCCGGCCCGGCCGGGGAGATGGCCAGGCCAGGCACCAAACCCGAATCAGACCGGCATGGCAGCCACTAGACTAGACCTCGGCGTGATCGGCGTAACGCGCGTACGGCTCCTGGCCCAGGGCCCCGCCCGGGACGATCCGGCGTAACCAGGCCAGGAGGGCGGCGCAGCTCGCCAGGGCCGCCCCGATCCACCAAAACCTCTCAAGAATTCGCAACATAAATCCGTTCTCCTCGTGCCACGCTACGTTGTACCCCGAACTCACCCAAAAAGCTCCCGCCTTACCTGTACTCCAACCTCACAACGGGCTCTCCTTGCCCCCCGGCCGGGGGCCGGATTATCTAATCCCTCCGGGTTACCCGCCAGGCGCGGGGAAGCAGATTGCAAGACGCGGGCCGCATACTCAGCGGAGGGGTAGAGTCAGGTGTCGCAAGCGGGTGGATCTTCGGTGGTCACGATCGTCACCGCGACGTACAACCGGGCCGAGTTTCTTCCCGGGGCGATCCGCTCCGTCCTCGCCCAGGACCAGCCGGCCTTCGAGTACCTGATCGTGGACGACGGCAGCACCGATCAAACGCCCGAGGTCGTTCGTCCGTATCTCGCCGATTCGCGTATCCGTTACCTGCGGACAGCGAACCAGGGCCAGCCGCGGGCCCTCAACCTGGGGCTGCGGCACGCGGCGGCCGAGGTCGTCGGGTTTCTCGACTCGGACGATGAACTGAAGCCCGACCATCTCTCGCGGCTCAGCCGTGAGCTCAGGGCTGGCGGCTACGATTTCCTGTTGGGCAGCTTCGAGCTGATCGTCCCGGACGGTGGACCCGAGCCCCTGGTCACCGACTTCTACAACCGAGAGAGAAAGATCCCGGTGCGGGAAATCGAGTGCATCACCGGGGTGCTGTTCGGCAGGCGCGAGGTGTTTCGGGCGCTCGGCGGCTTCCGGGACACCGTGTTCAGCGACACGGATCTCTTCCAGCGCTTGCGGGAAGCGGGTTATCGCTGGAAGCGCGTTGAGGTCCCCACCTACCGCTACCACTTCGGCCGTTCCAAAGACAGTATGGCGATCCGCGAGTCGGAGGACCCTTAGGCGCGACTCGGCCCTCCACGTCGGGCGGCGACGGCGCCCTCCAAGAACTCATTGACCTTTCGTCCCGCCCGGTAGTGCCGAAGGACGAACGCGACCAGGTCGTCTCGCAACAGCAGGCGTGGATCATCGTACTCGACGTAGTAGTAGAACTGCTTGTTGGCGATGAACGGAAGGTCGTCGACCACCGCAGCGAATTCCTTCGGTAGCCGTTTGTTCTTATCCCCTTGAAGTTCGCCGAACATGTCGCGAAACNNCCGTCGCGCAAGATGGTTCGCCGGATCTTCACCAATGTCTCTTTGTCAGGCTGGTAGATACCACCACCGATCCCGACTCCGTTCGCATCGAAGCGGAAATACAGGCCCGGATAGCGCATGTCTTTGCGCCCGCCGCGACTGATCACGGCTGCGACGTGTGTCTTGTAAGGAGTCTTGTCCGGCGAAAAGCGAATGTCCCGGGCTAGGCGGAACGTCGCATCCCCCGGCTCGATAGCAACGTTCGGATCGAGCAAGCTGACTCGATCGATCACCTCGGCCACAAAGTCGGTGAACGGTTCTTTGACGAACCGCTCGTACTCTCGCTTATGGGCGTGAAACCAGTCACGGCTGTTGTTCCGTTCGAGGCGTCTGAAGAAATCAGCGAATTCCGGTGAGAAGTGAGCCATGATCGCTCCGGCGCTGAGGCTGATCGGGTGCCCCTGGTCGAGCTCGGTGCGTTATAGTACTTCGGTCACCAAGGTACGGCCCAGAAGGTACGGCCCAGATGCCGGGACCCGGAATGGCCACATGAGATCAGGTTGCCGACCAGGGCCAGTTCCCCACACCGGCGCCGACGAAAGGGACACGGTACGTATGCGAAGACCCCGACCGACCCACGCCACAGCGTTGGCGCTCGCACTAGGTCTCGCCACCCTCACCGTCGCTCAGGCCCCAGCCGCAGCGGCGCAGACGCTTGACACGGTGGACGTGCTTCTCGTCGTAGCCCATCCCGACGATGAGGCGATGTTCGCGGCCACGGTCTACAAGATCACCCATACGCTCAAAGGGAACGTCGACCTCGCCCTCGTCACCGACGGCAGCGGTGGGTTCCGCTACGCCCAGCTGGCCGAGCCGCTATACGGCCTGGAACTCACGGACGAAAGGATCGCCCGCCACCACCTGCCTGCCATCCGCAAACAGGAGCTGATGGCCGGTGGCCGCATCATCGGGCTGCGGAACTACTTCTTCCTCGACCAGCCGGACCCCGAATACACCGAGAGCGTGGACACGGTGCTCAACCACGCATGGGCAACCGCTCAGGTGCGGTCACGCCTGCATGAGATCATGAAACGTGGCGGCTACGACTTCGTGTTCGCGCACCTCCCGATCCCGAACTTCCACGCTCACCACAAGGCGGCGACGATTCTGGCCCTCGAGGCGGCCGCCGAGCTCTCCCCGGCTCAAAGGCCGGTGGTGCTCGGCAGCTTCGTCGGCAGTCGAAACGACTCCACCGCGTTCTTCCGCGAGTTCACCGAGCATCCAGGCTACCCGATCACCCGGGTCACGGCGAGCCAACCTTCCTTTACCTTCGACCGGCTACAGCCCCTGAGCCCCGACGGGCGGTTGAATTACCAGATCGTGGTCAACTGGCTGATCGCCGAGCACAAGACCCAGGGGACCATGCAGCTGTTGATCAACCGGGGCGACTTGGAGCGGTTCTGGTTGTTCCAGATGAACGGCGACGAAGGGGCGGCCCGGGCCGAGGCGCTGTTCCGCCGCCTGGAGCCGCCCGCGCCATCGGAGCCACCGGAATGATCCGGCGCGGCGGGGATGGTCAGCGGCCCCGCCGGGCCGTACCTCCGCCAGCTGACGACCGCCTGACTCTTGCCTGATCGGGCGAGAGAGCCACTTGATCGGCACCTGATGGCGGCATGCTAGCATTCGGTCGTCGTTTCGAGCGTAGAGGACCGGCGACCAAATCGGAGGCACGATGTTCAGGTTTCGAAAGGCGCCGCTGTTGAGCACGCTGGCGCTCGTTGCCTGGGTGGCCGTGGTGGTTCTCCAGGGGTAAGGCCTTCTTGAAGGGATGGGGAGGGGGCCCGGACGCGGTGGCGTCCACCCTCAACCGGCGACGCGTCAGCCGCCCCTGGACGCACGAGCAGCGGGTAGGACGCAGGAGCGCGAGAACCCGGTCGGGGCACGGTTCGCCCCGCCGGGTTTTTCGTAACCCGGCGCGCCGCCGCGCGTCTAATCTCCGAATTTGAGCCCCTGAGCCAGGGGCATCTCAGCGCTCCAGTTCATGGTGTTGGTCTGCCGGCGCATGTAGGCCTTCCAGGCGTCGGAGCCCGACTCGCGGCCGCCGCCCGTCTCCTTCTCGCCGCCGAAGGCGCCGCCGATCTCGGCCCCGCTCGTCCCGATGTTGACGTTGGCGATCCCGCAGTCGCTACCGCGCGATGAGAGGAAAAGCTCCGCCTCAAGGAAGTTGTCGGTGAAGATCGCCGAGGAGAGGCCCTGCGGCACGCCGTTGTGCAGCGCCAGCGCCTCGGTCATCTCAGCCACTGCTTGCTGGGGCGACGATGACTTCTTCCCGTAGCCTATGATATAGAGGATCGGCGCGAAGGTCTCCTCCTGAACGATCTCGTACTCGTTCCTGGCCGCCGCGATACACGGCTTCACGTAGTGGCCGCCGGGATAGTCCGCGCCATCCAGCATATCACCGCCGTAGAGAATTTCGCCGCCCTCTTCCTTGATCCGATTGATCGCGTTCTGCATGTCCTTCACCGCGCCCCGGGTCACGAGCGGTCCCATCAGGGTATCGGCCTTGCGAGGATCGCCGATGCGCACTCCCTCGTACGCTTTGACCAGACGCGCGACCAACTCGTCGCGGGTCGATGCGTGGACGATGATCCGTCGTGTTGACGTGCAGCGCTGACCTGCCGTCCCCACGGCTCCGAAGAGGATGGCGCGCAAGGCCAGATCGAGGTTGGCGCTGGGTGTGACGATGATGGCGTTATTGCCGCCGAGCTCCAGGATCGTGCGGCCTAAGCGCTTGCCCACCACCTCGCCGACGCGGTACCCCATCTGACAGCTTCCGGTTGCCGAGATGAGGGGTACGCGTCGATCGTGAAGCAGCCGGTCGCCTATCGACGAGCCCTTACCGATCACCAGTGAGAATATCGCCGGATCCACATCGTTTTCCCGGCAAACCTGCTCGGCGATCCTGATACACGCGATGGCGCAAAGGGGGGTCTTGCTCGCCGGTTTCCACACCACGCTGTCGCCACAGACCGCCGCGATCGCCGCGTTCCAGCTCCAGACCGCCACCGGAAAATTGAACGCGGTGATGACGCCGACGACGCCCAGCGGGTGCCACTGCTCGAACATGCGGTGGTCGGGCCGTTCCGATTGCATGGTGAGGCCGTAGAGCTGGCGGGAAAGGCCGGTGGAGAAATCGCAGATGTCGATCATCTCCTGCACCTCACCCTCCCCCTCGGGCAGGATCTTGGCCATCTCCAGCGTCACGAGCTGGGCCAGCTCGCTCTTCAGCTCTCGCAGCCGGTTGCCCAGCTGGCGCACGACGTCACCACGCTTCGGTGCCGGGACCGTTCGCCAGTGTAAGAACGCCTTGTGCGCGCGATCGATGATCTGGTCATACTCGGACTCGGTGACCTGTCGCACGGTGGCAATTCGCGAACCGTCGATCGGGGTGATGACCTCTTGCTCTGAGCCCGATCCGATCCACTCGCCGCAAAACCCGCCGGCGTTAATGTCCTGGATTCCCAGCTTTCGAAGGAAACCGCTATCGACTTCAACTGTAGCCATGTCGACCTGCCGTTCAGTGATTGGGATGCGACTCACTAAGGTTGGGATTGGGTCCGCTCGGGGACACCCGGATTCTATCATCGGCGCGGTCGGGAGGCCAGTTGTCGGCCGCTGCCATTCGACCCGTGGCGCTCAGGCAGCGACACCGCTGGGGGTAGAAAGCGGTGCGCTTCTTGTTGCCACAGCGGCCGCCAAATCGTTAGCTTCAATAAGCCCTTGTCGTCCAGAATCCGGGAGTCCCTCGTGTTATTTTCGCTCGCCAGGACGACCGCCTCTTCGCCCATTCGGCGCCGATGCGCCGGCTCGACCGGGACTTTCCGACGCGATCGCGCTCCCCTCGCCCGACGTGACCGACTCAGACGCTCACGCCGGTCGATCTCTCGCCCACGTATCGTGACTGGAGGTTCTTGATGACTCGCACAGTCGTGGTCGCCGCCGCCTGCGCGCTGCTCGGTCCACAGGCCCTCAGCGCCCAAGAGCCGGTACCGATGGTCCAGGGCATCTACTACCGATGCGACCAATCGAAGGAAGGGCGCGCGGACGAGATCGTGCGGGGGAGTGTTGCGCCCGTCTTCGATCTTCACCTGCAGTCCGGCGACATCAGCGCCTGGGGTTGGCTCTCCCACCGCGCTGGCGGCGAGTGGCGCCGCATCCTGTACTGGGTCGCGCCGGGCCGCGATGCCTTGCTCGACGCCATGGACCGAATCATCGAGCGGCTCAACCGCGACCACGCCGCTGACACCCGGGAGCTGGCGGCGATCTGCCCGTCTCACGACGATTACATCTGGCGATCGCTGGCCAGCTCTGATCAACCCGCCCAGCTGGGGCTGGATCGACCGGTCGCCTCGCTGTCGACCTATTACGAGTGCGATGTCGCCAGTGAAGCGCGGGCTGACACGTTGGTGATGGAAGTCTTCGGGCCGGTGTTCGATCGGCATATCGCCGCCGGCCAGATCGACGCTTGGAGTTGGCTCGCCCACGATGTGGGTGGTAAGCTGCGGCGGCTCGCGGTTTTCGACGGCCAGGACCATAAGACTATTCTGAACGCCCGAGACGAGATCATCGCGGAGCTCGCGAGCCAACACGGAGAAGCGACGCAGGAGTTCGGCCGCATCTGCAACCAGCACGTGGACTACCTCTGGAGCGTGGCGATCTCCCGCCCGTGAGCCGGCGGGAGGCCCCGGTCGTGCGTGCAGGCGGGGCCGAAGCTCGTGGCCGAGGGTTTGCACTGGTACCATCGTGTATACGGACGTCGAATAGGGAAGAAACACCGAAGAGCGGGTCGATTTGCCCGGAAGCTGGGGCCCACAGCGACTCTACTCAGGGAGCCTGAACAGCCGCGAGCACGCGGCAGTGGTAAAAAATTTCCGAAGTCGATGCTTTGACCGCCCGGGCCAGGGCGGCAGGTGAAGTGAGGCGGCGATGCCGACCGGGATAAACGCCCGGCAGCCCAGCCCAGCCCCCTGCCGGGAAACCACCATCACCATCGCCGGGAGGGTCCTATGAGGCGCATGGCAACCAAGGTAACGGTGGCGGTTGGGTTGGCGGGCCTCCTGTTAGCCGGCTGTACGGAGGAAACAACGGGGCCGGGAGATCAGCCGGTAGCGGAGCTTGCCCCGCTCCTCTCCCAGGACGTCGGGACGAAAGTGATTCCCGACCGCTACATCATCGTCTTTGAGGCGACGACGCCGGACCCGCGGGGTCGGGCCCAACAGCTCGTGCTGACGCACGGCGGCGTGTTGCACCACACCTACGGCTCTGCACTGCGCGGTTTCGCGGCCACGCTTTCGCCGCGCGCGCTGCAGGCGATCCGGGCGCTGCCGTTCGTGGCCTACGTAGAGGCCGACCAGGAGGTGTCGATCGTCGAGGAACAGAACAACGCCACCTGGGGC
>JABAOH010129569.1_pt1 | contig 15539 bp, 19 predicted proteins | sample 7062181 | NCBI WGS metagenome assembly JABAOH01 (sample SAMN14538630, study PRJNA623070) | marine sediment metagenome | biome: marine biome [ENVO:00000428]; feature: marine pelagic biome [ENVO:01000023]; material: deep marine sediment [ENVO:00002113]; isolation source: pool of 5 deep marine...
CGGGGAGGAACTGCTTCCGGTAGAGGTCTGTGATGGCGGCAGCAACAAAGAACATCGCCCCGAGCCACAGGGAAAGCCACGTAACGTCCCAACCGTTTATCAAGCCCAACACCACGAGGCCTCCGAAGAAGATGAGGACGAAAGTCAGGACGTATATCATGACCAAGCTAGTGACGGACTCGCCAGGCGCCTCCGATCGAATCAGTTCGCTCACGGCAGCCCCCGCCTTCGGTGGTCCCTTTCATCCAAGTGATGCCTGCTTTCGTACTTTATCGCGAAGTAGGCGACCACTATGACGGCGATCATGGCAAAGATCCCTATTAGCCCTATCCAGTACGCTCGGAGTGGAATGCCCTGCTCAACTGCTTCAGGCACCTCACCGGCGGGAGCAACCCCAACGATGAACGTACCTTCCATACCAAGCTGGCGGTGAAGCCCTACTGAGCACCAATAAGGAAACTCTCCCGTGGTGTTTATCCAGAACTCGACGGTGCCCGTATCTCCAGGTGCAAGCAGCGGGGTTTCATGGAACACCCCATCGATGGCCGCTGTGAGGTTGTGATTGGCGTTTGTGATGAAATCCACGTTCATCAGCGTGACGTTGACGAGGATACTCACATCACGCTGCGGTACTCCAATGAGTATCTCGTCGGGATCGAACAAGTAGCTTGTGCCGTCTTCGGTGGCGTTGCCCAGAACGGTGAAGAAGACGCGCATGGTAATCGGAGGCTGCCCCCCGGCGTAATGGCTGAACGTGAACAGAAGCGAGAGAAGGAGTACGGCTGAAACGCCAAAAGCGATGCTACTACTTGCTCTCCCAGCCTGATTCACCCAGCGAGCCTCCTAGGGCGTGGCGACTCGCTGCGAGGCAAGGTCCCAGTCTATTTATACGTTGTGGGATAGCCACGACAGCCGGAGACAGGTAAACTCTTAACCCATTAACACCATTCCGCAGCAGAACATCAGAAGGGATGGGAATTGAGACCTTGGTTAAGGTCAACGTTAGTACTCCTCATCATTCTGCTCTTGGTAACAGTCGCCTTCACCGTACTCTACAGGCCCTCGGAACCTGTCAATATCCCCCAGGCACGTAACGTGTACGTCGAGATGAGAATGTCGCTCTCAGGCATTACCCCTTCCAGAATAGAGGTGGAGCAGGGGACAGTGATCGCACTGAACATTACTTCCCTGGACGTGAAACACACCTTTGGGCTGCCGCGGTACGGCATCGTGATGGTGGTGCCAGCTGGTGGGACCGTGAACCGCAGCATAATGGCTACGATCCCCGGTCAGTTCAACTATCAGTGCATGGAGATTTTGCCCGGCCACTCCGTAGAGAGGGGGACGCTGCTGGTAAATGCAACGCCTCCAACTCGACAGGAGTTCGCCTCTGGGGACACTCTGCTCGGCGACCCCCCGGGGAGGCAACCAGCCATCAGCCCTCAGAACAGGCCACAGTGAGTGCACACCCCCGAGCCTTTGCAGGTCGGACAACCACCTCTGAGGAAGAGAGCTGCTACTTCTCCAGATCCCTGACATTCACTGCAGAAACCCGTATCCCCACAGTGCCCGCAAGGACCAACGATCCTGGCGCGAGCATAAAGAAGCTCCTCGTTGTCCGGATGAACCTCAAGGGCCTTCTCGAACAAGGCGAGTAGTTCGGGCCTCCTGCCCTTTCGGTCCATCCTGTCGAGGGCCCCGCCCTTCAGCATCATCGCCTTCGAGTTCCTAGGGTTGGCTGCCAAGACCTTGTCGAAACTCTCAATCGCCCGCTCAAAGGCCGCCTCAACCGTAGGGCTGTCAGCATACGAGGGCCTGGCTCGCTTGGCCAGGGACCTGATCTCGTCACGACGCAAGTCCCGAGCCTGCCGTGTCAGCCTTACTCCGTCAGCGAGCAGAATTTGCTGGTAGAGTTCTAGCACCCTTTCGTCCGTGGGGTGCGAGTCGAAGGCGTCTTCAATAGCCCTCTTTGCGTCCTCAAATCGACCCTCTTCCAGAGCCCTCTGAGCCTCGATGAGGAGGCCTTTCGTTTTTCCCATCGTCCCTGCAATACGATGGCGCGCTCAGATATAAGAGAAAGGTTATTAACGTAGGGACGAAAGTTATTAATCCAGGACACCATGGAGTAGCGGTGAACTCGAATCAGAGACTGCTCCTCTTCGGAATCGTCGTTGTGCTCGCCGTTGGGACTGCGGGCACCGTGGCATATACGCTGGCGACTAGACAGGAAGCAGGGGAGGACAGGCTGTCCGTGGTAGCGACGTTCTATCCCCTCGCATACCTCGCTGAACGGATTGGGGGCGACCACGCGGTCGTTCGAACCCTCATTCCTAACAACTCGGAACTTCACGCTTGGGAGCCGTCAACGTCCGACATTCTCGCGGTGGAAGAGTCTGACATCTTCGTCTATAACGGAGCTGGTCTAGAGCCTTGGGTTGTGCAGGACGTCCTTCCCGCCATCACCACCGATGACAAGGTCGTCGTCGACGCTTCCAAAGATCTCGACCTACCAGCATCCCTCGATCCACACACGTGGATAGATCCGGTCCTCGCAAAAGGGGAGGCGGAGGTCATTCTGGAGGCCTATGTGGAGGCGGACCCCACCAGGGCTGGGGCCTACCGGGCCAACGCCCAGGAACTCTTCTCCAAGTTTGACACCATCATCTCGTCGTATGAGTCCGAATTGGTCGATGCTGAGCTTGACGCCATCATAGTGGCCCATGACGCGTTCGGGTACTTGGGGAGACGTTATGGTTTCGACGTTATCGGGGTCTTGGGGCTCACCGCTGAGAGGCAGCCCAGCCCTGCAGACTTGGCGGAGATACTTGACAGGATGGTCGAAAGGGGCATCGATAAGCTCTTCATCACCGCTATCTACACTGCAGACTACATTCAGACTCTCAAAGTGAGCCTTGAGCAACGGATAGGCAGTGAAGTGACCATACTGACGCTGTACATCCTGACAGGACCCCAGAACGGGATGGACTACTTCGAGCAGATGGAGGCAAATCTGGAGAACTTGAAAAGCGGCCTACACGCTTGAGGAGTGACGCATGATAGGACGGTGTTCAGATTGACGAAGTCCCCGAGTCCCGTGAAATCCGCCTCTCCGCTGACGACCGAGGAGGATGCCGGCCATGCGCTGACCCACGGGCCACCTGTGCTGGAGGTCGAGGGTCTCAACGTCGTCCGTTCCAACGCTTTAGTGCTCAAGGACGTGACCTTCACTATCCATAAGAGCGACTACGTAGGGATCGTGGGTCCTAACGGTGGTGGGAAGACTACTCTCCTACTCTCGATCCTGGGCCTCATGCCTCGTGCCAACGGAACCATACGACTCTTCGGACAGCCCATAGAGGAGTTCACCGACTGGCAGAGAATCGCATATGTGTCTCAGGACGCCATCAATTTCGACCCTCAGTTCCCGCTCAACGTGCGCGAACTCGTCGGCTTGGGAAGAACGGGGCGTAGCAACATCGGCCGGCGGCTCACGAAACATGACTGGGACGCCGTGGACGAGGCTCTCCGATTCATGGGACTCTCAGACTTGGCCCCGAAGAGGATAGGCCAGCTATCTGGCGGCCAGAAGCAGAGATTGTTCGTGGCAAAGGCCCTCGTGGGGGAGCCGGACATGCTGCTGCTCGACGAGCCGGCGACGGGGATCGATGCCAGCGCCATGGAGGCCTTCTACCATAGGTTGGGCTCCCTGAACAGGAAGAAAGGCACGACGATACTCATCACCTCCCACGACCTCGGCGCCGTGTTTTATCGCATGTCGGAGATCATGTGCGTCAATCAGGAGGTGAACGTCGCTCCCATCTCCGATGACCCTGAGATGGAAAGGATACTGCGAAAAGCCTACGGAGAGCACTTTCACTTCGTGCTACACGGTCAGCGGCTTCGCAGGGGGCCCAACAATGGCCGATCTTAGTCTATTAGATCTCCCCCGATTGCTGGGCTATCAGTTCTTCCAGTACGCCCTGCTCGGAGGGACTGTGGCGGCTGTGGCGAGCGCCCTGATAGGGCTCTTTCTCCTGTTGCGAAAAGAGGCTATGACTGGCCATTCAGTCGGTCACATCGCCTTTGGGGGGCTAGCCGTCGGGCTCTTTTTCGGCGTGTCACCCCTGTTGACGGCGCTCGCTATCTCAATTCTGTCCATACTGGTCATTTCCTACATGCGTAGGAAAGGGCTGGCCAAGAGCGACGCCGCCCTCGCCGTGATGGTTGCAGTCGGTTTTTCCGTCGGGCTCATCATCATCAGCCTCGCCGGTGGCTTCAACGTGGAGCTCTTCAGCTTTCTTTTTGGGTCCATCCTCACCATCGATCTCACGGACCTCCTCCTTGTCGGATCCCTCGGAGTCGTCGCCTTCGCCTTCGTGGGCGTCTTCTTCAAGGAGCTCATGGCAATAACATTCGACGAAGAGGCAGCACGGCTGAGGGGCATCCCGGTGGTTGGCCTTGAGACCACCTTTAACGTCCTCGCGGGGGTCACTATTGTTCTGGCCATAAAGGTCATCGGCGTGATCCTGGTGGGCGCCCTCGTCGTCCTTCCTGGACTCACCGCCCTTCAGCTTAACTCATCCTTTAGGGGCACAACGGTGGTTGCGGTCCTCTTTGGGATCGCTAGTGTCCTGGCGGGTATTCTACTATCGGCAGTCTACGACGTTGCCACCAGCGGAGTCATCGTCTTCACCGCAGTCGGCCTCTTCGCCCTCACCGCCGCCTACGGGAGGCTTAGATGACCAAACAGAAGGGCAGACAAGTGGATGTCATCTCCTTCAGCCTACCGGAGGAACTGGCCGCTAAGGTGGATAGCGTCATGGAGGAGATCGGCTACCAGAACCGCTCCGAGGTCATCAGGGATGCCATCCGCGTCTTCCTAGACAAGCACCAGGGCCTCCACCAGATACAGGGCTTCGCGGAGGGTGTTGCCATGGTCATCTACTCCCGCCAGGGTGAGAAGGAGGTCCACAGCAGTCTGCACGACAATCCTGACATCTTCACCTCCTTCCTCCACCTGGACTTTGGAGAGAGCCGTCCGAAGTGCTGTGACGTCGTCGTTTTCAAGGGGGAGGCCCGCCGTTTGAGGCAGGTATTCCACCTAATTGAGTCGACGTCCCACGTGGAGAGGCTCGACGTTGCCCTCCTCTAGCCCGTGACCTATGCGATGTCCAGCAGGGCACTCACCCTCCTCCTACCCGCTGGATGTGTGTAGAACAGAACCTCCAGATACCGAGGGGGAGAGGCGTCTGAGAGGTTCAGATTGTGCAGCTTGACGAGGGCACTAGCCAGGGCGAGGGGCTTTCCACAGAGCGACGCTCCGAGCCGATCGGCCTTGGCCTCACGAAGCCGTGACAGTGAATGCGTCACGGGATTCACTGCCGTGTAGTAGATGGCGCCGAAGAGCACGAAGAGGGGGAGCGTCGCCACTGCAGACACATCGCTGATTCCGAAGTAAGGCACTGTGGCCCTGACGAAGACCTCCATGAGGTAGAGGGCCAAGAGGGATGTGGCTGCGGAGAGAGCCACCTGTCGACCAGTGTCACGTTGGATGTGATGCGCGAACTCGTGGGCCAATATCCCTTCGACCTCGTCCCCGGTGTACTGCTCCAGGATGTGGTCGCTCAGTAGCATCCGTCGGGTCTTGCCCAGGCCGACTAGTGCGGCCGTTCCTCGCTCCGTTTTTGGACTCGACCTGAATTCGTAGACCCCAAGGAGGTCGACGCCGGCGCTCTCCGCGAGCTTGCGCACCCTGGCAACGAGATCCACATCTTCGATCTTTCGGACGCGATAGAAGAGGGGGAGGAAGACGATGGGAGCAAGGTAGCCGGCGATCAGTGTGAAGCCGAAAGAAATGGCCCACAGGACCAGCCACCATAGTTGCCCGAAGTTCCTGATGGTCCAATAGAGAGCCTCAACTGTGAGTAGGGCAAACAGAAGGCCCAGGGCCGACACCTTCACACGGTCGAACGTCCACGAGACCCACGACTGTTTGGTAAGACCATACCTGAGGTGAGATTTCCTGCCCACCACCCGAAGTGGAAGGGCGAGAAGACTCAGGGCTGAGTACGCGACAACCACGTAGACCGCGACGTGAATCCAAGGGCTCATGCCAAACGTTCGGGACCACTCCATAAGGCTCGAGGAAATTCCCGTCAGCATCGATAGGTAGACGACGAGAATGAATAGGCCTGTCCCCAGCAAACCGAGGACCATGGCCTCCCGCTGATGAGCCTTGGCGAGTTGCTGCCTCGCCTCATCGAACTCTAACACGCGGGTGCTGTCGTCACTCACTGCTTCGAATATGCCTCGCAGGTATTTCCGTTTCGTGACCGGGCGGTTCTCTGGCTCAGCGCATCATCTGGCCGCGTAAGGTTTAAATCGCCCTCAAAGTTAGGACAGCCGCCCATGGCTCTGAGGCTGGAAGCCCTCGAAAAGGTAAGGGAGGCAGAGAGGAAAGTCCGGGACCTAAAGGCAAAGGCTGCGGAAGATAAGGAGCGACGTATTCGAAAGGCAAAGGGCGAGGCCTTAACCCTGGAAGAGGAGCTCCGCCTCCAGGCTGACGGTAGATATCAGGCCCTTCTTGAGGCTGCTGCTGAGACCACCAAGGAGGAGCGCCAGCGGATTCTGGATGGCGGGGAGGCGGAGGCCGAGAGGGTGAGAGCCACAGCGGCGGACAGAGTCGATGGAGCCGTAGAGCTTCTCCTCAGGAGGTTCGGGGAGGCAGTTCGTGCTCAAGCCTAAGGAGATGGTAAGGGTCCTAATCGTCGGACCACGCGACTTCCTTCCGTCTACTATAGGTCTCCTCTACGACCTCCAAGTCCTCCACATCGTGGACTTCGAGGAGGCGGACGAGACCTTCGAGATGGGGCAACCCCTAGACACCGCCTCCGAAGTCTCGGAGACGCTTCTGAGACTTAGGTCCATCGCCGGAGTTCTCGATCTAGAGGCCTCGAACATCACCGACCGAGAGGAAGTCGGGCCCGATGCGGCACAGAAGCTGATGACTCTCGACCTCAACATCCGGGAGGAGGACGAGACCCGCAAGGGAATCGAAGCAAGGTTAGCCGACCTGAGACCCCGAATCGAGAGCCTCACACCGTTCGCATCCCTAGGCCTTGATCTGGCCGAATACTCTGGATACGAGAGCCTCGAGTCTTTCGTGGGGATTCTGTCCCGTGACCTCCAGGGACTGCCGGACATTACGGATAGGTTTGAGCTGATGAAGAGTGGGGACTACATAGCGCTCTTCGTCGAAAAGCAGGCAGCTAGTGATGTCAGGGAACTGCTGTCAAGACTGGGCTTCGTTGCCCTCGTGGTTCCGGCAGATGAGGGCGATCCGAAGGTCCTGCTGGGAAACCTGCTGGAGGAGAAGAGGAAACTAGAGAGCCGACTGGAGGAGGTCAGCGGTAGGCTAGCGACCCTCCGCGAGAGGTTCGGCACCTTCGTCATTTCCGCGGAGGACTTCTTCACCCATGAGGTGGAAAAGGCGGAGGCCCCTCTGAGGTTCGCCGCCAGTGAGCACTCCTTCGTGGCGGAAGGGTGGGTTCCTAAGGACCGCTGGGAGGAGGTCCGTGAGAGGCTGTCGTCCATTGGAAGCCTCTACGTAGACCAGCTCGAGACCGCTGAGGAGGAGTCGCCGGTCCTTTTAGACAACCCCAGGCCGGTCAGGCCCTTCGAGCTTCTGACGCACCTATTCTCGACCCCAAACTACAAGGAAGTTGACCCTACGCTGGCCCTTTTCGTCATCTTCCCCATATTCTTTGGGATGATGGTGGGGGACCTCGGATACGGCCTGACCATGGCCCTCATCGGTTTAGTGGGCGTACTTAAGGTCAAACGCAACAGGGATATGCGACGCTTCCTCGCGATTATACTCGTCGCCGGTATCGTGACTGCGCTCTTCGGCGCTTTCCTCTACGCCGATGCCTTCGGGATTCCCTTTCATGTGGCGGAGGTCCATCACGAGCCGGGGGCGCCGAAGGAGGTCAGCTGGGAGCAGCTCCTGGGCGTATCAATACCCCTTAGGGGGGTAGTCAGCAAGCTTACGGATATCGTTGACCTCCTCATCCTGTCCATAGTGGCTGGCTTCCTGCACCTGGGACTGGGCTTCATCATCGGGTTCTTCAACGAGGTTCGACACGACCGGCGGCACGCCATATCGAAGGTTTCGTGGCTCCTGGTCCTCCTGGGCCTCTTCATGACTATCATCGTCCGTGTCCGTTGGAACCGTGTTGCAGGATTCGTGTGGAACAACTTCTTCTCGTGGACCCCTGCTGGGGGCCTGGACGTCTTCGGTTTCAACGTCCCGTGGCTTGCCTTCGGATTCCTCTTGGGGGGTGCCATCGTCATGGCGGCTATGGAGTACCTCACCATCGGGAATCCTGTGGCCATTCTCGAGGTGGCCGGCCTGCTGGCCAATATGATCTCGTACACACGGCTAGCGGGAATCGCCGTAGCCAAAGCCGCCATCGCAGAGTCACTCAACGTCTCCATCTTTAACGGCCTGATATTCGATCAGGGGATCCTCTTTGTCGCCTTCGGGATATTCCTATTGGTAGGGGCCCAGCTGATCGTCCTCCTGTTGGGGGGCCTGAGTTCCGGGATACAGGCCCTCAGGCTTAACTACGTTGAGTTCTTCATGAAGTTCTTCAAGGGCAACGGAGTGCCCTTCAAGCCCTTCGGGGCTCCAGCTACTGAAACAGTGTAAGAGGTGAGCAAGAAATGGTGTTCGAGATTGAGATGTTGGCCTTGACTGCCGCCATGACCATCGTCGGTGCAGCCTTCGCCACGGCTTGGGCAGAGAAGGTGATCGGAGGCGCCGCCATAGGTGCAATGGCAGAGAAGCCGGAGCTATTCGTGCGGGGACTGGTGCTGATGGTCATTCCAGAGACCATCATCATCTTCGGCCTCGTCCTGGCCATAATCATCGTGGGCAAAATACCGACGATTGCGGGTTAGGCGCCAGGACCTAGATGTCGCTCGACAAGGTGGTCGAGGAGATCCTCGACCGCGGCAAGCGAGAGGCCGACGAAATCCTGGCGTCGGCTGACCAGGAGCGGGAGCGGATGCTTTCTGAGGTCAGAAAACGTGCCGAGGAACTCACTCGCGATAGGGAGCGTCAGGCAGAAGCCGACGCTACCAGGCAGCGTCAGAGAGAGACTGCCCGAGCGGAGCTCGAAGCCCGAAAGACAGCCCTAAGGGCTCAGAAAGAGGTCCTAGACGAGGTCTTCAGAAGGGCCAGTGAAGTCGTGGAGGGTAGGGGCGCCGATAAGGAGCTGCTTGTGGCCCTTGTTCAGAGACACCAGGCGGAAATCGCCGATGGCGTTGTTCGCAGCAACAAGCGAGATGCGGAGGTCCTCAGGCGACTTGTCAAGGCCGAGGTCCACGCGGACCTGGACTGTGTCGGTGGCTTCGTGATCGAGAGCAGCGATGATAGTCGTCGCATCGACCTCACCTACGAGACCTTCCTCGCAGACCTATGGGAGGATGTCATCAAGGAGGTGGCTGACCATCTCTGGCCGGAGGGATAGGATGGGAGTATCGAGGCCGCGGCGCTTGACACGGAGGATCGTGGATCGGCTTCCCATCGACCTCGGGAACTATCCCTACGTCACTGCCAGAGTGAAGGCCAAGAAGGCACTCCTACTGCCGAAGACGACGTACGAGAGGCTGCTGAAAATGCCAATCCCTGCGATTGCGCGAGTCCTGGGCGAAGGACAGTACAGCGAGGAGATACGAGATCTGGCGACTCGCTACTCCGGTGTAGACCTCATCGAGATGGCCACACGCAAGAACCTCGCCAAGGTCTTCGCTCAGATCATCGATTTCTCCGAAGGCCCCCTTAAGGAGATGATTGCCGCCTTCCTCGACCGCTGGAACGTGTGGAACCTTAAGACTGTGCTGAGAGGACGCTTCTTCGGCGCCAGCAATGAGGAGATCATGGAAGACATTATCCCCGCAGGAAGCTTCTCTAGGGAGTTCCTCGAGCACTTGGTCGCCTTGGAGAGCCTCGAGGATATCGTAGAGGCCCTCGAGGGCACGATCTATGGTCAGGTCCTCATGGGCTTGCCGGCCACGGCCTCCGAGCTTACGAGCCTCGCCGCCTACGAGGACCTCCTGGACAGGGTCTACTACGAGCACCTCTTGGAGACAGTACCCCCGACCCCGGAGCCCAGCAGGCTGTTCCACAACTTCGTGAGGATGGAGGTCGACGTCGTCAACATCAAGACGCTGCTGCGGGTCCGAGGCATCGAGGAGGGGCTGGAGAGGCAGATATTCATCAGTGGAGGGTCGATGTTGACTCGAGAGGACCTTCAAGACATGATGAAGATGGAGTTGTCAGCCCTCCTGGAGAGGCTCAAGAGGGCGCCCCTCTACGAGGACTTGTCTCCCTACCTCAGAGGGGAGGAGCCCCGCGTCGCCGACGGCATTCGAGCTATGGAGAAATGGCACTTGAAGCACGCGGCGACGGGAGCAAACCTCCATCCTCTTTCCGTCCTCCCAGTACTCGACTACCTCGTTGCCAAGACGAACGAGGTGGAGAACATCAGGATAATCGCCAGAGGCAAAGCCGCCAACCTTGACGAGGAGACGATACGTCAGATGCTGGTGATCTGAGTGGAGATAGCCGTCGTGGGAAGCGAGGAGTTCGTCATCGGTTTCAGGCTAGCCGGCATACGGAAGACCCACCCGACCCCCCTCGAGGAGATGGAGAGGGTTGTGGAGAAGGTTATTGCGGACGAGGATGTCGGCATTCTGGTCCTCAAGAGCGATGAGATATCGGGCCTCTCCCTAGGCCTGCAGCGGAGGCTCAGGACACTTCCACGGCCCGTGGTAGTCGCTGTCGGAGGCGAGGAGGAAGAGGATCTCCGCGAGAAGGTGAAGCGGGCCATTGGTATTGATCTCTTCAAGACTACATAGGTGATTCGATGGCGAAGGCCGAAGGCACGAAGAAAGCCCGGACTGGGAGGACCGGCGAGATTCATCGAGTGGCCGGGCCGGTCATCACGGCCACGGGCATCCGGCCGCGTATGTACGACGTCATTCTCGTCGGCGAGGAAGAGCTGATGGGGGAGGTTATCGGCCTTGCCGGCGAGAAGACAGTGATACAGGTATATGAGGACTCTAGCGGCATCAAGCCAGGAGAGAAGGTCCTCGACACGGGGCAACCGCTCTTGGTGGAACTGGGCCCGGGCCTGCTGAGTAGCATCCTGGACGGTGTGCAGAGGCCACTGCCTGTACTGAAGGACCGCATGGGAGACTACATCCTCCGTGGGGTCCGCGCTAACGCGCTTGATCGGGGCGTGAATTGGGAATTCAAGCCTCAGGTGAAGGCGGGCGACGAGCTGAAAGGCGGTGAGGTGATCGGATTAGTCCAGGAGGCGAAGTTCGTAGAGCACCGTGTGCTCTCGCCGCCAACCGCCAAGGGCGCAGTGAAAGACGTCCAGGAGGGCCAGCTTACCGTCGAGGACACAGTCCTGACCATGCATGATGGGGAGGCCCTGCCAATGATGCAGACGTGGCCTGTCCGTCGTCCCCGCCCCGTCAGAGAACGCCTCATGCCGACAGTACCTCTCCTCACAGGACAGAGAGTTTTCGACTTCCTCTTCCCCCTGGCAAAGGGAGGCACCGCTGCGATCCCTGGAGGTTTTGGTACGGGAAAGACGGTCTCAGGACACCAGCTTACCAAATGGTGCGACGCCCAGATCGTAATCTACATTGGCTGCGGCGAGCGGGGGAACGAGATGACTGAGATGCTCGCCATGTTGCCCGAGACGGTAGACCCGAAGACAGGGGAACCGCTCATGGACAGGACAATCATGGTCGCCAACACGAGCAACATGCCCGTCGCCGCCCGCGAAGCTTCCGTCTACACCGGAATGACCATGGCCGAGTACTACCGTGACATGGGATACCACGTCTACCTCACGGCGGACAGCACGAGCCGCTGGGCCGAGGCTATGCGAGAGATTTCGTCCAGGTTGGAGGAAATGCCAGGAGAGGAAGGCTTCCCCGCCTATCTGTCCGCCAGGCTATCGGAGTTCTACGAGCGCGCGGGACGAGTCACAACCCTCGGCGGTGCAGAAGGCAGCATCTCTGTCGTTGGCGCCGTCTCACCCTCCGGCGGTGACTTCTCTGAACCCGTCACACAGGGAACCCTCCGGATCGCAAAGGTCTTCTGGGCACTGGACACGAAACTGCGGGAACGACGGCACTTCCCTGCCATCAACTGGCTCACGTCCTACAGCCTGTATTCGCCCACCCTGAGGGACTGGTTCAAGGAAAACGTGCATGAGGACTGGCCTGTCCTGCGCGAGTGGGCCCAGCGAGTCCTCCAGGAAGAGGCGGAGCTGGAGGAGATCGTTCGTCTCGTAGGGGCCGACGCCCTCCCGGAGGACCAGCAGCTCACCCTCGAGGTGGCCCGAATGATTCGAGAGTACTTCCTGCAGCAGAACGCCTTCCACGCCGTTGACACCTACTGCAGTTTGGAAAACCAGTTCCACCTCATTGAGGCAATCAAGCGATTCGACGACTTGGGACGACGTGCCCTAACCCTTGAGACCCCTATCTCCCAGATTGCAAATCTGCCCTCCAGAGCGCGCCTTTCACGAGTGAAGTACGAGGAGAACCTGGAGGAGGAGATGAAGGAGACCGTGGCCCAGATGGAGGACGAGTTCCGCAAGCTGGAGGCCAGCTAATGGTCAAAGAGTATCGCACCATCACCGAGATCGCGGGCCCTCTCGTCTTTGTGGAGAAGACCGACCCGGTAGGGTACGCGGAGCTTGTTGAGGTGACCCTGCCTGACGGCGAGAAGAGACGAGGCCAGGTCCTCGACACCTCCCGCGAGATGGTCGTGGTTCAGATTTTCGAAGGCACGCGGGGGATTGATCGCTCCTCGAGCGTGAAGTTCCTGGGCGAGACCATCCGCCTGAGCGTATCGCAGGACATGCTAGGCCGAGTGCTCTCAGGGAGCGGAGACCCTATCGATGGAGGGCCCAAGATCCTCCCCGAGGACCGCCGAGAGGTCGTCGGCTCCGCCATGAACCCCTACTCTCGTGCCCACCCTAGCGAGTTCATCCAGACCGGGATTTCGACCATAGACGGTCTCAACACGTTGGTCCGGGGACAGAAACTTCCCCTCTTCTCTGGCGCCGGCCTTCCTCACAACGAGATCTCCCTGCAGATCGCGAGGCAGGCGAAGGTGCCAGGGGCCGTCGAGCCTTTTGCCGTCGTCTTCGCGGCCATGGGTATCACCAATGAGGAAGCCCGATTGTTCATGAACGACTTCGAGAGGACCGGGGCCTTGAAGCGAGCGGTTCTCTTCCTGAACCTCGCTGACGACCCTGCGGTCGAACGGCTCATCACTCCTCGCATGGCACTGACGGCGGCGGAGTTTCTAGCCTTTGACCTGGACATGCACGTCCTTGTCATCCTCACTGACATGACCAACTATGCGGAGGCCCTTCGCCAGATTGGGGCGGCCCGAGAGGAGGTGCCAGGACGCCGCGGCTACCCTGGATACACGTACACAGACCTCGCCACGAACTACGAGCGGGCCGGCCGCATCAAGGGCAAAAAGGGCAGTATCACACAGATACCGATCATGGCTATCCCTGACGATGACTGGACCCATCCCATTGCTGACCTCACCGGATACATTACGGAGGGGCAGATAGGAGTTGCGCGAGAGCTTCACAGAAAGGGAATATACCCTCCCATCGACCCCCTTCCCTCCCTCTCTCGCCTAATGGACGCTGGCATCGGAACCGGTAGAACCCGCGAGGACCACAAGCAGGTCTCAGACCAGCTCTACGCCGCCTACGCTGAGGGGAAGGACGCCCGAGGCCTGGTGGCCATCGTCGGCAAGGAGGCCCTAACGGATCGGGATCGTCGTCTACTGGACTTCGCCGACAGGTTTGAGAACGAGTTCATACGTCAGGGGCCGGAGGAGGATAGGGATATCGAGACGACTCTAGAGACAGGGTGGGACCTCCTGGCCAGCCTTGACGAGTCATGGCTCACGAAGATCGATCGGAAGACCATGGAACAGTACCACCCGGCCCACCGGAAGGCTGCCTAGATGGTGTTGGCAGACTACAAGCCGACTCGCTCCCAACTCCTACAAGTCAGGCGAATCCGGAAGATGGCTGAGCGAGGCCACCGTCTCCTCAAGCTCAAACGGGACGCCCTCATCGTCGAGTTCTTCAAGGTCCTAGACAGGGCGAGGGAGGTGCGGTCCAACCTAGCGGAGAGATACCGCGTCGCGGAGAAGAAGATCAACATCGCGACGGCAGAGAGAGGGAAGCTTGAGGTCAGGTCCTCCGCCTACGCCCTTGTAGATATCCCCCAGCTAGAACTGACGACCAGAAACGTCATGGGCATCGTCGTCCCGAGGATAGACGCCCGGAGCGTGAAAAAGACCATTCCGCAGAGGGGATACGGCGTCATCGGGACCTCCGCCCGAATCGACGAGGCCGCCGACGCATATGAGACACTTATCGAGGACGTCATCGTGGCAGCCGAGATAGAGACCACCATGCGGCGCCTCATCGAGGAGATTGAGAAGGTAAAACGGCGGGTCAACGCATTGGAGCACCGCGTCATTCCTGAACTTATCAGTACGGAGAGCTTCATCCGCCAGCGGCTGGAGGAAATGGAGCGAGAGAACATCTTCCGATTGAAGAGGTTCAAGGCGAGGGCATGATGCGACGCCTCTCTGCCTGGCTGGCTGATGGTGAGAAACGCGCTCGACTCTTCCGCTGGATATGGATAGTGTCCCTTGTGGTCCTGGGCTTAGGCTACGGTATCATCGTCTGGAGGCTGCTGAACCCCTAGGGACCGAGGCGAATGATGTCGGCGGCCAGGTTTTGCCTGACGATGTCGTCCGCCAGGCTCTGGAAGGCGATCTGCACGTTGGCACCGGTCTTCGCGCTAGTGTAGAAGTGGGGTGCGTCGAAGGCCTGGGCCGCCATGGCGATTTCCTTCTCATCGAAGAGTACCATCACCTCATCCTTCAGGTCGACCTTGTTGATAGCGTACAGGACGGAGATCTCCCCCACGACGTTGTAGACTGACTGGACCCAATCGTCCAGCTCCCTGAGTGTGGAGTAACGTGTAATGTCACAGACAGCCAGAATTCCCTGGGCTCCGTGAAAGAAGGCTTCCTTTAGAAGGTCCCTGACCCCCTTCTCCCCCATGATGTCCCAGATGACCATATCCATCTGAATGATTAGGTCCCTCTCGGGAATCTCCACCTGGAGTTCCCTTTTGGAGACCTTCGCGCCCAAAGTGGTAAGGTACCTGTCGTCAAAGCTGTCCTTCACGAAGCGGCGAATCAGACTGGTCTTCCCGACGGCGGCCTCTCCCACAAGGCACACCTTACTCTTCATCTGATACTCTGAGACCATAGCCTGCCAGTATCTCTCGTGGTGTCACCACGTAGATAAAGATAGTGAGATGGTTCTCATTTACTGTTATACCTGGAAAGCCTTTTGCGGCCAGACCGTATAGTGCCGGCGATGAGGCAGGAGACCCGC
>JABAOH010000031.1_pt1 | contig 15533 bp, 12 predicted proteins | sample 7062181 | NCBI WGS metagenome assembly JABAOH01 (sample SAMN14538630, study PRJNA623070) | marine sediment metagenome | biome: marine biome [ENVO:00000428]; feature: marine pelagic biome [ENVO:01000023]; material: deep marine sediment [ENVO:00002113]; isolation source: pool of 5 deep marine...
AACTCCGAAACCGGAGAAATAAAGGTTTTTTCTCAGCAAGTCGCTGAAGTTGGGGGTGATGTAACGGAGGTTGAGGTTACTCCCGAAAACTTCGGACGCATTGCTGCCCAGACTGCAAAACAGGTTATTCTGCAGCGGATAAGAGAGGCAGAGCGGGATATGATGTTTGAGGAGTACAGCGATAGAGAAGGCGATATAGTAACAGGAATTATAGAGCAGTCGGATCAGCGTTATACGTTGGTAAATCTCGGTAAGGTGGAGGCTTTACTGCCTCCCAGTGAGCAAGTTCCAATAGAACACTATGATCATGGATCTAGGTTGAAGACCTACATAGTTGAGGTGCGGCGTACAAATAAAGGGCCGCAGATTATAGTATCAAGAACTCATCCCGGTTTACTTAAAAGACTATTTGAGCTGGAGGTACCCGAAATTTACGATGGATTTGTAGAGATAAAATCTGTAGCCAGAGAACCTGGTTCGAGATCAAAGATTGCCGTCGCTACGCGAGATCAAAGTGTCGACCCTGTAGGTGCCTGTGTAGGACCGAAGGGTTCAAGGGTAAGAATGGTAGTAAGCGAATTGCGGGGGGAGAAGATAGACGTTGTACAATGGAGTGAAGATCCTGCAGTCTTCGTTGCCAATGCTCTCAGTCCAGCTAAAGTTAAAGAAGTTAAAGTTGATCTTGAAAACACAACTGCAGAGGTTATTGTTCCAGATTCACAGCTCTCATTGGCTATAGGTAAAGAAGGGCAAAATGCGCGGCTGGCTGCTAAGCTAACAGGCTGGCGGATTGACATAAAGAGCGAGAGCCAAGCTCAAGAGAAAGCAGCTGAAGCTAAGATAGCTGCTGAAGCCTCTTTAGGATCAGGAATAGGCGAGGAGGTCTCTATTGGCCAGTGTCAAGCTGTTACAGCCTCTGGAAAAAAGTGTCAGAATAAAGCTAAACCAGGCAGTAAGTATTGTGGAATTCCAGCACATCAAAAGCTTGCTGAGATGGAAATAGAAGAAGTGGCGGAAGTAGAAATAACTGAGGAAGTTGAGGAAACTAGAAATTAGGAATTAGAAATTAGGAATTAGGAATTAGAAATTAGGAATAGGCTCTAATAACGAATTACGAATAACTAAAAACAATGAAGAATAAGAAAGTGCCGATGCGTACCTGTGTAGGGTGCCGTGAAGTAAAATCTAAAAGAGAACTGGTCAGAATTGTAAGAAGACCGACAGGGGAAGTAATGCTTGATCCGGGTGGAAGATCAAGCGGACGCGGTGCCTATGTATGCCCTGATGAGGGTTGCTTAGAAAAAGCAACAAAAAAGAAGAGTCTTTCGTACACTTTAAATATTGAAATAAACGAGACTGATAGTACGCGTTTAAAAAAAGAGATCGGAGAGTTTATCTCTAATCTGAAGAAGGAAAAACAGATGAGCGATTAAATAAGGAGGTGAGAGAGGATGTCAAGTATTAGAGTTCACGAACTGGCTAAAGAAGAAGGTTTAAGCAGCAGCGATCTGATAAAAGAGTTAGATTCGATTGGCATTGAAGTGAAAAGCCACATGAGTAGTATCAGTGATGATGATTTAGCTAAGTATAAAGCTGCTAAAAAAGGTAAGAAGGTACCAAAAGGGAAAAGTGTTGAAGCTGAAACGGGTGCAAAACCTGCCTCTCTCGAATCTCCGGTCAAGGAAAAGAAAAGAGTCACAAAAGCTAAAAAAGGTGTTTCTAAAACTAAAACTCCTTTAGCTGAAGAGACCAAGACAAAAAAGATTAGCAAGGAAAAGGAACAAAATTTGGTGAGTGTTACCGAAGAGAAGGTGCCGGAGAAGAAGATTGAAGAGGAGGTTAAGGAAGAGAAAAAGGCAAAACCTCGTCTGGCTGTAAAAGAAGGAACAACGGTTAAAAAATTTGCTGAGATTGTTGAGCGCCCCGCATCAGAAATAATTAAGACTCTGATGAGTCTGGGAGAAATGGTAACTATAAACCAGCCTATGGCAAATGAAGCGATGAAGCTGCTGGGAGAAGATTACGGATATGAAGTCAATATAACGTCAATTGAGGAAGAGGCTGAAGAAGTTGTAGAAGGAGCCTTAGAGGATCAGGAACCGAGACCACCAATAGTTACCATAATGGGTCATGTAGATCATGGGAAGACGTCACTGCTTGATTCTATAAGAAAGACCAATGTAATTTCTGAAGAAGCCGGTGGAATGACTCAGCATATTGGTGCTTATCAGGTAGTCCATCAGGGTAAAAAGATAACCTTTATTGATACTCCCGGCCATGAAGCTTTTACTGCTATGAGAGCAAGAGGAGCAAAAGTAACTGATTTGGCGGTATTGGTAGTTGCAGCGGATGATGGAGTAAAACCTCAGACTATAGAAGCGGTAGACCACGCAAGAGCAGCCCACGTCCCTATCTTAGTAGCAATAAACAAGATAGATAAACCGGAAGCAAACATCGATAAGGTTAGAAGAGAGCTAGGCAAACTTGATTTAGTTCCAGAAGACTGGGGAGGAGATACAGTCTTTGTTAATATATCTGCTAAGTATCAACAAAATCTTGAAGAGTTACTGGAGATGATCGTTCTGGTTGCGGAGCTCCAGGAGCTTAAAGCTAATCCAAAAGTTCCTGCAAGCGGTGTAGCTATTGAAGCTAGATTGGACAAAGGAAGAGGTCCCGTCGCCACGGTATTAATCCAGCAGGGGACTTTGAAAGTGGGGGATGCTGTAGTAGCCGGTTTAGCTTACGGGAAAGTGAGAGCTATGCTTGATGACAAAGGAAACAACATACCGGCTGCGACACCCGGGCAGCCAGTTGAAGTATTAGGTTTGTCATCTGTTCCGAATGCTGGAGATATGCTCAAAGTTGTCGTAAACGAGAGAGCGGCTAAGGGCATTACAGAAGAACGCGCTCTTCATAAAAGGGTTTTAGAGATGGAAAAGAGACGCCGTATTACCTTAGACGATCTTTTCTTGCGCATTAAAGAAGGCGAAATTCAGGAGCTAAATATAATTTTGAAAGGTGATGTGCAAGGTTCTTTAGAAGCGCTTCAGGAAGCCTTAGAAAAATTGGAACACAGGGAAGTTAGATTAAATATTATCCACAGTGCCGTAGGTGCAATTTCAGAAAGTGATGTAATGCTTGCAGCAGCGTCAAATGCAATTATTATTGGTTTTAATGTCCGACCTGAACCTAAAGCAAAAGTGATGGCGATTAAGGAAAAAGTAGATTTGCGGATGTATCAGGTTATATATAAGGTAGTCGAAGATATCAATGCTGCTATGATAGGTATGCTAAAGCCTGAATTTGAAGAAATTGAGCGAGGAAGAGGAGAAGTGGTTGCTACTTTTAAAATCAAAGGTACTGGAATAATAGCAGGTGTGATGGTAAATGAAGGCGAGATGGTACGTGGGGCCAAAGTAAGAATTGTGAGAGATGGCATAATCGTTCACGATGGTGAGATTATGTCACTCAGAAGATATAAGGAAGATGTTCATTCAGTAGAATCAGGTTTGGAGTGCGGTATGGCTATCTCCAACTTTCAGGATATAAAAGCAGGAGACGTAGTTGAAAGCTATGAGATGAGGGAGAAACCCCGCATTTAACTGACAAAGCAGGTGAAGCCTCTTATCTAATGTTGCAGATTCGTTACAGACTGGTTAGTCCTTAGGATCAGGGAAACTCTTCTTAGATTTTAATGTATTGTTAACAAGTTAGGTTAGCACTTTGCTTTTTATATAAGAGAATCTATATTCCGCTGTATAGGCTTGGTCCATATGACGCGAAGCCATCACGAAAAGTTGCCAGTCGGGATTCGGTAGTGGGGAGTTTAAAGTTTTACTCCTGACTATTGACTAATAGACTACTGACAGGTTTTGATGCTTGGGCGAATGGGTTTCGCTTATGCATAGAAGTTTCGACTTAACTTATATTTAGGGTAATTCGCTTTTCTCTAAGGGTGTTAAAGTGATAGTTGGCGCAGTTAGAATAGAGTTCTTCTTGCCCCATTGCCAGTCCTTAAAGGAAAAGAGGCAGATTGTAAAGAGCATAGTGGGAAGATTACAAAACCGCTACAATATTTCTATTGCTGAAGTAGACTTTCAGGACCTCTGGCAGAGGGCAGCTATAGGAATTTCCTGTGTTTCTGGAGAGGAAACTCAAATACGCAAGATTTTGCAAAAAATAGAAGAAGCTTTTCATGCCCTTGATGATGCGGTAGTCATAAATCATCAGGCCACAATCTATCATCCGGAAGTGCCCTCTTGAGAAACCTCCAGGTCTAGGAAAGTATGAAAGAACAGGATGGGATGAAGTGTGGAGTTTCCAAGATCGGCTAGGCTGGAAGAAGCTATCAAAGAAGAGATCAGCGAGATAATCCAGACCGAATTGAAAGATCCTCGCATAGGTTTTGTCACTATTACTAATGTTGAGGTGAGTCATGATCTTCGGCATGCAATTGTATATGTGAGTATTTTAGGAAGCTCCAAAGAGGCAGATTCTGCTATGGCTGGACTAGAGAACGCAAAGGGATACATAAGAAGTTTGCTAGGGCAAAGACTCAGGATAAAGTTTTTACCCTCATTAACTTTCAAACTTGACCGAGGAGCTGAAGAAAGTGAGCGGATATCAAAAATAATTCATAAACTGCACAAGGAAGAAGATAAGAGTGAATAAACAAGAAGGTCTTGAAGAAGTAGCGCTTTTTATCAAAGAAGAAGATAATTTTGTTGTTGCTACACATATTCAACCCGATGGAGATACCATAGGTTCGGTTCTTGCTTTAGGGCTATTCCTTAAGAAAATGGGTAAGGGTGTCCATATGTGCTGGTCGGAAAATGTAGCGATACCTCCTCATTATAAATTCGTTCCCGGTGTGAATGAGCTACTTAAACCGGATAAATGTCCTGCTCGAATTAAGAATTTCATTGCGGTGGATTGTGCGAGCATTCAAAGGCTGGGGGATTTAAAAGATAGAGCTATCCACGCAGAGACATTAGTAAACATTGATCATCATCGGGACAATACAAGATTTGGTAATATGAATCTGGTCGATGAGAGTTATTCAGCTTCAGCCGAGATTATATATGATTTGATTATTAGTATGGATAGCAGTTTTGACCTTGAGGTCGCTACCGGCCTCTATGTGGGGCTGGTAACCGATACCGGCCGCTTTCAGTATGGAAATACAACCAGCCGTACTTTTGAAATAGTTTTGGATCTAGTGAAGAGAGGAGTTTCTCCCTCTTACATATTTCAAAATATATATGAAAATTACAGCTATGGATGCTTGAGACTATTGGGAAGGGTTTTGGAAAGAGCCAGACTGATACCGGAAGTAAACCTCATTTACTCCACAGTCAGCAGACAAGATCTAAAAGAGATGGGTATTTCGATGGAAGAGACTGAAAATTTCATTGATTATTTAAGAGCAGTTAGAGCAGCAAATGTTGCAGTAATCTTTAAAGAGATGTCGGATGGTAAAACCAAAGTAAGCATACGGTCCAAAGGTATGGATATAGCAAAAATTGCGAAGAAGTTCCACGGCGGAGGTCATCCCAATGCTGCTGGTTTTTCATCTAACGGAACCATTGAAGAAATTCTTGAAGGTATTGTGGGGGAGCTGAAGAAAAGTTAGCTGTATTAATGTCTGATGAAACCATGCAGTGAATCCAATAAAATCCAACACTCAAAATATAAGTGTTTTAGGATTCGGGGAGTAAAAATTTTTGAGTTTTGTGTTCACTTTAACGCTCAATTAATTGACTCTTTGATTCCTTTCTTTTGACTTTATCTTCATGGACGGAATTCTCAATCTACATAAACCTTTAAAGCATACTTCCCATGATGTAGTTCTAGAGACCAGAATGATATTAAAGGAAAGAAGAATAGGTCATACTGGAACTCTAGACCCTATGGCTGCAGGTGTACTTGTTCTCTGTATAGGCAAGGCAGCGAAACTTGTCCAATTTCTGCAGAATCAAGATAAAGAATATGAGGCAGAGATGACTCTCGGCGTGAGAACTGACACTCTGGATAGTACAGGTAGGATTATTTCCAGAACCGAATGCACTGCAGCAAGGAATGACGTTCAACAAGCTCTTACTAAGTTCAAAGGGGCCGTATGGCAAGTTCCTCCAATGACTTCGGCTATTAAAAAAAACGGCGTACCGTTATATAAACTGGCAAGGCAGGGCAGAAATGTAGACCGGCAGAGCCGAATTGTTCAGATTTCCCGACTCGAACTCCTAGATTTTTGGAAGGACGAGTTTCCTAAAGCGAGAATTCTTGTAGAATGCTCAAAAGGCACTTATGTCCGTAGTCTAGTGGATGATATTGGTAAATCATTAGGCTGTGGAGCTCACGTAAGCAAGCTGGTTCGCACAAGAGTTGGTTCATTGACTTTATCAGGTTCCGTTACTTTAGATAGGTTGAAGTACCTAGCTGAAAATGGAAGGATTTCAGAGATTCTTATTCCAATGGAGCAGGCGGTAAATTTTATGCCTTTCGTACAGATAAAAAAAAGTGCTGAAAGAAGCGTAAAGAATGGGCAGCCGGTTACTTCAAGTATGGTTAAAGGTCACTCCCAGGTATTTAAAAAGGAAGAAACCCTGCGGATAATGGATACAGAAGAAAGACTTTTAGCTATAGGAAGAGCTGAGTATGATATTGGAAATAGGCAGAGAAGAAAAGAAGAGATTCTAGCGAAACTAATCAGAGTCATTTGAGCCTGGAGCGTAATTCCCAGGGTCATTCTGAGGCCGAAGGCCGAAGAATCTCGCTGTTAGAGATCCCTCGATTCGCTCGCTCAGGATGAGGGTGAGATAATACCCAACCCTCAGTTGTTTAAAAATTGCTTAATGGTTAATGGCCCCAGGGACGCAAGGACGTAAAAAGGAAGGCAAATGTTTAAAAATAAAAATGCTAAGATCAAGAGGCGGAAATGTAGCGTAAACGCTGAAATAAAAAACCTCGTTTCAAGGAGTCAAAAGGTCCAGGATTCGAGTTGCTAAGAGAGATTTTGTATTTTTAATCACTTGAGGCTGAAATCCTTGAATCGCTGTTTCCTCCTGTTTTGACTTGCAGCTTTGGGTCTTGAGATTTGAGTTTTTAGTCATTCTTTAGTTATTATGATTTATCATTATTTATTGGATTAAATAAAATATTCGGTAAAAAAGTGATGATGATGAAAGTAGTTTATGGTCTTGAGAAATTGCCTTCCTCTAGAAAGAAAATTGTTTTAGCCATTGGGATGTTTGATGGTGTGCATAAGGGCCACCAAAAAATTATAAAAACAGCAGTAGAAAGAGCTGAGGAAAAAGGAGCAAAAAGTGTAGTAATTACTTTTGATCGCCATCCAGCAGAAATAGTAAAACCGGATTTTCACCCACCTACTCTAACACCCCTTGACTTGAAGCTAAAACTCTTTAAAGAGCTGGGTGTCGACCTAACTGTAGTTATCAAGTTTACTAAGCACTTAAGTAATCTTGAACCGGATGAGTTTATAAGGTTAATCGTTTCAAGATTCAGGATTGTTGCAATTGTTGTTGGATTCAATTTTCATTTTGGGAAAAATAGAACAGGCGACATAACGTTTTTAAGGAAATATGGTCTTCATCATGGGTTTAAAGTTATAAGCATAGCTCTAGTTAAACAAAAAGGAGAATCAATTAGCAGTACAAGAGTGCGAAGATTATTACAGAGTGGTAACATAGCTGCAGTAAGGTCAATTCTGGGACGTAATCCTCTATTATGGGGAAAAGTTATAAAGGGTTCGGGCAGAGGTCGCCAATTGGGTTTTCATACAGCAAATATCAAGTGTCTGAATAGTGTCTCTTTGCCAAGAAGAGGTGTATATGCAGGTTATATTAGAATTCTACCCCATACCCAAAGGCGAAAATGTGTTATAGCCATAGGAAAGGCACCCACCTTCAAGGAGATAGAAGCTAGAATTGAGGCCCATATTTTGGACTATAAGGGGAATATATATGGAAAAGATATTGAGTTGGAATTTCTTACAAGAATAAGAGACGAGAAGACCTTTCCCAGTGGCGAAGCCCTAACAGAGCAGGTAAAAAAGGACATCGAAAGAACCAGGAAAATACTGAAAAACTAGAAACAATACTCCCTTTTAAGTAAATTCCAAGTGTGCTAAGATTGAATAAATATAGAACCCATACGGGGATTGAGAATCGCCAACTCCTTCCCAGTATGAGGGGTTAATAGTGGAGGTGATAAGTTGCTGGCGAGGGATGATAAATCAGGTATAATCGAACAATTTAGAGTGCATGAGCAGGACACTGGATCACCTGAAGTTCAAATTGCAATACTAACACGAAGGATAAGCGATCTAACAGAACATCTTAAACGGCACAAAAAAGATCATCATTCAAGAAGAGGATTACTTAAAATGGTCGGTCAGAGACGACGGATGCTGAACTATTTGAAGAAGACCGACATTGAAAGATATAGAACTGTAGTAAATAAGTTGGAACTGCGAAGTTAGGGCGGGGGCTTCTCGCTCTTTTCTTTTAGTAAACCTTTGCATAAGAATATGACTTAACTTGCACATATTTAAAAGTTTAATTTCTATATCGACCGCATTATTAGAGAAATACATAGCATTGGTGAAATAGCTTAAATACAGAAGAAGAGCATATTTAAAGAGGTTTCAAATTCTGCTTTATAGATTTGTTTTGTATACTTTGAGATTTTACCAATGCCTATATTGGCATTTTTGGGAGGTTAGTTAATGCAAAAATTGGTGGAAATTGAAGTAGAAGGTAAAAGTTTTAGCTTCGAGACAGGAAAATTGGCCAAACAGGCCAATGCTGCTGTTATGGTTCGCTGCGAAGATACTATGGTTTTAGTTACTGTAGTTGGTGCCAGTAAGCCCAGAGAGGGAGTTGGTTTTTTCCCGCTTACTGTGGATGTAGAAGAAAGAATGTACGCAGCAGGAAAGATACCTGGAGGTTTCATTAAAAGAGAAGGCCGGCCCAGCGAAAAGTCTATTTTAACTGCAAGGCTTATTGACAGACCGCTTCGGCCGTGTTTCAGCAAAGACTATCACAACGAAGTTCAGATTGTTGCAACTATTCTGTCCGTAGACCAGATAAACCCGCCTGACGTTTTAGCAATTATGGGTGCTTCTACGGCGCTCATCATTTCAGATCTTCCCTTCAAGGATCCGATAGGTGCTGTAAGAGTTAGCCGCGTAGGTGAGAGATGGGTTATCAATCCAACGTTCCAGGAATTAGAGCATAGCGATATGGACTTGGTGGTTGCGGGCACAAGTGATCGTATTCTAATGGTGGAAGGAGATGCTAAAGAAGTCCCAGAGGAGGAAATTCTAGCAGCTTTAGGACGAGCTCAAGAAGCAATAGTTAGATTTATTGAACTACAACAGAAGCTGAGAGACGATATAGGTCAACCCAAACAGGAAGTCAGTAGAGGGGAAGATGCAGAAGCGATTGAAGAGAAAGTTCGCACACTTGCAGCGAACAGACTGGCTCACGCTTTAAAAAATGCAGACAAATTACAACGTGAACAGGCTGTTGATGATATTAGACAAGAAGTAATGGAGTCTCTCCTTACTCTCTACGAAGGCAAAGAAGCAGATATTGCACAGGCTCTTTCAAAGATTGAGAGAGAAGAAGTGCGCAAGATGATTTTGAATGAAAATATAAGACCCGATGGAAGAAAACCGGAAGAAATACGTCCAGTGTCAGTTGAGGTAGGAATTCTTCCGCGTACTCATGGTTCAGGTCTATTTACTAGAGGACAAACCCAGGTGCTCACGGTAGCTACTCTGGGTGCAACTGGAGAAGAGCAACTTCTTGATGGACTGGGAGTAGAAGAGTCCAAAAGATTTCTTCACCATTATAATTTTCCTCCGTTCTGTACCGGCGAGATTGGATTTATGAGGGGGCCGAAAAGACGCGATATTGGACACGGAGCCTTAGTTGAACGGGCAATACTTAGGACAATTCCTTCTGAGGATGAATTTCCTTACACAATTAGGGTAGTTTCAGAGGTATTAGAATCAAACGGTTCTTCATCTATGGCCAGTGTGTGCGGCAGTACGCTTGCTTTGATGGACGCAGGTGTACCAATAAAATCTCCCGTTGCTGGCATTGCAATGGGATGTGTCAAAGAGGGGAATGAGGTAGTTATTCTCACCGATATTCAAGGCATGGAAGATGCTCTTGGTGATATGGATTTCAAGGTCGCTGGGACAGCTCGAGGGGTAACTGCTATTCAGATGGATATAAAAGGAGACATTAATCTTGATATTTTGGCAAAGGCTATGGAGCAGGCAAAAGAAGCCCGGATGTTTATTTTGGACAAAATAATGCAAGTAATAGCGCAGCCAAGAGCGGAGCTCTCTGAATATGCTCCCAGGATAATAACGATGAAAATAAAACAAGATAAAATTAGGGAAGTTATTGGTCCGGGTGGACGCGTGATTAGAAGTATTATTGATGAGACTGGAGCGACTATCGATATAGAAGACGATGGAACTATTTTTATTTCCTCAAAGGATAAGGAGGCAGGTGAGAAGGCTCGGCAGATGATTGAACTGATTACAAAGGAAGTTGAAGTTGGTAGCCGCTATCTGGGAACGGTGACAAAGACAACCAATTTTGGTGCTTTTGTGGAAATAATGCCAGGCAAGGAGGGTTTGGTTCATATCTCCAAGCTCTCGCCTCGTCGCATTCATAGAGTGGAAGATGTGGTAAATGTGGGTGATAAGATATTAGTAGAGGTTATTGAAATAGACAGACAAGACCGCATTAACCTTGCTGCAGTAGAAAGTGTGCCTATTACTGAGAAGCCATTTAAGCCGAAGAGGAGAGTGCGATAGACTCTTTAATTTTCAAACGTACATTATTGGATAACGGTATAAGAGTTCTGTCAGAGATATTGCCCCAGGTTCGTTCCGTGACCCTGGGGTTTTGGATTGGGGTAGGGTCACGAGATGAACCATCGGAACTGGGCGGAATATCGCATTTCCTGGAGCATCTCCTGTTTAAAGGGACTGAAAAAAGAACCGGCCGGGAAATATCTGAACTTTTCGATGCGCTTGGCGGCGAGCTTAATGCCTTTTCAGCGAAGGAATATACTTGCTTTTATGCGCGACTTCTGGATGAACATGTTCCTATTGGGATTGAGGTACTCTCTGACATGCTGCAACATAGCTTGATGGGAGAAAAGGATATACAGGCGGAGAAAGAGGTGGTTCTAGAGGAACTGAATCTCTATGAAGATACTCCTGACGACCGGATTCATGACCTCTTTGCTCAAGTACTCTGGCAAAATCATCCATTAGGGAAAAGTGTTTTGGGAAGTATTTCTACTGTTAGATCCTTTAGCAGAGATGATATCATTAAATTTTTCTCACATCACTATATTCCTAAGAATATTGTGATAGCTGCAGCTGGCCGTATTGACCATAAGAATCTTTTAGATATGGTGAGTAAGCATTTTACCTCTTACGGAGATGCTAATTTTTCTCGGAAACTATTCGTACCAGAAATTGAACCTAAGGTTATAGTTTTTAATAAACCAACAGAACAATGTCACATCTGTATAGGAGTACAGGGATTACATGCCAGGCACGAGGACCGGTTTGCTCTTTCAATACTGGATAACATCCTTGGTGGCGGTATGAGTTCGCGGCTTTTTCAAGAAATAAGAGAGAAGAAAGGTTTGACTTATTCTATCTATTCGTATAATTCTCTGTACACAGAAACTGGCCTCTTTGCAATTTATGCAGGCACAAGACCTTCTAAGACTGAACAGGTAATAAAGATAATTCAAGATGAAATAGGTAAATTATTAGAAGACGGTGTTTCTGAGGAAGAGGCAAAAAGGGCGAAGGACCATATTAAAGGAGAATTGGTTCTGGGATTGGAAAGTACCAGCAATCGTATGAGTCGTTTGGGTAAGTCTGAACTTTCAGATGGGGAGTTTTTATCTTTAGACGAGCTGGTAGAGAGAATTGATAAGGTGACAAAAGCTGATGTAGATAGGGTCGCCCAGTCCATTTTTAGCCCCAAGAGTATGGTTCTGACTGTTATAGGGCCTTTTAAAACTGGAGAACTTGCACATCTTGCGAGCTACTAGTTAGAGCAAGGGTAAGGTCATTATATTCATTATTTTGATAGAAGAATCCTGCCATACACATATGAAACCATCCAAAAACTTTCAATCGCTAGAGATAACAGTGCATCCGGATAAGAACCATAAGTTGATAACCCATTAACCGTCAACCGGGAGGAGTGTAAAATGATTCGAGCAGCTGTTTCTGGTGCAGCAGGGAGAATGGGGCAACAGGTCTGCCGCACCATAATAGAAGATCCTGATCTTGAGCTTGTAGGAGCAGTCGACAAAGCGAAAGAGGGAGAAAAACTGGAAGGTCTGCTTGGTATACCGGGGCTAGGATTAAAAATCGAGGCGAATTTAGATAAAGCACTTTCCAGTAGCGGTGCAGAAGTGATGGTGGATTTTACTCATCCACAAGCAGTTATGGGAAACATTCGAACAGCAATTGCAAAAGGTGTCCATGCGGTAATAGGCACAACCGGTATTACTAAAGAGAATTTAATGGAAATAGAATCCCTGCTCGAAAGCGCAAAATCCAATGTATTCATTGCTCCCAATTTTGCCCTGGGAGCAGTTCTAATGATGCAGTTTAGTGCAGTTGCTGCAAAATATTTTCCCGATGTTGAAATAATAGAGCTTCACCACGAGCAAAAAGCAGATGCTCCCTCTGGCACTGCAATTAAGACTGCAGAAATGCTGAGAGCAGGATCTAAAGAAGGGAAGGAACAGGAAAGCATAAAAGGAGTTAGAGGAGGACTTTACAACAAAATACACATTCATAGCGTACGGTTGCCAGGATTAGTAGCACATCAGGAGGTCATATTTGGAGGCCAAGGACAGACTCTAACTATTCGCCATGACTCTATTGATAGAACCTCCTTTATGCCAGGCGTTCTTATGGCTATAAAAGCGGTAAAGGAACGCCCTGGACTGACCTATGGGCTGGAAAAATTGCTTGAAATATAGAATATCTGAAGGGTAAAGGTTGAAGGTTCAAGGCCAAATCTAGAACCCAGAGCCTAAAACGCAGAGCTGCTTGGAGATATATAGTTGGCAAAGAAAAAACTGAAACTTCGAATCATTCCTTTAGGGGGACTGGGCGAAGTCGGCAAGAATATGCTGGTAATTGAATATGGACGCGACATAGTCGTGATCGATGCAGGGCTTATGTTTCCTGAAGAAGAGATGTTGGGAATCGATCTTGTTCTGCCTGACTTTACTTATTTGCGGAAAAATAAAGATCGCATTTTGGCAGTTGTTATCACTCACGGTCATGAGGACCATACAGGTGCCCTTCCATATTTCCTCAAAGAAATAAATGTTCCGGTTTATGGGACAAAACTAACTCTGGGCCTTATAAAAGTAAAACTGAAGGAACACCATGTTAAATGGATAAAGCTGAGGGAGATCAAGGCCGGACAGGAAGTTAGTCTGGGTCCCTTCGATCTCAAATTTATCCAGGTAGCCCATAGTATACCTGACGGAGTAGGAATAATAATAAGAACGCCTCTAGGTATTGTAGTACACTCAGGAGATTTTAAGCTGGATCAAACACCTGTTGATGGACGCGTTACTGATTTCAGAGAGTTTGCTGCCATAGGAGAGGACAAAGTCCTTGCTCTCCTTTCAGATAGCACTAATGCTGAAACCCCTGGATTTACCTTACCGGAGAAGAGCGTTGGAGATAAGCTTGATGAGATCTTTAAGAAAGCCAAAGGACGGATTATTGTTGCTTCTTTTGCCTCGCACATTCACCGCATCCAGCAGATCATAGATGTTACCTGTAATAATGATCGCAAAATGGTTATATGCGGGAGAAGCATGGTAGAGAATGTGGAAATAGCTAGAGATTTTGGGCGCCTTCATATACCTGACGGGCTCCTAGTTAACGTAAGAGGTATTGAAAGCCTCCCGTTGCCTAAGCTGGTTGTGCTTTCCACGGGTAGCCAGGGAGAGCCGCTTTCAGCTCTTTCTAAGATGGCTTCTCATGACCATCGGTGGATACAGATTCAGCCGGGAGATACAGTAATCATTTCTGCTGCAGCCGTTCCCGGCAACGAGACAGCAGTTAACCGTACCATAAATCAACTTTTCAGAAGGGGCGCAAATGTATTCTATGAGTCAATATCGGGGGTCCACGTATCAGGACACGCTGCACGGGAAGAGCTTAAATTGATGATAAACTTGGTACGTCCCCGCTACTTTATTCCAATCCACGGTGAATACCGTCATTTGGAGCATCATGCTGATTTGGCAGAGGAATTGGGCATTCCTAGAAAGAATATATTTGTGTTGGAAAATGGGGATATCATCGAATTTAACAAAACGGGTGCACGTGTAAAGAATAGAGTCACAGCGGGTACAATATTTGTTGATGGGCTCGGTGTAGGTGATATCGGGGATGTGGTATTGCGGGACAGGCATCAGCTGTCACGTGATGGTATATTCATCGTGGTTGTAACCATTGATCAGCATTCCGGTGATGTAATTGCTGGCCCTGATATTATTTCACGCGGGTTTGTCTATATGAAAGAAGCAGGCGAACTAATGGATGAGGCCAAAGAGAAAGTAAGGGAGTATTTACAGGAATCTGCCAAAGAGCATGTAACCGATTGGTCAGTTTTGCGAAATCACGTGAGGGATGTAATGAGTAAATTCCTGTACGAAAAGACCAAGCGTCGTCCTATGATAATGCCAATTATTATGGAAGTGTAGATTGATTCCTAAGACTCAATCTAAATCAAATATCAAAAAGCAAAAATCAAAATGTATACAATAGACATATAAAATGAATCCAAAACATCGAAGAATTTAGACTTGTATTTGAGTTTTTAATTTACGTATTTACTATTTGATTTTTCATTTTTGATGTTTTTGTGAAACTCGCAATGCATAACTTGAACTTTTAAGGAGAAGCAATGAACGGACTACAAGCTGTAGCAATGGGAGTAGTACAGGGTTTAACTGAATTTCTTCCTATAAGTAGTTCTGCTCACCTCGTTCTTGTACCACATTTTCTTAACTGGGAACCACCTTCTGTTGCTTTCGATGTTTTTCTGCATATTGGCACTCTGGTAGCGGTTATTTCTTATTTTCGCAGGGAAATTGCCCGTCTCTTCAAAGCATTTTTACTGAGCATAAGAGAGCTTAGCCTTAAACGTGATCTGGATCGTCGCTTAGCCTGGTTGATTGTTGCTGGAACCATACCAGCTGCTCTCCTGGGGTTTTTCTTCAAGGATTTCTTCGAAAGAATCTTTCTTTATCCCGCGGGTGTATCATACCTGCTCATAGTTACGGGGATTTTGCTGTGGACAACCGAAATCTGGAGGAAACAGGAAAAAGCTGTTGAGAAGTTGAATCTATTAGACGGTTTGATAATAGGTTTGGCGCAGGCTGCAGCCATAGTACCGGGGATCTCGCGTTCCGGGGCGACA
>JABAOH010005355.1_pt4 | contig 15526 bp, 15 predicted proteins | sample 7062181 | NCBI WGS metagenome assembly JABAOH01 (sample SAMN14538630, study PRJNA623070) | marine sediment metagenome | biome: marine biome [ENVO:00000428]; feature: marine pelagic biome [ENVO:01000023]; material: deep marine sediment [ENVO:00002113]; isolation source: pool of 5 deep marine...
GCTGTGTTCCCGGCGCGGATGCGCATTCCCTCATCGAGACCTTGGACGCTGTCGCCTACCTCCACGATCTCTCCAGCCCACTCATGTCCAAAGATCATAGGGTACTTTATGATATCTTTCACGTATCCCCTTTGGTAGATCTTGACATCAGTCCCGCATGTTGTCGCCGCTCCGATCTTTACGAGAACCTCGCCGTGGTCTATGCTTGGAAGGTCGACAGCCTCGACTCTGAGGTCCTTTATCCCATAGAGGAGTGCTGCCTTCATCTTCTTATGGGACACGAAGCCTCATCCCCATACCTCTCTCCCTTAAATGATATCTTCATCAAACCCCATATTCAGATTCATCTACTCTCTATTACGATCTTTAGGCACTCCTTGCTCTTTGTAGCGAGGCTTAGCGCCTCCTCTACCTGGTCCAAGCCGTAGCGGTGAGTGATGAACTCCCCTGCTCTGATCCTGCCCGTTTGAAGAAGGCTCACCGCTTTTCTCGTTTCTAGGTGGGAGGTCGAATAGGACGGAATTACAGAAATCTCTGAGAAGAAGAGTTGGTGTGGCTTCATCCTTACGGTCTCCTCAGGTGAGGCCGGAGCGAAGAGGCAGAGTACTCCGCCTTTCCGACAAATATCGATTGCTGTAGATGTGGCGTTCCCGCTGGGGGCGGTCAAGACAACGATGTCGGCTCCACGCCTGTCGGTGGCCTCTCTAACCTTTTCTACCACATCCTCCTCCAGTGGGTTAATCACGATATCAGCTCCGAACTCTTTAGCGGCTCTCAGTCTAAAATTGACAGGATCGCTTACGATTACTTGATTCGCACCCAAGATCTTTGCAAGCTCTAGCTGGATTAACCCAGTAGGGCCTGCGCCTATTACTGCCACCGTGTCGCCCAGCCGGAAGTTGCACTTCTCGATACCTCTGATACAGCAGGCAATAGGTTCGATAAGAGCGGCATCCAAGAAGGAGACGTTGTCGGGGAGCTTCAACGTGTCCACCTGAACGTTCGGAGCCGGTACCTTGAAGTATTCGGCGAACCCCCCGGGCTCTAGGTGGGTGCTCTTAAACTTCGCGCATAGAGTATAGTCTCCGTGGACACAGTAGTAGCAGGTGAGGCAAGCGACATGGTGGTGGGCGAAGACGCGATCTCCGACCTCGAATGCTTTGATTCTATCTCCAATCTCGGCTATGACTCCGGAGGGTTCGTGACCTAATACGAGAGGGGTTCTTTCCTTCAGATACCATTCCATGAGGTCTGAACCGCAGAGCCCGCAGGCCCTCATCTCGACCAAGATCTCACCTGCTTTTATCTTGGGTCTAGATATCTCTTCATATCTTACGTCGCTTTGGTCATAGTATACGGCGGCCTTCAAGCCCAAGCCCCCATCGCAATAATATAAGTCAAGTTTAAAGGTTTTCTCTCTTAAGCGACTTGAACTCACTCAAGGTTTTTAATTCATCACAGGGAATAACAGAGCAGTGAAGCCTGATGTATGTGGTGAACGCTGAGAACAAGATGGAGTTCGAGGTCAGAGGGGCTCGAAAAGTCAGGGTGAAATACCTGCTCCATGCTGGCATAGGAGCCAAGAGGATTCAGCTCAGGCTCTTCAACATCGACATAGGAGGATGCACACCTCTGGAGAGGCACGAACATGAACACGAAGTCTATATGCTGGAGGGGAAGGCGGTGCTCAGAGGAGAGGATGGAGAAGTCGAGGTCGGTCGGGGAGATGCGATATTCATACCGTCAAACGAGCTCCACCAGTTCAGAAACACAGGGATAGAGGCAGTGAGATTCCTCTGCACGAAGGAGACACAAGAGACTCCAGAGCCTCCTAGAGATCTAGGAAAATAGCTGTGGCACTTGGGAAGAGTAGGTGTATGGAGATGAAGCTAAACAGGAAGTGGACTCTTCTGATGTACAAGAAGATGCTGCAGATGAGACGCTTTGAAGAGAGGATAGCGGAGCTCTACCACCGAGGGCTGGTCCCCAGCTCGGCTCACCTCTATATTGGGCAGGAGGCGGTGGCGACAGGTGTTTGCGCTGCGCTTAATAGGGATGACTTCGTGCTGACCACCCACCGAGGCCACGCTCACAACATCGCTAAGGATGTTCCCCTAGACAGGCTGGCGGCCGAGATCCTTGGGAAGGCCACGGGTTTATGCAAAGGGAAAGGAGGCTCCATGCGAGTCACCTGGGTTGAATCAGGGGTTCTCTATTCCTGCCCCATCGTCGGAGCGAACATCCCCATAGCCGTGGGCGTGGGCCTATCGATCAAGATGAGGCGAACAAGACAGGTGGTGGCGTGCTTCTTCGGCGATGGAGCATCCAATATCGGGGACTTCCACGAAGGATTGAATCTGGCCTCCCTCTGGAATCTCCCAGTGCTCTTCGTCTGCGAGAATAATCTCTATGGCCTCTCCGTCAGTGCAAAAAGGTCTATCACAATCGAAGACGTCGCTGAGAGGGCGTCAAGCTATGGTATGCCAGGCATGATTGTCGACGGGAACAACGTGGTCGCGGTCTACGAGGCCGCGAAGGAGGCCGCGGCGAGGGCTAGAAGTGAAGGAGGACCGATTTTGATAGAGTGTAAGACCTACAGGTGGCTGGGACATCACGCAGGCGACCCTGGGACAGATTACAGGTCGAGCGATGAGGTTGAGGCTTGGAAAGAGAGGTGCCCAATTGAGAAGGTCAAAGAACAGTTAATTGAGATGGATGTTTCGAAGAATGAGCTGGAAAGGATAGAAGGAGAGATTAAAAAAGAAGTAGAAGAAGCCATAGAGTTCGCTGTGAAGAGCCCCTACCCTGAGGCCGAAGCGCTCTTGGAAGACTTGTTCTAGGAGAGTACAAACTTGAAGGAAATAACCTTTGTTGAAGCCCTTAACGAGGCACTGTGGGAGGAGATGAAGAGAGACGAGAGAGTCGTAGTGATGGGAGAAGATGTGGGCATCCTCGGAGGTGTGTACAGGGTGACAAGAGGTTTGATGGAAGAGTTTGGGCCAGAGAGGGTGAGGGACACCCCAATCTCCGAGGAGGGTTTCATGGGTGCCGGCATTGGAGCAGCCATCACCGGGCTAAGACCAGTCGTGGAGATCATGTATTCAGACTTTTTAGCCAACTGTATGAACCAGATCGTCAACTTCGCGGCGAAGATGAGATACATGTCTGGCGGCCAGTTGATGGTTCCACTCGTCATCAGGACGATGATGGGCCACGGGAGGGGTCACGGCGGAGACCATTCCCAGGTGCCCATACCTTGGTTCCTGAACGTGCCCGGTCTTAAGATAGTGGCTCCCTCAACCCCCCTAGACGCCAAGGGGTTGCTGAAGACTGCGATAAGGCAAGACGGACCCGTGCTGTTCTTTGAGCCCTATATCCTCTACGGGGTGAAAGGTCCAGTTCCAGAGGAAGATTATACTATACCCTTTGGAGAGGCTGACGTAAAGAGGAGGGGAGAAGACCTAACTATCGTAGCCATCTCGGCCATGGTCCCCAGAGCACTTATAGCGGCCGACAGACTCCAAAGAGAAGGTTTCGACACTGAAGTCATTGATCCGCGGACACTCGTTCCCTTAGATAGGGAGTCGATCATAGAGTCGGTGAAGAAAACGAACAGATTGGTCACTGTTGAATACTCTCACAAGACTGGAGGAGTGGGTGCAGAGATCTCGGCCATAATCAATGAGGAAGCTTTCGACTACTTGGACGCTCCAATCCTGAGGCTCGCCTCCCCAGATGTTCCGATCCCGGTCAGCCCACCCCTCGGGAAGCTGACGGTTCCAGAAGTTGATGACATAGTGGATGCAGCTAGAAAAACTATCAGCTGAAGAAAAATAATATAGCGTATTAGAGTCAGGTCAAAGTAAAGATATTAGTTATTAGACTCCGTTAATAGGGTTTTTAAGATGATTAAGAGAGACAAGTCTAGGGAGATATTTAACTCAGCTAAAAGCTTCATAACGGGAGGCGTACATTCGGGATTCAGGTATAGGACTCCCCATCCAATCTACTTCTCGAGGGGAAAGGGGTCCAAAGTATGGGACATTGATGGAAACGAGTATATAGACTGTCTATTGAATATGGGAGCCTGCATACTGGGGCACAACTTTGAGAAAGTCAATGAAGCTGTGAAGAAGCAGCTGAATAGAGGTTTGACTGTGGGGCTTGAGACAGACCTCAGCATTGAGGTCGCCAAGAGACTCTCCAAGATGATACCCTCGGCCGAGATAGTCAAGATCTCTAATACTGGGACCGAGGCTGTGATGCATGCAATTCAGATTGCGAGAGGGTACACCAAGAGGAACAAGATCATCAAGCTTGAGGGAGGATATAACGGCTGGTACGACTACGTCTTGGTCAGCTCCCACCCTCGGCTTGAAGACGCTGGACCAAAGGAGAGTCCAAACACGGTCCCCGACTCGGGTGGACTGGCCAGGGAGGTCGTGAAGAACACACTGGTCATTCCCTTCAATGACATAGACGCTGCGGAAAGAATTATATCCAAGAACAGCGACGAAGTCGCAGCTCTAGTCATGGAACCCATAATGTTCAACGTGGGGTGCGTCTGCCCTAAGCAAGGATACCTAAAGGCCATAAGGGACCTGACAGAGGACCATGAAATAGTCCTCGTCTTCGACGAAGTGATTTCTGGCTTCAGAATGGCTCCCGGCGGCGCTCAGCAGTACTATAATGTAACACCCGACATCACCACACTGGGGAAGGCCATAGCCAACGGTTTCCCTCTTAGCGCCGTCGTCGGTCGAGAAGAATTTATGGATGTGACTGACCCCGAGAGTGGTAGCGTCGCCTTCGCAGGAACTTACAACGCTAACCAGATCTCTATGGCAGCCTCGAAGGCAACGTTAGAGGAACTTAGTGACGGGAGAGTCCAGAGACGCCTTCATCAACTCTCGGAGAGGCTTAAGCAGGAATTCGAGGCCGAGGCGGAGGCCCTTGGGTTGCAGGCTCGTCTTCAAGGAACCGCCGGTAAGTTCCAAGTCTACTTCACTAACCAAGATGTCATAGACTATAGGTCGGCAGTGGCTTGTGACAAGAAGAAATATCTCACTTTCCAGGGCAAGGTCTTCGAGAGCGGGGTGCTGATGTGGCCTTCCTATATGCTACACCACGGACTATCTGCCGCCCACACCGACCAAGATATGAACTTTATACTATACAACTTAGTTGCTGGATTAAAAGAGGTAAAGAAAAATAATTAAAACATTCTCCGAAACTTCAGAAATCCTGTGCGTATGTGACTGGCTAGAGAACTCTTAATTCCTACGACCGAGGTGCTCCCTTCGAGGATCGCCTTCCTGACGTTCCCGTCTTTTGTAATTGTTTGTCCGAGGCCGATCTCGTAGGGGTAGTGGGCATCGCTGCCGCCGACCACTGGCTTACCATGACTCAGGGCTAACTTGCTCGCTTTTGCGTTGAACCTATCAAGGACGCATCTTGCGTTGAAAGTCTCGACAGCGTCGATGAGGTGTAGATAGTCACTGGTGATCGTGGAGTGGGGAGATCTAAACCTATCGAAAGGATGGGGAAGAACTGTGATGCCGCCCTGCTTCCTGATTTCGGCAACCACAGCTTCGAAGTTCCTTTGCTCGATCTCCTCAGTGATGAAAAGGCCGAGGACCTCACCAATCTGGGTTCTCACCTCACATCCAACGATCACGGTGAAGTCCCTCGTCTCATACTTCTTCGCCTCAAGTCCGCCCTTGATGGTATTGTGGTCTGTCACAGCGACGCCATCCAACCCTCTCTCCGCTGCGATTGAGATGATCTCCTTCGGCTCTAGAATGCCGTCAAAAGAGTATTTTGAGTGTATGTGGAGGTCGTATCTCAAAGTTTCAGCAGTTTTGGATACGTAAACCTTTGTCAAAGAGGAGAATCTCCTTTTAGACCTTGTGTTGCACCGGTGATATTGATAGTTTTGTTGGCAGCTTTAAATCTTATTGGAAATTTGAGCTCTTAACTTCACCAAGGAAAGAAATAATTTGTTCTTCCAAGACTGATGGAGGTTGGAGATGGAGATGGGTATAACGATCCACGGTTTGGTCACAGGCGAGTCGGCTGTCCCATTGCATAGTCTATTCGTCAACATGGTACTAGATCTTCGAATCGAGGAGAGGGAAAAGTTTAGGCCCTTCGCCTATAAGGAAGTCATTCGATGGCCAGATGGCTCGGTTACCGATGGGAAGTGGAGCCCGATCCCTATCTGGTACATTAAGGGAGCAGATAAGAAGATCCTCGTGGACACAAGCTTCAACAGCGTTGAACATGTTGCAGAGGTTAGATCGGCAAGAGGAGAAGTTTTTATTCTGAGAAGGGAGCCACGTTGGGAGATTAGGAATGCTCTCTCAACAGTAGGAGTTAAGCCTGAGGATATCGACATTGTGATTCACACTCATCTCCACTGGGACCACTGTGGAAACGATGGGCTTTTTACCAAGGCCTCTTTCATAGCCCAGAGAGAGGAGCTGGCTTTGGCTTTGACACCACCGCCTTATGCTCTTCACTACCAGAAGGAGCTTACAAAAGGCATCCTAGACGTTCTAGACAGGTTTAGGACCATAAATGGTGACGTAACCATTGTTGACGGGGTTGAGCTTTGGAAGCTTGGAGGTCATACGCCGGGGAGTATGGCCGTTGCGGTTAAGACCGATGTCGGTTTGGTGGCTCTCATTGGAGATGTCATCGGCGATTATAAGAACTTGGAGTTGAACTGGCCCGGTCCAGCCGGGAACTATTGGAGTCTGGATCAGCTAGTCAAGGCCTACAGGCTCGTTAAGAAAAAAGCGGATATCATCATACCAGGTCATGACTGGAAGGTCTGGTCGCTCCACCCTGAGGGAAAGATAGGCTAGTAGTATAAGAAACTGTCGTTGTTGGCTGGAGAATCATTTTAATTACTACTTCAGGTCTTAGAGATATCCCATAGAGCTGATTTAAGAGTGTTTGTTGAACTATTCTGCTATTCTTCGAGCCTTCCAGGTGGAGAGGTCTACCTCGACGCCGTAGTACTTCTTTGCAGCGTCTAAGGACACATATCCGTTCCTCACGTCTTCGACGACCATCTGGATATCCCTTGTGTTAGGATCGTAGAACCCACCTCCTCCACCCATCCTCACCTTGACGGCGCCCCCGCTTTCGACGATGTAGCGTTTCTTCGGGTGAACCTCTTGTTCGTTGATGAAACATGCGGCTTCGGCGCCGGCCATTCCTCCGTAGAGCCCCTCCGCCTGAAACTCGGTGTTCCGCATCTTGAACGCTACTTGTATGGGCTTAGAAGACAGATTTCTCACCAAAATTTCTTGTCCAAAACCACCCCTGTACTTGCCGGGGCCGGCCGAATCTGTGATTAGTTCCCTCTTCTCGAACAAGAGAGAGTTCAGGCAAAAATCTTCAAAGACTTCATAAGAGATGCTTGAGACATTGGTTGGAAACGATAGTGTATTTACCCCGTCATCGTCCGACCTGGCGCCCAACCCACCACCCATGAAGAGGGGCAGAGAGTAGCCTCTCCCGTCACCTTCACTGGCAAACTGTACGGAGTTAAAGAGACCCGTCCCTGCTAGAACCTTCTCGGGGATGACTTTCGAAAGAGCCCAGAACACCGCTATCGGTGTGTAATGACCGGTGATCTGGCGTGCAGCGACTGGAGCTGGCGGTTGGGCGTTTAGTATACTTCCTTCGGGAGCCAGGATCTCTACTGGCTTAAAGCTTCCGTCGTTGTTGGGCAGTGTGGGGCTTATCACACACTTGACGCCGTACTTTGTGTATGCGTTTGTGTATATCATGGGTACGTTGATCCCTATGTCCACCGCTTTGTCTGTGCCATCGAAGTCGACGGTGATCTCGTCATCTCTCACCTCTAAGCTGCAGGCGATTTTAATGGGATCCTTTACACCCTCGATGTAGAACTCGTAATTATACAGGCCGTTGGGGACCTCCCTGATCTTCTCTCTCATAACCTCCTCAGACCTAGATATGATGGCTTCTGAAAGGGAGCCGAAGTCTTCTACACTATACTCATCCAGGAACTCGATGAGGAGATCTCCACCTACCATGTTGGTGGTAATTGCCGACTTAAGGTCTCCGATCACCGAGTCCACGATGCGGACATTATACCGGATGAACTCAAACAACTCATCGTTAAGCTCACCACCCTTGACGATCTTGGCGGGGGGGATGCGGAGGCCCTCCTCGTAGACCTCTCTTGCGGCCGCTGACAGGGTGCTGCCTCCGACGTCAGGTAGGTGGTTCACTGTGCCGGTGAAGGCGACGAGCTCATCCTTTCTGAACACGGGCATTATCATCGTGATGTCATTCAGATGTCCTGTGCCCATCCACGGATCGTTCGTGGTCATGACATCGCCAGGGACCAAGGACTCCCGCGGGTATTTCTGGAGGAAGTGTTGGAGGGTTAGGGGCAAAGTTCCTATAAATGAGGGAGGACCGTAGGCACATTGTGCCAGGAGCCTTCCTCTTCCATCAAATATCACGGATACAGCGTCGAAGGCCTCCCGGACGAGAGGGGTAAAGGAGGTTCTACAGAAGGTGTTGTAGATCTCGTCGGCTATAGATATGAGCTTATCCCAAAGAATTCCGAGGGTTACAGGGTCGTACTCGCTCACTATTCTCACCTTCTCGTAAACTCGATGATTCGAATATACAATTATTCTCCTACTTAGGCGTGATTAATATTGTCTCATGACTTGAAGTCATCAACTTGACCTTCTTACCATTGTGCTGAAATCAATTGTGGACGTTCACTTTTCCTCGACGTTGATCTCGAAAAGAACCGAGCCTGCTCCGGCGTCCGGGCTCCAGATATAGCTATCCGGACATTGAATGAAGCGGCCGACCTTTGCACCTTTATCATGAGCGTATAGTCTGTAATGTATGCTTGCAAACGCTACAGGACAGACTACGTCGGATTCCTTCAAGAGAAGGTTTGATCCTTCGATAACGAATTTCGATCCTGGTTTTATTCCCGCATGGCATATGCCCTTGACCTCTTTAGCCGTAACCACTATTCTCCTCAAAATTCTTGTCACCTATCAAATAATGGTAAATTAATAAAATAAACTGAGGCAATGCATGTGTAAATTTCTCTTATCTCCTAAAACAACATCTTCCCTTATTCTCAGGATGCCAAGAAAACCAGCTTTCGTTCAGGCATATGATTTAAAGCTTATCTTCACCCGACTCACGAAGATTCCTTCAATGGTGTGGTACAATGATAAAAGAGGCAACCTCGTATTCGTTTCTGGACATGGGGGTACAGATGCTGAGACAGGGGAGACGCCTGAGAGGACTGGCGACCAAACCAAGGTGGCTCTGGCGAACATAAAGAGGGTGTTGGAGGTCGCTGGCGCCTCCATGGAAAACATCGTGAAAATCACGGTTTTCCTCGTGGACATGGAAGACTTCGAGGAGATGAACAGTGTTTACAAAACGTTTTTCAAGGGGGCCTTCCCTGCGAGGTCGACTTTTCAGGTTGCGAGATTTACTGGGGATCAGTGGAAAGTCGAGACAGCGGTCCTCGGGTAACCTCTGTTTACACAGCCTTATGACGTTTTACTAACTTTGGGCACAAAATTTAAAGACTAGATATGCTGTCCTCTGGAAGTGAGGAGGAATGTATATGGCCATCGAGATACCTGGAGAAGATAGGGAGTTATTAGAGGGAGCCATAGACCTACATCTTCATGGACGTCCTGCCGTCTACCAGAGACCCTTCGACGAGATAGAATTGGCGCGTCAGGCCCGGAGCGTCGGAATGAGAGCTATACTACCTAAGTGTCACCATACGATAAATGCAGACCGTGCGCAGCTCGTAATGAAGGTTGTACCCGGTATTGAGGTTTATGGAGGCGTTGTACTTAACTACACCGTTGGTGGGTTGAACCCGGAAGCCGTTATAGCAGCACTTCACTATGGGGCAAAGCAGGTTTGGATGCCCAACATCCACGCCGCCCACCACATCAAGATTGAGGGTCAGGCGGGATACCCAAATAAGGAGTTTCAGAAGATAGTTAAGGGACAGACGCTGCAGATGGAAGGAATAACGATCCTCACGCCGGACGGAGAAGTGAAGCCCGAGGTCTACGAGATCCTTGACCTGATCGCCGCCGCCGACGTGATCCTCGGCACTAGCCACCTATCCCTTGAGGAGCAATACATCCTCGTAAAGGCGGCTAGAAGCGCTGGCGTGAAGAAGATATTAGTGACCCACCCAGAGTGGGAGGTTACAAACTGGTCCCTCGCAGATCAAGTTAGATTGGCGGATATGGGCGCCATCATGGAGCACTGCTTCTCGGTTTGCATGCCCTTTGAGAGCATGGTTAACCCAGTGGTTATGGCTGAGAATATTAGAGGGGTTGGCGCAAGCCGCTGCGTGATGGCCACGGACCTTGGGCAGCCTGAGAACACAAATCCCATCGAGGGCTTCAGGCAGTTCATGCGGATGATGATGCGTTTCGATATAACCGAGAAGGAAATCGAAATCATGGCTAAAAGGAACCCCGCGAAGCTCCTCGGACTTGAATAGCAAAGCACCTCATTCCAATTAAACCAAGAAATACTAGAAGAAGTCTAAGATGTAAAAGAATTCTTCTTCCTAAAGGCCTACACCTCAATCCGGTGATTCAGAACGGCTCGGAAAAAACTTGAGAAGTATCTAGAAAAGAAAGGAATAGAGACGGAAATATTGGAGTTTGAAGCCACCACCAAAACCGTAGAAGACGCTGCCAAGGCCTTAGATGTGGATGCTGGTAGGATCATCAAGTCTCTGCTGTTCGTGGACGAAGAAGGAAGACCCTTCATAGCCATCATGACGGGAGACAAAGAGGTGGACAAGGAAAAACTAGCGGAGATTTTAGGATCCTCTAAGATCAGGCTGGCGAAGCCTGACTTGGTGAGGGCCTTAACGGGATATGGAGTCGGGGGTTTACCCCCTGCCGGCCACGCAAGGCAAGGAGAGATTCGATATATCATAGATGAGGAAGTTATGAGGTTGAACACCGTCTATGGCGGGGGCGGAACGAACCGATGCTTACTAAGGATCGATCCTAGAGACATCAAGAAGTTAACCAATGCCGAGATACATCGAATAAGCAGATGATTCGATCGGTAACTTACGGCGGGTTTCATAGCCCATCGACAGAAGTTTCCTCACCGAATACACAATATTTGTTTCAGCTTCTCAGCCGCTATTATGGATGCCTCTTTCTGGGCCTCTACGCTCTGTGCCCCTATGTGGGGAGTTAGAACGATGTTATCCTGTTCCAACAAATCTTTTTCGGTGGGAGGCTCAGCCTCGAAGACGTCCAGCGCCGCCCCACCTATCCAGCCTTTCTTTAACGCCTTTGCCAAGGCCTTTGTGTCCACGACTGGTCCCCTAGACGCATTTATCAAGTAGGCGGAGCTCTTCATCTGAGAGAGAGTTTTCTCGTTCACCAGGNNGCTGTCGACTTCTCGAATGCCTTTCTCAATGTACTCGGCACTTATATCTATGACATCGTAGGCCAGTATCTTCATCCCGAGACCGAGAGCCTTATCGGCCACGAGTTTACCTATTCTCCCTAGACCAATTATTCCAAGCGTTTTCCCCATCAACTCGCCGCCAATTAGGGTTTTCTTGATCCATCTACCCTCCTTGAGCGCCGCGTGTCCCCTACATATACCTCTGCTCAAGGCTATCATAAGGCCGATTATCAGCTCGGCTACTGCGTTGCTGGAAGCCTCTGGTGTGTTCACAACGACGACACCTTTCTCAGAGGCGGTTTCCAGGTCTATGTTATCGAGGCCAACTCCGACCCTGGCTAAGGCTTTTAGCCTCTTTCCTCTCTCGATGATCTTTGGAGTGACTTTGGTTCTCCCTCTCACAATAAGTCCATGATAGTTCTCAACAGTGTTTAAGAGATCCTCAGAGGTGATATCAGGTTTTACGTCCACGGCGTAACCAGCATTCTTGAGTATTTGAACACCTTGTTCATCTACAGGGTCGCATATCAATATCCTTGTCTCTTTACTCGATCCCTTTTTTTCCTTCAACCCATCACCCTGATTCTATTTAAACTATCTCGAGATTAAAGTTGTGTATATAATTTAATCTATTTTTGGTGCTCTCTTTTGTTTAACCGTATGTGGAAGCATCAAATCCTTAGATCTATTTCTTAGGTAATTTCACGACGGGCTTGACTCTTGTTTTGACTTCGCCCTCATAGTACTCAATCATTATGTTCTTCATCCAATCTTTGTCCCGCTGTTCTGGATAGTCCTCTCTAAAGTGAGCCCCTCTACTCTCAGTTCTCACCATGGCAGCTATAGTTACGAGCCTGGCCACTCTCATCAGGTGCAGGGATTCCAGAGCTCTTACTAGCTGTCTTGTATTCCCTGCGAGTGGTTTCATCAATGACTCCATCTCCTCAAGTCTTTCTAGGGCCTTTTCGAGCCTCTCCTTGCTTCTTATGATGCCGATGTTTCTCCACGCTAATTCCTGGATTTCAAACCGTAGGGTTCTTGCTTCGACGCCGCTCTCTCTACCTAGGATACCTAATAGCCTCTCTTTCTCCTCATTGATGGTGTGAGAGTCAATACCTTCCTTAGAAGTCTCTAGTGCGTGCTCTGCAGCTGCAGCTCCAGCCCGGGCTCCGAAAACGATGGTGTCGGTAAGTGCGTTCCCACCCATCCTGTTGGCGCCGTGGACGCCTCCTGCGTTTTCACCACAGACGTAGAGACCCTCAATGTTTGTTTCGCAGTATTCGTTGATCTCCACTCCACCCATAAAGTGGTGTGTCATGGGGGATACGTCTAAAGAATCCCTTCTTTGACCCTTGAGCCAATATCTTCTGAATGTTTGGAGGGATTCACTCTCATTCCATTTTTCTTCAGGTATTTGCTGGAGATCGAGAAACACGCTTCCTGTTTCCGAGGTCTCTCTATAGATGATCCTTGAGAGAGTATCTCTGGCCCTGATGGATGCTCGCTCAAGGCTGTCGCCTGGGAAGTGTTTGTTAATAAGGTCCTCACCATTAGCGTTCAACAGCCTTCCCCACTCAACAATATCAGGGAATTTTCTCCTAACTAATGGGATGAAATACGAGGGAAGTCCTCTTTCATCGGACCCTGTTGGGTAGCATTGGACGAACTCCATGTCGACTAAGGGAGCTCCGGCCTCAAGGGCGAGGACGTATCCATCTCCAGTTATTCCTGAGGGGTTGTCGTTCCTCATATGAAGCTGTCCCGCCCCGCCACAGGCAAGAACAACCGACTTGGCCGCAATTACCAGAAAGTCTCCTTTGGAGTTGAAGCCAGTAGCTCCGAAGATCTGTCTCCCCTCGACAAGGAGCTTAGAGATGAAGGTGTGGGGCAAGAGCTTCACACCTAGTTTCTCTAACTCGTTAGTAAGAGGTCTTATGAGGCCGTATCCTGAGGTGAGGGCGCTTATGGAGGTGTCGACGAAGCTAGCCGACCCTCTCTTCGTCTTAAGTTCTACGCCAAGATCTCTCAGCTCGAGGACGCGTTTCGCGGCTTCCTCGGCCAAGACTTTGACGAGTCTCTGATTGTTGAGGCTTCTACCCGTCTCAATGGTTATGTCGAAGTATCTCTCGGGAGTCAATCCTTCTAGGGGTGCGGACACTGCGGCCTCGCTGTAGAGGGTGCATGAGTTGAAGCCAATGGCGCTCTTAGAGACCAGCAAAACTTCCACATTGTTCCTCTTCGCCTCCAGGGCAGCCCTTAGTCCGGCGCCTCCTGACCCCACCAAAAGGACATCGGTGCTAACTTCTCTTTTCCCAAACATCGTTATTCACTTGAATACCTCTTGGCGATTCAACTTCTTTGGAGTATACTTTGTTATCTACTAAGTTGCGTGGCTCCCTTACTTGTAAGGCAGATATTCCTTCCCGAATAATTCTCGGCTAATGACGATCTTTGTGACCTCTGTGGTCCCACCGCCCAGTGTGAGAGCCCTTACATCCCTGAGTCTCTTCTCCTCGGGATGCTCCCTCGAGTAGCCGAGGGCGCCGTGGACCTGAATGGACCAGTTTATCGCCTTGAAGGCGATCTCGCTCCCGAACCACTTAGCCATCGAAGCCCACTTGGTGGCTCGGACCCCCTGATCCATCATCCAGAGAGCTTTGTAGGCGAGGAGCCTGGCAGCCTCCATACAAGTATACATCTCGACGGTGCGAAACTGGATCTCTTCGTACTTGGCGAGGGATTTGCCGAAGACTATGCGGTTCTTCGCGTACTCGACGGCGTCTTCGATGGCGCTCTGAGCCGTTCCAAGGCATCTCAGCGCTATCAGAGCCCTCTCGAAGTCTAAGCCGCTCATTAGATAGTAGAATCCCTTGTTCTCCTCACCAACAAGCATATCTTTTGGTATCCTCACATCTGACATGGTGAAACCCCCCCAAGAGCTCCCTCTTAGACCCATGCCCTTAAGGCGGTATCTCTTTACCCCAGGGGTATCTAGGGGTAGGACGAAGGCGCTCACACCTCTAGCCCTCTTCCCAGGGTCGGTCTTCACGTATGTCAGCGACAAGCCCTCGGGTACAACGAAGGTGATGAACTGTTTCTCACCGTTGAGGACGTAGTTACTTCCCACGCGCTCAGCCTTACTCTTTATCTGGGAAACATCGGAGCCGCACTCCGGCTCCGTGACGGCGATGACAAAGACCTTCTCCCCTCTCACTATGGGAGGGAACCATTTCTCCTTCTGCTCATCAGTACCATAATGGCTGATGACATGGGCTTCCTCAGCTGCCACATTTAGGAGTGTTCCATGCAGGCAGTCTATCCTAGCTATCTCCTCTGTGGCTATTCCAACGGCGACGTGGTCTGCACCTTGTCCTCCATATTCGGTGGGAATGTAGAGGCTTAACAGCCCCATTTTCGCCATCTTCTTCACGTCTTCCCAAGGAAACTCCTCGTTCTCGTCCCAATAGGCTGATTTGGGCTTGATCTCCTCCTCAGCAAACTCTCTGAGGGTTCTCCTAAATAACTCCTGTTCTTCCGTGAAGTTGAAATCTAGGGGCAAATTCTCACCTAGGGCATTTGATAATGCTTACCACCACGAACTTTTATTCTTTCGAGGCTTTCTGTAGCTGAAGAATCGTCAATGATGGTTGAATGTTGCCGTTCTGCCCTTAACCTTCTATTCTGTGAGCCTCCATAGTTACAAGGTCCACGTTGACGCCGTAATATTTCTTGGCTGCCTCCACCGAGACGTAGCTCTGCCTAACGTCATCGAGTACTTTAGAGACAGACCTCTCATAGGGGTCATAGTAACCTCCTCCTCCGGCGATCTTTATCTTTACCTGGCTGTCTGGTTCGACATAGAACCTACCCTTCGGATGCACGGGCTCATCGTTGATGTAGGTCTCAGTATTTGTCCCTGGCAAGCCCCCATGGAAGCCTTTGGGAGGGTACTCAGTGTTCCTAGCCATGAAGGATACGATGACAGGTCTAGGAGATAGGTTTTTGACTAGTATCTCTTGGCCGAGTCCACCTC
>JABAOH010163779.1_pt1 | contig 15525 bp, 19 predicted proteins | sample 7062181 | NCBI WGS metagenome assembly JABAOH01 (sample SAMN14538630, study PRJNA623070) | marine sediment metagenome | biome: marine biome [ENVO:00000428]; feature: marine pelagic biome [ENVO:01000023]; material: deep marine sediment [ENVO:00002113]; isolation source: pool of 5 deep marine...
CTCGAACCCGCGACCTCCGCCTTGCGAAGGCGGCGATCTTCCACTGATCTATGGGCCCTTGGTAAGGAAACGGATTAAGTGCCTTAAAACCGCTGAGATTTCTGGGTGGACCAGGCCCCCCGAGGACTGGGCCATGATGCTTCTCTGGACCTCGAGGGACTCGACTCGCTGCCCTCATCATATTGGGTAGCCCAGAATGTCTGCAAAGGAGAGCCAGGCGGAAAGACTACCAACGATGGCTCCGTAGATGAGATGCACAATGAAGAGGACCCACACGATCGCCGTGGGGGGTCTCGAGGCCTTGGCGATGGGCATGATCACGACCATCATGATTATGAAGAGGAGTATGCCGAACAGGACCCCGTCGACCAGCGGACTGACGAATTTAGCTACGTAGGTAATGCCCGCGGCGAAGACCCCTCCCATCGCGGTCCCGTAGATTAGGTGAAACACGATCCCTCCCATCATGCTGCGCCTGCCTGTCGGGTTGTCGCCCATTGCCCTCGCCGCAATCATGGACATCACGGTCGGCCCCATCCTCATCGCCGGTAGCAAGAGAATGGCCATGACGATGGATCCCACGAAGCCCGCGACGAGCCCCCACGTCACGTCTAGCGACATCTGTTCCCTCGAGAATCCGCCCATTCCGCCTTATCACTTTGCATTCAAACGTTTAGTCTGAGGTTCGATGCGTGTTCAACTGACCTGTCCCACTGCCGCTCCTCCTTACTCCTAGGCGGGCGGCCTTACCAGCTAGGCGTGCCATTGCAGACGGCCACAAGATTTCCGCCTGAGTCCACAGCCATGCTCTCTGGCCTGGGCTGCTCCACTCCGTCAACACCATCTCCAGGACGCCGTGCATGGATCCACCATTTAGAGGGCTCGCGTGCGGTCGGCTTGAGCCGCACGAGCATATCCTCCCCACAACCATAGGGGTTTTTGGACGTTTGTCTATCCTTAAGTGAAATCAGGGGGAATGTCTTAAGACGGGCCCGAACCTTCTCGACCCGACTCAGATGCAAGAAGGCCCCATCCCTCCAAAGTTATTGAGAAGGGCGCGTCGCTTCAATGTCCACCTCATCATCGGACTCGTAATCGTGGTCTCCGCCCTGGCATTAGGCGCCTGGGAGGCTCAGATTCTTCAGAACATCCATAGCCTCGAAGTGGCAGGCGCCGCCGGGTCTCCCGAGCACACTCAGGCTAGGCAGATTGAGGACATCCTCCGGATAGTGATACCCGCCTGGAACTTCGTCGGCCTCGGCTTCCTCGCCTTCGGCATCGGAATGTCGATCGTGTTGATAGTCTTCAACCTCACGGGGGCGGGGAGAGATGCCATGGCGGCCTACATGCAGACCTTCCCCGACAGCAAGGTGCCTGCCCCGTCCCAGCCGTGGTACGCGAAGAACTACCCGAAGCTGATGATGGCGGGGCTCATCTTGGTGTGGATAAACTTCCTCTTCGCGCTCTTGGGGGGCTTTGTAGCCGCTGGTTTCCTCAGCTTCAACTACCTGGGCTTCACCTCTGCCACATGGGCCCCCTTCACGGAGGTCCTCAGGACACCCCAGAGGCCAGGAGCTCTGTCCTTCATCGTCTTGGGCATAGGCCTCAGTCTAGCCGTCATCGTCTATAATCTTCGGGTCCAGGCGCGCTCGCTCCCGCGGTTGGTAGGGTCCCTGAGGGAGGGCAAGCCAGCGGAGATTAAGGCCTCCCTCCGTCCGAAACTCCCACGGTTCCCCTTCGTCCTCCTTGGCCTGGGTTTCGCGATTGCTCTCTTCGCCAGCTATCCCATGGGCTTCCTGGCGGCCATGGCGCAGGCAGACATCGCGGGTGGCTCCACAGACCTAGCTGTCCACCAACGTTTCGCTCTCACCCAGGGCCTATTCCCAGTAATCGCCGTCACAGGTATAGTCACGATGCTGGCCGGAATCACGTACTGGCTGCTCCTCATAATCCAGGGGCTTCGTGATCAGCGATATGTGATTCTGCGCATGGGAGCGAACATGGCGAGTGCTCCGCCCGTGCCTCTGGAGCAGCCATTGTGGCCCGAGAGGGTAGCGGGATACCTCGCCGGGGGCGCCATCCTAACCCTCGTCATGCTTTTCGTCCTAGCAGGCTTCAACGTCTGGATACGGTGGGAGGTCATGGCCTTGATGCCCCAAGAGAGTGGGGCGGGTTTCTACACAATGGAATTCCTACGGGACTTTCTGGGCGTGCTCATACCAGACATGCGATTCATCGGGATGGCCCTGGTGATGTTGGGCATCGGCATCACCCTCGGTGTAATCGTCGTCAACCTCCGTGGCATGGGGATGATAATGCCCGGGACAATGTCGAAGATCATTCAGTCCAAAGGGAAGGACCTCGCGCCTGCGGCTGCCATCGTAGACGAGGGAGATGTGGAGTCCCGAGGCCACACGGCCATGACTCGGTTTCCCAAGAAGCTCCTTGTACCACTGTTGGTGGGCGCGCTCATCATGATATCCACGACTCTTCCCCTGGTGGTGCCTATGCACCTGACGCTGCAGCTGCGAAAGCGGGACGCCTCCTCCTTTGGGCAGACCGATGTCGCGGCACAGGCCTCGATGGACATGGATGTCCTAGCGGCTCTCCGTGAGCCCTGGAACTTCGTGGGTATGGGCCTAGTGTTCTTCGTCATCGGGAGATTCTTCGGGACGATAATTGGGTTCGTTCAGGCCAGAAGGGTGGTAATCGCCGATACATGCGGCTCTCTGAAGAGCGTGTCTGAACCTGAGCCAGAGCCGGACTAGGGTGCGGGCCGAAGGCTCTCGAGTTACGCCCGTTGCGCGTAGCCACAGACCGAACAGACGTACCTCTTGCTGAAGATCCCCTTGAGGACCATAGACTCCCCATGGTGCGTCGGGACCGTACTGGATGGAACCCCCTTGTCGCCTTGTGCGGCATCCACAGACTTTCTCACCTGTTCCATGCTCTGCATGAAGTCCCTTCTGAGGTCTTCAGGAAGGCCCGGGACGGCTCTCTCCGTCAGGTCCATGTCCGCTTCGTGTACGTCCTTAGGTATTTTCACTCCCGCCTTCAACCGGCCAGCGATGATGGCCACCCGCTGCTCCTCAGGCAGTGATGCGATAATCCTCGTCCTGCCCTTGATGAACTCCTCTCGCTGCTTTTGCTTAAGGGCAGATAGACCCTGAACGAGCTGTGCGATGGATTCGATTCGCTGCTCCTCAGGCATACTGGCGAACATTTGCAGCCTTTCTTTCATCAGACTCATCCGCTCCTCCTCAGGAGCTTTGGCAAGCATTCTGATCATGTCTTCCAAGAGGTTCAACCTCCTCTCATGACTCTGTGCTCACCCTACTTGAACGACACTCGTGGAACTGGCAACTCCATCGAGACGTGTCCCGAGGAATCCACGGGTTCTTAGGCATCGGGAACCATCTTGTCTACGTGCCAGACACAGCGAAGGTCCCTGTGGATTCCATGAACAGGAGGATCCTAGGAATACTGCAGAGAAATGGAAGGGCCAGCACCGCTGAGATTGCTCGGCAGCTGAGAAGGTCGGAGTCAACAATCCGAGAGAGGATACAGAGGATGGAGGCGAAGGGCATCATCCGTGGCTACTACGCCATTGTCGATAAGCGCGCCTTGGGATACAACTCCGAGGCATTCGTCTTCTGTAACGTAGATCCAAAGGACCGCGACCGCGTCACGGAGCAACTCCTCAAGTTGAAGAACGTCACAGGAATTTTCCAGGTGAGCGGTGAGCGAAGGCTCCTGATCAAGGTTGCCGCCGAGGACAACGAAAAGCTTCGCAACTTCGTGCACGGCAAGCTCATCCCACTGGGCATCCATGACGTCGACTCCAGGATTCAGATGGACATCACGGAAAAGCTGCCACCGGATGCCGTCATCGAGGATTAGTGCCCCTGCGAGGGGTTTTTTAACGACTGCCACCATCCGACCCCGCTTGAGTCCCGGGGAGGCTCGTGTCAAGGTGCTCCTCCCGAGAGCACTCCTGGAGTACTCCAGTGGCAAGGATTCCCTTGAGCTGTCCGCCATTACCTTGGCGGAGGCCTTAGCACAGTTGAACGCCCAGTATCCAGGCTTGGGTGAGAGGATCCTCGACGACCAGGGACGGATCCGCAAGTTCGTCCACGTGTTCGTCAACAACGACTCCGTTAGCCACCTAGAGCCCGAGGCGGTGTCCTTGCACGAGGGCGACACCGTGCACATCCTCCCCTCTCTGGCAGGTGGTTGATATGGCCGACATCACCGAAGGCGAGACTGTCGTGGTTGTAGGCACTCGAAAGGGACTCTTCTTCTTCCACTCTAAGGACAGGAAGAGCTGGAGGTCCAAGGGTCCATACTTTGAAGGGCGGACCGTCAAACATGCCATCTTGGACCCGCGTGACAGCAAGACGACATGGGCTGGGGTCACGACAGGGCACTGGGGTCCCACCGTTCAGCGGACGCTGGACTTCGGCGATCGTTGGACCCGAGGGGAGGACGGGCCTCACTACTCAAAGGAGTCCGGGATGAGCGTAGATCGGATCTGGCACGTTGAGCCCGGCCTGGAAAACGACCTCTGGGTCGGGGTAGAGCCAGCAGGGCTGTTCAGAAGCGATGACGAGGGGGAGACGTGGACATCCGTGGACGGTCTCAACTACCGGGATGATCGGAAGGAGTGGGAGCCCGGAGCCGGCGGCCTTTGCCTTCACACCATCCTACCCTACCCAGGCGACTCAAAGCGAATGGTCGTCGGCATCTCTGCCGTGGGCGTCCTGGGTACCAACGATAGGGGCGAGTCCTGGCGGGTGATGAATGGCGATGTGAGGGCCGATTATCGACCGGAGAAGATCATGAAGGAGGACCAAGTGGGTTCCTGTGTCCACAAGATGGTGCGTGACCCGAAGAACCCAGCGATCTTGTTCCAGCAGAACCATTGTGGGGTCTACACGAGGAAAAGGGGCGATCCAGTTTGGACATCGATCGAGGAGGGTCTCCCGTCGGGCTTCGGCTTCCCCATGGCGGCTCACCCGCACGACGCTGGCACCCTCTACGTCGTGCCGCTCGTGGGCGACTTCAATCGGGTCACCCCGAACGGCTCAATGGGGGTATATAGGACATCGAACGGAGGCCGGAGTTGGGACCGACTTTCGAAGGGGTTGCCTCAGGAGAACGCTTACCTGACAATCCTCCGTGAGGCGATGCAGACAGACCCGAACGACCCTGTCGGCGTCTACGTCGGGACCAAGACTGGCCAGCTTTACTACAGCCGGGACGAGGGGGAGTCCTGGAGTCTTCTGACCGATCTGCTGCCCTCCGTTCTGTCGGTCGAGACCGGCATCGTCGGCGGTGCCTAGCTCGAGCCAGCTGTGAACGTTCGCCCACCTTTCGGTAGGTTTAAGTCGCTCGCCCCTGTGGCTAAGCCTGCGGTCGTTTGATGGGCCTCAGGCTTTATAACACAAGGACCAAACGAAAGGAGGAGTTTCACCCCGCCGGCGAAGAGGTCGGGATGTACATCTGTGGGCCGACGGTCTACGATTATGCTCACCTCGGACACGCCAAGACCTATGTCGTCTTCGACATCCTGCGCAGATACCTGGAGTACAAGGGCTGGAGGACGGTCCACGTCCAGAACTTCACGGACATTGAGGACTCCATTACTCGGCGGGCAGAGGAGGAAGGCGTTCCGCCGCTGACTCTCGCGGAGAGGTTCATCGAGGCTTTCTTGGAGGACATGGGAAGGCTAAAAATTCGGAGGGCCCACGTGTTCCCGCGGGTTACGGAACACGTTCATAACATGGTTCGGGTACTCGAGGAACTGGTAGACCGTGGCCTCGCGTACGTGATTGATGGCGAGGTCTACATGAAGGTCTCGGAGGGCTCTTTTGGGAGCCTCACCGGACGTTCGCTGGAGGAAATGGTGGTTCAGCAGGTTTCTTCAGAGTCAGAGCTGAGCGGCCAGCTGGACTTCGCCCTTTGGAAGAAGGGTAAGGATGGGGAGCCCACCTGGCCCAGTCCTTGGGGGGACGGAAGACCGGGATGGCACGTGGAGTGCTACGTCATGGCGACGAAGTACCTTGGCCCGACCTTCGACATCCACGCTGGTGGGAAGGACCTCATCTTCCCGCACCACGAGAGCGAGGACATCATCTCCCGGGCCTTAGGCAAGGGGGAGTTTGCGCGCCTGTGGCTACACAGCGGTTTCATGGCCATCCACTCGGAGCCCATGTCCAAGTCTCTTGGAAACTTCGTCACCATTCGGGACACCCTCGGCGAATTCGAGTGGGAGGTCCTGCGATACTTCATCATAAAGACGCACTATCGGGCCACGGCGAACTATAGTGAGGAGGCGCTAAGGGAGGCCGAGGCGGAGCACCGGGAAGTTGCCGCCGCCATCAAGAGGGTCCAAGAGGCCATGGAGTCCCGTCTGTCGGGAGAGGACGAGTCGCTGTTGAAGCAGGCTGACCTGGTCCGAATTGAGTTCCTGGAGGCCATGGACGACGACTTAAACACACCGAGGGCTACGGAGGCCCTGCTAGGCCTCGCGCGGGCGGTTAGCGATAGGCAATCACTTCCAACATCCACTGCACAGAGCCTCTTCGGGGATTTCTGCGAGTACTGCAGCGTCTTGGGCCTCTGCGAGGAGGAGCTGGAGGTCTGAGGCTGGTCGATAACCTTTTAATGACCACCCTCATAGAACGGCTGCCATGGCGGAGTTTCGGGCGATCATCAACGACGCCAAGTCCGGACGATCCTACAACAGGGAGGTCAGCGGCCACTATGCTGGCGCCCTCATAGGTAAGAAGGTCGGCGAGGAAGTCGACGGCATCTTCTTCGACCTCCCAGGGTACAAACTGCTCCTGACAGGAGGTTCAGACAAGGACGGATTTCCCATGCGCCCCGACCTTCCAGGACCCCGAAGGAAGCGCGTACTAGTCTCAGGTGGAGCGGGGTTCAGGCCGAAGAAGAAGGGCCTACGCCGCCGGAAGACCCTACGAGGCAACGCGGTGGGACCGGACACCGTACAGCTGAACCTGAAGATCGCCACTTACGGCCCGAAGTCCATCGAGGACGCCTTCAAGGAGAAGGTGGCGGCCGAGTGAAGCTTCCCCAACAGCCACAGGTGAACATAGGCCTCGTGGGCCACGTGGATCACGGCAAGACCACGCTGGCTCAACTCCTTACGGGAGAGTACACCGACCGGCACAGCGAGGAGATTCGAAGGGGAATCTCTATTCGCCTCGGCTACGCTGATGCCGCCTTCTACAAGTGCCCAGAGTGCTCAGAGCCTGAAGGCTATACAACGGACAGCAAATGCTCCAAATGCGGTGGGAAGGCCGAGTTCCAGCGGGCCGTGAGCTTCGTCGACTCTCCGGGACACGAGACCCTCATGGCCACCATGCTCTCCGGTGCCGCCTTGATGGACGGCGCCCTTCTGCTAATCTCCGCCAACGAGCGCTGCCCCCAGCCACAGACGAAGGAGCACCTCATGGCACTAACCATCATTGGCGTGGACCACATCGTCGTTGTCCAGAACAAGATCGACCTGGTGGATGAGGAGGGTGCTCGGAAGAGCTACGAGGAGATCCGGAAATTCCTCAAGGGGACGGTAGCGGAGAAGGCGCCAATTGTCCCCATATCGGCTCATCACAACATCAACGTGGACTATCTCATCATGGAGATAGAGAAGAACATCCCCGCCAGGAAGTTCGACAAGGGGAAGTCCTCCCGCATGTACGTGGCGCGCTCCTTCGATGTCAACACTCCGGGGATCGGACCTGAGGACCTGAAGGGAGGAGTCATAGGTGGGAGCCTCATCCAGGGCTCACTGAAGGTGGGGGACGAAATCGAGGTGAGGCCCGGTAGGCAGGTGGAGGTAGCCGGGAAAACACAGTGGGAGGAGGTCACCACTGGGATAGTCTCCCTGAGGGCAGGAGGCGCGGAGAGGAAGGAGGCCAGCCCGGGAGGGCTCATCGCCGTGGGCACCCGGCTGGATCCCGCCATGACGAAGTCGGATGCAATGCTCGGCCGCGTCGCGGGAGCTCCTGGAAGCCTCCCACCCATAGTGGACAAGCTCAGCCTGGAGACCCACCTCCTCGATAGGGTTGTCGGGACGGAGGAGGAGCTCCAGGTAGAGGAGATCAGGACCAATGAGCCCCTCATGATCAGCGTTGGGACCTCCACCACGGTGGGAGTGGTGACCTCCGCGAGGGAGGACATCGCTGAGATGACGCTTAAGATACACGTGGCGGTGGAGGGAGGACTGAGGGCCGCCATCAGCCGCCGAATAGGTGGTCGCTGGCGCCTGATAGGATACGGAATCGTCCAATAGCTCGATATCCACAAATAGAGCGCTGGTCCTTGACCGCCCGTGAAGGTTCTCCAGCGGGACATGAAGGCTGGATCGATCCAACTGCTACTCCAGAACCTGGATGACTTGTGGCATCTCTACAACCTGGTCGAGCCCGGCGATCTGGTGAGGGCTACAACCTACCGCAGGGAGGAGAGGAGGACGGATAAGATTCGACCGGAGCGCCGGGAAAAGGTGCGAATCAAGATAGGGCTCCGGGTGGAGAGGGTAGAGTTCCATGAGTTCGCCGACAGACTTCGTGTCCTCGGAGTCATCGAGGAGGGCCCTATGGACCTGGGCTCCCATCACACGGTGAACCTAGGCGAGGGTGACTCCCTCTGGATCGTGAAGGACTGGCGGAAGAGCCACCTTCAGCGTATCGAAGAGGCGGTGGAGGCCTCGGAGAAGCCCATCGTCACAGTCCTCTCTCTGGACGACGAAGCGGCCTTGCTGGCTCAGATGCACCAGTACGGTATCAGGGAGGTGGCGGAGATCAGGGCTCAGACCGGCGGGAAGCTCTTCGGGCGAGAGCCCTCAAAGGCAGAGTACTTTGCCGAGGTCCTCCAGAAACTGCGCCAGCTGGACCCCTCACCCGGCCTGGTCATCCTAGGACCGGGCTTCACCAGGGAGGAGTTTGTGCAGTACGCCAAGGAGCGGGAGCCCGAGATGTTTGGTGAGGCGTACAGCTTCGGGACAGCCCACCCTGGCATGGCAGGGATTCAGGAGGCCATGAAGAGCGGGCTCGCGGCGAAGGTCCTGCACGAATCTCGCGTCGCCACGGAGACGAGGCTCGTGGAGAGCTTGCTCACGGAGATTGCTAAGGAAGGCCTCTACGCGTACGGTCCCCAGGAGGTCGAGGCGGCGGTGGAGCGGGGAGCGGTGGAGAGGCTACTCGTGACCGACGAAGGGAGTCGGACCCGTGCCGTAGAGGAGTTGATGAGGAAGGCTGAGGAGAGAGGTGGGAAGGTGACGATCGTTAGCACCCACCATGACGCTGGTAGAAAGCTGAGGTCCCTCGGAGGGATGGCGGGCCTCTTGCGCTACCGTCTCCACTAGGACGAGCCCTTGGACTCTCCTGTCTTGAAGGCCGTCGCCACGAGGTGTGCTATCCTCAAAGGCTCAGGCAAGGCCCCACGAACGGTAGCCCCACGGAGCAGACCCCTCAAGTCTTCCGAGGATATCCCTACTCCGTAGACGTAGAGAGGCTTGTGGGGAGTGCTCACCTGCAGCAGCTGGGAGCGGGAGATGATTTCGAGTCTCCTCTTCCAATCGGGGAAACGGGCCTTTAGGGCCCTCTCCATGCTGGGAAGGTCCGGCTTTTTCTTCGTTACCGTCGCAGCTGGGATGGAGAGGCGATCGTGGATCTCCCGGACATCGACCACGTTGAAACCACCAAGCGCTACGCCATCAATCATCGTGAGGGCGAGGCTCTCTCGGAAGCGAGAGTTCTCTACCATTTCGACCACACGGCGGTTAGCGTCATCCCCATCGACCTCGACGTCCGAGACCATGAGCCCCTCGACGTAGGAGGGTAGGCGGACGACGACACCCACTATCTCCACCCTATCTTCGTCGAAGCTGAAGGGAGCATCGTCGATGCCTAGGACTCTGACCTGAGACTTCATCAGACCAACCTCAGGTGCCCTGTGACCCCGTCCACGACCTCTTCAGGCCCAGGACCAATCCCCAGGGCTGTGGTGGTACCTGGCGGGACCTCTGTGAGGCCCGCGTCGGTAATCATCTCGGCGGTGAGCCCAGCGGACTTGGCCTTCTCCTCCAGTTCTCTCAGCTCATCTAGGTTCTCGACTCTGAGAACAACCTTCCTCTGCCCCTCCTTCAGCCACGCATCAAACCATTTGGCCTGTCCTCGCCTGGATCTCAGTGCACAGGAGACGGCCGCATGGGCGACCTGGACGGCGAGCTTACCCTTTGAGAGTCCCAGGTCGTTCCGAATGACGATGGCGAGCTTGTGTTCCATCACCACAGCTTGCTTGCCTCCTCCTCAAGCCTCGCCTTCTCCTCCTCTAGCTCCGCGATTCGCCTCCTCATCGCTCCCGCCTCCTCGGGAGCAATCGCCGCTCGTCGTCTGGCTTCCTCCAGTTCAGCCGCGACTTCCTCAAGCCGGCTGAAGAGTCTCGTGTCAACAGGCGGGCGGTCCTCCGATTCAGGAACGACTCTGCCCAGGGCCTCGCTTAGGCGCGGGTAGGCTCCCCTCGCAACACCCAGGAGAAAGCACACTACGGAGATGGCGAGGAGTCCAGGCCATAGGTACGAGGGTCTGAAGAGGACCTCCCCCATCGACTGCCCGAGGATCACGAGTGCACTCCCGACCATGACCGCCAGGGAGACGCTAAGCAACACACCCAAGAAGATGCGGTAGAGGGGATCAAGGCTGCCGCCGAGGCTGCCCTTTCGCGGAAACACGGAGTTCGTCAGCAGGTAACCAGGCAGGAAGAAGAGCAGAGCGAGGAGAACCAGTTCGAATGCCACGAGCTTTCAAGGCATGATTGAGTTATCTAGATTTCGAGGGGCCCCTTCCCACCGTTGCCCTTCCTCTAGGGAAGTCTGGAATAGCCTGGCTTGTCCCATCTCGCTGAGAATCCTGCTCCTGAAGAGCTCGAGGCCAGGATAACAGCCGTCCTGAGAGGAAACTCCTCGGAGGCATCTGAGGGCGTGGTCATACAGCTTCATCTGGCCCAGGATGGCGGCTTTAGCGAAGAGGGCATCAGGATCGCGGGGATCGAGCCTTAGTCTGATTTGACACAGCTGCATCAACTTTCTTACATCGGGGTCGGCAACCATCCCAGTCCCAAGACTGAGCCTCGCAGTCCGAATATGAAGAGTGCGACGTGATATTCAATACTGATTACCAACTTTGAATCGCCCTCTCGCCAAGGGGAATAGGGAGGGTCGGCATACTTCTTTACCAAGCTCGTGTGTTGCAGCAGTATGGGCGACCAGGAAAGCCTGAGTACTCTGTCTCATCGAGTGGCCGACTTCGTGGCCCAAAGGGAATGGGAAGTCTTCCACAACCCGAAGGACTTGGCCATAGCGCTGTCGGTGGAAGCGTCGGAACTCCTTGAGCTCTTCCAGTGGCGGAACCGGGAGGAGGTGGCGACAGTCCTTCCCGAGATCAGACGCAAGATCGCAAATGAGCTGGCGGATATCTTCATCTACGGCCTTAGCATGGCTACCTCCCTCTCCATCGACATGGAAGAGGCAATCCTCGAGAAGCTGGCCCTAAACGAGAAGCGGTTCCCGGTTGAACGCTTCCGAGGCAGAGCCTACGATTGAGTGGGCGAATCGCTTAGCGGCCTCTGCCAAGACCCCGCCCTAACCTGAAGGTCTCTCAGCGTGTAGGTCCTGAAGCCGTGACTGAGGCACTCCGCCTTCAGAGCTTCATAAGCCAAACCCATGAGTTCCTCTAGGCTCACTACGTCCTCCATGTTGTACTCCAGCAGGATGTCAAGGGCCTTCTCGTCCCCCCTCTGATGAAGATTCCACAGGTACACTGCGTCCATGCCGTTGAGGTCCCGCGTCCTGGGCGTCCTCTTTATCCCCATTCTCTTCTCAATCGACTTTAGGCCACCTCTCACACCGAGGCGAGCTAGCACGTGACGAAGGTCGATGTGTATCAGGTGCGACGGGAGTTCAGGGAGGGCTCTACGCAGGAACGGAAGGTCGAAGCTCGATCCGTTGAAAGTGACGATAAGACTGAAGCGATCTAGGTCCTGAGGAAACCTTCTTGTGTCCGGCCCGACGTAGGAGCGGAACGTCGTGCCGTCGTAGAGGCCGATAATCGTTATCTCGTCGCTCTCCGACTCCATTCCAGTGGTCTCGATGTCCACGTAGGCGACAGAGTCTCGGAACTCGCCATAGGCACGCCAGCGTTCTCGCGTGGGCAACCATCGTCGGAAGAAGCGATGATTCCTCTTCTGAAGCTGTTCCATCGAGCTGCTGACACCAGCCTCCACCATCCTCGTTCGTGTCGGCCCAAGGTGTGGGATTCTCTTGGACTCCAAAAAAGCCTTCCAGGAGGTGACTCCTGAATCCCATATCTTCCTCTCGGTGATCGGGCCTACGCCCCGTAGGTGAATGAAGCTACTCGTGAGCAACAGTACTCGACGGTCGCTCCATATTCCAGTATATCAAATGCCAAGGAGGAGGTCCCCGAAAGTGGGAAATCCCGGCTAAGAGGTGGGCCTACAAGAATGTTCGAGATGAAGGAGAGGTCTGGTCTCGGGCGGATTGGCGAGCTCAGGACGGATCATGGGGTGGTGGAGACCCCTGCCCTGATGCCCGTGGTCAATCCCTCCAACCTGGTGATCACACCCAAGGACCTGGCCCGCCAGTTTGGCATCCAGATACTCATTACGAACGCCTACATCATCTGGAAGAGTGAGCTGAGGCAGCGGTTCCTCGACGATGGCCTCCACCGTGCCCTTGGCTTTGATGGCCCTATCATGACCGACTCAGGGGCCTTCCAGCAACACGTCTATGGCCGAGTCGACGTCGGCAATGAAGACATTGTGAGATTTCAGGTCGCCCTGGGCGCAGACCTTGGCACTGTACTTGACGTGTTCTCCGAGCCAGACGATAAGAGGAGGTCCTGCGAGGAGGCGGTGCAGGAGACGCTGCGGCGGTCCAGAGATGCGGTTCAATGGGGAGAGGGCATGGGGCTCGTCGGAACCGTCCAGGGAGGACTACACATGGACCTCCGGGAGTACTGTGCCCGGGGCTTAGGGGAACTGCCCATGCGGGTACACGCTATCGGCGGTGTGGTCCCTCTGATGGAGAACTATCGATTCACAGACCTGATCGACGTCATCGTCGCCAGCAAGAAGGGCCTCCGGCCTGATCGGCCTGTGCATCTATTCGGGGCGGGGCACCCAGTCACCTTCGGGCTCGCGGTCCTCCTCGGATGTGATCTATTCGACTCTGCCGCCTACGTTAAGTACGCCCAAGACGGACGAATGATCACGCGCTGGGGAACGACAAAGGTGGACGAACTCGCTTACGTCTCCTGCAATTGCCCTGCGTGTCATAGTGCCAGCCCAAAGGAACTCCAGGAAGATGTCGGACGGCTGGCCCAACACAACCTCTACGTGAGCCTGCAGGAGCTGGAGGAATTGAAACAGGCCATCCACCAGGGCAGCCTGTGGGAACATGTCGAGCGGCGTTGCAGGGCCCACCCATCTCTCCTCGATGCTCTCAAAGGCCTCCGAGATCACGTCGGGTTCCTCGAACGCTACGAGAGCCTTGTCGGTGGTACCCTGTTCTATACAGGGCCAGAGTCGGTTTGGAGGCCCATAGCCTATAGGTTTCGTCAGCGAATGCTGAAGCGGTATTCTCCACCCCGGACCGAGGGTGTCCTCATTCTGCCTGAGGGAGCCCGTCCGTACACCCGAACGTATTCCAACACTCTTCGTAATCTATTCCAGAAGGCCAATGCCCATGCGGTAGTGAGGTCGGTTTTAGGCCCCGTGCCAGTGGAACTGGATAGCGTCTATCCTATCGCGCAATCCGTCGTCCCCAGCGACCTTGACCTAGAGGCCGTGGAAGCCTCGGAGGTCCTCCTACGTGAATTCCTGAGACGGGGGTACTTTTCCGTGGGGATCCTCTGGGAGGGTGAGGCGACCATCAACGAGCTGGCGTCCAAGGCTCCTGGTCCCGCAGCTGTCGACATGGACATGCAGAAGTGTCAGGCCATAGCCAACTACCAGTTCGGCCCCGGGGCAGCCGACGCCCTCTTGGATGGAAAGGTGGAGTTCGTCAAATCGAAGAAGACCAGGAAGATCAGAAATGTGTTTGTAGATGGGGAGCACGTGCTCTCTCTGCGAGCCAGGGATGGGCTCTTCACCATGAAGTTAGCTGGAGGTAGGCGCCTACACGAAGCCCTTCGGCCACCGAAGCTACGAGTCGTCGTCGATGAGGAGTCCGCGCCTCTCAACCGTGAGGGGAAGAACGTCTTCGCCAAGTTCGTATTGGATTGCGACGACGATATCCGCCCGTTGGATGAGGTTCTCGTGGTGGACGGAGATGACGATCTTGTCGCGACAGGAAGGGCACTGATGAACCGAGAAGAGATGCGTGCCTTCGAGAGGGGCATGGCCGTGAGAGTGCGAGAGGGTTCACGCCTCTCCTAACACCCTCTCGGCAACGGAGATGCAGGAGAGGTAGTCCTCCAGGGTGTGTATCAGGCTCTCCAGGGAGTCGGCGGAGGCCTTGGAGATGAGAGTCCTGCCTTCGAGGCGGGCTTCGACGTAGGGGTAGTTCTCTAACTCCACTGAGCTGAGAACCTTCTGCGAGGATTCAGGGGTGTCGTAAGTGAACTCGAGGCGACACTGGACCTTGGACATCCCCGCATCATTAGCGTCCAAAGCTATAACCTTCACCAGATATCGTCGCCGTATGAAGGTGGATCCGAGAGCCGCCCTTTTCGCTCTGATTATGGGGGCGGGGCTCACGATGACCCTTGTCGCTCTCGCTCTTGCGTCTCCCGGAGTGGGCTTCCTCCTCTTGCTCTTTCCCTCCCTTTTCCTCTGGGCCTTGATTCCTTTTCTGCTGTTGTGGCTGTTAAGGAAGGCGCGTGGTGGCAAGGGTAGGTAGGCTCAAGGGCCGTCTATCTTCCAGATAAGGTCTCCTCGTCCGTCTCCTCCCTAGCTGCCTGGGTCCGTTGCGCAAAGACGACATCCATCCGTTCGTGAAGGATTCTCAGCGCGTCCCACAGGAGAATCGTGGCGACAATGGTGGCAACGACCCCGACCAGGAGGACCAGGGGGGAGAGGGCTAGCAGGCCCGCTAGAAGGATGCTGGCTGTCAAACCTCCAACAATCAGGGTCACGGCGACCAAGATGAGGAGGAGGACCCGGTGGAGGGTTGGGAACCCGACCGCCCGGGCCGATGGCGAGGCCTCCACCATCGTCCCCGTGGTCACACGCATCAGGTGACCGAGTCGCTGTAGTAGCTGGAAAAAGGGACGCAGGGAGGCCACGAGGAAGGCTAGACCCACGACCACCAGCAAAACCCCCGGTTCCAACCGCGTCAGGGCTGCCAGCTCTTCCTGGAACAAGATTGCCAACCAGGCCAAGCTACCGGCCATGGCGATTATGGCCAGGTCAACCGAGAAAGCACGCAGGTCCTCTCGTAGTGCTTCAGTGGCGGCCGTCTTTCCACGAAGGGCCCGACTG
>JABAOH010007974.1_pt1 | contig 15519 bp, 10 predicted proteins | sample 7062181 | NCBI WGS metagenome assembly JABAOH01 (sample SAMN14538630, study PRJNA623070) | marine sediment metagenome | biome: marine biome [ENVO:00000428]; feature: marine pelagic biome [ENVO:01000023]; material: deep marine sediment [ENVO:00002113]; isolation source: pool of 5 deep marine...
GCTCGGTGCTTGGGCGCCACGGCACCTAATGGTGCGCTAGCACCGTCACATCGTCACCACGGCAGCCAGTACCGACGCGCAGATTGCCGCTCCTGCAGTTACCCCTACCTTTCGACACATCTACCAGCGGCAAACCGCCCACGGAGATCCTGATCCACAAGAGTTGTGGTTCGGCGAGGGACAACGAACGCCCTACTCACTTGCCAGGGCTACTGTGGCATCCAGCTTCGCTGCCCGCCACGACGGGGCCGACGCGGCCAGGGTGGCGGCACCGAGCACTGCGACCACGACGACAGCGTAGGTCGGCGGATCCAGCGGCTGAATGTCGAACAGCAGACTTTCCATGAGTCGCGTGACTGCTGCGGACGCCAGCATGCCGATCGCGATTCCGAGGACCGCTTGCCGTACTTCACCGTCAGAGCCCCAGGCCGTTGCTTCGACCGGCCGACCGAGTCCTCTGGATCTGGCTCCGCCGACACTGGCATCGGTGGCGCTGCCCGCTCTTGTTGGTTCAGCCGGCAACGGTCCTCCGGTGACACCGGGAAGGGTATAGGCGCCACTGGAGACGGCGGTCCCGTCTCCGCCACCTGGGGCACCTTCCTGGCCGGACACGCCAGCGAGTTGTGGACCATGGACCTGACTACCCACCCCTTGTCGTCCGCAGAGCCAGCGGCTGGTGCTCAAGCGGGCCCGGCCGTTCCTGGTCATGCCCAAGTGCCAGGTCTTGATTCCGACAGGGCACGAGGCTGCCTTCACGGCTGCCAGTTGATCTCAGAGGAATCAGGACGATGGGCATACGTCCCGCCACGAGCGACTCAGAATGCCCCAAGATTCCACGCGGATGGATTTCTCGGGGAGCACGGGTTTGCAACGGCTGACAAGTCGCTAGTGGCCACTGACGCGCATATCTGCCACGGTTTGCTCCCCGATCGGCATCACAGTGCCCGTTCCCACTAATGCTTGGACTTGTAGTGCGAGGGTCCACCGTTTGCGGCTTCCAGGCGGTAGATGTCCCACTTCTTCGCCCTGGAGCACGGCCGCTCAAGCTTCTGGGCGATCACCACGCGGTGGCCATCCGTGCGCACCTGGATGGCACCAAACACGGCCGGTGCCAGGACAGGAAGAAGGGGAGGTCGGCACTGATCGGCCGGCCTCCCCTTATGGCTTCCATCTCACGCGAGCAGTTCGGTTAGTGTGCCTTCAGTGTGCCGGGTAGGGTGGCTCCGAGATGCGCACGAGTGGCGCGTATCGTCGTGTTCCCCCATGGTTGCTGCCCTGCTGGCGTCACGGGTGGCCGGTGGAGCTGCGGTCGCCATGCGGCCTCGCATCTGCCGCTACTCCGCCGCTCTCAAGGTCTCAACTGGATCCACCCGCAGCGCGCGCCGGGCCGGCAGGTAGCTGGCACCGAGCACCACGGCAAACAGGAGCACTGCTCCACCTAGGAAGACTCTGGGATCATGTGCACTCGTGTTCCAGAGAAACGCCTCCAGAATACGACCGAATGCCCACGCGCCGGCCAGGCCGAACGAAACGCCAAGCAGAGCCGTAAGCATGCTCCTTCGTAAGACAAGCCGAAGAACACGTGTGCCTTCAGCTCCAAGTGCAATGCGCAGCCCAAGCTCTCGCTGACGGTCCGTGACAGAGTATGCGACCACTCCCCAAGTGCCCAAGGCCGCGAGGAGAACCGTTATTGTGGCGAAAATCGTGAGTAGCCAGAAAATGAGACGATAATTGCCGACTGAACGCGAGATGAGTCGGTCCATCGTGGTGATGTTGCGCATGGCAATGGTCTGGTCGAGCGCAGACATCTCCTCTTGAATCAGCCGGATTGCCGCGTTTGGGTCTCCCGAGGTTCGCACCGACGCATACCTTGGGCCGGGTCGCTCCCGCAGCGAGTAGTACACAACTGGCCATCTTTGGTTGGCGGGACCAGTGTAGATGACGTCACCGACCACCCCCACTACCTCCGCGGTTTCCCTGCCAGCCAGGGCGAAGGATGTCATCACCCTCTTGCCGATCGGGTCCTGATTGGGGAAATACCGTGAGGCCGCCGTTTGACTCAGCACCACGACGGGCGGGCCGCGCAACCCGTCTGACCGGTTGAACACGCGGCCTCTGACAATGGGGATACCCAGCAAGTCGAAATAGTTGTCCGAGACCGGCACCACCCCAGCGCTGCCCGCATCAGTCATCCCTGACTCGCTGTCTTCGACCCTGAATCCGAGCACGGCTTCGAAGTGCCTTAGAATCGCGCCGGATGACAGTGCGATTCCCTCTACGCCAGGAATTGCTTCTATCCGCTGCTGGAGTTGGTCGTCGAACTGTGCCGAGAGGACTATGTGCGAGCGCAACGCCGCTTCATCACGAAAGTCCGGACGTGGGATGGCCTGAGGGCTGGAGAAGTCGAAGGAGAGTAGCCTTTCCGTGCGGAAGCCGGAATCCACCATAACCAGACGGACCACGGTACTGCCCATGAGTCCAACACCGACCAGCAGTATCAGGGCCAGAGAAACCTGCGCACCTACGAGGAAGGCCTGCGGGTCGAGAGCTGATTTTCCGCGCCGTTTGGTAGCGCCGGCGCCGTCTTTCAGATGGTCCGTTATCCGAAACGATGAAACACGAAGCGCAGGTATGAGGCCTATCAGCAACGCTGTGGCGAGGGACACTAGTACTGCAAACAGGATCACCCATCCATCGAGTGTCAGGCCATCTGGGTTGATGACCTGAAGGCCCGCGTCACTGCTGTGCAGGAACTGCCGCGGCCAGGCCAGGGCGAGCAGACCAATGCCCCACGTGGACAGAGCAAGACCCGCAATGCCGCCGAGCGTTGCCACGGCGAGGCTTTCTAGCAGGAACGACCGGATCAGGCGCCACCGTGATGCACCGAGCGCGCGCCTTACCGCTCCCTCGCGCATACGCCTGCGAGCACGGGTGAAAAAAAGTCCAGCGAGGTTTGCACATGCCACTAGGAGCACCAATCCAGCCGCCATTGTCAGAAACGTCGACGCGGTGAGGGCAGGTGGGTTCGTCCACACCTCGGTAAGGGAACGGACCCCTGCGCCGTATGTGTCGCCGTTCCTCGGCCACTCCTCTGCGATCGCTTGGCCAACGGCCTCCATCTGTGCATCTGCTGCCGCCAGCGTAGCGCCGGGGCGGAGGCGTCCCACTACCCAGACTAGATGATTCCCTGCCTGTTGCAGCACGCCCGGCTGTAACACGGCATATGCACCAAGGGGTAGCCACAGCGTTGCTCGTCCCGTGAAACCTGAGAAGTCCGGGGGGCCAACACCCACAACCTGGAAACCCACTCCGTTCAGTTGAATTTCCCGCCCGAGCACGGAAGGGTCGCTTCCCAGACGGGTTCGCCAGAAAGAGTGGGATACTACCGTCACTCGATAGGGTCCTGACGGATCCGCTTCTTCAGCGACGAAACCCCGTCCTAGCGTCAGCGGACGCCCGACGACGGCAAAATAGTCAGGTGACACCACCTCGATGTTCAGCTGGCTGGCAGGACCGAATCCGGTCAGTGTCGCGACGTGCTCTCTGTATCCCGCGACCGGCTCGATCAGGCGGTCGGGCCAGTCGACTAACCTCTGGACGTACGGATAGGCCCACCGCGTGATCCATCTCCCGTCACTACTTGACCGTGTCAAGTCCACACTCACCATGCGGTCTGCCTCGGGGAATGGTGGCGCTGTGAGCACTGCGATTTTCAGGGCGGAAAAGGCGGTGATATTGGCTCCGATGCCCAGTGCCAGGATGATCACCGCCGAGAGCGTGAACCCCGGAGCCTTTCGGAGCCGACGAAGGGCCACTCGTATGTCGGCCAGATACCCAGTCATGAATCGGTTCTCCCGTCCAGTCGGATGGTGGCTCGGAGGGCCAGCTGACTGCCCCCGTCCATCCCGTCCTTCCCACTTCGTGTGCAGACCCGTCCGTGTCAGGTCTTTGATCTCATGCCTGAAACCCAGCAGCTTCACAAACGGAAGCCGTCTACGGCAGGGGGAAGATGCGTGCCACCACGACCATGCCAGCTAACCTCTGTATTCACATGTGGTTAGCCACCGGATCCAGGACGCGAGCAGCCGGTACGGTGTGCGACCGCGGGACCGGGCGTCCCGATATCGAACGGCAGCCGGCCGGGGAACGGGAGTGGGGAATCGAGCATCGGGAAGCGACGCCGGCAAGGTTGCCATCAATTCGGCGCACGGCCAACAGCGCCGAGATCCCGCGGCTAAGGATCTCGAGCGCTTCTGCCGGGCGAGCCAGCAGGCCGACGCGCTGCTCAAGACGGCGATTAGCCGGCTCAAGCTGTCGGCCCGTCCCATCCCATATCGTGCCCACGTACACGAGTCGCGCCGGGTCGTCGTACGGCGGGGGCTGGAGCAGGACGCTGTTGACGGCGGAGAAGATGGCGGTGCTCGAGCCAATGCCCAGACCGAGGGAGAGCACGGCGATTGCTGCGAAGCCTGGCCTTCGGGCCAACGTGCGGACGGAGTAGCGTAGATCCTTGAGCACTGATTGCATGGCCATCCTCCAGTGTCCCAGCAAGCTCCGTTCCCTGTCTCACGAGATCGATTCGCAACTTCCCTGCCTCTGCCGTCTCGAACGTATGTTCTCTGGTATCAGTTGATCATGGTGTCCCGAATGACTCGCCAAGCATCGGGCTGGCCGGTTCATGGGACGTGTCTGTCCGAATCCGCGCAATGCAGAACCGGTGCCTGCGGCACCGATGGCGAGACGGTCTCAACACAGCGTAAATGGGCGGGCAACCTCCCGAACTCCGACAGACTCGGTCCTGGAAGTGCCTTGCATACAGGACTGGGGATTGCACGTTACGCGTAGTGCCTCGAACTGGCGGTTGGCCTCAACGGCCGCCGAGTGCAGCGACGCTGACGGGGAAGGGCCATGGCAACCACCGAGAGTCAGCATCCAGATGCTAGCGTGAGACGCTGGTTCCTCTGGCTGTCGATCACTTGCCTCCTGTGCGGATGTGGCGGGGAGCCGGACCGGGCCGCGAGGTCTGTAGTGCGTGACAGCGCCGGCGTTCGTGTGGTTGAGAACTATGAGCCCGCGTGGGGGCCGGGAGATGCATGGCGGTTGTCCGAGACACCTACGGTCGACATCGGTGCGGCCGAAGGCGACCCCAACTACGAGCTGTTTGGCGCTCGTAGCTCGGTCAGGTTGACCGATGGCACGATTGTGGTGGCGAATACCGGTACGCAGGAGCTTCGGTGGTACGACGCGAGTGGTACATATCTGAGAACCATTGGCGGCAAAGGAGGTGGGCCAGGCGAGTTCGAGGGCCTTGATCGGATAGCACGGCTTAGTGGCGATTCCATAGTTGCCTATGACACCGAGAGCAACCGCGTCTCCGTCTTCGGCCCAGCCGGCGGCTTGGGCCGATCCGCGCCGTTGGAGGGACCACGCGGCTTCATGGAGGGAGCGTTTGGAGACGGTTCGTTGCTCATCACAGCCAGCGTCACTGGCGGACTCACCGAAGGGCTGAGCCGGTGGATCACCCGGGCATTTCGGTACAGCAACACGGGCCAGTTGTTAGACTCCCTGGGCTCGTATGCGGGGCCAGAATGGTTCACTGAGGTCCGAAGGTCAGGATCGCGAATCGTTGGAGTGAGTTCCACGAGTCGACCGTTCGCGAGACGGGCCTCATTTGCCGTATCCGAAGGCGCGCTCTACGCCGGGACACAGGACAGTTATGGGATCGCCGTGTACAGCCTGGAAGGGACCTTGGTCGGCGGCGTTCGGCGAGACTATGCCAGCCTAACCGTAACGGCGGCTGACATCGAAGCGTACAAGGACCGTGAGCTAGCCGATGTCACGGATGCGGAGGCGAGGCCCGAACGGCTGCGCGAACTCGAACGCCTGCCCTACCCCGAGACGATGCCAGCCTACGGAACCATCAAGATCGACAGCGAGGGCAACCTCTGGGTCGCAGAGTACCGTCGTCCAGGCGACGACCAGCCGCGCTGGATGGTGTTCGACGCTAGCCATCGCATGCTAGGTATCGTTGAGACACCCAGAGACTTCACAGTCCAACAGATCGGGACTGATTTCGTGCTGGGCCGGGAGCGCGACGAGCTTGGTGTGGAGCACCTGCAGCTCTACGAACTCATCAAGCCACAGTGAGCTGCTCCTACTTAGTCATCTACGATTCCAACGGCACATCACGCGACACTGTAGCACTGCCCACCTGGGACTAGAGCTGCCAGTACTCATCGCGGCAGGGGACACCGAACATGTGCCCTTCGCGCCGTAGCCTATTTGGAGCGTCAGCCCATTGGGCTGTGTAGTCGCCGGGCTCCAGACACACTACCGTCTCAACCTCCTCTTGGCTCCCGGCCGAGTCTTGCGCATCGAGCGGGAGAACTGGTGGACGAGATGCGGGGAAGCTGTTGCGCAGAGCGGGGGATGCCAACGACGTCCGTGTTCCCCGACAACAGCGCTCTCCTATGAAACTTTTCTCGCAGTGCTCCGTCTAGAAAGTGTGTCATCGGGACGACCGTCCCGTAGCCCGAGTGTGCAACATGAAACGCACCGCGCGCGGCGTAGTCTACGCGATCCTGGTGGTCCACTCCTTGGTCTTCGTCACCTCGCTGCGAGGCCAGGCCCAGGACAGTGCGTCTGCCCCACCGCCGCGCAGCGTCATCGCCGTGCCGCTCACGGGTGAGATCCGGCTGGACGGCAGGCTCGACGAGCCTGCGTGGCGTACCGCACAGGCGGCCACCGATCTCTACCAGTGGGAGCCGCACGAAGGCCAGCTCGCCACCCAAAGTACCGAGGTGCGGTTTCTGTTCGACGCCGACGCCATCTACATCGGCGCTCGGATGTACGACGAGCTCGGCGCCGCGGGCATCCAGTCGCGACTGGTGCGCCGCGACCAATCCGAGGACTCGGACGAGCTACAGATCGTGTTCGACGCATTCCACGACCACCTGGGCCGGACCATGTTCAGCATCAACCCCTCCGGCGTGAAGGGTGACGCGTACGGCCCCGGCGGGCACCCTGACGACTCGTGGGATCCGGTGTGGGATGTCGAGACGCGGATCGACTCCCTGGGCTGGACGGCGGAGATGCGGATTCCCCTTTCACAGCTGCGATTCTCGCGCGACTCCGTGCAGACCTGGGGCCTGCAGATCATCCGCAACGTGAACCGGCTCAACGAAGTCTCGTGCTGGTCTTTCTGGCGGCTCAATGAGTCGGGCGGCCCGACGCGCTTCGGCCATCTCGACAGCCTGCGGATCAGCCGCTCACCTTCCCGCGCCGAGTTCCTGCCCTACGTGGTGGGCCGCTCGGTCAACTCCAGCGCCCCCCCCTCGGACGACCCGTTCCACGACGCGCACGAGCTGGACTACCGGATGGGACTCGATTTGAAGTACCTACTCACCTCTAACCTCACGCTGTCGGCGACCGTCAACCCCGACTTCGGGCAGGTGGAGGTGGACCCGGCCGTCGTGAACCTCACGGCGTTCGAGACTTTCTTCCCCGAGAGGCGGCCCTTCTTCGTGGAGGGCCAGGGGTTCCTCTCGTACGGTAGTCTGTGGTGCTTCTTCTGCAGCAACACCTCCAGCATCGGCGTGTACTACTCGCGCCGCGTCGGGCGCGCCCCGCAGGGGGCCGGCAACGCCTACGCCGCTGGCCCGTACTCCAGCATCCCCGAGAACACGACCATCCTCGGCGCGGCGAAGATCACCGGACGGACGGCTAGCGGCTGGTCCATCGGCCTGCTGGACGCCGTGACGGCGCGCGAGCACGCCGCCGTGATGAGCCCCGAGGACGAGCAGATCGGCGTCGAGGTCGAACCGCTCACCAACTACTTCGTGGGTCGGGTGCGGCGCGACCTGAAGGCGGGCAACCTCGTGATCGGAGGGGCGCTTACGTCAGTCGCACGCGATCTGCGGGATCCTGCACTGGCGCAGCAGCTCAACCGCCACGCCGAGGGGGCGGGTCTCGATCTCGAGTACTGGTGGAAGGACCGCACGTACCGGCTGGCATCGGAGTTTGCCGTGTCGCAGATCTCGGGCACGGCCGACGCCCTCCTGCGCGCGCAGCGCTCGAGCGCACGCTATTTTCAGCGGCCCGACCGCCAGCACGGCAGCAACGGGCTATTCACCGACGCCTACGACTCCACCCTCACGTCCATGCGGGGCTTCGCCGGCTACACCCGGCTTTCCAAGGAGTCGGGCAACTGGCTGTGGGAGGCACAGCTCAACCTGCGCAGTCCAGGGTTCGAGACCAACGATCTGGCGTTCCTGAGGCTGGCCGACTGGATCTGGATGAGCGCGAACCTCCTGCGGCACTTCACCACGCCGACGAGCTGGTACCGCCGCATGGTGGTCATCGTCGGTGGGCAGCAGCAGTACAACTTTGACGGCGACCTCACCGACCGGCAGGTGCAGGCCTTCTTCTCGATCCAGCCGCTCAACTACTGGAACATCCAGACGTTTTACATCCACCGCCCCGATCTCTTCGACGACCGGCGCACCCGCGGCGGACCAGTCGTCAAGCGCCCTGCCATTCACTTTTGGCATCTCGGGATCTCGACCGACACGCGCAAGAAGCTGGCGCTGGCGACCTACCCCGAGATCGGCTGCAACACAGAAGGCGCGTGCGACTACGGGTTCAATCTGGACGTCACGTGGCGGCCCGCGTCCAACATCTCGCTGTCGGTTGGCCCGGCCTTCAACCACGGCGGGCACACCGCACAGTACGTGACCGCGGTGGACGACTCCATCGCGACGGCGTTCCACGGCCGCCGCTACGTGTTCTCCGATCTCGACCAGAACTCCATCTCGATGAACACGCGGCTGAACGTGACGTTCACCCCGAACCTCACGCTGGAGGTGTTCCTCCAGCCGCTCATTTCCAGCAACCGGTTCACGAACTTCAAGGAGTACGACCAGCCGCGCGAGCTCGCCAAGTCCGTGTACGGGCGGGACGTCGGCACCATCGCGACGGACGGCGCGACATACACGGTGGACCCCGACGGGCCAGCGGGCCCGGCCGAGTCGTTCACGTTCGACGACCCCGACTTCAACTTCCGCTCTCTGCGTGGCAACGCCGTGCTGCGGTGGGAGTTTCGCCCGGGCTCGACACTGTACCTGGTGTGGACCCAGAGCCGGGCCGATGCGGCGACCGTGGGCGATTTCGACTTCGGCCGCGATGTGCGTGCGCTGTTCGACGCGCCGGCCGAGAACATCTTCCTGCTGAAGATCAACTACTGGCTCGGGCTGTAGGCGTCGGCCCGCGAACTCGGTGTCTCCCTGGTCGGGGGAACCGAAAGAGCGGAGGAGCGGCGTGTTCGCAAGCACGCCGCCCCCCGCACACGGTAGGAGTCGATCGGCTTCCCCCTAACGTTTGGGAAGGTCAGACTCCTGAAGGATCAGCAGCATCTCACCAAGAGACTGGTTCTGCAATCGCCCCAAACCTGGCAGTACACTGTCCATCGAGGTTCGCAACTGGGTTGACGCCCCGTGTGCCCATAGGGCGCCCGGGGAGCGAGGTGGTCGGCCAGCTAGAATCAACGCCATGCTCGCAACCCAACGACCTTCCCTTTGAACGCAGCGCTCAGCAGCTTGTTGCGCCTGTTGGACCGGGAGGTTTGCACTCGTTTCTTGTACCATCGCCGAGCGAGGTGTGCCTCACTCACTGCGCTGATCGGGACGGCGCTCCTCGCGAGCGGGCGGATGGCCAATCCCTCTAAGATTGAAACGGGCCACTTCACTTGCGACCCTGGCTGCCGGCGGCCGGTTGCTGGCGGGCAGTGCGAGCCAATAGCGGACCGCGTGGTACACCGCACCCACCCAACAGTGCGCTGCGATGGCTGGGTCCTCCGGTAGTGGATCCTCAGATATGGCCCGGAGGGCCTTCTCCACACTGCGCGCATGACTGGTCAGAATCTCGGCCTGGGTCGAGGCGATCCCGCCACCAAGCGTCGTGGCCTCGAGGATGAGAATGCGAGCCTCGGCAGGATTAGCTGCGAGAAAAAGAATCAGGCGTTCCACCGCGGCGCGCATTTGGGCGAGTGGCTCCTTCTCTCCTGCGATGGCCTCGTTGAGTTGCCCGGCCACACGCTCGCCAATCTCCAGCAGCAGTTGAAGGAAGAGCTCCTCCTTGTTGGCGAAGTAGAAGTAGAACGCACCCGTGGAACTGCCGGACTCGGCGACGATCATCGGCACCGTGGTCTTGTGATACCCCCGATCGGCGAAGAGCCGAGTCGCGACGTCCAGGAGCCGACGGCGGCGTTTCGCTTTGCGCCGCTCCATTCGTGGCGTGGTACGATAGACCACCGACAGCCTCCGATTCTACGGTCCTCGATCCAAGGCCTCTCTCAGGCCAACTCGATAATCTGGGTATTGGAGCCGCAACCCCAAGTGATTCCGGGCCTTCCGACTGGACATAGGCTTGGGTGTGGTCAACAGTGAGACGATATGCTGTGTAACCGTTGGAGAGCGGCCACGCACACGATCGGCAAATGTGCTAGCAAGAGCATATGCCCGGGAGAGCGCAAGGGGCAAGCCAACCGCCTTCCGTGTTCCCAGCAGTCCCGCATAGCATTCAAGGAACTCTCTCCAGGTCACAGGCATCTCATCCGCAATGTTCCAAACGGAGAATCCTCGAGGGGCCTTTCGCAGGGCACACCAGAATGCCTGCGCGACGTCGTCCACGTGTACGAAGCTCACCGGGACTCTCCCGCTGCCAAACCAGGGGCAGAATCCGGAGCGGAACCGGCGCGTCAGCTCGTTCACGAGGTTCCCGTTCCGACCATACACCTCGCCGATCCGCAGGACAACGACGCAACTCTCTGAATCGTCACGTGCCAGATTGCCGAACAACCTCTCGATCTCGAGCTTGATCCGGCCGTAGGGGATGACGGGTCGCGTCGGTGAGTCTTCCGTTGTCGGCTTGGCGCAGGCGCCATAGACCTCTGCGGCACTCGCAAACACCCAGTTCCGGACGTGCGCTGCGCGTCCCCATGCGATCAACCGCCTCGTCATCTCCAAGTCTGACCGCTCCAGGTCTTCAATGCTGGCTCCGGCGTAGCCGCCGGCCAGATGGAAGACCCAGTCTACCCGTGGGAGGCTGTCCAGGGGTGCCATGAGGTCGAGCACGTGGAACTGCGAACCTGCGGGCCGGCGTGATATGGGGATAACACGGCACGCCGAGCCGTCAGCTGCCGCGAGGACCCGTGATCCAATGAACCCGCCCGCACCCGTCACCAGCACCGAGTTCATGGTGGCCACCCGTACGAGCGCAGCAACGTCACGGTGACGTCGGCTTCCCACTCCGCCATCTCAGCAATGATCCTTCTGCCCTCCTCAACACCGACGCGACGAAACAGCGCAGCGTAGTGTGGGTAGATCTGGCGGCGGTCGAAGAACGCGAAGCTCGGGGCTCGGACGACGAGCAGGAGATCGTACGCCTGCGTCGGAGCGATGCTCTCGAAGTACGCGAAGTCGACGAGGTCACCGTTCGCAATGGCGTCCCGAATGCCTGGCACAATGTGCGTCTCGAACGCCTCAATCCACTGTGATTGTCGGCCATCCTCAAACTCAATTGTCACGGCGACAGCGACGGGCTCATTCTGCTCCTTCTGCGCCTTGAGGGCAGTGGGGAAGGCAGCAAGGGCCAGTGGTAGTACGAGCGCAGACATCGACGGGCGGTGGCGGGGTCGATATAGCAGCGGACTGTGAGACATGGTCGCTCCGAGGGAAGGGGTTGGACTCACAAGAATAAACTGACATGTCGTTCTATTCTTGTCAAGTTTCCTGACCCTGAAGGGACGTCGTGCCGATCCCGCAACTTCATGTCATACGGTCACATAGGCCCGTGCCGCTTGGACATTCCCGGGTGAGTGACCCCAGGCGGAAGCCTGGGGTCGCGGTGCAGTGTCGGAGCCTGGATGGGCGGGCCCGTGTCCACCTAGTGATCGCGCCTACTGCAGGTCGCCTCGTCCACCCGGGCAATCACCTCGGCCATCGGCTCCCCTGCCGTGCATCAGCGATTTGCCTCTCGTGCCAGCCTCACCGAGTCCCAAAACTGCTCACCGGTAGCTGCCTCTCCGTGTGTCGGAATGATTCGCGACACTTCGAGCCCCAACTCCTCGATCTTGTCGGCGAGTGCGAGAGTCCCCTCGCCAGCCGGTGCCACCTGACCTTGGTAGTTGTAGACGTCCGCCACGTACATGAGCTCGAGCGACGGGATGTACGCGATCAGCAACTCGTCTACATGTGGACTGGGTCCGACCTGATACAGCTCAACGGTGCGGGAGCCACTCCCGTAGGTGCGCTTGCCGCTGACGATCTCGATTGTTGGTGGACTGTCCGGAACGCTTTCGCCGTCCAGCGTTCGTGGTGCCCTGGCTACCTCGCGAATGAAGTCGGCATCACCACGGTTCGCGACAATCGTCGCCCCTTCAGTCATGAACCCAAGGAGTCCGCCGGAATGGTCGAAGTGATGGTGTGTCATGGCGACGTACCCGATTGGCTTCCCGGGTACCGTCTGGCGGATCTCGTTGACGACTGCTCGTGTAACTTCGGGACTGATCACCGGCTCGATCACGAAGACCGACTCGCCGAGATCCACGAACATGACGTTGTATCCGCCGGTGGCGTTGAAGATCGCATAGATCCCGTCCCCCAGCTCAGTTGCGTCCAGGTTGGGCATGGGGTGGTTGCCGGTAATCGGCGGGCCGGAGTCCGCGCCGCTCGGCCTGGTGAGCAGATCCCGGGGGACCTCCACCCCGAGGTCGACCTCGAGGAACTCGGCCTCGGTGTAAGGGACTCCCGCGGTGAGAGACCGCACTTTGTAGGGGAGCCTGAGCGAGCCCACGGGGCGGTAGTCGGCGAACGTGACCCCGACCGTGTGATCGCCAAACTGCGGGTGGGCTTCGATGACCTCCGCCCGCGCAAGCAGATCGTTTCGTGCGTCGAAGTACAGGGCGATCTGCTGCCCGATGTCGTCGACGTACGTGATGACATCGTGTGAGGTCTCTTCGGTCGAGCTCCTCCCCAGCCACCGCACGCTGGCAGCGTGGGCCTCGGCATCGAGCAGGAATGCGGGCGGGTAGTGCATGGCTCGCAGAATGATCTGAATTGCGTCCGGCTCGGTGACCCCTTGCACCCGGTTCGCAGCGCGGTTGTAGAAGAACGTGTCGGCTGGTGAGAGGACGATGCGGGCGACGGCCTGTGTCGCGGTATCCGGCTGATACATGTCGTACACCGCCGTGCCGGACGCGTGGTCGTAGGTCAGCGCCATGATGAGGGGCGGGTTTGGCGGTGCCTCGGCATCCGGGCGGAGTCCCTGGCCGAGATTGTGAACGGTCAGTCGCGCCCGGATCCTGGCCGCTCCAGCCCGCCCGATGGCGTCGCGTCCTCCCATCGCCTCGACCCCGGCTTCGAGCACCTCCATTCCCTTGGATTGGAGCCTGAAGGAGTACCTGCCGGGCTGCTGCGCAGCGGCGGAAGTCGATCCCAGCCCGGCAGCGAGTGTGAGTGCGGCGATGAGTGATGAATTGTGTGACATGCTTCCCTCCGTTCCGAGTGAGACGCGTCTGCGTCTGAGCGAACATGGAGGCCCTGGTGAGCGCCGATCAACGTGATTGCAGTGAAGCGCGCGAGCGGTGCAGTGAAGGTGTGTATCCCACAGAGTGAGTTGTGAGAGTCGTGATCCATTCGTGTTGGATTCCTCGAGCGCGAACCCCGTGATGCTGTAGATGCGCGCCTTCGTGCAGTGGGCGCCGTGCGGCAGTGCAGCGACTGGTGTATGGAGTGCAGTAAGCCCGGGCCGACATGGGTGTTGCTAGGTGCTCGCTGACTTTTCAGTCACGATGCCAGACCGTAGGTTGGATCTGTGATGGGAGACACCGAAACGAGATCCGGTTGGCGTCGCTGGCGTTTTCTGCAGCTGTTCGCAGGCGCCACCGCGCTCGGTCTGATTGCCGCGAGCCAGTACTATCTGGCAGTGCGGCTGGAGGGTGGGGAAGCCCCCTTCGTCGCCGCTGTCGTGTTTGCCATGCCGTTCTGGTACTTATGGGCGCTCATGACGCCTGCTGTTGTGCTCGTGGCCAAGCGCCTGCCGATCGACCGGACACAGTGGATGTCGCGGGCGGCGATCCATCTGTTCATTGCGCTCCTGTTCTCGTTCGTGCACTCGGCGGTGGTCTTCGGAGTCCAATTGGTGGCGCAGCCCAGCGGGTCGATTGACTTTGCCAGCAAGCCGGCGATCGCCTGGCTCATAGCGTTTGTGGCGTACGAGCTGACATCGAACCTGCTGGCATACGGCACCATCGTAGGAATCACACATGCCATCGGCTTCTACCGCCGGTTCCGCGAGCGCCAGCTCGCCGCGGTTCAGCTGGAGACCCAGCTCGCCCGCGCCCAGATCCACGCCCTGCGTATGCAGCTCAATCCACACTTCCTGTTCAATGCCATGAACAGCATCGCGATGCTGATCAGGCACCAGCAGCGCGATGAAGCCGTGCGCACAGTGGCGGGCTTGAGCGATCTCCTGCGCTATGTGTTGGAGGACACGCGGGATCAGGAAGTGCCGTTGCGGCAGGAACTGGAGTTCGTCCGACGCTACTTGGCGATCGAGGAGGTACGGTTCAGGGATCGGCTGGAGGTTCGCATCGATGCCGAGCCAGACACACTTGATGCGCTGGTCCCCAACCTAGTACTGCAGCCTCTGGTCGAGAACGCGATCCGCCACGGTATTGCCAAGCGTGCTGCGGCCGGCCTCGTCACGGTGTCCGCGCGTAGGTCGGAGCGTGACCTTGTCCTCGAGGTGACAGATGATGGTCCCGGCCTGAGTGCCGCCTCAGACGCAAATGCAGACGGTGTAGGTATCAGCAATACACGCGCGCGCTTGGCGCGGCTCTACGGTGATCGACAGAACTTCGAGATCGCTAACACCCCGTCGCCGGGAGCAGTAGTCCGAGTCACCGTGCCGTTTCACACCGAGCCTGTGAAGGCGGGGATGCAGTCACCATGACGGACAAGATCCGGGTCCTGGTCGTGGACGACGAGCCGCTTGCCCGCTCCGGCCTCACCGCGCTCTGCGAGCGGGACGAAGATCTCGCGGTGGTTGGAGAGTGTGCTGACGGCCGAGAAGCGGTCGACGCGATTCGGCGTCTCCAGCCCGACCTCCTGCTGCTCGACATCCAGATGCCGGAGCTGGATGGGTTCGAGGTGCTTCGTGCGATCGGCCCGGAGCAAATGCCGCAAGTGGTCTTTGTGACGGCGTTCGACGAGTTTGCGGTGCGGGCGTTTGAGGTGCATGCGCTGGACTACCTGCTGAAGCCGTTTGATGATGAGCGGTTCTTCGTCGCCATTGAGCGTGCCAAGCGCGCACTCTGGGAGCCGGCGTTGGGAGAGTTGAGTCGGCGCCTCATCGGATTGTTGGAGGCCGTCTCCGACGGTTCGCCGGTGGCTGCGGCAGCGCATCGCGCGGAGAGCCAGTACCTGACGCGCATTGCGGTCAAGGACTTGGGGAGAGTCTACT
>JABAOH010005425.1_pt1 | contig 15517 bp, 15 predicted proteins | sample 7062181 | NCBI WGS metagenome assembly JABAOH01 (sample SAMN14538630, study PRJNA623070) | marine sediment metagenome | biome: marine biome [ENVO:00000428]; feature: marine pelagic biome [ENVO:01000023]; material: deep marine sediment [ENVO:00002113]; isolation source: pool of 5 deep marine...
ACATCGGCCTGTATGGCCATAGTTCGTACTTTTAAGGCCGAGATGTCGCCGGTCACTTTCTCCAATTCATCCTCCGAGCAGATGTCGTTAATAACCACATGGGCTTTTTCCGCCGCGAAAGCTAGAGCGATGGCTTTCCCGATCCCTCTTCCCGCGCCCGTTACAAGGGCGACTCGACCTTCAAATGTCATGAGGAAAACCTCCCTTTAGAATTATGAACCCGAAAGGTTCAACCGTGTTCTTTGAAATTACTCAATCCCCAAACGTATTGAAACGGAATAATTCAAATGTGGCTTGCCCCTCGATACCAGCACAAAACAGGTTTCTTCAGGGTCAGAGTATAGCAGACAAACGAGCCCCATGGCAACCTCCCTTTGGGCGTTTACTGCAGTAAGAATTTCACCTTTGCAGACCAGAAAAATCTCGACAAATTGTCGTTATTATTTTATAAGTATTCGAAATAATATAAAAAGTGAATATCTAGAATTTACTTGAAATCCTTGGTTTTATTCCCATATTGACTTTCACCTTTTGGGAATGGATAATGGAAAAACACGGCGGAGGGCTCGAAATCGTGAGATGCGTTAAGTACTAATCCCATCCCCGGGAAGGAGATCGATGGCTATGGAACGTCAAAAGGTCGTCATTATAGACTGTGATCACGGGGCAATAGAAGAAGAAAGGGTTGTCCTCAGTCAATTTGGGGCAGATGTGGACTTCGCGCAAATATCGGGCGAAGAGGCGATTCTGGCCCGATGCTGTAATGCCGATGGGATCATACTCCAGTACGCTCCCCTTCCACGGAAGATGTTAGAAGCCTTACCTCGGTGTAAGGTCCTTTCCCGATATGGTGTGGGAGTAGACACGATCGATGTGGAAGCCGCCACCGACTTGGGGATCATCGTTGCCAACGTCCCGGACTATTGCATGGAAGAGGTTTCCGACCACACCCTGGCCCTCTTTCTCTCCTTGGTGAGAAAGGTTATGTCCCTGGAGCGATCCATCAGATCGGGAACCTGGGATTTTCGAATAGCTGTTCCCATCCATCGTCTGAAAGGTATGACTTATGGCATTGTTGGCTGCGGGAGGATTGGCCGGGAGGTAGCGAAAAGGGTAGAGGCCTTCGGCCTGAGGGTAATCGGGTACGATCCGTATGTCAGCGAGGCTGGGGGAATTGAATTGGTGTCCTTTGAGAAGCTCTTGGTCCAATCAGATTTTGTCTCCATTCACTGTTCCCTTACGGAATCAACGCACCACCTCCTCGGTAGGGATCAATTCCGGAAAATGGAGCGAAAGCCTATCGTTTTGAATGTATCCAGGGGAGCCGTAGTGGATGAGGCAGCTCTCATCGAGGCACTGGAAAGGGAATGGATCAGCGGGGCGGGCCTCGACGTTTTGGAGACGGAACCTCCCGATGCTAAAAGCCCGCTCTTGAAAAGGGACAACGTGATTCTCACTCCGCACATCGCATACTATTCCGAGGAATCCAAATCCGAGATGAAAAGGCGGACCGCGGAAAACGTTTTCAATGTCCTCACGGGAAAGCTTCCCGATTCCGTAGTGAATGAAGAGGTGGTGGGCAGAAGCAGGGCCGGTCTGTAGGAAGTCAAAAAAAAGACAAGGTTTTTTGTAATAGCCCTTAAGGGGGAGGATGAATCATGATAGCTGTTCCAATACATTTAGCAGGAGGGGAATTCCTCAGGAATTTGTTTGACCTCGAAGGCAAGGTAGCCGTCATCATCGGCGGGACGGGCTACCTCTGTGGTGCCATGGCTAGAGGACTCTTGCAAGCGGGGTGCAAGGTGGTGCTGGTTGGCCGGAATGAGGACAAAGCCCAGGCCCACTTTAAGGCCTGGGAGGCTGGTCCGGAATCCGCGCGATTCTGGAGGGCCGATGTCACCGTGCGGGCCGAGGTAGAAAGCATCATTCCACCAGTTTTGGACTGGTATGGTGGGATCGATATCTGGGTCAACGGGGCGGGCTTGATTTCTCCCACGCCGTATACTGAGATCTCCGATGATGAATTTTCAAATCTGATCAAGGTCAACCTGGAGTCGGTTCATCTGGGATGCCAGGCCATCGGCAAGCATTGGATCAGTAAGAAACAAGGAGGCTCCATTATCAACGTTGCGTCCATGTCGGCGATTCGGCCTTTGAGTCGAAACTTCATGTACAGCCTGGCAAAAGCAGCGCTCTGGAACTTGACACAGAATCTGGCACGGGAATGGGCGCCTTACCGCATACGGGTGAATGCAATCTCCCCAGGGTTCTTCCCGACTGAAATAAATCGTGCCATACTGGACAAATCGCGAATAGATGCGATTTTGGGGCACACTCCTATGGGACGGTTTGGTGAGCCGGAAGAGCTGATTGGCGCAATACTGCTATTGGCATCGGAGAAGGCAGGTAGCTTCATCACCGGGTCCAATCTCGTCGTGGACGGAGGCTTTGCAGTCACCTCGATCTGATGGGATTATCGTCCTGTACGATCCCCCACGGAGTGAACTGGACTTAGGGTTCCCGAAATGAGATGTGAAGGGAAAAGGCGGGCAATAAGAGGAAGGAGGTTCTGTGATGTTTGGTTTCGCCGGGAAATTGCTGAGAGTGAATCTATCAAAAGGGGAGACAAAACAGGAACCGTTTTCTGAGGAACTGGCCCGCAAGTATCTGGGTGGACGAGGCTTTGCGGCCCGCGTCCTCTATGATGAGGTCAGGCCTGGTATCGACCCTTTAAGCCCCGAAAATAAGATTGTTTTGGCCACCGGCATGTTGACGGGCACGCCGGCGCCGGTCGGCAACCGGTGCCTGATCGCCAGCAAGTCACCCTTGACGGGTATCTGGGGAGACGCGGTGTTTGGCGGGTGGTTTGGCGGAGAGCTGAAGAGGGCCGGTTTCGACGGGGTGATCGTGGAAGGCGGATCCAATAGACCTGTGTATCTTTGGATTAACGATGGCCAGGCCGAAATCAAGGACGCCTCTCACCTGTGGGGCCAGGAGACAGGGCCTGCTCAGGAGGCCATTCTCAGCGAGATGGGCAAAGCACGGGTATTAGGTATTGGTCCCGGTGGGGAGAACCTGGTTAATTACGGCTCGGCGATCAGCGAGCTCCGTTTCTGCGCGGGTCGCTCCGGCATGGGCTCCGTGATGGGGTCCAAGAAGCTCAAAGCCATAGCCGTAAAGGGAAGTAAACCGGTAGCGATCGCCCATCGAGAAAAGCTCATTGCCTTCACGCGGCAGATCAACAAGGAGATCAAAACCAACCCCAGTATCGCCACATTGACCCGATACGGGACCTGGAACAACCTCACACCCCTTCAGCGCTTGGGCATTTTACCCACCAAGAACTTCCAAGCAGGTGTGATCGAGGGAGGCGAGCGCTTGGAAAGCGAGGCCATGGTCGAGGCGATTCTGACTGATCGGCAAACCTGTCCAAATTGCCCCATTTTCTGCCGTCGGGTAGTAAAGATGGAAGAGCCGTATCAACTTTCAGGTATGTACGGAGGTCCCCAGTACGAGACGGTAGCCGCTCTTGGTTCGTTGGTGCTCAACACTGACCCACCTACTATCGCCAAGGCCCACGAGCTATGCAACCGCTATGGGATAGATACCATGTCTACGGGGGAGTCCATTGCCTGGGCCATGGAGTGTTGGGAGCGTGGCATCGATCTGGGACGTCCATTTCCCTGGGGGGATGTCGAGACGATACTAACCTCAATAGAGGAGATTGCTTATCGCCGCGGCGTCGGGGCGCTTCTGGCTGATGGCGTGAGAAAGGCATCCGCAAAGGTGGGGCAGGGGACCGAGGCCTGGGCTTTTCACGTTAAAGGGCTAGAGATGGCGTTACACGATCCCCGTGGAAAGAAAGGTATGGGCTTGGCCTATGCTACGGCTACCCGCGGCGCTTGCCACCTGCAGACCGTCCATGAGGACGCCTTGGAAGCTGGGGGACCTTATCCTGAACTGGGGTTGGATACCGCCATGAGCCGTAAGCAATTGGAGGGGAAAGCCTACCTGGTAAAGACCACTCAGGATTGCTTTGGCACCTTGGGTGACACGCTCGGGATATGCAAATTTCCAACGAACGCCTGGCGGCCCTATACCCCGACGCGTGTGGCCCAGGCAGTGGCTCTCGTGACCGGATGGGATATCAGTTTAGAGGAATTGCTGACAGCCGGGGAGCGAATCTATAACCTCTGTCGTATGTTCAACGTACGGGAGGGCATAACTCGAGCCGATGACACCTTGCCTGCTCGCATCGGCGAGCCGTTGCCGGAGGGTGGATCGGCCGGGGAAACCGTCAACGCGGAAGACCTTGAGAGACTGCTCGAGGAATATTACGAACTGCGCGGTTGGGATAAAAACGGTATTCCTACCCCTGAGACACGCGCTCGACTGGGACTCTCATAACGGAGCTGCCAGAGAACAGGAAGACCGCGTGTCAACAGACTCCTTATAAAAGGGAGAAGACCTCGTCCTTTTATGGAATCAGGACGAATTTAGCCACACGGGCTTGGCCGCGGGCCAGCTCCTCGAAAGCCCGTGGACCCTCCTCCAGGGATATTTCTTCAATCCATCCGGTTCTATCGATCCTCTCGCGTGCAAGGAGATCCATGGCTTGCAGGAATTCCCAGGTAGAGTATGCGTAGGCCCCTACTACGCGGAGTTCCTTGTTGACCACGTCCAGGAAGTTGAGGGTCGTCATGGCCTCATCTGCTCCGAGGCCAACACATACAGCTGTTCCACCCTGCTTGAGGGAGGCAAGGGCCTGTTGACGCGTTACGGAAAGGCCAGCGGCCTCAACGGCCAAATCGACGTACTCTCCCTTGGTGATTTCATAAATCTTTTGAACCGGGTCCTCTTCCTTGGCGTGAATCACCGCCGAAGCCCCTAATGCCTTGGCACTCTCTAAACGAGAGGGGTTGATATCCGATATTATGGTATCAGCACCAAAGGTTCTCGCCACTTGGAGGGCTAAAAGTCCCTGAGCCCCGGCCCCGAAGATGGCGACCCACTTGAGTAATCCCCTCTGGTTTTGGTGAAAGAGGCGAACTGAAACGGCCAGGGGCTCCACAATGGTTGCCCCTACGTAGTCGAGACTTTCGGGAAGGACGTAAACGGCCTTTCGTGGAACGGCAACGTACTCGGCAAAACCCCCGGGCCGATGGACCCCGATTAGCTGTCTGGAAGGGCATAGGTTGTCACGCCCTTGGAGACATTCCTCGCATTTTCCACAGGTTAGGTAGGGCTCTATGACCACCCGCTTTCCGTTAAGAGGATCGTCTTCACCAGCTCCCGACTGTTTTACGTTTCCTGCGAATTCATGACCCATAATCAAGGGCGGGACCCTTTTGTCGCTCTTGCCGAGGAAACCCTCCACCTCGGAGCCGCAGATTCCAGCTGCCCCCACCTTGATGAGCACCTCGTCTTCCTGAGGAGTGGGCACGTCTTTTTCTTGGAGACCTATTTTACCGGGGGCCACCCAAATCAAGGCTTTCATTTTTCCCTTTGTAGAAGTCGTCTCCATCGTCAATAATCCTTTCTTTTCTGCTCGAAGGAGCGGTTGTTGGCGAGAGGAGGGCATATCTTGGTGTTCAATTTACCAACTATTTAAGAGATCTCTGAAAATGGAGCTCTGAGCGCGAAATTATCACATATTCGAATCAAGATGGTAGCCGCCCTAACCGCAAGACTGCAGCACTGCAGTCTTTGGGGAGCGAAGGGATAATTTTTAGAGACTTCCTCAACAGGTTTTGGCCGGCAAGTGCCCCGCAAGCCCCGCCTTATAGGCGGGGTCAAGGGGCACAGTCAAAAATGAAATTTCATTTCCGGGAAGCCCCGCCCTGTGGGCGGGGAGCTTCACAATGGTACCTTATCTGATGAGTTTCCCCTCCTCGGTCCTTTCGATGAGTTCCATGATCATTCCGGTATACGCGGTGGTATCGAGGTAGGCCCACTTGACTCCCGGCCTCTCCCCGCTTTGAAGGACTCCTATCCCTTTCCCTTCATAGTAATTTATCCATTCCTGGATATTCTCAATGTCGTAACCCAGATGGTGGAGACCCTCTCCCTTGTCCTTCAGCCATTCGTCGTAGATCGTGTCGCCCTCGAGAACTGAGATGACCTCCAAAACGACTTGGCCCGACCGATAGAAGGCCGATTTCAGCTTGAACTCCGCGGGTTTTCCCCTGAGGTAGGTATTTACGTAAGGTGGCACCATGACCATGAAGGGCTTTAATCCGTAGAGATCTTCAAGTTCGTTCATCGTCTTTTCCAAATTGTTCGTTACCACGCCAATATGGCTGAGTTCGGGCAGCACAAATTTTTCCTTTTCCGCATCCATCATTGAGTTCCCCCTTGTTCAGTTCTAACTCAGATTTAGGACTTAGTAGTCCTTTGCCATCACAAGCACGTTTTCTCCCTACGAGGCGAGCCAGCCGCCATCAACGTACATAATCTGCCCGGTTAAATAAGAGGAGGCATCTGAGGCCAAAAATACGGCAACGTAACCCAAGTCGTTTTCCGGGTCCACCAACCGTTTCATGGGAATGCGGTCCATAACCCATTTGGTTTTCACGGGGTCCTGAAACAACTTCTCCGTCAATTTGGTTCGAGTAAACCCCGGGCCGATGGCATTGGCTCGGATATTGTATTGAGTCCATTCAACCGCCATAGAGCGGGTCAAGCCGGCCACACCGCTCTTTGCGGCTGTATATGCAATGATATTTGGAACTGCCATAACACAGTTGAGGGATGCAATGTTGATAATCTTGCCGCCACCCCGTTCGATCATCCCCGGCACAATGGCGTGGGCCATGGCAAAGGACGTGGTGAGATGGATGGTGATCACGCTGTTCCATTCCTCAAGGGTGAAATCGAGGGCGGGCTTTCGCACCTGAATTCCAGCATTATTGACCAAAATGTCGATTTTTCCGCAATCGCCCAAAATGTCCTGCATGTATTGGGGGATCATATCGATCTTGCTCAAATCAGCAACGTAAGGGTACGCCTTCGTGCCGGCATTAGATTCGAGAAATTCTACCGTCTTGTAGGTATTCTCCTCGATGATGTCGACTACCACGATATCGGCTCCAGCCTTGGCCATCGCTGTAGCCAGCCCTTTCCCGATACCTCGACCAGATCCAGTAATCAGCGCGGTTTGTCCCTCCAAAGAAAATTTTTCCTTTAGGATGTCTGTACCCATTTTCATCCTCCAGATTGGTTTTCGGGGTTTATCGACATCAACCGGTCGATAAGACCGAAGGCTCCACCCAGGATCTATTCGCCCCTTTTTCCTTCAATGGTTTCGAACCCCAGTTTGGCCGCTCCCTGCAAGGATGTCTCCCCCAATTGGACGAGCTGAAAATCCTTGAGCAATCTCTGTTTGTACTGGGTGTATGCCTCACTTGCGCCGCCGCCTACATGATAAATATGGTGATTCAACGGGACATGCTTCCGCCACTCCCGGAGGCCCTCTGCCTGGAAGGAAACGATTCCATGGGCCAATGCCAAAAGGCAATCCTCCCTCGTTGTATTGAGGGAAAGGCGGGTGAAGGAACCCGTCTTCTGCCTGATTCGATGACGATCCCCTGAAAGGAAGGGGTGGAAACGCGCCTCGGGCCCAGCAGACGCTGACAAAACAGTCGCCAGGTATTCATCGTAAAAGGATTCCCGGGACATATCCTGACAGAAGGCCTTTCTAAACCACTCCAGGGAGCCCCCACCCGCACCCACGGTTCTCATGGCCAACCAGCGATGGGGGTACGCATGGGTTCTCAGGAGATGATTCTTACCCGTCAGTGGTCGGTCGAGGCAGAGGACCATGCTGTCGACCGTACCGGTGCTATTCATCAGTTGCCCCGGTTTCGTGACACCGGCTCCGACTGCGGCGCAGGTAGTATCGTTGGCGCCGATCACAACCGGAATTCCCTGAGGAAGTCCTGTGGAAGCGGCGATTTTCCCATCGAGCTTGCCCACAATCGTTGCTGACATGGCAACCTGGGGGAGCTTCTCCCTTTCGATCTCCAAATCTGCCAGGATTCCATCATCCCAGTCGCCATATCCCACCGTATCATAGAGGCCGGTAAAAGAGGCATTGGAAGGGTCTATGAAAAACCCTCCGGTCAGGCGTTTCATGAAAAACGTTACCCCGTGTCCAAAAACCACATCCCTCCGATGATAAACCGATGGTTCGTTTTCCTTGACCCAGAGGAGGCTCGTCAGGGAAATCCCGCCTGGAATGGGAAGGTTGCCGGCAATGCGAAGGAATCTATTCTCCCCCACACGACCTAACGCCCACAGTGCCTGGCGATAGCTTCTCCGGTCCAGATGGAGAATCATTGGGGCGAGGGGGTTTCCCTCGGCATCCATCGGCACGAGGGAAGGACAGAGGGTGGAAAAGGAGATGGCTTCAACTCCCCTTGCCGTCCTTAATTGGCTACATGCCTTGACAAAGGCATTCCAGAGAACCTCAGCATCGATCTCAACCCAGTTCTTTGCCTTAACCTGAGGAGCATAGGATACCTGTTGTTTTTCCAAAGTATTGAAATCACGATCGAAGACGCACGCTCTGAGGGATTGCGTTCCCACATCGATGGCCAAGATCCGATTCACTATGTCCCTCTCCCGTGATTTAATGGCTAACGGCTAAGCTTATCCCCAAGGCCATTCCTGGGTTATTTTCGGGGGAGATGAATAGAAGCCCCTTTCCAGTCCATCGCCGCCTCCATGATCGTCTCGGAGATCGTAGGGTGCGCCTTGGCGACCTCGCTCAGGTCTTCGACTGAAGCCTCAAGGTGCATAGCCAGAATACACTCCCCAATGAGGTCTGTTGCGTTCTCCCCGAGAATATGGACTCCGAGAATCTCTCCCAACTCCTTTTCCGCAATGATCTTGACGAATCCCTCAGGTTCACCCATGGCTATGGCTTTGCCGCTATAGAGATAGGGAAATTTGCCGACCCGGATGTCCAGCCCACTGTCTCGAGCCTCTCTCTCCTTCAGCCCTACCGAGGCTATCTCAGGAAAGGTGTAAACACACCTCGGGATTCTTCGGTAGTCTATTTCGCGCGATTTTCCCATGATGTTCTCCACAGCAACAATCCCCTCTGCCGATGCGGCATGGGCCAACATGATTTTTCCAATGACGTCTCCAATGGCATATACCCCATCCACATTGGTTTCCATTCTGGCATTTACCTCGATGAATTGCCCGTCCATCCTGAGGCCAACCGATTCGAGGCCGAGCCCTTCGGCGTGAGGGGTTCTCCCCACCGATAGGAGAACCTTTTCCGCAGTCAGCTGAGCTTTTTCACCTGATTTTTCCTGAATCTTTACGTGGACCTTACCCTTTTTTGAGGAAGCCCCGATTACCCTGGTGTCTGTCAGAATCGTTATGCCCTCTCTTTCGAGACCCGTATGGAGTCCACGGATGACCTCTTCATCCTCGGTGGAAAGGATGGTGGGAAGCATCTCTACAACCGTCACCTGAGTACCCAGAGCGTTAAAGATGGCGGCAAACTCGAGCCCGATCACCCCTCCGCCAATAACCACCAGTTCCCGTGGAATTTTCCGGACATTCAGAATCTCATCGCTGGAGAGGATATTCCTCCCATCAACGCTCACGTTGGGAATGCTCGCCGCTCTGGATCCCGTGGCAATGATGATATTGTTGGCCCGGTAGGTCTCCCTCTTTCCATCCTGCATGACTCCGATGGTTTTTGAATCCACGAAACATCCGACTCCCCGAACCCACTGGATACCATTACTGCTGAAAAGAGTAGCAATCCCCTTGGTCATGGTCTCAACCACCTCATTCTTGCGAACCACCATTTTTTCCATGTTGAGAGAGAGGTGGTCTTTGCCTTCGTACAGGGGGGAAGCCTTTACCTTATGAAAGTGTTTGACATCCGATAGGAACGCCTTAGTGGGGATACAACCCCGGTTGAGACAGGTTCCCCCAAGCTCGCCCTTTTCGATAACGAGGACCCTTGCCCCCATCTGGGCCGCCCTGATGGCTGTCACATACCCACCGGGGCCTGCCCCTATCACCCCGATGTCATAGGGGGAGCGCCTTGTATCGGTTTGTCTTGGGGGACTCGAGGTCGCCATCAATCCACTCCAACCATTCCAGTAACGGCACTAAAGTTGTAGGAATTCGTATGAAGGATTCTCCAATTTCTTCCTCAAAGCCTGTAGGAACGCAGCAGCAACGGCGCCATCGACAATCCTGTGGTCAACGGAAAGCCCAAATCGGGTCACCTGCTTGGCTTGGACTTCACCGTTGATAAGGGTGAGTTTTTCATCCAGTTTTCCCACCGTAAGAATGCCGCTCTGCGGTGGATTGAGAATGGCCGTAAAAAAAGTAATATCGAACTGAGCCAGACTTGACACGGTGAACGTACCACGCTCAATCTCTTCCATCGCGAGCTTTCCAGCTCTTGCCCTTTCCACCAGATCGGCCCTCATCTTGGCGATGTCCCCCAGGCCACAACGATCTGCGCGGTGAATGGCCGGGACAATCAGGCCCTCTTCCAAGGCGACCGCAAGGCCCACGTTGATCTCGGGATTGATCTTGATATTTTCTCCTTCAACGCTGGCATTGAGCATGGGATACTCCCTGATGGTGAGTCCCACCGCCTTGACGATGAAATCATTGATTGAGACCCGAACGCCGAATTGTACCTCAAAATCCGAAAGGATCTTCTCTCGCAGCTTTATCAGGTTCCCCATGTCCACATCGCAAAACAAGTAGATGTGAGGTGCTGTGAAGGCGCTTTGGGAGATCCGCCTGGCGATAACTTTTCTCATACCGTCCATGGGAATCGTCTTGCCGAAGAGCGTCTCGGTCGCAGTTTCACCAGGGGCAGGGGCTTTCTCTTTTTCGACAGCTTTCAGGACATCTGCTTTCGTCACCCTTGCGCGAGGGCCCGTCCCCTTGACCCTTTCGAGAGGGATGCCTTCCTTTTCGGCAAGCCTTTTCGCCAGGGGAGTTGCCCGGGTCGCTTCTCCTCCCGGTGCGGCCACCTCGGCCATCAAAGGGGTGATGGAGTTTTCCACATCCTTCTTGAGAATCGTTCCCCCCGGACCAGAGCCAGAAATCGAGGAGAGGTCGATTCCATATTTCCGAGCCGCCTTCCTCGCCGCTGGCACAGCTCTTATCTGGTCTGACGTTTCCGAAGTCATCGCTTGGGAAACCTCAGCCGAAGCCGCGGGCACCATGGCCGTTGGGGTTCCCTCCTTGGGTGGCTCGACTGTCAAATACTTCTCCGGTACCTCTTCTCCTTCGACTGTGATGATGGCAACCAACGTCAGGACCGGCACCTCTATGTTCTCGTGAACAAGGATCTTTTTCAAAATTCCCGAGGCCGGAGACTCCACTTCTGTTGTCACCTTTTCGGCCTCCACCTCAAATATTGATTCCCCCTTTTCGACCCGGTCACCCTCGGATCTGAGCCATTTGAGAATTTTTCCCCTTTCCACGGTGATTCCCAGCATGGGAATCACAACCTCTGTGGCCATGGATTGACCTCCCATCTAAGCTACTGGTATGCGAGAATCCTGTTCACCGCGTCTTTGATGTTGCCCTCACCAGGTATGTAGAACTGTTCCAAGGGGGGACTGAAGGGTACCGGTGTATCGGGGGAACCCACCCGGATAATCGGAGCCTCAAGATAGTCAAAGGCTTCTTGGGCAACGATGGCCGCCACCTCACTGCCAAAACCGCCGGTTACACACCCTTCGTCTGCCGTGATTAGTTTGCCGGTTTTTTTGACGGAATTCAGAATGGCCTCCTTATCCAACGGGGTTATAGTTCTGGGGTCGAGAACCTCGATGTCCACTCCCTCTCGGCTCATTTCCTCAGCCACGTTCAGGCTCTTCTGGACGAGGGCGTGGGTAGCCACAATGGTGATATCATTTCCCTGCCTTTTGATGTCGGCCTTGCCAAAGGGAATAGCATAGGACTCCTCCGGCACATGGCCCTTCGTAATGAACAACTTCTTGTGCTCAATGAACATGACCGGGTTCTCGTCGGCCAGGGCTGTGTTCATCAACCCCTTGGCATCGTACGGTGTCGCAGGAGTTGCCACCTTCAACCCTGGAATATGCATGAAGAAGGAGTGGAAACTCTGGGAGTGTTGGGCTGCAGCCCCTCGGCCAGCACCAATGTTGGTTCGTAGAACAAAGGGAACCTTGCCCCTTCCCCCGGACATATAATGCATTTTGGCCATTTGATTAACGATCATATCCATGGCACAGGTGGTGAAATCGATAAACATCACCTCGGCGACTGGATGCAGCCCGGTCATGGCTGCTCCAACACAAGTCCCCACAAAGCCAGACTCGGATATGGGTGTATCGATCACCCGTTCAGGGCCGAATTCGTCGAGAAGCCCAGCTGTCACTTGAAAGATGCCTCCGTATCGTCCGATATCCTCTCCCATCAGGATAATCCTGCTGTTTCGCCTCATATTTTCTCTCAACGCCTCATTGATGGCCTGAGCATAGGTAATTTCTCTCATCTGGACCCTCCCATCTCCCCTTGGAAAACGTCTTGATAGATGTCCTCGTGTTTCGGGAATGGACTCGTATTGGCGAATTCCACGGCCTCGTCAATCTCCTTTTTCACATCCCCCTTGATCTGATCAATTTCGGCCTGACTCAATACCTTCTCTTTGAGAAGGAGTTTTTCAAATCGTTTAATGGGGCATTTTTCCATCCAGGGCTTGATATCCTTCCTGCTTCGATAGCGTTCCCCCAGGTTCGGGTCTCCCTCATGGTGTCCCCTCCACCGATAGGTCTTGCATTCGACCAAGGTAGGCCCTTTCCCGCTCCTCGCTCGTTGAACGGCCTTATTCACAGTCCCATAGACGGCCATGATGTCATTGCCCTCCACAGTTACTCCGGGTATATCATAGGCAGTTGCCCGAATGGACACATCCTTGATGGTCTGATGCTTCTCCTGTTCGGTTGAGATGGCATACTGATTGTTTTCGCAGGTAAAAATGATGGGTAGTTTATGCACCGCCGCCAGGTTCAGGCTCTCATGAAAGGTTCCGTTATTGGATGCGCCATCGCCAAAGAAGCAAACCGTCACCTGATCGGTCTCCCGATACTTTGCCGAAAGGCCTGCTCCTACGGCAATGGGCAAACCTCCTCCGGCAATGCCGTTTGCGCCAAGGATGCCGATATCGACATCGGCAATGTGCATGGACCCTCCTTTTCCCTTGCAATAGCCAGTGGTCTTGCCAAAGAGTTCCGCCATCATGAACTTCACATCAGCCCCTTTAGCGATGACGTGGCCGTGTCCCCGATGGGTACTCGTGATATAATCGTCGTCACGCAAGTTTGCGCATGTACCCACAGCTACGGCCTCCTCACCGATATAGAGATGGGCAAGCCCCGGAACAAGCCCCCTGGCATACAGGTCAACGATTCGTTCTTCAAAAGATCGGATCTTCATCATCGTCCGATACATTTCCAATTTCTTTTCCTTAGATAGGACCATTTTAGCCTCCTGAATTCCAATTATTTTTGGCGATTTGACGATAAGAAAGTGTCCCTCATTTTTCCTCTATTTCCCAAGAATGGAGTTATACTTGATATGCCTTTTTTTGGCTCCATGATGGATGTCCCTCCAACCTTCCGTATTATATGAGGAGTTTCCACACAAATCAACAGAGATCGTCTCACTCGGCTTCCTCCAAGAATTCTGTCACTACCCGGCCGGTGTGGGTGAATAGTACGATTCGTCCTTCGCGAGTGCAATCTTGGGAAATCCCGCCAATTCCGTCCTGCCGCCCGATGATCATTGTTCCCTTGTCCTCCAATTCTCTCTTATGTTCCTTTTTTCTCCGTTGTTGCGCGTGTGGCACCGGTGGAGATACCTCCATCCACGAGCAATGTCTGGCCGGTAATATACTCGCTCGCATCGGAGGCCAGGAAGATAATCATACCATCAAGATCATGAGGTTTTCCCGGACGTTTGAGGGGAATACGGTCACAGATGTATTCCACCCACTCCCTGTCCTCGTATAGGACCGCCGTCTGCTCCGTTTCGAACCAGCCCGGAGCCAGGCAGTTGACGGTAATTCCATGTACACCCCAGTCGTCGGCGAGGCTCATGGTAAGCTGTTTTATTCCCCCACGGCTCGCGCAGTAAGGCGCCAGCCCAGCATAGCCGAACACACAGGTAACCGATCCTATATTTATAATCCTTCCGTACCTCCGCGGGATCATCTTCTTGGCCACGGCTTGAGCTACAAAGAACGAACCCCGTAAGTTGGTGTCGAGAACAAGATTCCAATCGTCCCACATAACGTCTACCGCTGGCTTCCGGATGTTGCAGCCCGCGTTATTCACGAGTATGTCTATCTTTCCGTATGCTTCACATGCCATATTCACCATTTTCTGGATGCTCCCGTAGTTACATACATCCAGTTGGAGCGGTAGAGCCTTCCTGCCCAAGGCTTCTATCTCAGTTTTGAACGGCACCAATGAACCCTGATTTCGGCTGGTAATGACCAGGTCCGCCCCTACTCGTGCCAGGGCTCGGCCAAAATACTGACCAAGTCCGCGACTGGCCCCGGTTACGATGGCTACTCTTCCGGTTAAGTCACAAAAATTTTCGCTCATGGCTTCTTCACCCTTTCTTCAATTTATCTGGAAAGCCTGGATGATGTTCTCCCTTTTTTTGCGTGGTCTTCAGATTACTACTTTCAACTGCTCTTTTAACTCTGACAAATTGTTGCCAACCCAATCCGCTCCTGCTGCCTCCAACTCCTCTTGAGAATTATCTCCTGTCGCTACCGAAAACACCTTGGTACCGACGCTCCTTGCCATCTGGATATCTAATACCGAATCTCCCACATAGCAGCATTCACCCGTGCCGATGCCCAGTCGTTCCATCATCTCCAGAAAAGGATCGGGGGAGGGTTTGGGTTTCCTGATTTCCTCGAAAAACATCGTTTCCCTGAACAGACTGGCCAGCTTTCGGGGAAATATTTTATTGAAGAACTTCCTGCGTGTATTGGAGAGGAGGGCAAGCACATATCTGGCAGAGAGAGATGTCAACACAGGCTCCACATCAGGGAAGATGAGATCCCTCTTCTCAGCCAGGTCAAAATAGAATCTCGCCATGAGCCGGATGATCTCTTTCCAGGTCTCGTCAGAGATATCTCCGAAGTAGAAAGTCCTTTTCTGTTCGGGAGAGTAGGAAAGGTATCTTCGTACGGTTTCCCTCGTCAGAGGGAGACCCACCTCCTTTCCCGCTCGCCAGTAGGCCTCCTCGTGAATTTTCAAGTCGTTAACGAGGACTCCGTTGTAGTCAAAGATGATGGCTCTGATCACTTCGAAACCTAATCAGTGGTTATATGATTATGGAGAATTCCCTGACCCGACCCTGACGACCTATACCGCCTCTCCCACGGTTATCCTGATACTGATTTTCCTCCAGCCCCAGGAAAAGCCCCAGGCCCCACAGGTATCACCGCCCTGTCTTGGCAAATACATCCATGATCAAC
>JABAOH010003936.1_pt2 | contig 15513 bp, 16 predicted proteins | sample 7062181 | NCBI WGS metagenome assembly JABAOH01 (sample SAMN14538630, study PRJNA623070) | marine sediment metagenome | biome: marine biome [ENVO:00000428]; feature: marine pelagic biome [ENVO:01000023]; material: deep marine sediment [ENVO:00002113]; isolation source: pool of 5 deep marine...
GCCAGATCTGACAGTCGTGGAGGGGCCAGACATAGACGCAGCCATCGCAAAAGCAATCGAGACTGCGGGTGGGATTGGAAAATTCATATCAAGAGGAGATGTCGTCGTCATAAAGCCTAATATGGCTTGGGACAGGACACCGGAGCAAGCCGCCAACACCAATCCGCAGGTCGTGGCTTCGGTAGTCAAACTCTGCTTTGAAGCTGGCGCCAAAACTGTGAAGGTCCTGGACAACCCCGTTGAGGATGCGCGGCGGGTTTATGTTCAGAGTGGGATCGCCCAGGCTGCCAAGGAATTGGGAGCACAAACGCCTTACATGGATGATCGAAAATTCCGAAAGATGAAACTCAACGGTGAGGCCCTCAAGGAGTGGGAAGTCTATCAAGAAATCGTCGAGGCCGATAAAGTAATTAACATCCCGATCACCAAACACCACACCCTGGCGGGCCTGACCATGTCAATGAAGAACTGGATGGGAGCCATTGGCGGGGGGCGGTCTCGAATCCATTGGAAACTGGATGAATCCCTGGCTGACCTCGCAGCTTTCTTCAAGCCCACCCTGACGATTCTCGATTCTTCACGCATTCTCACAGCGAATGGTCCCCAGGGGGGGAGCCTCTCCTATGTGAAGGTCCTCAATACGGTCGTCGTTGGAACCGATCAGGTTGCCATCGATGCATTTGGAGCCAGCCTTTTCGAACGTGAGGCCGAAAGGCCCGAAAGCGCCGAGAGGGCCCGTCGTTACATCAAACTCGCGGCGAAACGGGGAGCTGGCAGGATGGATCTCGAAAATCTGAAGATCGTCAAGGTGAATTTGTCTTGAAAAAACCCAATCGAGTCAGGAATCACAATTGCAAGATAGGCAGATAGACAATCCCGAGACTTACTGCTTTCGTCACAAGATCGAACTGGTTGACACCTATTCCAGTTGAACAAAAGTGGCTAGCAAATCCGAAGCACGAAATCCGAAACAATGCCGATCACCAAAATCGAAAATCTGAAACGAAGGGCTTTGAAGTTGAGCGTTTCGGACATTGGAACATTCGGTTTTCGGTTTCGGCCTGCGGTAAGCTTAGACTTCGGCGAACTCGGTTGAGTCGCCGAGTCGGTTTCGATATTCGAGTTTCGAATTTGTCAGTCTGATGCCTTCTGACTTTTTGATCCTCATCTATGCTCCGAAAATTTCGCCTTATCAGCCAACTTTTCTTCCTCATCCTTTTCCTGGTGCTCTTGGTCCTGACAAGCTACCGGGGAGTCGACGAAATCCGCTATCCAGTCCGCATATTCCTGGAGTTTGATCCGCTCATCGGACTGACCACGCTACTCGCCTCCCACCAGATACCGCTTCTCCTTCTTTTGGGCCTTTTGACCCTGGTCATCACGTTTCTCTTTGGAAGGGTCTTCTGCGGATGGGTTTGCCCTCTGGGAACGATCAACCATGGCATCGGATCCCTCTCCTCGCGCTCAAGGGAGGGCGCTTCAATTCCCCGTTTCCTAAATTTCAGGCTGAAATACTACATCCTGATTCCTCTCCTGGTTGCCTCTGTCTTCTCCCTTCAGTGGGTGGGCATCCTGGATCCAATCTCCCTGCTCATTCGATCGATGACCTTGACCGTGGAACCGATCTTCAACCGGTTGGTCCATGGTTTATTTGCTCTTCTATATTTCTCCAATATTGATCTCATCACTGTTTGGTCCGAACCACTCTACGGCCTTTTGAAAAAGTCGGTTCTATCCTTTCGTCAGCCCTACTTCCATCAGGGCCTGGCCATAGGGCTCATCTTTGCACTCATTCTTCTCCTGAACCTTGTTCGGAGGCGTTTCTGGTGCATCGTGCTCTGTCCGCTCGGAGCTTTACTCGGGGTCGTGGCCCGCTTCAGTCTATTTGAACGACTCATCGACGATTCCTGCAATGAATGCGGTCGGTGTCTCCGCGACTGTTTTCAGGGAGAGAGGGCATCTCTTCCCCGAGGGTGGGTCAAGTCAGAGTGTCTTGTCTGCGGAAACTGCCTGGATTTCTGTCCTGAGCAGGCCTTAAGCTTCAAAACAGGAACCAGATCGCTGGCTGTCTCAAGAGGGCCTGACCTGGTTCGTCGAAATTTGATCATTTCGGCAATGTCAGGATTTATTGCTGTCCCGTTGATGAGGGTCCGGCCAGGCGAAAAACTCCCGCATCCGAGACTCGTACGACCTCCGGGGGCCCTGCGGGAGAGGGAGTTTCTCCAGCGATGCATCAAGTGTGGGGAATGCATGAAGGTCTGCCTCACCAATGGGCTTCAGCCCACGCTCTTTGAGGCTGGGATTGAGGGAATGTGGTCTCCGATNNTCCCGGGAGGAAAAGGTGAAGATCAAAATCGGGCTTGCCTTCATCGACAAGACCCGGTGTCTCCCTTATGCCCACGGGATACCATGCATTGTCTGTGAGGAGGTCTGCCCGACCCCCAAAAAGGCCATCTGGTTTGAAGAGGGGCTCGTGATCGGGCGCGAGGGCAAGACCCAGAGAATCAAACAACCCAGAGTTGACATTGATCTGTGTATCGGTTGTGGTATCTGCGAATTCAAATGCCCGGTTGTCGATCAACCCGCCATCTATATAACCAGTATTGGCGAGTCCCGGTCAGAACAGAACCGGCTGACCCTGTAGAGGTTCGTGAAATCTGCACTGAAGGATACCCCCTTCGCTCTCTGAACGAAATTTATCAACTGTTTTTCTGATATTATTCCGCAATCTTCCAGATTTAAGCGATGGATTCTGGCACCATGGGCTCATTGTCTCCATAGGGTTCCCATGATAGAGTGTTTCCGGGATGACCAAGGGACGAACTCAAACCCGTGACGCGTCTTATATGAGAGAAGCGATTCGCATCGCTCGGAAGGGACTGGGCCGAGTGAGCCCGAACCCGATGGTGGGCGCTTTGGTGGTGAGGGGTGAAACAATTGTGGGCCGAGGCTACCATAGGGATTTCGGTGGCCCCCACGCGGAAGTCAATGCACTCAACGACGCAAAAAAACAAACCACGGGAGCAACCCTTTACGTGACCCTGGAGCCGTGTTCCCACTATGGAAAGACACCCCCCTGTGTGGATCTCATCATCGAACGAGAGATCGGTTGTGTCGTTGTCGGAACAATGGACCCGAACCCCGCGGTTGGCGGGACAGGCATCCGAAATCTGAAAGATCGGGGCGTCGACGTCGCCGTCGGCATCCTCGAAAACGAGTGCCGTCGGCTGAACGAGGCCTTTTTCAAATTCCATGAGAGGGGCATTCCCCTTGTGACGCTGAAGATGGCCCAGTCCCTCGACGGCCGGATTGCCACGGCGAGCGGGGACTCCCAGTGGATCAGCTCGCCTGATTCCCTGAAACTCGCTCACCGATTGCGTGCAACCCACGATAGCGTCATGGTGGGCATCGGTACGGTCATCTCCGACGACCCGAGTCTCACGGTGCGACTGGTTAAGGGGAAAAACCCCCTGCGGGTGGTCGTAGACAGCCGGCTTCGCATTCCCCTCAGTTCCAAGCTCCTATCGGACGGCAACGCTTCTCATACCATTGTCTTGACAACGGACCGCGCGAATCCCGGGCATATGCAACAGATTGAGAACCTGGGTGCTCGCGTCCTTTCGATCAAGAGAGATCCTCACGGCGAGGTCGACATGGAGGGGGCACTCAGAAGACTGGCGAGTGAGGGGATCATGTCAGTCCTCGTTGAAGGAGGAGCCGGGCTCGCCACGTCTTTTCTCAAAGCCGGGTTGATCGATAAACTGATCCTTGTCATTGGACCGAAGATCATCGGTAAGGGCGTTGAGACGGTTGGAGATTTGGGAATTTCGGACCTGAATCAGGCACTCGGATGGTCGGTCGAGAAAACGCGAAAGGTTGGCGAGGACCTGGTTATTGTCGCAAGGCCAGATTATTAACATATGGCAGAAGGCCCTTTGGTTCATTTCTATGCTAGCCGACTGAGACGAGTCCTCCAGGGACAAGAGGTTTGGGTCGAATTCGGTATCCGCAAACTTAAGGAGTCTGAATCCTCCCTGCGCGGCCTCTCGGTCCGGGAAGTTGAGGCCTACGGCAAACAGTTACGCATTCATTTTTCCGATGGCCGGCTTCTGCTCATTCATCTCATGATGTGGGGGTCTTGGCGGATCTACCAAACCGGCGAAGTTTGGGACAAACCGCGTCAACGAGCCCGGGTAAGCCTCCATACATCCTCTCATGAGGTGGTGGCATTCTCAGCTCCCATTGTACAACTCCTCACCCGAACTGAACTCGAGAATGATCCAACTTGGGGCAATTCAGGACCGGATCCCCTTCGTTCCGATTTCTCAAAAAAGGCCTTTTTCCATCGACTTGAAGCCGAGGATTCTAGGGAAATTGGAGACATTCTCCTCGATCAACGCGTGATTGCCGGCCTTGGCAATATCCTTCGCATTGAAATTCTCTTTGGTTCAGGGATCCACCCTCGCCGGAAGGTCAAAGAGCTCCCACGAGATGAAAAAGACGAACTCCTGCGCTGGATTCTCAAGTTGAGTCAAACGTGGATGAGAGAAATGGGGAAGAGGAAGAGCTGGATTCGGATATACAGGAGGAGTGGAAATCCATGTCCTCGCTGCAGTGCACCGATTGAATTCTTCCGCCAGGTCGGGCGAATCACCTATGCATGCCCCGGGTGTCAGCGGTGACGAAAGGACCTGGATGACTCGGTCAAGATTCCATGGGTTACTCCCTCAGGAAGCATCAGCATGAAACCGACGGACTATTTTGAACAGACAACAGGGCGCGGCGTTTTGGCCACAGCTGACTCGTCTGGGAAGGTCGATGCAGCCCTGTACGCTAGGCCTCATTTCATCGATGACCAGACCCTTGTTTTTATTATGACGGACCGATTGACTCACCGTAACCTCCAGTCGAATCCGCATGCAGTTTACCTCTTTATCGAATCGGGAAAGAAACTCATCGGGAGAAGGTTTTATCTAACCAAGATCAAAGAAGAGAAGAATAGCAAACTGATCCCAGTTCTGCGACGAAGGAAGAACCTCCTGGCTGGGAAGAAGGAAAAGGGTCCAAAATACCTCGTCTATTTTCGTGTCGAGAAAACGCTGCCCCTGATCGGAGAAGGCAAGGAACGCTTGCGTGGGACTTGAGTTCAGATGCCACCGTTCAGGCATCACCTCGGGTTGGCGAGAACCGCAAATCTGATCTTGAGCCTTTGGAAGGCGATAGGCTGAAGGCTCACACCTTCCAAATGCCCAGAGGCGGCACGCCTAAGATGAAGCGACGGACACTTTCCGTCTTCTCCTCCGGGGTGAGAAGACGGCAGAGGCAAAGAAAATCAGGGTTGACAGGAGAACGATCGTGGCGCCAGAAGCCGTATCGAGCCAGTAGGAAAGAAAAAGCCCTCCCACAGTGGAGACCAGGGCAAAAAAGATTCCCAGGGCCATCATGCTGCGAAAACTCTCGCTCCATTGGTGAGCCGCTGCAGCAGGGGTTATGAGTAGGGCAGAGACCAGGACGATACCAACGACTTTGATGGAGATAACAACGGTCAGAGCAACGAGACTGAGAAGGAGAAAATAGAGCTTCTCCGCTGGTAACCCGCCAACCTGGGCCATTTCGGGGTCAAAAGTCACAAAAAGCAGCTCCTTGAAAAAAAGCACCACCACTGCGAGAATCCCTAATCCCACGGCCAATATGATCCAGAGATCCTGCCGAGTAACCGCCAGAATGCTTCCAAAGAGGTACCCAAATAGATCCTGGTTGTAGCCTTTCATCAGGCCAATCAGCAAGATTCCCAAGGCCATGGTGGATGCAAAGAAGATACCCACAGCTGTATCCTCTTTGACTCTCCCCTTTCGGGATAAAAGGCCGATAGACCAGCCGACCCCCAGGCAAAAAATCACAGCGGTCCATACGGGATTGACTCCCGTCGCAAACCCGATGGCGACACCACCGAAAGAGGCATGAGCAATTCCTGCGCCGATGAAAGAGAGCCCTCTAAGGACCACATAGACGCCCATGACGGCACAGAGCACACCAATAAGGGTTCCCGCAACCAGCGCCCGCTGCATGAAGGTGTAGTTAAGAATCTCCATGGTCATTTCTCTTTACAACAATGTGTGGAAGACGGCCGTGATGAAAGACCACGGCATCACATCCATACATTCTCGCCATTTCTTCAGACCCGAGGACCTCTTCGGGGCGACCGTGTCCGACCAGCCCACGGTTGAGGCAGGCCACCCCGTCCACATGTGAGGCTACGACCCCGACGTCGTGGGAAACGAGAATAATCGTCATTCCCTCGCGATGCAGTCCTCCAAGAAGCTCGTAAAAGCTCTCTGTCGTCGTTGGATCAACGCTGGTGGTCGGTTCATCGAGGAAAAGGATCTCTGGCTCATTGGCGAGTGCCCGTGCAAGAAAAACTCGCTGGCGCTGCCCCCCAGAAAGGCGGGCGAGGGGACGGTCGGCGAGATCTGCTATGCCAACCCGTTCCATTGCAATCCGTGCTGCCTCTCTGTCGCTCCCCTTGGGCCTTCGCAACATACCGATCCGGGCATAACGTCCCATGAGGACAGCCTCTTTGGCCCGGAGCGGAAAAGTCAAATCGACTGAGATCAACTGCGGCACGTACCCGATTCGGTGCCTGTCATCGTTTAGATCCCAAGGCGCCTTGCCGAAGATCCTGACCGTGCCCTCATCAGGTCGAACCAGACCGAGAATGCACTTGATCAACGTGGTCTTACCTGAACCATTAGGGCCAAGGAGACCGAGAAACTCCCCTCTCCGAACCTGGAAGAAGACCCGATCTAAGACCGGCAGGTTGCCAAAAGAAAAACTCACGTTTTCCATTTCGATGATGTAATCTTCCGTCTTTTTCACCATCAAGAGACCTCATGGTCAATCGCCATTTCCCATCGCTTTGGTCAATTGACGAAGGTTCCTTCGCATCGTCTCCACGTAACTGAAATCCGGGGGATCCCCAAGGGGGTTGAGAAAAAGGACCTGGGCGCCGCATTCCTCAGCGATTACCCGAGCCGCCTTCGGCGGAAACTGTGGCTCGGCAAAAATCGCTTTGATACCGAATCTTTTCGCGGTCTCCACAATATTCGCAATCTCCTTTGGCGATGGCTCGCGCCCCGGCGTCCTCTCCACAACGGCGACCTGCTCGAGTCCGTAGCGACGGATAAAATAACTGAAACCAGCGTGGAAATTGATAAGCTTTCTGGTCTCAAATTTTGCCACAGTCTGGCGGATCTCCTCATCCAGGTGATTCAGCTCCTCAATGTAACGGGCAGCATGGGCTTGGTAAACATCAATCCCATCTGGATCCGCTTGCTTGATTGCATCGCGGATGCCCTTGACCTGATGAATCGCGTTGATGGGATCCAACCAGACGTGAGGATTTCCCCTCGTGGAATGCACAGTTCGATCACCGTCTCCGGCAGGTTGCTCATCGTCCCTCTCGTTCTCCAGGATTTCGAGGCCCTCGGCGGTTCTCACCACAACCAGAGCGGGATTGTTGGCGGCGTCGATGAGTTTCTCTGCCCAGAATTCCAACCCCAGACCATTCAGGATGAGAACCCTTACGGTGGCGAGCATTCTGGCACTGGCCGGAGTTGGTTCATAAGTGTGTGGACTGGTGCCGGGCGGCACCATCACCCTCACATCCAGTCGGCCACCCCCAATCATTCGGGTGAAATCTCCCAGGGGAAGGATACTGACTGCGACGGGGATTCGATCCGAGGCCTGTCCCGAGGAAAAGCCAAAACCGAATAAAACCACAACCCATAGGGCCATCGTCAGATGACGCACGATTCTCAAATTGAATCCTCGCTTCTCGACGGGCGAAAAATCTCAAACGAGAGCGCTTAAAGAGACCGTCTCATCGATCCTCAGACGTCTGGGTGGGATCGACAGGTTTGACAGAGCCCATCGAGGCGGACCTCCATGCGCTCGATCTTCATCAATTGCGGGTGCTGAGACTGCCTCAAATCCAAGGGAATGGAGGCGGGATCCAGGCACTCCATGAGACCACAATGCACGCAGTGAAAATGGGCGTGATCGGGATGCCGGGAGGTCCCGGCCAGTCCATATCGGAAGGTCCGATCACCGGCTGAGAGCCTCTGGACGAGTTTTTTTTGGACGAGCAGATCGAGGATGCGGTAGAGGGTCACCCGGTTAATCGAGATTCGTCGCCTCACTTTCTCAAGAATTTCGCTCGGACGAAGCACCCCCTGATGGTTGCCGATGGTTCCCAGAACGAGTTCTCGTCGGGGTGTATCGGATAGTCCGACAGATCGAAGGAGGGTTCCGTAATCGCATTGGTCACACATCGAAAGCCTCGAAATCCTGCAGGGCAGGCGAATCTTGGGTGCTCGGGGTCATCGACATCGAGGAGTTTCCTGAGTTTTCAAAGCAAGGAGTTCCTAACCTTCTGATATTTTCTGACGATTTTGAATTTTTGGATGGACCCTCGTATCCCTTCGCTCCCTTGCTCTCGCCTTGACCCTCTCGGGGCTCACAGGTGGAGAATTCTTGCCCCTTCCCCGCTCTGAAGGCGAAATTTCCCCCTTCCTGCCCGCCCTCGATGGGTCCCCCAACGCTTCCGCAAACGTCCCTCAGGGACATGAGGGTCCACCAAACTCAGGAAACTCCTCTCGACATCCTCTTGACTCACACCCGAAATATAGAATATACAGATTTGTGGAAGAAATGCAACTCAGTTGCATTTACTTCTCAGGACAAGGGTGTTTTCTTTGAAAACTGAGGGTCTTCGAGGTAGTATTGAACTGGAGTTTCCTCAAAAACATGCATGTAGCTATGCAAAAAGTGGCGCTTGAACTTTATTCCTGAGTTACGCAAGTGCCCGACTCCCTTCTCGCTGGTTCCCAAAGGTTTTTTGATAAATCTGAGGCTCTCTCCAGGCGCCTTCAAAACTCGCCCTTCGGGCTCAGACAGTTGAAGGCGCTGATCTTGCGCTTCGCCTAAGGTTTATGAGCAAAAAACATTTGCAGGAACGCTCAAAGGGGTCTGGCCACTCGCCTCTACAGAGGAAAAAGATTGGGAACTCCACTTCCATGATTCTCGGCAGTGAGGAGGAAGTCACAGGTGAAGCGCCCATCTTCTTATTCCAAAGAATTCAATCGATGCGTCGCATTTCATGGGCATGTCTGCCCGGGGTTGGCCCTCGGTTTTCGGGCTGCCCGGGTTCTCATGGAACGGCTGGGAGTTCGGCGGGCAGCCGATGAGGAGCTCGTGGCCATCGTGGAAAATGATGCTTGCGGTACGGATGCGATTCAGGTGATGACTGGATGCACGTTTGGCAAGGGCAACTTCATTTTTAGACAACACGGAAAGCAGGCCTTTATCCTCGTCGCGAGAAAACGAACAATGGCCCTCCGGGTGTGCGTCCGGCCCGATGTGTTGAGGCCAGATCCGGACCATCTCTCTCTTTCCGACAAGGTGCAGAATGGCACTGCATCACCCGAAGAAGAGGGACGATTCAGACAACTCCAGCAAGGAAGAACCCAAAAAATCTTGAACATGGCCAGTGAATCCCTTTTCAAAATTGAAGAAGTTTCGAATGACATTCCACCCGCAGCAAGGGTTATCCGATCTGGGACCTGTGATATCTGCGGAGAACCAACCAAGATCGACCTCCTCCGGGAAATCGATGGGAGAAACCTGTGCATCCCCTGTTCACAGGGATGAGTTTCTCGAATCGGAAAACAAGCCTCGTCAACCTCTCACCAGCCTGATGCCGAAAACAATGGCGATAAGGCTGAGGATCAAGACGACCCAATGGAAAATAGACAACCGTCTCAGAGCTTTTTCAGGAGCGGTTTTCTCTGAGATTAGGATTTTCATGAACCGCTGTTCAGCACCGAAGAGGAGGACAACAAAGGTCAGCCAAATGACGAACTTGTAGCCGAGAAGAAAGGCCTCGTCAGACGTCAGTGCGGCGAAGGCGCCCCTCTGCCAGAAAAGCAGGACTCCGCTTGCCCCTGCAATGACAACACAAATCTTTGCCAGAAACTGGAACCTTCTTTCAAAACCCATAAAAAAGTTCACCTTTGCCATCGAGTCTTCCATGCTCCCCAGTGTGGGAAAGACGATGGCCGTCACAAACGCCACACCGCCAATCCAAACGACAATGGAAAGGACGTGAAAGTATACTAGCCAATCCATCTGTATCCTCCTTTCATTCCGTCAAACATTGGGTTAATACCAGCGAATCGATACGAGTTTAATGCATTATGTCAAAACGGTCATTGACAAGAATCAAATCAGCAGCGCACTTGTTGATTTGTATTGATATCGACGCCTTTCTCACTTATATTCTGCTAAATGCCAACCTGGGGGTAGCTTATGGAACTGATTCCTCCAACACTCAAAGACGTGTTTTTTGCCCGCCGAATTGTGAGCCAGTACCTCCCCCGTACACCTCTCATTCACTATCCAGCTCTGAGTGACCTTCTTGGATGCGAGGCATACGTCAAGCACGAAAATCATCAACCCGTCGGCGCTTTCAAGGTGAGAGGCGGCATCAACCTTATTTCACAACTCTCCGATGATGAGAGACGCCGCGGCGTCATTGCTGCATCGACAGGGAACCATGGCCAGTCCGTCGCCTATGGGGCGAAACTGTTTGACGTTAGAGCCAAGATCTGTGTTCCTGAGAAGGCCAACCCGGGGAAGGTAGCCTCGATGCGTTACCTCGGCGCTGAGATCGCTTTTCACGGTCGCGACTTCGACGACGCGCGAGAATATGCCGAACACTTGGCCCGACAAAAAGGATATCGTTACATCCACTCCGGAGACGAACCACTCATGATCGCCGGGGTCGGAACCTATGCCCTCGAGATTGTGGAAGACCAACCCGACATCGAGACGATACTTGTCTCCATCGGGGGTGGGAGTGGCGCCTCCGGATGCTGCATCGTTGCCAAATCCATCAATCCTGAGATCCAAATTATCGGTGTACAAGCCGAAAAGGCCCCCTCGGCATATCTCTCGTGGAGGGAGCGACGGCGAGTCGAAGCCCCAATGGAAACATTCGCCGAGGGCCTCGCCACTCGGACGCCCTTTGACCTTCCCCAGCGGATTCTCCAGGATCCTGACAGGGGTCTCAACGACTTCATTCTGGTGAGCGAGGAGGAACTCCGCCAGGCGGTCGTCATTGCCATCGAAAAGACTCACAACCTCGCCGAGGGTGCCGGTGCTGCCCCTATCGCGGCTGCACTAAAGTTGAAAGAGCGAATCTCTGACCAAAAGGTGGCCCTCATCATGAGTGGAGGCAACATCTCTCTCGAGACCCTCCGGAACACACTCAACGTCACATCCCCGTGATGATGCGTACCCGTTTCTCTAGGGACGTTAGCAAAGATCACACCCTCTGTCCTTCACCGGGCAATTCGTCTGACTATCGGAACAGCAAGATCCCTTTCCAGAGAAGATTCTCTTGAAGTACCTTGCTGTCAAAAGGAGTGCTACCACAAGGATAGCGACCAAGATCACGGTTTGGATCATTTCTCACCTCGTTCCGATCCGCATAGCCTTTCCAGACACCTTCCGGCCTTCCTTTCCCACTCTGTGTCGGAGGCACTATCCAAGTCCCAGAATCAATCCTCCTCGATAGATGATAAATGCCAAAATCCAGGCAAGGGTCAGGCTGTATCCAACAGAGAAACCGGTCCATCCCCACGACCCTGTCTCTCGTCGTATCGCGGCCACGGTGGCCAGACATGGGGTGTAGACCAAAACAAAAACCATGAAGCCGTAGCCGATCAGGGGTGTCATGGCACTCCGAATCGCAGACCTCAGGCTTTCGCTCTCTTCCCCTGAATTCTCACCAACGTGATAGAGGACCCCAAAGGTACTGACCACAATCTCTTTTGCCACGAAACCTGTCAGCAGGGCCACGCTTTCTCTCCAGTCAAAACCCAAAGGGCGGAGAACAGGGCCAATCGCCTTACCCAATCTTCCAAGTAAGGTATTTTCTTGGAATTCTTCTCTCTGGGCTGCGTACTGCTTTTCGACCCCGGGATCGCTGGAATGGTTTGGGGCCATCGGGAAGGAACTGAGTGCCCAAATCAAGATGGATCCCACCAGAATCACGGTGCCCATCCTCTTAATGAAGATCGATCCTCTATCCCACATGTGGATGATGGTCCCCTTCAATGTTGGCATGCGGTAAGGAGGAAGTTCCAGGACAAAAGGCGCGATCTCCCCCCTGAACAGGGTCCGTTTAAAGATCTGCCCCATGAGGATGGCCAAAGCGACTCCGATAAGATAGATAGAAAAAATGACGTTTCCTGCGCGCGCCCCAAACAGAGCACCGGCGATCAGCACATAGACAGGCAGCCTCGCGCTGCAGCTGATTAGCGGATTAATCAAAATCGTGAGAATCCTGTCTCTTCTGCTCTCGAGAACGCGTGTGGCCATGATGGCCGGCACGTTGCACCCAAATCCCATAATCATCGGGATAAAGGATTTCCCGTGAAGTCCCAAGGTATGCATGACCTTGTCCATGATGAAGGCGGCCCTGGCCATGTAACCCGTGTCCTCAAAGAGGGCAATACAAAAAAAGAGGATAAAGATATTCGGCAGAAATACAACGACGCCCCCTACGCCACTGATCACGCCATTAATGATTAAATCCCGGAGAAGACCTGCTCCCATGACTTCTCCAACAAACTGACCAAGTAACCCCACTCCCGCATCAATCCAATCGGTTGGATACTGCCCAAGGGTGAAGGTGAGCTGGAACATGGCCCAGATGAAAAAGATGAAAATCGGGAAACCGAGGAGACGATTGGTCAAGACCATATCAACCTGGTCGGAGAGGTAGCGCCTGTCTCTCCGTGTCTGCTGGAACGTCTCTTTGAGAGCACCGCGAATAAAGCCGTAACGGCGATCGGCCACCAGGGCCTCGGATTCCTCACCCATGATGTTGTGGATATGGGCTTTGCTTTTCTCGAGCTGATCGAAAACCTCTCTTTTTCCAGGGCCTTTTTCAATCTGTTTGGTCACCTCCTCATCATTTTCCAGAAGCTTGATCCCCATCCACCGGGAGTGATGCTTATCTGGAAATGATGTGTGTGTGCGAATCAGTCCTTGGAGTTTTTCAATTTCCTCTTCCAGCTCCAAGCCGTAATCGATATGAATGTGCCTGGATACGGATTCTCTATCCTCGGCGACTCGGACGATCGTCTCTAAAAGGTCTCTGGTGCCCAGGTTTCGAGTACCAACCGTAGAGACAAAAGGAATACCCATCAGTACGGAGAGTTTTGCGTGATCGGTGACGAGGCCTCTTGACCTGGCAATGTCGACCATGTTCAGGGCGAACACAAGCTTCACACCCAAATCGATCAACTGCGTTGCCAGGTAGAGGTTGCGCTCCAGGTTCGAGGCGTCAATCACGTCCACCACGACATCGGGTTGTGTCTCAATGATGTAGTTTCTTGCAATGATCTCTTCTAGAGAATAGGCCGTCAGGCTGTAGGTTCCTGGGAGATCGACCACTCGGATCGCATGGCCGTTGTAAGAGGTCATTCCCTCCTTTTTTTCGACCGTGACGCCGGGCCAGTTTCCCACTTTCTGACGCGCACCGGTCAAATTGTTAAAGATGGTTGTCTTCCCCGAATTCGGGTTTCCCGCGATGGCGATGCGAATCTCTTTGGCCATCAACCTTCTCCAATCTGCGCTGGATCACGTACCACAATTTTCTCCGCCTCAACGTGTCTCAGACTGACGTGGTATCCCTTCAAAACGTACTCGATGGGATCTTGAAGGGGTGCGAACTTCTCCACCAGGATCTCCGTTCCCGGGACAAAACCCATTTCCATGAGTCTCTGCCTGAATCGTCCCGTGCCGGTTACCCGTTCGATGATACCTCTCTCTCCGGTTCTCAAATCGCTGAGTTTTCGGCTAGCCACTGGACATCCCTCACCCGGTTTTCTCCATGATGGAAACCAGAACCTGTTTGGCTGTCCCAAATCCGAGGGCAACACGGGTTTCCCGTGAGGCCACAATCAAAGGGCCTGGACCGCTACTCTTGATCACCTCAACCTCGGCGCCCAGGTTCAAACCCATGCTCGTCAAACGGCGCTCCACCCCCCGGCCTCCAAGAAACCCGGCAATTCGGACTCTCTCACCTGGTGTCGCCATGATGAGGGGGATCGTAGGCTCTCTTTTTTTGAGGCACTTGTCACACAGTCCATAAATCTCCATTCTGTGCTGGAGGTCATGGAACCCCATCTGGCGAGCCACAACGGACTGGAGGGCCTCAATTTCAGTGTTCTTGAATTCCAGGATCGTGCCACAACGGACGCAAATCAGGTGGTCATGGTGCATGCCCAGGTGGTGATGCTCATACCGAGGTGCCTGATCCTCGAATTGCTTCTCCTGGGCAAAACCGTATCGAGAAAAGAGCTCCAAATTCTCACGGATGAAATCTTCCGAGAAGGTGATACCCTTTTCCTTGAGAATCCCAGCGAGCTCAACTGCCGTGAGGTGGCTTTCTGTTCCCAGAAAGGCCTCGAGAATAGCGAGTCTCTCGTCGATTCGATGGAGGCCCTCCTGTTCGAAGATGATTTTGAACTGGCGATAGATATCTCTATGGTCTTTTCCCAGCATCCTTTCCATGAAACAGCCTTTCTAATCCTCGGGATCTCTGTTCCGTCGTCCACCTTGCCCTGAAATCCGAAAGGGGTGGTTCCGTGAAGTGACCCTCGAGTTGTTTCCTTTTTGAGAACCTATACGTTCGTTTTGACATCCATAACCTGTCCGGGAACCATGGCCTGTCTCCCTTAGGTCCCTTTTAACCCTGGTTCCCAGCATGTCCCCGACCAGAGGGCCTGCAAGTCCCCTGCATCCCCTGCCCGGGTGCGCATTCGGAGCAGTAACCCAAGATTTCAAAGCGATGGGAGGTTACAAGGAAATCGTGTTTTTTCCCAATCTGATTCTGAAGTCTTGGAATCCTATCATCGGCAAATTCAACCACACTCCCACAGCAGATGCATCGTAGATGACAGTGATGTCGATGACCATAAATGTGCTCATAATGAAGATGGCCATCCTCAAAATAAACCTCTTTGATCAGGCCGCATTCTATGAGGAGCGGGATCGTCCGGTACACAGAGGCCTTGGAAACCCGCTTCATCTTGTTCCTGAGACGCAGAAAGAGACCTTCAGCGTCGAAGTGATCATGATTCGAGAAGATCTCCTCGATGATCAACTCCCTCTCTGGAGTATTCCGAAGTCCTTTTTCGCGAATGTATTCCCGGAATTTTTGAATCTCGTCCATGGCGAACCTATATTTATTGAGACTCATTATCAATAATACGCCACCTATCCGAAAATGTCAAGCAAACTGGGATCTGGGGTTTCCTCAAAACCACGCGTGTAGGTATGCAAATAGTCGGATTTGAAATTTATCCTCGAATTACGCAATTGCCCGACCCCCTTTTCGCTGGTTCCCAAAGGTTTTTTGATAAATCTAAGGCTCGCTCCAGG
>JABAOH010013492.1_pt1 | contig 15509 bp, 13 predicted proteins | sample 7062181 | NCBI WGS metagenome assembly JABAOH01 (sample SAMN14538630, study PRJNA623070) | marine sediment metagenome | biome: marine biome [ENVO:00000428]; feature: marine pelagic biome [ENVO:01000023]; material: deep marine sediment [ENVO:00002113]; isolation source: pool of 5 deep marine...
CCACCAAAAGACAGATCGAGACTCAGCACAAACTCTTTGATGAAGGCTTCGCCGCCGAGATAGGAAAACACCGAGGAAAACGTCCACGAGCCCACGAACAACCAGCACACCATGGCCGAGGTGCGCACCGTCAGATACACCGAGTCCCTGAGCGTCTCCCAGTGAACAGTGCGCCACGCCAACGCGCCCAACATGCCGACAAAGAAACCGATGTCGGGGGCAAACGGGGTAATCTGCAGCTCGAGACCTGGACGCCGCAGGCCTTCAAGGGCGCCGATGCTCTCGAGCCCGTGACCGGCGAGCCAATAGAACGCACCCAGGCCGAGACCCACGACCGCACCCACGCCGGCAGCGTGCACCAGGGCACGGATCGCTTTGTTCTCGGGCCGCAGGCGCGCAAGCAACGGCATACGGTCTCCATAGAACTTCAGGGCAAGCCCCACGACCACGGCCAAAACCACGCTCGCACCGGGACCGACCGGCAGCCACCGGTCCTCGGGCAAAATGGTGGCGATGCTCGGGAAGCTATCCTGGAACATGCGCAGAAAAAAGTATGGCCCAATGTAAACCGCAGTGACCCACATCGAACCGAGGCCAAGCGCCGACCACCAACTGTCCTGGCGATCGCCATATTGGTCCACCCAAGCCGGCATCTCCTTGATATCCCCTTCACGAATCGCAGCAATGCGGTATGCCGCTGCCAGCACAATGGCGAAAAATCCGCCGAGCGATGCGGCTTCCGATGGCGTCGCCCAACCGCCGAGGATCGCGCCTAACACAGACATGATCAGCACCGCCAGCGGTACGAAGGAGGTCAGTATTTGCAGAACCAGCTGGTGCATCGGCACGCCCGTCTCTTCCGGCGGTTTCGGTGCCAGTCGCGGGTTGAGCAACGCCCGACCAACCACGTAGCCCATATAAAGCGCCGCCAGCAAGAACCCGGGGATCATGGCAGCGGCGTAGGCCTGCACCACCGAGACACCGGAGGTCGCCGCATAGACAATGAGCATGATGCTGGGCGGGATGAGGATGCCGAGGCAGCCGCCCGCGCAGATCACGCCGGCGGAGAACTTCGTGTCGTAGCCCGCTTTGAGCAGCGCCGGGAAGGCGAGCAGACCCATCAGCGTCACCACCGCGCCGATGATGCCGACCGCCGTGGCGAAGATGGCACAGGTGGCCATCGCGGCGACGGCCAACGAGGCTGGCACGTTGCGAGCGGCGATGTAGATACTGTAGAACAAGCGGTCGACGATATTGGCGCGCTCGACGATATAGCCCATAAACAAAAACAACGGCACAGCGACGAGCACGTCGTTGGTCATCACCGAGTACGTCTGGTTGACCAGCAGATCGAAGATCGTGTTGTCATACCAGGGTACCGGCTGGGCGCGATAGGCGTAGAAGCCGAAACCCACGCCAAGCGCGATCAGCGTGAAACAGATCGGGAAGCCGAGCAGGATCGCGAACAACAACAGCCCCAGCATCAACAGGGCGACTTGGGGGTCCGTCATTTCGCTTCCTCGCTCGGCTCGTCGATGTGCAATTTTTGCTCGAGCTTGGCCTCGTGCTCGGCCACCAGTTGCTTCTCGAGCTCCTCAACATCGTGCAAGCGTTCTGGCCAAGCGCCAGTACGCAGTGTCGTGATGCATCGCAAGACTTCGGCGATGCCCTGGATCGCGCAGAAGACCGCCGCAATCGGCAGGATTGTTTTCAATGGCGAGACCGGCATGCCGGCGGGGCTGTTGATACTCACCTCACCGATGGGACCGGTCGGGCCGTAGGGACGGTACGTCCAGGACTCGGCGGCGTAATCCCAGCCGGCCCAGATCATCGCCGCCATACCAGGAAAGAAGAACACGAAGTAAAGCACAAGCTCGACGGTGGCCTGCATCCGCGGCGGCCACAGTCGAAACACGACATCGCCGCGCACATGGGCATCGCGCGAGAGCGCATAGGCCCCTCCCATCATGAACAGCGCGCCGTACATCAGGTAACTCAGATCAAAGGCCCACGCGGTGGGATCGCGCAATGCCTTGCGCACGAATATCTCGTAGGTCACGCCGACAGCCAGCACCACGATACACCAAGCAAAGGCCTTGCCCGTCCAGGTGCTCAAATTATTGATAAAGAGGATTAAACGATTCACCGCTGCCGACCGACTTATCGTTCTGTAGAGTCAATGCGCTCGGGGCGGCGCATGGTGCGCCGCCCCGAACCTGGATCAAATGAACTTATTGTTTACCGACCGACCCTTTATGAGAACTTCGGCATATCCTTGAAGTAATGATCATAAGCGAGCTTGTAGTCGGCGCTGTTCAACAGATAGTAGAAGGCCGCCCGGTGTGCGAAGTCCCTGTACGACTTCAGGACCTTATCAAAGAACGGGTCTTCTTTGGTCATCCGGCCAATCAGCACGTCCCAGGCCTTGAGCTGCTCATTCATGACCGACTGCGGCGTGCGGTAGGCCTTGACGCCCGCCTCCTTGGTCAGCCACTGCAAGTCGGCCGAGTAGCGGTCCATCCCCATCCAGAAGTTCTGCGAAGACGCTGCTGCCGCCGAATGTTTCAGGATCGCCTTGTGCTCGTCCGCCAGGCCGTTGTACTTGGTCTTGTTGAAGATGATCTCGAAGAACTCCGCCGCCTGGTGGTAGCTGCCCATCATGTAGACTTTACTGACGTCGTGGGCGCCAAAGCTTCTATCTGACGAGGGATTGTTGAACTCGAACGCCTCGATCACGCCGCGCTCCAGAGCGGGTACGATTTCGCCGCCGGGGAGCTGCGTCACCTTCAGGCCCATCTCCTGCATCAGGTCAGCCGCGAGACCCACCGTGCGGTACTTGAGGCCCTTCATGTCCTTGGCGCTCTTGATCGGCTTCTTGAACCAGCCGAGCGGCTGGGTCGGCATCGGCATGGCGAAGAAGCCGACGACGTTGAGGCCGAGCTTCTCAAGCAGCTCGTTATAAAGCTTGATGCCCTCGATGTTGATCCACGCCAGTCCGAGGTGAGCATCCTGCCCATACACGGGTCCGGTACCGAACAGCGATGCCACCTTACTCTTGCCATACCAATACACGGGCACGCTGTGCCCGCCATCCAAGACGCCGCGGCTCACTGCGTCCATCACCTGGAACGGCTTCACCACGGCACCGGCGACGAGATAGTTGATCTTCAAACGGCCGCCTGACATCTGATTGACGGCATCGACGTACTGCATGGCCATGTCATTGAAGATGTCCTTAGCGCCCCAGGCGCCCTGCATCTTCAGCACCGTCGTCTGGGCTCTCGAGACCATCGGGAAGCCTAGTGTGGCCGCACCTGCCGCACCGGCCGCCGTGGCGGCACCGGCCCGCAGAAACTTGCGGCGACTTACTTTAGGCGTCTTTTGCTTCGTCATGCGTTTACCCTCCTAACACGTTTTAGAATGGCACTAGAGTAGATTGGTCAATTGGATAGCGCAGGCGCTTGACGGGATGCGCTTGCCGACTGTCGAAGCCGCGCTCGAACGTCCCTACCTGCCGCGCAGAGATTTCGCGTGGAATTCCATTCACCTCCTAATGGCACGCTGAGCATGTTCTTCTTCTACATCCCTCGGCACAGGCGCAACGGCGCTGCACAGAGGATGTCGGTATACCACAATAGCCGCAGCTGGACAATTTATGTTTCCGGTTTACGCCCGCCGCCGCGGGCTCGGATGAGACGGCGCTGCGCAGGCCTGTACGCCCTGTCTCACTCACGCTATATTGTGCAGTGCAACAAGCTCCAGTCAGGCAACGCGGGTCGGTGGCTCGCGCCCGGCAAACACCGCGTCCAGATTGTCGAGCGCGAGAAAGCCCATGGCATCGCGAGTCTCGCGGGTGGCGCTGCCTATGTGCGGCATGAGAAAGGTATTGCGAAGCTCGGCGAACGCCGGATCGATGTCGGGCTCGTTGTTGTACACATCGAGCCCAGCCGCCGCCAGCTTGCCCGATTTGAGCGCAGCAATCAAAGCATGCTCATCGACGATACTGCCGCGCGCGGCGTTGACGACAATGGCGCCGTCCGGCAGCAGGGCAATGCGTGCGGCATTGAGCAGGCCCTGTGTCTGCGGCGTCGCCGGACAATGGATGGCGAGGAAGTCGCAATGCGGCAGCAGCTCTTCAGGCGTCTCGTGATAGATGGCCCCGGCCTCGCGGTCGGCAGGAAGACGGCGAACGTCGGCATAATGGATTTCCATGTCGAAACCGCGCGCGCGCCGCGCCGTCACCTGCCCCACACGCCCCATACCGAGAATCCCGAGGCGCTTGCCCGTCACCTGAATGCCGACCATAAAACTGGGGCTCCAGGTGTTCCATTTCCCGCTGCGCACGAGTTGCTCACCTTCGCTCGCGCGCCGCGCCGCGCCGAGCATCAGCATGATCGTGAGCTCGGCGGTGGCGTCACTCAACACATCGGGGGTATTGGTGACAATAATCCCGCGCGCCTTCGCCGCGGCAAGATCGACATGGTCGATGCCCACCGAAAAGTTGGCAATAGCGCGTATGCTGTCCGGCAGCCGCGCGATCACATCCGCCGAAAAGTGCTCCGTGTGACAGGGGAGTATCGCGTCTGCGCCCTTGGCACGCTCGATCATCTCGTCGGTCGTGTAGAGCCGATCTTCCTCGTTCAAACGGGGATCGTAATCACGCTGTAGCCGGTCCTCGACAGCCGGCGGCAGCTTCCGTGTTACCAAGACGACTGGTTTCTTGCTCATTGACTGCCCCGCTTAATCAGCTGATAGAAAGACTAGAAAGTGTGTCCGCTCACCTCGACCCGGGATGCGCCGATTTTGCACCGCAGGCGCTGCTGTCACAAGCTACGCTGCAAACGATGCATCGGTCTCGGGCACAGCCTGAGCTATTGCGATCTTTGTCCGATAACGCTGCCAGCCGCTGTCACCAGATAGATGCCGCTGAAAATAAGTCCCGCACCGGCCAAGTGGAAGAGCCGCACCGCCTCACCGAGTGCGACGATGGCAAGGACGGCGCCGAAAAGCGGGATCAGGTGCATGAAAAGACCTGCCCGATTCGCGCCCACACGCGAAACACCGTGATTCCAGCACATGTAGGCGAGGATCGAGGGGAACAGGCTGATGTACGCGATGCTACTGATCGTGGTCCGGTTGAGTTCAAAGGCGCCACCACGCGCCAGCTCCCACACGTACACCGGCGCGAGAATCGCCACGCCGAACAGCGCGACCACAGTCACCAGTGCCATCGGGTGAATGCCTGGCGGCAGTCGCCTGAGCAACACCGAGTACAGCGCCCAGTTTGGCACCGCCAGCAACATCCACAGATCGCCGGCATTGAACTGTAGCTGCAGCAAGCGGCCGAAGTCTCCGCGCACGATGAGGATCACCGCACCGGCCAGCGATACGCCGATCCCCAGCGCCTGGCGTCCACTCAGGCGATCTTTCACTAAGACCCAAGACAGCACCACGATCATGATGGGCGTCGTCGACATGAACAGCGCGGCATTGACCGCCCCGGTGAAATGCAAGGCCTGGTACAAGCAGATATTAAAGAAGGCAATGCCGGTCGCACCGAGCAGCGCCAGGATCCGCCAGTGCCGCAAGATCAGATCGCGCTGTTGCAAGGCCATGACGCGGGTGAACGGCAGCAACACCGCCAGGGCGATGGCCCAGCGCCAAAAGCTCAGCGCGACTGGCGGTATTTGATCGTGCACGAAGCGTCCAACAATGATATTCCCTGCCCACGTCAGCGCGGAGAGTGTGAGAAGCATGTAGGCGACTGCGTAGCGGCCCGCGCCGGCTGCAGCATCGGCCGTCGTTCTCACAGGCGCCATGCTTTAGTTGCCGTCGCGTTGGGCATCGCAGAGCAGAGATTGCGCAAGCGCTACGCCTCGCCGCGCGCGGGGTAGTCTTTTTCGATGATCATATCGAGCGCCTTCAGGATCTCGTCGAAATGCGGGCGCGCAAACGGCGCCGTGGCGATGTAGGCGGCGTAGAGCGTCTGGTCAGGGCGCACCAGAAAGAGGCCCGGCTCGTTGAACTGTGCAGGCTCCTCGATGCCAGCCGAGGTTTTACCGCGGCTGGTGGAGATATATAGCCCCCACGCGCGCGCCTGGTCGATACTCATGCCGTAGCCGATACGGACATTCTTGAGCTTCCACTCTTCCTGGGTCTTCTCGGCGCGGTCCTGGGTATCGGTGCTGAGCGCGATCACCTCGACGCCGCGCTTGTTGAACTCATCGAGCATGCGGTCGAGCCCGCTGAGGTAGGGCCGACATATCGGGCAATGATAGCCCCGATAGGCGACGATCATGGTGAAGTTATCGGGCTTTTGCTCCGACAAGCGCCAGCGTTCACCCGCAAGCGTATCGACCTCAAGCTCGGGCGTCTTCGTACGAGGTTTCAGTGCGGTCATTATCTGTACTCCTGGATCATTGCGGACTTTCAATGGCACTAGCACCCATTACCCGGGCCGTGTCACTAGGGACCGGATATGATTCCTTACGCTTTCATGGGTGTCCGAGCTCTGCCCGTACGAGGGCGGCACCGCTTGCCAACGCATGCAGTTTGCCGCGTGCCAGCTCGCGCGACAGCGGGACCATGCCGCAATTGGTGCACGGAATGATGTGCTCCACGGGTACATGATCTATCGCCTTACGAATGGTTTCCGCCACCTGTTGCGGGGTTTCGACTACATCGCTGGCGACGTCGATTACACCTACCATGACATCTTTGCCTCGCAGTAGCTCCAGCAGCGGCAGCGGAACCCTGGAACCTGCGCACTCAACAGAAACCTGTTTTACGCGGCTCTTGGCAAGCACCGGGAAGATACGTTCGTATTGGCGCCACTCCTGTCCGAGGGTCTTTTTCCAGTCGATGTTCTCTTTGATGCCATAACCGTAACAAATGTGTACGGCTGTGGTACACGAAAGTCCCTCGATGGCACGATGCAGCGCGTCAATGCCCCAGCTCTGCACCTCATCGAGATACGCGTTGAACGCCGGCTCGTCCAGCTGAATCACGTCCACCCCGAGCGCCGCTAGCTCGCGTGCCTCCTCATTGATCAGACGCGCAAACTCCATCGCCAGTCGTGGACGGTCGCGATAATACTCATCGGCAAGCGTATCGACGATGGTCATCGGGCCAGGGATGGTGAACTTCAGCTTTCTATCGGTGAAGGCACGCGTGAAACGCACTTCATCGGCATGTACAGGCCTCGGGCGCGTGATCGGTCGCACTACCGTCGGGCAGTTCGCCTCGTATCGGTTGTCGCGAATACCGATGCGTTGGCGCTTGCCGAAATCGACGCCGTCGATACCCTCGACAAATCCGTGCACAAAGTGTTGGCGGAATTGCTCGCCGTTACTGACAATGTCGATCCCGAACGTCTCCTGCTCTTTGAGCACGACCAGGGTTGCGTCGCGTTTTGCCTGCTCGAGTGCCTCGCCGGACAGCCGCCAGGGGGCCCAAAGCTTCTCCGGCTCCGCTAGCCAAGCAGGCTTGGGCAAACTACCTGCAATCGTCGTCGGTAGCATTGCGCTTCTCCTAGCTCCTGGTAAGGGTGGTGGTCCTGTCCTGGTTTACCGCGCCGCCGTGTCGTCAGCACTACCGTAATCACGCACGACCTCGGCGACGCGAATGCGGTAACGTGCGAAGATCTCCTCTTTCCCGCGCTGCTGGGCAGCACGATGCTCGGCATGGGCCTTCCAGGCGGCCGCTGCGCGCTCGTCGCGCCAGAGTGATAGCGATAAATACTTGCCTGGTGTGGTCAGGCTTTCGAAACGCTCCACCGAGATGAAACCATCGATTTTCTGCAGCTCCGTGCGTAGACGCGCAGCGAGATCAAAATACTCCTGGGCGCGCCCCGCCTTCGCTTCCACTTCGAAGATCACAGCGATCATGGCTCATGTGCCTTTCCCGGCACCCTGCAGAGAGCTGCGAGCATAACACCGCCTGGATACAGGTGCATTCGCGCGACATATAGCTAGGTGGACTATGGGTACTGGTGTAACCTTTGCGCTGGCAATATTCCAAAAACCAGCTTGCCGGGAATAAGGTGGAGAGGGGAATGGCATGAAAAGACGCGATTTTATCAAGCGCACGGCAGTCGGTGCGGCCGCCGCAAGCTCGGCCGTCGCTGCACCGTATGTAATCGCACAACCCAAATTCGAATGGCGCATGGTTACCACCTGGCCGAAGAACTTTCCGGGCCTCGGGACAGGTGCGGAAATCCTCGCGAAGCTCATCAGCAACAGCTCCGAGGGGCGACTCAAGGTGGAAGTCTTCGGTGCCGGCCAAATCGTTCCCGCGTTCGAATCCATGGATGCGGTGGTCGGTGGCACGGTGGAGATGGGACACGGCGCCCCGTATTACTGGAAAGGCAAAGTGTCGGCGACGCAGTTTATCGCTTCCCTGCCCTTCGGTCTGGACGCGCAGGAGCTTAACGCGTGGTTCCAGTATGGCGGCGGCCAAGCGCTTGCCGATAAAGTGTACGCGGAGCTCGGCGCCAAGTTTTTCGTCAGCGGCAACACCGGCGTTCAGATGGGTGGCTGGTTCAACAAGAAGATGAACAGCCTCGCCGATTACAAAGGCCTGAAGATGCGCATCCCAGGTCTCGGCGGCGAAGTAGTCAAAGCTGCCGGCGGCAATGTCGTTAACCTGCCAGGGGGCGAGATCGGGCCGGCTTTGCAGTCAGGCGCGATCGACGCGACTGAGTGGGTCGGTCCTTACAACGACCTGGCCTTCGGCCTCTACAAGAGCGCCAAGTACTACTACTACCCCGGCTGGCACGAGCCGGCGACTTGTCTCGACAACTTTATCAACCTCAAGGCCTGGAACAAGCTGCCGTCGGACTTGAAGGCCATCGTCGAGGCTGCCAATACTGCCGTCAACCAACTGGTATTGAGTGAATTCGTGGCACGCAACAATGCCGCGCTCGTTGAGCTCAAGACCAAGCACAAGGTAGAGGTGATCCGCTTCCCCGATGAGATTCTGAACGGTTTGGGCGGCGTCTCGGGTCAGGTGCTTACCGATCTTACGTCAAAGGACGCGCTCAGCAGGGAAGTGTTCCAAAGCATTCTGAAATTCCGTCGAGACGCGATCCAGTGGTCGCGGCTGTCGGAACAGACTTATCTCGCAGCACGCGACCTGCCGTTCAAATACGCAGGCTGAACAGGACTGCAGGATGTTACAAAGAAAAGCCGGCGGACGCCGGCTTNNGCCGGCTTTTCTACCTGGCAAATAGCACCCGTGGCAACCAGGTCACGAGATCTGGAAATGCCGCCAATACGGCAAGTGAGGTCAGCTGAATGACCACGAACGGGGCGATGCCCTTATAGATCTGCATGGTCGTAACGCTTGGCGGAGCGACACCACGGAGATAGAACAAGGCGAAGCCAAAGGGCGGGGTGAGAAAGCTCGTTTGCAGATTGATCGCCATCATCACGCCCAACCATATGGGATTGAGATCCATTCCGAGCAACACCGGACCGACGATCGGCACGACCACAAAGATGATCTCGATAAAGTCGAGGAAGAAACCGAGCAAGAACATCAACGCCATTACCGCCACCATGGCGCCGAGCGCACCACCAGGCAGATTACCGAGCGCGTTCGCCACCATGTGATCCCCGCCGAAGCCGCGAAACACCAGCGAGAAAACCGAAGCGCCCAGCAGGATCACAAACACCATGCAGGTGATTTTGGTTGTCGACTGCATGACATCACGTAATACCGATAGCGTGAGTTGACGTCGCCAGGCCGCCAGCAGCATTGCACCGACGGCGCCGACTGCCGCCGACTCTGTCGGCGTTGCAACGCCAGCGAGGATTGATCCCAACACGGCGATGATGAGCAGCGCCGGCGGCAGCAATACCCTCAGGATGTCAAACAGATTGCGCCGCGACTCGCCTTCTTCGATCAACGAGGGGCAGCTGCGCGGACGCATGATGGCCATTAGCAATTGCCACCCGAGATAGAGCGCGACCAACACCATGCCGGGCAGAAACGCCCCGGCAAATAGATCCACTACTGAAACCGGATCTGGGGCAAAGTTGCCCTTGGCCAGTTGGGCCTGGGTGTTCGCGCCCTGCAGAATGTCGCCCAGCAGTACCAGCACAATCGACGGTGGAATGATCTGGCCCAGAGTGCCCGAGGCGCAGATGATGCCGGTGGCAAGTCTGGCATCGTAACCAGCGCGCAACATGGTCGGCAGGCTCAGCAACCCCATGGTGACGACGGTGGCACCGACAATGCCGGTCGAGGCCGCCAGCAATGCACCGACGATAATGACGGAAAATCCGAGGCCGCCGCGCAGCCGCCCAAACAACAACCCCATGGTGCCTAGCAATTGCTCGGCCAACTTCGAGCGCTCCAACATCACACCCATGAAGATGAACAACGGCACGGCGACCAACACCTCGTTCAACATGACACCGATAAAGCGCGAGGCGAGTCCACCCAACAGTGCCAGGTCGAACACGGAGAACATATGGCCGACGAGTGCAAACGCAAGTGCCGTGCCGGCGAGCGTGAACGCTACCGGATAGCCGAGCAGCAGCAAGGCAAACACGGCGATGAACATCAATGCACTGAGAATCTCTGCCACTATCATGACAGGTGCTCGGGCTCCTCAGGTGGCGGTGTGAACTCCGGGTGCCCCGTCAGTATCAACACGGAACGACCGGCCATCGAGAGGCCTTGTAGCCCGAGTAACAAACAGAACACCAGCAGCACGCTCTTGAGCAGAAACAGTCCTTCAAGCCCGCCTGCCTCGCGCGAACCCTCGAGCTGGTGCCACGAAGCAGCGATATACGGATAGCTAACCCAGGCGACGGTGATCACCATCGGTAGCAGCAGGAAGATCGAACCGCACAGGTCCACAATCGCCTGAAAGCGAATACTCGCGGGTCGATAGAAGATATCGACCCTTACGTGCCCGTTGTGCAGCAGGGTGTATCCCGCACCCAGCATGAACACGAGGGCATAGAGCCACACATAGGACTCTTGCAGCCCCACCCAGCCGAGGGAGAAACCATAGCGCAACACGACCACAGCAAAGGTGACGAGCACCATCGCCAGCGTCAACCACGACACGCCGCGGCCGACCACGTCGTTCAGACGATCAACCAGGCGTACGAATGTGGCCAACGCCTTCATCAGTCCGTCACATATGAAAACAGGGGTTGCTGCATAGCGGGCATCTTCAAGTTGTTATCGCCGTCGTATGGCCTTGGCTAGGCCGCAATGCGAATTGCGCGTCGGAGAAGCGACAAATTCTTTCGTTTTTGCCGCGGGTGATTGTGGCCTCGCCGATCAGCTATGTAAAGGATGGTGACTAGGATGTCCCTTGATATTGGCGCGCGCCGAAGAGGTATTCGCGTGCCTTGGCGTCGAACTCGCGGCGCAAGTCTTTCAACACCTCGATACCACGCTGCACGGCGGGGCGCTCAGCGATCGCATCGAACCAGCGCTTCACATTCGGAAAGTCGTTCAGATCCTGGCCTTGGCGTTGGTGCGGCCGGATCCAGGGGAACGTCGCGATGTCGGCGATCGAGTAATCCTCACCGGCCAGGTAGCGTGTCTCGCCGAGCCGCGTGTTCAACACCCCATAAAGACGTCGCGCCTCATTCGTATAACGGTCGATGGCATAAGGCAATTTCTCCGCCGCATACCCCCGGAAGTGATGCGCTTGACCAAGCATCGGCCCGATGTGTCCCATCTGAAACATGAGCCACTGTGTCACTGCCAGGCGCCCGTCCAGATCGGAAGGCATGAGCTGGCCACTTTTCTCGGCTAAGTAAATAAGAATGGCGCCCGACTCGAAGATCGCATGTGGCCGACCATCTGGCCCTTCGTGATCAACGATGGCCGGGATCTTATTATTTGGGCTGATCTTCAAAAACTCGGGTTTGAATTGGTCACCCGTACCGATATCGACAGGAATGACCTTGTACGGCTCGCCAATCTCCTCGAGCATGATCGAGATCTTGATGCCGTTCGGCGTCGACCAGGTGTAGAAGTCAATCATCGTGATCCGTAACCTGTGAGTCGTGATTGGCGATGACTAATCCCCCCGATGATACCCTTGGCCAGTCAGCCATCAAGAGTCATCCGTCACTGCTTTAACTTGCGTTCGACGAACTCGAGACGGTCCTGGCCCCAAAAAAGCTCATCACCAATGATGTAGGTCGGCGAGCCGAATACGCCCCGGTCAATGGCCTGCTGCGTCTCACGCTCGTACTTCTCGGCGATCTCGGAATCTGCACTTCGCTCTCGCAATGCCTTGCCATCGAGACCGATGTCGTTGGCCAGCTCCACGAGCGTGTCCGTATCCGCGATATTGCGCTCATCCACCCAGACCGCACGTAAGACCCTTTGCGACAAGGCCAAGGCGTCGAGGCCGCTTTCGCGCGCCGCGAGAATCAGCATCGCCGCCGGGTTGGCATCGGCCGGAAAGTATTTCGGTTCGAGCACCAGCGGCACTGCGAGATAGTCGCGCCAGCGGCGCAGCTCGGCCAGCCGGTAGGCGAGGCGCGCCGGCGCGCGCTGCTTAAGCGGAATGCCGCCGCTGGCGGGGAAGACTTTTGTCAGGTCGATCGGATACACGTTAACTTTTGCATCGACTTCGCGACACAGTTTTGCAAACCGCTCACCGCCAAGATAAGCAAAAGGTGAAACCGGACTAAAGTAATAGTCGACAACTAAAGGTGTCACGTTCGGTCGCTGCCTGGTTCGACGGCTAAAAACCTGTCGCCATGACGATGGGCTCGTATTAGCGCACGGCGACAGGCTTGACGACAAGTCTTGATGGCGGACGACGCCGTGAACGGTTCAGACAAGCAGTGCTCGTGCTAGTCCTCACCCAGGCTCGGCGCCGGTTGCGCGTGAGTCCGTTCCGCTTGAAGTGGCACAGTGATGACGGGCCGCACTTTGCGTAACTCCGCCAGCGGAATGTGGCAGGCGATCGCATGACCGGCCGTTATCTGCATCGGCGGACGGTGTTCCTCGCAGATCGGCCCGAGCTTGCGCGGACAGCGCGTGACGAAGGGGCAGCCCTTCGGCGGATCCAATACGCTCGGCAGATTTCCCTCGAGCACGATGTCGCGTTTGCTCACCTCCGGATCGGCAATCGGTACGGCCGACAACAGTGCCTCCGTATAGGGATGGTAGGGCGGTGCAAAGATCTCTGCTGTCGTGCCGCGTTCCATGATCTGACCGAGATACATTACGACGATGCGATCCGCGAGATAACGCACGACGCTCAAATCATGGCTGATAAACAGCAGCGTTGTCTTGTGCTGGCGCTGGATGTCCATGAGCAGCTCGGTGATGGCGGCTGCCACGGAGACGTCCAGCGCCGATACCGGTTCGTCTGCGACCACCATCGAAGGATTCCCGGCAAAGGCACGGGCAATGCCGATGCGCTGCTTCTGACCGCCAGAGAGCTGGCGCGGTCGGCGCGAGTAGAAGTCGCGCGGAAGCTTTACGACATCGAGCAACTGCAACACCCGCTCGCGGATCTTGCTCCTGTCCTTTTCGACGCCGAACTTCTTGATCACGCGGCCGATCTGGGCGCCGACGGTATGGCTGGGGTTCAATGTGTCACTGGGATTTTGGAACACCATCTGCACTGCGCTCAGCTGCGCCGGTGACCGTTTTTGCACCGGCAGATCGCCGATTTCCCTGCCCTCGTGCCGCAACTTGCCGCCGGTACAACACTCCAGACCCATGAGCACCTTGGCAAAGGTCGACTTGCCGCATCCCGACTCGCCCACGACAGCAACGGTCTCGCCCCGGCGGGCGTCAAAATCGAGGGCCTCGTTGGCCTTGACGAGCTTCACACCCCGGCCGGAGATCAGCGCCGCGATGGAGCGATCATGCACTTCGTAGTATTTCCGCATGTGATCCACTTCCAGCACGCGCTCACCCACTGCAAGCGGCGGTCTCGCTTTGCCGTGCGAGAGCTGCATACCGAAGTCGATTTCCGGCCAGCGCACACAACGCACCCGGTGATCACTCGCGCGGCTCGTCGTCACCGCCGCCATTCCCACCTCTACCGCATCACACCTGCCGGCCTCGAAGTAATCGCAGCGCGGCCCGAAGTTGCACCCCCGTGGGCGCTCGTGCGGCAGCGGCAGCTGCCCGCGAATCGGTCTCAACGGCGCCGCATTCTTGTCAGCCGTCGGCAAAGGGATACAACCGAAGAGCCCATGCGTATACGGATGCTTCGGCCAGGTGAAGATCGAGTTGATGCTGCCCTCTTCCACGACCTCCCCGGAATACATCACGAACACGCGGTCGCAGACTTCGAGGATGAGCCCGAGGTTGTGTGAGATGTAGATCTGCGACGTGCCATACTTTTTGCTGATGTCGGCGATCAGGTTGACGATGCCCGCTTCGACCGTCACATCCAGTGCCGTCGTCGGCTCGTCGAGCAGCAGCAGCGACGGATTTGACAACANNGGGTCCGGCAGGCGCACATCGGACAGCAATTGTAGTGAGCGGTCCCACGCTTCCTTCGCGGATACCTCTTCGTGCGTGATCGGCACCTCCATCAACTGACTGGCGATGGTCAAACTCGGGTTGAGCGCGGCAAAGGGCTCTTGGTAGATCATCGAGATCTCCGAACCGCGGAGCTGGCGCAGCTCCTGCGTGCTGAGCCGATTCAAATCCCGGCCCTTGAATCTGATGCTGCCGCTCTTGATAGCACCGCTCTTGCCCAGGTACTGCATGATCGCCCATGCGACCGTCGATTTACCACAGCCCGACTCCCCGACCAAACCGACGGTCTCGCCCTTGTTGACCGTCAGTGAAAAATCGATGACCGCCGGAATCTCGCCCGCACGCGTGTAGTAGGAGATATTAAGATCTTTGATCTCAAGCAGTGGTGCGCTGCTAGCGGGTGTCATCGTCACGGTTTAGTCTCTCAGTGAGATCTCGCGCAGCCCATCCGCCAGCAGATTAAATCCGAGGATCAGCGAAGAAATAGCGACGCACGGATACAGCGTCATATGCGGGGCAAACATAGCCATCTGCCGCGTCTCGTTGATCATGCCGCCCCAGTCGGGATCGGGTGGCGGCAAACCGAGTCCAAGGAAACCGAGCACACCGATGGTGATAATGACGTAACCCATGCGCAGGCAAGCATCGACAATCAGCGGGCCGCGCGCGTTCGGCAGTATCTCCACCAGCATGATGTGCCAGGCGGATTCGCCGCGTGTCTGGGCAGCGGCCACATAGTCACGATTACGCAAATCAAGCACCAACCCGCGAACGATACGCATGATTCCCGGTGCGCTCGCAAAGGTAATGGCGACAATAATATTAATTCCTGATGCGCCGATCGTAGCGATGATGATGATATAAAGCACGAGGACGGGAAACGAGAGGATGATGTCGCTGACGCGAGACAGTACATCATCGACCCACCCGCGTTTGTAGCCTGCTGCGAGACCCATGACGATGCCGACTGCGTAAGCAGTAAAGGTGGCGAGCGGTGCATAAATAAGCACGGTGCGTGAGCC
>JABAOH010003405.1_pt1 | contig 15507 bp, 14 predicted proteins | sample 7062181 | NCBI WGS metagenome assembly JABAOH01 (sample SAMN14538630, study PRJNA623070) | marine sediment metagenome | biome: marine biome [ENVO:00000428]; feature: marine pelagic biome [ENVO:01000023]; material: deep marine sediment [ENVO:00002113]; isolation source: pool of 5 deep marine...
CATTAAGCTCTTTAGGGTGCTTGGGCATCTCGTTCTTGTGTTTCATAGCTATGCCTAGGGGCGTTTCTCCCTCAAAAGGAACTCTCCCAGTCACCATCTCATAGAGGATGACTCCCAACGAGTAGATGTCAGAACGCTGGTCAACATCTTTTACTTCCCCCTGCTCTGGTGACATGTATTCTGGTGTCCCGATCATCACTCCTGCACCCGTGATTCCTTTACCTGTAATAGAGCGGGCAATTCCGAAATCCATGATCCGAGCATTTCCCTCCTCATCAACCATGATGTTCTGAGGCTTTAAATCACGGTGTACAACTCCCAATCGATGGGCCTCTGCCAATCCATCGCAGACTTGTTTGGCTATCGGAATAACTTGCCCCACACTCAATTGCCCCATTTTCCTGATCAGCTTCTTTAAATCCTCTCCTCTCACATATTCCATAGTGATATAGTGAGTCCCTTGTTCCTCATTCAGATCAAACATCTGACAAACATTGCCATGCCTGATCTTTCTGGCAAACTTCAGCTCATTACTGAATCTTTCGATCGTCTTTTTATCTGCAGCAACTTCAGGCTTAATGAGTTTCAAAGCTATCTTCTCATTAATCTTCATGTCATTAGTTTTGTAGACTTTTCCCATTCCGCCTTTTCCCAGTTCTTCAATAATCTGGTAACGTCCAGCGAAGGTAGAACCAGTGGTCAGTTCTTCTTTAGGTGTTTCAAGAGTCTCGGTGACAGGGATATCCTTTAAGGAAGGAAGTGGCGTGGCGCACTTCTTACAGAATTCGGAGTCAGAGGTGTTCTCGGTTTTACATTTAGGACACTCAACGTCCATTATTCCCTCAGTTTACTTGGCAATAGCATAATAATTTATGAGGGAAGTGTCAAATCAAATATAGACTCCTACCCACGTCACAACTGCGTCACAAAAAATGCCCAAACCTGCCTAATTATGGATACGGTTGCTTAAATGAAAAGAGGGAATTTCCAGAGGAAAAGCTGAGGCGCCTGTCCGGATTCGAACCGGCGACCTAGGGATTAGGAATCCCTTGCTCCTGCCGTCATTTCAACCCACCCAGCCTCTTCTTAGCATCTTCCACCTCAGAAATGCCAGGATCAGCGTCTTTCCAGAGCTCGAGGAATTTCTCGTAATGCTCTAAGGATAGCTCTCCAACATTTCGGTTTGATGTGCTGCTCATTCCAAGTCCGGAAGGTTCAACCGCCGTAGCAGATCTTTAAATCGGGGATCGCTGCGCAGAGGCTCGAAATGAGGGCTCACTCTGAGCCAGGGGAAAAAGGCATGGGGCTTTTCGTAAGCCAGCCACCGGAACGCATCATCCTTTTCTCCAAGGGCCGTATACAAATAGGCTAGACCCCAGGCACCGAATGGGGTGGTTTCCTCTTTTTCCAATTCAGTTAGTATCTTCCGTGCTTCATCTCTCCTGCCAGCTTGCGCATAAGTACATCCAAGGGCAAATCGCCACAACGGTGCAATCTTCGTTAACTCCTGGTGTGCCGCGATGGCCTCCTCATACACGCCCTTTTCTGCATAGACAAGCCCCAGCATATAAAATCCAATATCGAAATCAGGATTCAATTCGAGCGATTTTCGGGCTTCTTCTAGCGCCTCCTCTTCTTGGCCTTTCCATAAGTACAACCATCCCAGCCATGCAGTATGAAGAGGATTAAGCGGATCCAATTCCTTGGCCCGTTTATGTTCTACTATGGCTTCATCCACGCGTCCGAACAGAGCAAGATACCACGCATAGTGATAGTGAGCCATGGCTTCGCTGGGATTAAGTTCCAGGGCACGCTGGAAAGCCTGTTCTGCACCATCCCAGTCCCATTCGTGGTAGAGTTTGATGACAGCCATGGCAGAGTGACCCAGAACCATCGTTTCATCCAGCCTCAACGCACTACGTGCTGCTGCTATGGCGCGTGGGAAGGAGTCCGGTGTGGCCATGGGGCTGTGACCGATTGAGTTGTATACAAGCGCCAAAGACGCATACGCCAGGGAAAACGTCGGGTCTTTTTCGACTGCTTGATGAAGATAAGCCAGAGCCTTTTTATATCCTTCTGCTGTGCCTAATCTCCAGTGAAAAAGCCCCTTCAGATAGATCCCATAGGCCTCAGGATCGACTGGGCCGATGCTGGCAAAATGTGTCTCTTCCTGTGGTGTAAGTTTAACCTTGATCTCCCGGGCAATGGCGCGCGTCACATCGCTGTACATCAGAAACACATCGGCCATTGCCCGGTCATATGTCTGTTCCCAAAGGTTCCGCTCCTCCGGGAGCGCATCAATCAAACGTACCCGAATGCTCACGCTGTCGCCTATCTGCTGCACTGTCCCCTCCACTAACGCATCCACGTTTAGCTCCCGAGCAATCTCAGGCAAGGGCTTATCCGATCCCTTATACCGTATCACTGACCGGCGCGAAATCACCCGAAGAACTCCAATCCGACCCATTTGCCAGATCAACTCCTCGGTAAATCCGTCGACGAAATACTCCTGTTCGGCATCACCTGTAAGGTTCTCAAACGGCAAGACCGCAATCGAATCGATGGCTTCAGCATGTCCTATAATCAGATAGATGGCACCTGCAATGAGCAAAATCAACAAAAGAGGAACTCCCCCGTAAAGAAGAACACCCTTCCACCTAATTCCAAGTTTTCTTTTTAAAAGAATCCTCTTGGCTATTGGAATACCTTTCTCTATCTTATCTAATTCCGATAAGAGCTCTCCTGCAGTTTGATATCTCCTCCCTCTCTCCTTCTCCATGCAGATCAAAATCAACTCGCTAAGCTCTTTCGAGATCCTAGGATTGAGCTTCTTTGGATTTGGAGGTAACTTGGACTTGTGTTTTAATGCGACACTTAATGCTGTGTCTCCTTTAAAAGGAACACTCCCTGTCACCATTTCATAAAGAATCACTCCTAAGGAATAGATATCTGAACGCTGATCAGCCTCCTCTCCCTCTGCCTGCTCGGGAGAGATGTAATCCGGTGTCCCGATCATCACCCCCGTCACTGTCACTCCAGGCGCCTCAACCGAACGCGCAATCCCAAAATCCATAATCTTCGCATCGCCTTCCTTATCAATCATGATGTTCTGAGGTTTCAAATCCCGATGCACAACACCCAGCCTATGTGCCTCAACCAAGCCTTCACACACCTGCTTTGCTATAGATATTGCTTCCTCGTCCACTAATTTCCCTTTCCTCTTCACCAGGCTCTTTAAATCTTCACCCGGAACATACTCCATTGTGATGTAGGGCGTCTCTTCCTCTTTACTGAGATGATACATCCGGCACACGTTCTTGTGAGAGATCTTGCGGGCAAATTTCAGTTCATTCCTGAAGCGTTCAACTGTACTTTCATCAGAGGCGATTTCAGGTTTCAAGAGCTTTAGGGCAACTTCTTCGTTAATCTCCTTATCTAAAGTTTTATATACCCTGCCCATGCCTCCTTTTCCGAGCTCTTCCACGACCTCGTACCTGGAGGCAAACGTGGTACCTTTGGTTAATCCTTTCGCCAGAGTCTCGAGAGTTTTAGTCGGCGAGATTTCCTCTAAGGGCTTAAGAGGAGTAGTACACTTACCACAATAAATAGTATCATTAGGATTATCAAAATTGCATTTAGGACACTTTATTCCCATTGTTCCCTCAGCTTGCTTGGCAATAGGATAATAATTTATGAGGGAAGTGTCAAATCAAATATAGACTCCTACCTGCGTCACAAAAAATGCTTAAACCTGCTTAATTATGGATACGGTTGCTTAGAAGGAAAGAAGAGGGGAAACTTCTGTAAGTTTCTGATTTCGCAAGAAAACTGGTGCCGGAGGAGGGACTCGAACCCACATGGAACTAAACGTTCCGCTGGATTTTGAATCCAGTGCGTCTGCCAATTTCGCCACTCCGGCACGTTCGGACATTAATATGTAGCCTTCGTATTTCTCGCTAGCTCAGTTCTTATTCTGGTTTTATTCTGGAAAATTAGAAACAGCATCAGCAGCTCATTTTTCTCTAAGCTTGGAGTAAATGAGTTGTTGAAGATTTTTTACAAATTCTATCTTTTCAGGCTTTGAAGGCCTAGCATTTTCAAAGGTTAACGGCGGTAAGAACTCAACCGTAAGACAAGGTTTCTTGTAGCGCTTTATCTTTAGTAGGTTCATAATCCGTCTAAGTTCCCTGTAGAAAATGATCCTGTCAGCAATATAGCGCCAAAATGTCCTCTTATTAATCATAGGTCTTTCTTTTATAACACTGGGGACTATTTTTACTACCTTTCCTCTCTTGAAAAACATACTTGCCAGCGCTGGAACGATTGTCTGGTAAACAGGATTTTCAATGCCTTCGTGTGTTTTGCCTCCGCTTGGCGCAATTGCTATAGGAATATTATTTTCCAGGCTATCCATGCACGTTTTTAAGGCTTGTTTATTTGTTCTTTGTTTCTCAAGCTTTCCCTCTTCTGTGTCAGGCTCCTGCAAATCTACTACTATAGAGTTGATTCTGTTTATCTGGGCAATAACCCATCTAGCCAGAAAATCAATCAGCTTATTATAGAAAGGCCTCGCCCAGCGTCTCCTCCTTATTTTTTTCTGAAATCCCTGAGGAAACATTGAGTCTTCAATATCTTTTCTAAGGATTGGCAAGAATCTCTTGGCCGCTACCGTGACCTCTGCCAGGAATCTTATTTTGGGCTTATTCGGAGCAGCCACTCCCAAATAAATTGGTTCTCCTCGCTTGGTTATGTGGTTGTAGACATAGATTATCGGTCCGTTTTTTGGAATGTTCTCCAGCCCAATAGGTTTTGGCTTGGGGCAAACGGGAACTGTTCTTCCTAACGTTCTTAGAAAATTATACGAGAAACTCAGCATCTTTCAAACAAATTAACATAGGGAAAATTTGAAGTCAACTGAGGAATATGCATGCACCACAGCAAGGTTATTATTTCAGATTTTCACATGGTAAGGACTCACGGTTCTTAACAACGTGAGGGAAAGGAGGCAAATAGTGCTTGATTTCAAATCTTGCTGGCGAGTCTGAGGAACTTTTGTTTCTTAAAGGCTATTTTTTGTAGACTTTCATGAGGTCAAGGGCTTTGATTGCTAAATCATAGAGGTGCTTATGGACTTTATTGCCGTTAGTCAGGATGGCAAATCCTGTTTTTTGATCCAGATCACCCACCATGAAAGCAGTAAATCCAGGCACACTTCCGCTATGAGCAAAGTATGTATCACCTTTTCGATGGGATATCCACCAAGTCAGCCCGTATCCAGTTGACGCATTCAGCCAGCCAGCGTTAACCGGTCCATTGAACTGATTGTACTGTCGTCTCATAACCTGTTTAAATGTATCTTCGCTTATAAGACGATGTTTTTTGAAAACTCCTCTATTAAGATTGGCAATCAACCAATTAGCCTGATTTGTTACAGTCCCGTAAACAATTCCGGCCGGCCAAACATTTGCTTTCAGGCGAATAGTAGGAACAAGGCTCCCTGTCTTTTCGTCGACAACATAGGGAACAGCCAACCTCTCTTCCATATCAGGCCTTGGCGCAAAGGCCGTATCCTTCATTTCTAAGGGATCAAAGATATTTTCTTGGATATACTTTCTGTAGGGAACCTTAGCAAATCTTTCTATCAGATAGGCAATCAGGGTATATCCCATGTTGGAATAAACGACTCTTGTCATGGGCTCGTTAACGAGCTTGAGAGATTTGCCTAAATAATCTTTCAATGAAGGAGGTACTGATTCACCCCATACTGCATGTGGGCCAAAATCAGCTGGAAGCCCAGAGACATGGGTCAAAAGATGCCGGAAGGTAACAGGTTTTCTAGAATTCTCTCCCTGTATTTTAAAATCTTCAAGATAATGGTTAACCCGGTCATCGAGCCTGAACTTCCCCTGCTCCATCTGCTGGAGCAAGGCAAACATGGACATGGTCTTGAATGTGGAACCAATGAGATAAACAGAATTAGTAACTGCGGGAGTGTGGGCCCACAGATTGGAGTAACCAAAAGCACCGGTCCAAATGATGCTATCTTCGTGGACAAGAGCGATAGTAGCCGAAGGAATCCTTCCTTCCAGCATCATTCGCTGGATCTCAGGTTCGAGTTGACCGATCAGACGATCGATATCAATGGGCGAATCAGCCCTGCTTACAGCAGTAAATAAAGCCAGGCAAACGACCAAAACAACTAAGCATTTTGGCATACCCCTCAGTTTCATCTACGAATTGTCTCCACAGCCTAAAGAAACAAATTAAATGTTCGTTGTCAAGTAAAATGCTCAAAATGCTAAAAAAAAATCAAAATAAATAAAATAAGAAAAAAGCTGGCTACAAAATGCAAGCTTCTGCGGACCTGCAACCTCAATCAATTTGACCTTTTATCTCATTTCTGATAAAAATCTTGCCTGCGGTTCAGTGAATAAAGAAAAGAAAAATTTACTTCGTCTTGTTGACGATTTCGCCCAGAAAAAAATAGCAGTCTGGGGAGATTTCATCCTAGACGAATACATATTTGGGAATACGCGGCGCATCTCAAGGGAAGCTCCTGTTCTTATCCTTGGCTACAAGAAAAAGGAATTTGCCCTCGGTGGCGCTGGAAATTCTGTCCTCAATCTCAAAGCTTTGGGTGCAAATCCTTATCCTATAGGTGTCGTGGGCTTGGATGACTCTGGGAAGAAAATCCTCCAAATCCTTAAGCAGAAAGGAATCTCCCTGGAATACTTGATCAAGGAAAAAAAATATAAAACCCCGATAAAAACCAGAATTCTTGCCGGAGAAGAAACTGCAAGAAAACAGCAGATCTTAAGGATTGACCGAGAAGGAAAAGTTCCTGACAGCAATGAGTTAAAACAAAAAATTCAGAAAATTCTCAAGGATGCCCAAAAGAAAATAAGCGCTCTTCTCATTTCTGATTATAATTATTTCACCGTCAAAGAGGATCTTTTTAACCATATCCTTCCCAGCTTTAAGAAAAAAAATATCCCCGTGGCCCTTGATTCCCGCTTCCGTCTCCTGAATTTTAAAGGCGTCACTGTCTCAACTCCAAACGAACCCGAAGCTGAGGGCGCCCTCCAGATCGAGATAAACGACGATAACGACCTCCTTAAACAAGCAGGAAGGCTCATTTTAAGAAAGACACAGGCTTCAGCCGTGCTTATAACAAGAGGATCAAAAGGAATGGTTCTCTTCGAAGAGAAAAAAACTCCTTTCTTCATTTCCATCTGCGGCACGACCGACATCGTTGACGTCACGGGGGCCGGGGATACAGTCATTAGTGTTTTCACTCTGGCTTTAGCTTGTGGCTCAACTTTCAGAGAAGCTGCTCTTCTCGCCAACTATGCCGGCGATATTGTTGTCATGAAAAAAGGCACCGCCACCTTAACTGCTCAAGAACTCAAGGAGAACATCCTTTCTTAAAATTGAAAAAACTATACACGCTTTCTCAGCTAACAAAAATTATCCAAGAACATAAAAAAAGGGGACAAAAAGTTGTTCTTGCCAACGGCTGTTTCGATTTGATTCATGTTGGCCATATAAGGTACCTGAAAGAATCTAAGGAAAAGGGAGACATTCTGATTTTGGCCCTGAACAGCGACTCCTCAATCCGCAAGCTTAAAGGAGAAGGAAGACCTATCCTAAATCAAGAAGAAAGAGGAGTTATAGCTTCCTCCTTTTACTTTGTTGATTACATTACCTTTTTTGACGAGCCGAATGTGGAGAAAGTCCTTCTTGCCCTCACCCCTGATATCCATGCCAAAGGCTCGGATTATACAGAGGAAACAGTCCCAGAGAAGGAAATAGTCAAAGGATATGGAGGAACGATTGCCATAACAGGAGGACCAAAAATAAAATCCACATCACAACTTATCAAAGAGATCGCTTCAAAAATAAAAGACAGAGAGTAAATCCTGAATTTTCGCTATGGACAATTTCCTGATTATCCGGCTCAGCTCCCTGGGAGATATCATCCATGCTCTTCCCGCTTTTTCTGCGCTAAGAAAAAACTTTCCTGAAGCGAAAATATCATGGGTTGTAGAAGATAAAGGACAAGAAATTCTCGATTTTGTCCCTGGAATTGATAAGACCATCGTTGCTCATACTGAGGGATGGCATCTATATAGAAAAAAATTCTGGACAGAAATTTCGCGTCTCAAAAAAGAAATTAAAAACGAGAACCAGATCGCTCTTGACTTTCAAGGATTGGCAAAATCCGGATTCATTGCTTTTATCTCTGGTTCTAAAAAAAGAATCGGCTTCCATCGGAAAAACTTGAGAGAACCTCTGGCCTCTCTTTTTTACACAGAAAAGCTTGAGGAGATACCTGAAACCATACATGTCATAAGTAAAAATCTGAAGCTTCTGACGAAGATAGGAATACAAGAAGAAAAATACGAATTCCCTCTGGATCTGCCCGCAGAATTGTCAGGCGTAGTTAAAGCAAAACTTCGAACAACCGGCTATGACGAGCAGAAAAAGCTCGTTCTTTTTAATGTGGGCGCTGCTTGGGAAACAAAAAGATGGTTTCCTGAAAAATGGGTCGAATTAATCGAGATTATGAAAACGAAAGAACTTTTTCCCCTCCTCTTATGGGGAAATGAAGAAGAAAAAGAACTGGCTACTGAAGTCCACGAAAAGACTCGAGTCCCTCTTGCGCCTTTTTTCTCTCTGAAAGAGGTTATAGCGCTGGTTAAAGAATCTTCTCTTCTGGTTAGTGGAGATACTTTTTCTCTCCAGGTCGCCTGTGCCTTCTCCCGGCCCGTTATCGGCATATTCGGTCCCTCAAATCCCAGGAGAAACGGGCCTTTTAATCCTCGTGATAAAGTTGCTTTTCATGAAATGGAATGTAGCAATTGTTACAAGAGGGCATGTCCAACTATCGAATGCCTCAAAAAAATAACTCCGCAAGAAGTTGTTGCCTTATGCCATCAATTATTGAGAGAAAATGCATAATTTGAATTTAAAGAAAATAGTTTATAGATGGCGAGTTAGGGCTGGCTCCATCGGTCTTATCCTGGCAATTATTCTTGCCAAACCCGATCTCACGTCGTTTTTGACTGGTTTGGCTGTTTGCTTTTTGGGGCTTATGGTCAGAACTTGGTCTGCTGGTCATCTCAGGAAGGAAAAGGAACTGACAATTTCCGGGCCTTACCAATACACCAGAAATCCTCTTTATCTGGGAAATTTTGTAATAGGAATTGGTGTAGTCTTCGCCTCTCGCTCGTGGTGGGTTCTTGGCTACTTTGCTGCCTATTTTCTCCTCTTCTACCCCCTTGCCATAAAAAAAGAAATGGAAAAGATGAAAGAGCTTTTCCCTCAAGAATATGATGAATACAAGAAAAAAGCACCCCTTTTTTTCCCAACGTGGAAATCTTTTTCTCCGCCCGGGAAAAATAAGTTCAGCTGGGAGCTCTTTCAGAAAAATAAGGAATGGAGAGCCCTGGTCGGGGCCGTTTTATTCTGGCTGATTCTGGCCCTTAAAATGATCTTCTTATTGTAGGGGTTTGATTTATCAAAACCACCTAAATTATTTTGTAAGGTCTTGATTTATAAAGCCCACCTTTTTCTGAATGTAGGGATTTGATTTATCAAACCCTTCCTCAACTTGACGATATTCATCATTTGAATCTAGAATATTCACTAATGGCAAAACTTAAAATTTTAAAAAATGTTCTTCCTATTTTCATTGTTTTCTTAGCTATCATATTAATATCTTCCGCTTGGATGAAAAGCTGGGCTCTTCCACATAGGCTCAGTTTTTCAAATAAATTTCAAGAACCTGGCTATCAAATCCTTATTATAGACTGCGAATCAACAATATATTCTGAATTGTGTGATTTAGCTGGCAATTTTTTCATCCAAGAAAAAGTTTCACATGTAATTACTAAAAGGAGATATGATGGTCTCAAGGATATTGTCAAATCAAAATTAAAAGATTTCGATTTATTAATCATTTCAGGGAGTAGCACTTTTTTCCCTGACTCTTCGGAAATTAAGGATGTAGCAGAACTCTTGCAAGCCTCAATCGATCAGAACAAGCACGCTTTTGGAATATGTTTCGGCTTGCAGCTTTTAGCTTATTTGTTAGATTCGAAAGAGGGAAGCTTAGCCAAAACAGGTTATTGGGATGAAGATGTTTCGATTCATATCTTAAAAGATGACCCGATTTTCAAATGTGTCTGTTATAAAGGCGACACATTCATTACTCGACAATATCACAAATATTCAGTGCCTTTCAATAACAAGGAAAATATTGGCGACGGAATTGTATTAGCAAAAAGCAAAGATGGAATCGAAATAATAAGAGCAGGCAATGTAGTGGCATCACAATTTCATCCCGAAAGTCGCTATGCCAGTCCAGAGGCCAAAAAAATATTTGAAAATTACTTGAGAGAATTTATCTTAAAAAAAGATGTTGTAAATTAGAGAGTTTAATTTAATAAGAACTTTGTCCAAATGACTTCTTATCAGGAAACTCAATAGAAAGATTTGCATTTTTTAGAGTCAAAATATTCTCTGAAACAGGAATTAGCCGGGCCAAAGATTAATAAAGCGGTAGAAGCGAGTATGAAAAAGGATTCTTAACAGCGTAAAAATAATTAAAACAGCAGAAAGATAAACAGGCAACAGGTTTTCTCTTTTTTTAAGAAATTGCATCAATCTAGGTTTTAATCGAAGCAAAGCCCAAACTCCAGCTAAAACAAGAAAGCTATAAGCAGGGAAAATATATCGATCTGCCTTACGGTCAAAAAGGGAAAACCAGAAAATGATAGAAGTTGCACTGACCGTGGATAATTTAAAAAGCTTATCTTTTAATAGCGAAATTTTTGCTTTTCTCTGTTTATAGGCTCCGTAAAAAATAAAAAAAATCCAGGGAGCTGGGAACCAGATAGCTCTTCCCATATACCAGATAAGGTTATAAATTTTACGAAGCGGATTAAATCCTGTTACGACTCCCTGGCCAGACTGAAGATTTATATAATTTACCCAGAATCCTATACCATCCGTAATCTGTCGATACCAAAGTTCAAATAAAAACATGATTCCCAAAGCGAATAAATTGGCCAGAACTAGAAACAGCAAAGTTCTTCTATTACGCAAGAATACGATCCAATATACTAAAGCAACTATAGTCAGAATAAAGGCGAATATTCCTTTTACAAAAAAAGCAAAGATTAAAGACACTACAAAAATTGACTTGTATTTCCATGATTCTTCAGAGCGAACCAGACCATAAATTCCAGCAATCACAGCTAAGTTTAATGGATGCTCATGATTGGCCCTTATAAGATACTGCAGGAAAATAGGAGTGAAGGCATAGGCAAAGACTCCTCCCCAGCCTAAAAGAGGACCTCCGAAATAGCTTGTTAAGAGATAGATAAAATACAGAGATAAAAATATATATAAAAAATTAGCACAAAATGCAGCAGAAGACTCAGGCGCACCAATTCGAATAAAAAGTGCCGTTAGCCATAATGCTCCAGGCGGATGTTCTCGAAACAAGCCATAATTATAGCCATGTCCGCCCCAATCCGGAGCACACCAAGTAATTAGGGGCTTATAGGCAAGGTTTTGAGCAATGGAACTGTAGGCGCTCGAATCAGCATCATGGATCTCGTAAGGAAACACACTAACAAATACACAGAGGATAATGTAGGTAATGAATAAAAAAAGAGTTACTCTTAAAGTCTTTCCAATATAAGGTTTCCCCTCTTTATTGGATTGCAGCTTTATTAAATTCATACTCGGTAAACTATGGAAGCAGAATCAATCTATCATAAAAATTTATTAAAGAAAATAAATATTATCCTATTTTGGACTGTATCCATCTCACTCTTTCCTCTTGCTTGACAATTCTATTCCCTAGATTTACTCTTCCCGGTGACATCAGCATGCAAAATGTATTTAAGAAATCAAAAAAATTGTTGCTATTTCAAAAAGCAAACTCCTATCCATTCCATTATGAAAGATAACCCGCCTGATCCTACTACTTTAATTAAGCGAATCGATTTAACCACACCGCTTATAGGTTTCTATGATGCGCCCGATCCTGAGCCGTTTAAGCCATTGGTTAGACCCAAACAGAGAGATTGCATTTTCTCTTTCTATAAGAATTGGCTTAAAGGAGAGACTCTTAACCTCACAAGGGATCAATACGGTTGCGGAGGCGCAGGCCACTGGATGTGGGGAATAAGGCCACGCTCCAGAGAAGAATTCATCAAATTCTTGGTGGATGATGAAGGACTCAAAGCCTCCCACGAACTTATGGAAAAGTGGATTGACTCTAACAAGCCCTATAAAGCTAAACATTCACATCTTTTTATTGGTTGGTACAGGAAAGACCTATGGGATTACATCAAAACCATCACTTTCTACGTCAACCCGGATCAACTAAGCACTTTAATGATCGGGGCCCAATATCACAGTGCTCCGAATGATCCCCCTCCTGTGATTGCCCCATTCGGTTCAGGATGTTCTGAGCTTCAACCCTTTGAGAACCTTGACATTTCCCAAGCCGCTATAGGGGCCACTGACATCGCCATGCGCCTTCACTTGCCCCCTGATATTCTTGCCTTCACTGTCACAAAACCAATGTTCAGACAGCTCTGTGAGTTGGATGAGCGCAGTTTTCTATTCAAGCCTTTTCTCCAAAGATTAAGGCAGGCGCGGGATTTTCCCGAAATCGCTGAAGAATAAACAGAGGAAGCAGAAGCACCAAAAAGGCGGGATTCCTATGATATGGATGAAGAAAGAGTTCAGTTTAATAATTCTTTTTCTCTTTTCTTAATTTTGCCTTTTGCGAGTCTGTTTGTTATATTTCTCTCGTGCCAACAAAAGAAAGAATTGAAAAAGTCAAGAAGGTTCTCTCCCTCAGGCAGCCAGACTTGAGGGTTGTCCTGGAAGAAGTAAAAAACACCCATAATGCCAGCGCTGTGGTCAGAACCTGCGATGCAGCAGGAATTCTTTATTTGGATATCATCTCAGCAAGCCAGGAACCCTTTCCCGTAAACGAAGCTATCTCAACCAGAGCCGAAAAATGGATTCAGTTTAATTATTACACTTCAACGTCAGAATGCCTTAAGCGATTAAGAAAGCAAGGATTTAAGATTGCTGCTACCCATCTCAGTAAAGACTCCATTCCCCATACTGCCCTGGATTATACTCAGCCACTTGCCCTTGTGTTCGGCAATGAAGCCGAGGGCATCTCGGATGAAGCTCTCTCTTTGACTGATTACAAAATTAAAATCCCCATGATAGGCATGGTTCAGAGCCTCAACCTCTCGGTATCAGTCGGGATAATCCTGTATGAAGCCATGATGCAAAGAAAAGAAAAGGGATTCTATAAAAAAGAGAGATTATCTTCAGAAGAATTTAAAAAATACTTGGAGAAGTGGTTGGGCTTTACCTCAAATATCTCATCTAAATCTGACTGATAACTTAAGAGTAAAAAAAAGGGAGGAAAAGGATTTCTTCCTTCCCTCCCCGTTGAGAAATGGGAACTGGAGCAGGTTATACTTTTATGGCTTTATGTTTCTTTAAAGCTCTTGTCAATTTCTCTGCAGATTCTTTGTAATTTTCGCCTATTTCCTCTAGCTTCTTGTTCAGTCTTTTCATTAGGTTCTTAAAATCATCCGAATCCTGCCACTTTTTTAACTGTTTCTCCAGATTTCTGCTGTAACTATTCCAGGAATCAACATAATCTTCCCAATTTTTATACGAGTATGAAAATCCGGATCTCTCTTCTTCAATTTCAACCTCAATACTCCTCGCTTTTTTGTTCCTGATTACCTCTAACTTGATCTTTTCACCCTTTTTTTTATCCTGTATTACTCCAGTCAAGTCTCTCGCACGCTCAATCCGGATTCCATCAGCTTTGATGATAACATCTCCCACTTTCAATCCCGCTTTTTCAGCAGGGCTATCCTTGCTGACTTTTGCTACGAGAAGCCCCCTGCCTTCTTTCACACCAAAATACTCGGAAAGCTCTCTGTTGATTTCTTCAAAATAAATGCCGATATACTTTCTATGTTCTAAACCCCAGGTAAATATCTTGGGCTCAGGAGGCTCAGGAGGCTCAGGAGGTTTGATTAGTTTTTGTCCTTCTGGGAATTTTGGGATTTGTGGAGGTATTGGCGGCTTGGGCGCGACAAATAGCCGGGGGAATTTAGTCTCAAGCTCTAGCCTTACGTCTTTTTCTGAGTATTCACCTAATTTCGCCTTGACATCTATTACTTTTCCGTTTCTTTCAATTTTTAAGGTTATGGTACTACCAGGTTTCCTCTTTCTGATTTCCTTCGCCAGCATTTTAGTGGTGGTGACTTCTTCACCCTCGATTTCAAGGATGACATCTCCTTCTTTAAGCTTTGCAAGTTCAGCCGGACTTTCTTTTTCAATCGCAAATATCTCCACCTTGCCCTCTTCATTTTCCCTAATAGAAACTCCTAACCATCCTCTTTCTACTCTTCCTTTCTCCTTTATTTCAGAAGTAACACCCTTTACGATATCAACCGGAATAGCTTCTGCCATGCCAGATGATGGGGCTTCTGCTTTACTTAAGACAATACCTGAACCAGCTATCTCCTTCTCTCTGAACTCAACAATGACTGGTCTGTCACTGGAATAAACTCCCCTGAGCAATCCAACCATGCGGCCCTTTTTATCCACAACAGGGCTTCCACTTGAACCCTGCACAACCCAAGCATTCAACCGAAGCTTTTCTGGAGAAATAGAGCTTATAATTCCTTGAGTTACTGCGGGCTTATTTTCGGGAGAAATGCTGATGACACCAATCCATGAACCAGGGGAAAGCTCCTTTGACACTCCTAAAGTTATCGGAGTCAGGTTTTTATCCTTAACCTGAAGGAGTGCTACGTGAGTTTCTGAATCCATTCCCAGAAATTTTGCTTCCATCTTTTTTCCTTTAGAGGTGACAACTGAGATTTCTTCATTACGGGGATAAACGAGGGCAGTCGTGACAATGTGCCCAATTTTATCGATAACAACACCTGTCGCGACTCTTCTTATCCTGTTTTTGACTTCAACTTTAACAACTGACGGATAGACCTTCTTGGTTACATCCTCAATCTCCGCTTGACCGCTTAAGGCTGCGCTGGACTTTGCACTCAGGGTTGGAAAAAACGCAAGTAAAAATGTTGTTAGCACAATAATTGCTTTGAGTTTATTGTTCATTTCAATTAACCTCCTTAATATTTGATTTCTGTGCTAGTGCTTTCAGAAACCTGCTCCAGAATATATATTGTCTGAGGTTCCCTAGAAGAAGACTGGATCTCCCCAGCATAATCCACGGCTTCAATGATGGGGATGGTTTCTCCTCTTCTCGGCTCTTCTATCCTTTGGAATGTTGAGGGAGAGGCGAGGCCTTTCTCAAAATCAGCAACTTCTACAGGACCCTTCTTAGGCAGGATGAAAACATTCACTACGATAAAGAATACAAGGGCAGCACTAAAAGCACCTGCTAATGAGAGACGAAGGTACTTT
>JABAOH010004950.1_pt1 | contig 15505 bp, 17 predicted proteins | sample 7062181 | NCBI WGS metagenome assembly JABAOH01 (sample SAMN14538630, study PRJNA623070) | marine sediment metagenome | biome: marine biome [ENVO:00000428]; feature: marine pelagic biome [ENVO:01000023]; material: deep marine sediment [ENVO:00002113]; isolation source: pool of 5 deep marine...
GGGTTGACGAAGGACACGGCGGCTAGGGACTTCAAGCGGCAGCTGATTCCGATTTTGCAGAATGAGGGTATGCTTCGTGGGTCTTTGACCCGTGAGGAGTTTGAGGAGCTGCCTAACACGGATCGCATGATCCTGCAGTCTATTTCACTCTTTAATCCCGAGCAGGTGAAGGTTCCTTGGAGCCTCATTGAGTATGATTCGGCTTTCAAGACGATGGTTCCTGATCGTGAGGGTAGGGAGGGATATGTGTCGGGTGCTCGGAGGAACAGGATAAGCTTGGAGAAGACTTTTTTGAAGACGTATGTTCAGCTTTCGCAGGCTGTGTCTGATCCTAGGTTGAGGAGTAATGTGTTGTTGACGGATAGGCTGGTTTATCCTGAGTTTGATTTCTCAGATGAGAGCGCTGTACGGTTTTGGAATGAGTTTGGGGGTGCTAGGGAGCCTGTGGAGGCGATTTTGTTCAAGGATAGAAGTGTGAGGAATCGGTTGCAGAATCTGATTGTGGTTTTGTTGAAGGCTATGACGAGTCCGAGTATTCCGGAGGCTTTTGGTCACAACAAGCCTTTGTTCATTGCTGATAAAGTGGCGAAGTGGCATTACAGGTCTTTCGCGCGGGTGGCTGAGAGCGTTGGGAGTTGGATACTGAACAATCATAAGTTGAGGGATTTTGTATTCTATATGAGCACGTTTCGAGAACGGAGGGCTAGAATTGAAGCCGCAAGAAGAGAGGTCGTTTAGCATGTATTTCACAGATTTTGATGGAAGATTTCGTGGAAGGTTGAGTGCGGTAATTCCGAGGAGGATTATGGCTGGTCAACAGACGAAGCTTTCGGGCATCTCTGCCAGATATGATTGTAGGGTGAAGGTGGAGTATCAGAAGGATTTGATGGGGTTGTTGGAGGAGGGTATGTTGTTGGCTGTTAGGAATTTTAAGCAGGGTGAGGGTGGACCGCGGTATACGCTTATGGAGATTTCGCGGGTTTGGCCTGAGCATTTTGGTTTGCGTGGGCTTTCGGATTATGGGTATTATCCTATGCAGTTTGAGATTATTGAGCAGTCTGAGGCGGATTGGGCCACTGATGATCGGGCGACGATGATGGTTCAGATCAGCTCTATACCGATCAACTACGACCTCATCTTAGACGAAGGGAAGGATCCCGCGTTTGTGAAGGGTTTCTCCTACCCTGTAGTGGCGAGCGAGGCGTATGTTCTGAACAGTGAGATGATCAATCGCATGTACAATCATCGAATCGCCGACAAGTTAGGCGTTGACACTTCTAGAACTGTTGAGGATGCGAGAGCGGATCCTCGGCTAGGGCTGATCAAGATGTTTGAGGCGAGTAGGAGGCGCATCCCGATCTATGTGGACTTCGAGAGGTTGGTACGTTATCACTTCGGAATCTTCGCCTTCACGGGCGGTGGAAAGAGCAATCTGATGTCGAATATTTTGCGAAGGCTTCTTTATCATACGGAGGACACAAAGGTCATCATCTTCGACATCAGCTGTGAGTATCCCTTCCTGCTCATGGATGTATTGGCAGATCCAGATATGCCTTCTTTGGTGATTTTGGAGAGGAGGATTGACTCTATTGGGCAGTTCGTTAATTCTGTGGTGAAACCGAGGGAGTATGAGGATGACGAGCGTATTCTTAACGGCTTCCAAGAGATTCTGGCTCAGGGGAAGGTTTCTTATTATACCAAGCCGCGGTTGAAGGTTCCGACTTTTGGGCAGTTTTTGGAGGAGTTGGATGGGCAGCGGAAGGGGAGTATGGATAAGCCGCATTATGTGAATGCCATCGATGAGATTCGGGATGCCGTTTTGGCGTACATGGATGAACATGGCTTCATTGAGCAGCAGGAGGTCGATGAGGGCTTCATTCGGTTCGTTGATGGGAGAGCACGTCAGGCCGTAGAGCGGTTTGGGGTTCATGAGAAGAGTGGGCTTTTCGCCTGGGCCACTACTAGGTCGACGCTTTTCGATGTTTTCAAGAGGAAGGGCAAGAAGGAGGAGAAGGAGGTTGGCGGGCTTACGGCAGAGAAGATTCGTGAGTTGTTGGAGGGTGAGGAACGGCTGGTTTGTGTCTCGATTGCTGACCCATTCACGATTAAGGATTTGGTGATCAGGCTTTCTCGGGATTTGTTGAATCGACGGAAGAGGATGTTTCAGGTTAAGCCGTATATCCTGTTTGTCTTTGATGAGGCGCAGGAGTTTATTCCTGAGATGGGTGGCTCTTCGGGGATTGATAGGAAGTGTTCGAGGCAGGTGGAGACGTTGTTGCGGCAGGGGCGGAAGTATGGTTTGGGTGGGTGTATTGCCACTCAGCGGATTGCCTATTTGAATACGAATGCTCTGCAGCAGCTCCACACGTATTTCGTGGGAACCTTGCCGAGACCTTATGACCGCTCTGTGGTAAGCAACACCTTCATGATTGATCAGGGCATCTTGGAGAAGACCTTGGAGTTTGCCCCGGGCGAATGGTTGTTGTCCAGCTACATTGCCACGGGAATGGAAAATGTACCGATATTTATCCGAGCGGACAACGCAGAAAACGAACTAGAGAAATTTCTAACCCGAACCAAGACTTAGCGGGACCGACTGCTCATGCACGGAGATAAGAGGGATGCCGTGGGTGGGATTTGAACCCACGCCCTACTGGTGATATCTCCCGACAACGGACATCCTACGTCTGATTTCGTGCTCTCTCTATTTTAATCAGCTGATTAAACTGGCTTATAAGGACTGATAGAAGACAATTCTATAGTGCTTCGCTATATACTCCATAGGAATTCAGATTGCTGAAATGTTGGTAGGGCAGTAGTGCGCGCTAGGAATATTTCCATAACCCATTTAAACTCAAACGAAAGGATACTAGTCCTTTTTCTCTGATTTCGGTATTCCTATCCATCTTGGAGTCCTATTCATATATTCTCGGTATGCATCTCCGTACTTCTCAATTAGAGAAGGTTCTTCGCTGTGTACTACTTGAATATGAAATGAGATTATCCACACTACCGCACATAGTATGAAGACCCAGGAAAGACAGCTTATGCCTATGCCCAAATACTGTAAGAACATTGAGAAATACTCGGGGTTTCTTGTAATACGGTACACACCTGTGGTTATGGGTTTATCAAGTGGAGCATTAACATCATATAAAGAGAACCCAGATAAGACGGGCATAATCATTCCCAGAATGCTGATAGGTAAACCGACATAAAACCAGACTGTGCCAAGCTTCAAGGGCACGAAGAAAGAGTAGATTATTGTGAAAGGCATGATTATGACTTGAGTAATTATCAATGCCAAACTCCACTTAATCTTCCCCATTCTCTTATTCACCACTTCTCTGCTACTGAAAAAAGAGGGAATCCAAGGGAGAATAAAACCTAGAACTATAATAATCCAAGCGTTCCATAAGCCTAACTCAAACTCTGGTATAAGTGACAAGATTTGTCCTCCTTTCACACATGCAGTTACTTAGCTTCATCAGGAAATCCTTTGTATTCAACAACACCTAATTGTTGGAGAAAATCCAACCAATCTTCGACAGCCCATCCTTCTACAAACTTGCCATTAACTATGCGATAGATGTTGACACCCATACCTGTTATCTTCTTGCCCGTAGGGGCTAGTCCACGATATTCGCCTGTGTGTGTCCCCGTGGCTTTAGCACGAACCCAGACCTTATCCCCTTCAGCAACGATGTCTTCAATAGTTTCATGCCAATCGGGAAAGGCTTTAAAAATCATGTTCATGAATCGTTTGACACCTTCTGGATTAAGTTGATGGGTATGGTCAAAATAATCTGGTGCTGTTAAACTATCCAAAAAATCCAAGTTTTGTTCATTAATGGCTTCAATCACTTTACGAACTCTTGCTTTATTCTCTTCTAATGTCGTAGTATGTCACCTCCTATTTATTATCCATAATTATTCTCCTTTTCAACACCTAACAGTTGTTCTTCGTGTGAGCATCTATTTTTCCAGAATGCTCTTCAACTTCTCTAAAGATTTCTCGAGTTGCCCTTCGCCTATTCCCTTGAACAATTTTTCGAGGAACTTGCCAAAAATTCCCCATGGCATTTCATAACTTGTCGCATATGTAAGTTTAGTTCCCTCCTCTACGGGCTCCAAGACAAGTGTTATAGTAGAATTTCTTCCTGGTTCTTCTATAAGATATGTAATCTTCTCGTTCTTTAGACTCTCCGTGACCTTGAAAGTTAGTTTGTCGTAGGTAGTTGGTCGGGCAGACGCACCCACTCGATACTTGTCTTCAGGAGTGTTCACCTCTGAAGTGAACTTTACACCCTTCTCGATTTGCAAGGAACCTATACCACCTACTACCTGCCACTCTGACCACCTGTCCAGAGCAAGCATTTCCCACACTCTCTCAGGCGGAGCCTTAATTTCAATTGACTTCTCTATCCTACCCAAGAAAACATCACCACCAAAAATCCTAATTATCTCTTTTCAGCGTTTAACACTTGCTACGGAAATCTAGCTAACTAGTTAGTCAAAATGACCTCTTCCACAAGTCACAGGTCAGCATCTTTCGAATGCGCGCGCTCTGACTTAATTCATGTTCCAGTGGGACTAAGGATTCTGCCCATAAATAGAACTGAACCTGAGCGGTCATCCCTGATTTCGAAGAAGAACGGCCTATTGACCACAAAACTCAAACTCGGTTGAATCGAGGTGAGTCCTATGCCTACATCAGTCACTGCCGCTGCTTCGGTCCCTTTTTCATTGACTTCCACCACAGCTTTGTGATCTACAAAGGATATGTAGAGATTTTCTGGGGCGGTTGATGCGATACCGCTGAAGTCCGCTTCATAGGGCTCGAAGGCTATTTGCATTCCCAGCTTCTTCAGAACATTATTGAGGCGTTTCACACCATACTCTACTTTAAATTTTGGCAGTTTGATGATGAGGTTCCCTCTAGACCGAAGTTTGCTGATATATTCGTCGTGAGTAGTTTGGTTCAGGCTGGCCATAAAGGAGTCGAGAGAGATTCCTTCATTCGGCAAGAAGACATACATTGCGATTTTGTCTCGTCCGTAGGGCAGTCTTGCTACTTGGCAGTTCTCCCCTGAGTAATAGCTGAAGTTACCTGAAGTAGACATCATGTCAACCTGCATGGCGGTTCCTTCAGGCAAGAAGAAATCCTGTTTCTGTGTTGCGGCCTCGTCGAATTCTACTATCCATTCTCCCTTGAAATAAATAGCATTGATTAAGAGCATTACCAGCTCCGGATCTAGCTCTTCAATTATCTTTTTTATTGTGCCTTGCGTTCTCTTATCTACCCACCCATTAATTTCGCTGACAGTCTGGGGGTTCCCAAAATCGCGTGTAAACGTCTCCCCGTTGTACCAAGTTGTTATTCTATCGGTGAAACTAGCTTTAACAAGAGGTTCAAACTCCTTCTTCATCCAAACAGAGTTCCCAAACAGCAACTGTACTGCTTGATCAGCGTTTTCTAGGCTTTCTATCAAGTTTGAGTATGCGTCGTTGATCTCGTCTAAACTCATGTTTCCAAAATTGAGCGTCTCCGCCATTGCATCTTTTGTTGTACCTTCTGCCCCGTTGTAGGTCATTGCCAACGCCAGTGAGATGCTCAAAGGCGAAATGAAAATATTCTTATCCAGTTCCTCGGCGACAAGCTCTCTGAAAAGATTAAAGGCAAAGCGCGTATTTGCCGAGACCACCATCGGATCAACAGAATACGCTCTTCCATCAGATGTGGCATATGCTGCATCCAGGAGAAGTTTGGGATAGTAAACCACCGCCACATAACTAACGAGAACAACGGAGACTAATGCTAACGCTATTACAGTCAGCTTACGACTTTGAACGGCATACCTCCTTTTCTTCACAGTTGGGCTAGTCTCCATGCCGCTTTTAGGATGTTTAGTCATTCAATTCTGTGTAAGGAAACCCAGATAAAACCATGCTTTAGAACAGACCGTTCTACGTTTCAGAACACTGGAAGTTAATCCCGAGAGAGAGCCCTTCGACATGCATGCATTCGTGAAGTCTTTCTTTGTTTTTGGGTGAGGGAGTTTTTGAATGGTATTTCGTCGTGTTATCTTCTGATAACACCTTGCTTCCGATGTTATATCAGGAGTTACGACTTGGAGAAACTTCCCAGCAAACAGAGAATTCGACGCAGAGGCTACTGATATTGCACATATCTCTCGAAGTGCCTGCATGCATTTGGTGACGGATTCGCAATTAGTCTTTAATAGATGATTTCACGTTGTTAAGAAAGTAACATTGATAGATAATGAAAAACGTCTTTTGCGTGCAAAACCATGTGCGCTCTCAGGTTACGTTTTCGGTTTTTCTTGACATATAGACTGTAGAAATTGCCTTAACTCTCTTTCACTGTTTACCTTTTCTTCGTATTCTTCCTCAGTCATCAGTATGAGATTGGCATAATGGTAGGTATGGTCTAACTTCAGGAGGTCCATTGGGCCAGACTTTAGAAAGAAGTCTCCTGAGCCGCACTTCTTGCATATTTCGGGCACAGGTGACTGCAATTTCGTGAATGTCCTTCGCCTTGCCTGAATCTCAGCTAGTTTCAGCAACTTCTCTTCATCGGATTCCATTTTGAAACCTATCTTGTTCAGTTCGTTCAGAATGTCTCTAGTATTTTCCTCGGAGGATTCGCCCTTGGGTTCTTCAGTGTAAGATATGAAGTTCTCTGCGGTCGCTTTATAGTAGCTTTCGATGAGATGCCCACCACAACAACGTTCTTCGCGAATGACATGAACTAGTCCTGCCTTTTTGAGTTTCTTCATGTGATGGTAAATCGCCTGCGGTGTCATATTCAATTTCCTAGCAATCTCACCAATGGTTAGCTCATCATCTCTCAGTAGGTTTATGATCTTTCTTTTGATTTTGCCTCCAAGCAACGTAGATGCTTTAGACTCGACTACCTTGCAAAGATTCGAAGTTTCTTTTTTGGACATCTGTGCCACAATGTAAAGTAGTGCATATATACTATATTAATCTTTTGCTATAAAGCATAAACTTTATATAAGCCCTCGTCGGTATAGTAAAGTGTCGATTGAAAGCAGGAAAAGAGGTGATGAATATGAAAAGCACTTTGAAAAGGAAAGAGCCACAAGGAACAGTATCTTTAGCGAGAAGAATGCTTGAATTACTGGGAATCACCAGAGCTTATGTTCGATCCATAGGCACCCAAGAAGAAATAATCCGGGTGAATCTTCCTCTAGATTACAGCGATTTTAAGCCTATTGAAACTGCCCTCCTGGAGGCGGAACACCAGAAAGCTAAGGCAATAACTCAGATACGAAGACAGCAATTCATCTGATAGCAGCAATCCCTCCAATTCCTTCCTCCTTTTTATTTCCAACATGCATATGAAGAAGTCTTTCATTTCGAGGCCTTCATCGTTCACAGTGAACATGTTGGCCAACTTATCTAGCTTGAACAAATGAGGTTATACATGCGAAGAAATGGAGGATTGGGGAGATGTCACACATTTTATACCTGTATAGCTGGTCAAGAGTAAGCATAAGAAAGGTGAACTTTCTTGGATAAATGGAAGTATTATGACATCGGTCATAGGAAGCATCTGCTATGTAATCCGATGAACAAGGAGAAGTTCGAGAAGTTATGCAAGCTCCTTAGTCTTGAACGGGGATCACACGTCCTAGATGTGGCCTGTGGCAAGGGAGAATTTCTGATCAGATTAGCAGAGCTGTACAATATATCAGGTGTCGGCGTGGACTTATCCCCCTATTGCATCCGAGATTGTTTGGCAAAACGCCACGAGCGCACGCCAGACTCCGACATAACGTTCATAGAGATGGACGGTGCCAAGTACAAGCCCGAATCCTCTGAACTGTTCGATTTGGCGATGTGTATAGGCGCAAGCTGGGTGTACGGCGGCTACAGAGGCACACTGAAAGCCTTAAAGAAGATGACGAAACCCGGTGGATTGGTCGTCGTAGGAGAGGCCTTTTGGCTGAAAGATCCCGATGAAGAGTATTTGAAGGCAAGCGGAACCAAAAGAGAGGATTTCGAAACTCATATAGGCAACGTGAAGGTGGCTGAGGAAGAAGGATTGACCTGCGTCTACACGATGGTGAGCAACAGTGACGACTGGGACCATTATGAGACCCTGAAGTGGTGGAATGTAGATGACTACGCAAGGAACAACCCCATGGATGAGGACGTCGAAGAACTCCTAGAAAGAACAAGACGGGAGAAGGACATTTATCTTCGTTGGGAGAGGGAGACTCTTGGTTGGGCCATTTACATTCTGCGAAGTATGCACAAAGCTGGTCAAGAGTAATGGAAGAGTCACGGGAATTCCCACAGCTGGAGACGGGTAGGCTAATCCTGCGAGAGATGACTCCAGATGATGTAGAATTCTACTTCCGTCATTTCAACAATAAGAAAGTGGTTGAAGGAAGCTGTTTTCCCGGACCAAAGACCCTTGAGGCGGCGAAGGAAGAACTTGAGGTCTACTGCATAAGACCCTTCAAGGAGGACAAAGGCATTCGATGGGGAATCATCCGAAAAGGGACCACGGCGCTCATAGGAACCTGTGGCATCTACGATTGGAACAAAACCGTGCGGCGAGCTGAAATTGGGTACGATCTGGAGCCTGCACACTGGGGAGAAGGTATAATGACCGAAGCGTTACGTGCTGTCCTAAGATATGGTTTTGACGAGATGGGGTTAAACAGGATTCAAGCCATAATTGACTCAGAGAATGTGAAGTCCATCAAACTCGTGGAGAGACTAGGCTTCAAGAAGGAAGGAGTTCTTCGACAAAACAGCTACTTCAGAGGACAGTTCAGAGACGAGGCAAGCTTTTCGCTACTTAAGGAAGAATGGACGAAATCTTAGAACTTATTACACACGTACAGAATCGATTTAGAAATGCGCGCAAACTCTTATATTTTTCAGGGCAATTTTGCTGTTGTTACCTTTTCGGTTCGAGATGATATGTATCGATAAAACTGCTGCAACGAAAAAACCGGTTGTCAATGCAACTGTTGGGTGGTATCCTTTGATTGTGGTCGATCTGGTGAATAGTTGTTGTAGAGAGAAGTTTGAGCGTCCGGAAATAGACATTACGTCTAGTAGAATAAGACGAATGGTTCCTCGGCTGAGAGAGTTTGCTGATGAGCATCGCAGATTTGGTGGTAGAATAATCTGGGTTCGGTCAACTCCTTGGCGGGCGGAGTATTTACCGAAGAACATCAATCGATTGTATCGCGAAAATCCCTGTGCAACCTTCTACACTGAGCATGATGTTGAGGAATCTGTGGAATTTTATGACGGGATTAGTCCGCGTGAACCGGATGAGATTGTCACCAAGAATACTTATTCTGCTTTTGCGGATGTACGTCTTCTAAAACTTTTTCAAGAAAATCGATGGGACACGTATTTGCTCTCCGGTGTGTTCGCAGAAGCTTGCGTCAATGCAACCCTTATCGATGGGTTCACCAAAGGGCTATTCACTATCATACTGTCGGATCTGGTAGAGACGATGGACGACAAAGAGCAGCAGACCCACAAAAAGCATTTACTAACTCATCAATGGCCACTCATGTACGGTCACGTAATGACCAGCAGCGAGTTCTTGAAGAAATTTGCAGAATAACAAGCCCTATACTGCTTTATGAGCGGGGCCGTCACTAGCAAATCTTGCGCGCTTCAGCCAATTGGTATTATGTTGCTGTTGCGACACAGTAGCAAACGCTTAAAAGCTTCTTCATGGAACATTGAGAATGAAGAGGGATAGATTAGATGTCGGAAAGATTAGGACCGGGCGTCATGGAAACGACGGAATGGGCGCGAGGCCCCTATGCCTATCCGCTTCCTGCACGATCACCACAACACTTGGGCCACGGCGAACATCTCTGCCATCTAGTAGAAGACATGGGCATCAGCGTCGACGAGTACAAAAAACTAATCAGGAATCCAAAGTTCCTATGCAAAATATGCGGCCGTGTAGCCGCTAGAGCAGAAAATCTCTGTGAACCAATCAAGCTCTAATCACACCCCTTTTTTATGTGTACGCGCACTTGTCTGGTGCATCGGATTTACATAGAAATGACTGTACACTAGCTCTCGATGAACGGAAAGCGTGTAACCTCTCCTTTCTCCCAAATTGATTTTTGAAGGTTTGGACGTATCCCGCATAGCCTTTCTCTTCGTGTAAACTTAAACTTTGTTTGTGGAAGAATCTTCTATCTGATCAAGATTAAACGGAGGCATCAATAGGCACCAAAAGCGATAAATCGAGATCTTCATACAAGTCGCTTCCGACGAGGAAATGGGACATGAAGAAGGCTGCCTTTTTGACTGTATTTTCACTGGTCTTCATCAGCGTATTCGGGTTAGTGTATAATGTTCAGGCAACGGACGGCCGTCTGACAATGGCTTACGAGTACATTCTTTCTAGGTATAATCCTGCACTTGGTCTGGTTAGCGAGAGTGAGGATGCCCGTGTCAATCTTGTGAATGGCACTTCGATGAACAACACCTATTGGATTTATGGCGATAACCTATGGGCTGCCGAAGCCTTGAGACCTCACAGTCCAGTCGTTGCCGCGAACATAAGCGAGACGGTTGAGTCTTACACTGAAGAATATGGAAGGTCGATGCTGTTCGAGGTAGTGTTGGGGGAGGTTATACCTACCACGATCCGTGGGCAAAAGGATATAGAGACTTTAAATGGAACCGTTAACGGCAACTGGGTTCAGATCCTTCTTGAGAGGCATCAATACGTCGATGATCCTGAAGGGGTCTTTTACGACGCTGAGGAATACGCTGATCTCTGCTTCTACTTGACGATTGACTACTGGTTGATGGATGACATTCATGCTTCGGAGCGCTGGTTCAGAAGTGGAGAGGGCTTGTGGAACCAGTCGACGAATAAAGGATTCTATGATAAGGCGGCTAGAGAAGATGGTTTCTATCGAAATGTGGCGTTGGGCCTCTTCCTGTTGGCGAAGAATGTGACGGGATTCCCGTCGAATATAATCTCGGCTGTTGACGAGGCGGTTTGGAGCTATCAGAAAGAAAATGGTGGGATAGCTTCCCTAAGCCATCTTAATGGTACAGTCTATAGCATGGCTGATGTTGAGACCACGTCGGCTCTTCTATTAGCCTATAGCGATCAATTGGTGACTAGGCTTCAGAGGAGGCAGAATCCTGAGTTAGAGCAGATGGAAAAGTTGCTGGCTGACTTGAACGCAACTTTCCATAGCCTCCTTCTCAACTACACCGAGCTACTGGCGGACTATGATTTTCTCCAAGAGCGCTGCAATAATTTGACTGCTTCATACAACGTTCTTGTTGCAGATTTTGATGATCTGAACTCGACTTATCATAGTCTGCTTTTCAATCATACGCAATTGCTGGGGGATTTCGATTCTCTCCAAAGCAACTATACTAGTCTGAAGGAGGATTATGATGCGCTCAGTAGTTTATGCGAGGGTTTGAATGCGACTTACAATGCGTTGATGTCAAGGCATGAGGCGATTCTCTTCAGGCTGAGCAACTTGCGAGATCTGATGTATATATTCATAGGAGCAACAATATTCTTCATAGTGACGACAATCTACTTTGCTAAGAGAAAGACCCGGCCGTAATGTCTGCTTGGATCGAGGTTTCGTAACACATCATTGTTGGTTTTCTTATGTTTCCCTCTTCCTAGCTCTGGGAGAGGCGAGTTGACGGAGGATTGTTTGTTTGACTTGCGCAAGCGCAAAGCGCCCGGAGAGCCGCGAACGCATAAGCAGGCAGGGTATTATGATTATATAGTATGCTTCACATATATAGAAGGCGAAGGCAGAAGGCGTGGGCATATACGGTTCTAGAACTTGGATTCTGTTTAAGGGCCTGTCAGTAAAGAGAATCTCCAGATTGCTCCCCGAGGAGCCTAAGAATCTAAGGACGAAACTCAAGAGGGCTGAAGATCCAGACCGTTTTCTAAAGCCTTACATAGAGGCTGTACGGGAGCATTTTCCCGCGTGGACCGGCAGGTACACCGCCTACACCTCAATCAGGGGAGATCCGACTTTCCGCGCCAATATTGACTACACGAAGCCTGGATTGATGATCGCTGTCTATTCTCGACTCTCTAGGAAATCTGGCGTGCCCTTCAGACTGGAGAATATTGTTACGTTGAGAAAGTTCGAGGAGAAAACCCCTAAAGACTTTGACCTGCCAGATTCGGTTTTGGTCAAAGAATAGACGCGCGGAATTGCTTATAAAACATTTATGTTTTGGTCTTTATAGTCTTGATTCGGGTCGAGCGTAGCCGTAGGGTTGGTTTGGGATGGTTTGTTTGACTTTTTACGGTGGAGTGAACGAGATTGGTGGGAACAAGATTTTGTTGGAGGATGGTGATGCTCGTATCTTCTTGGATTTTGGGCAGTCTTTCACGATGGGTGTTGATTATTTCACGGGTTGGCTGGGACCTAGGGGGATCAATGGATTGGGGGATTATTTTGAGTTCGGTCTGCTGCCTAAGATCAGAGGCTTGTATACCGCGGAGCAGTTACGATTCACGGATCTTCTCTATGAGGAGCCGCAGTTTGACGGGGTTTTTCTGTCTCATGCGCATGTTGATCATGTGAATCACATTCAATTTTTGCATCCGAAGATTCCGCTCTATCTTGGGATTGGCACTAAGCTGTTCTTGGAGGCCATGGAGAAGACCAGCAGTTTCTGCGACTACGGAAAGCACAGGTATCGGACGTTTCGAACTGGAGACAAAATCAAGGTTGGTGATTTGGTGGTGGAGCCTGTTCATGTTGATCATTCGATTCCTGCGGCGTACGGCTTTTTGATTCACACGTCTGAGGGCACGGTTGTGTATACTGGGGATCTTAGGGCTCACGGTCCCAGACGGGATATGACTGAGGATTTCATGGACAAGGCGCGGAAGTCTGAGCCTGTGGCTATGATATGTGAAGGCACTAGAATGGTTGAGGAAGAGAGGCGGAAGAATTACTCTGAAGAGCAGGTTGCGAAGCTAAGTAGGAAGATTGTTTCTTCGACGGATAAGATGGTCTTTGTGACGCATTACAGCCGGGACATGGACAGGTTCAGAAGCATGTATAACGCTGCAAAGAAGAATGATAGAAAAATTGTCGTCTCTCCGAAGACGGCTCATCTGATGGCTAGACTTTTGGAGGACAAGCGCCTCGATCTTCCCGATCCGTTGAAGGACAATGAGATTCTGGTCTATTACAAGCGGAAGAAGTCTGGAGAATTCGATGAAAGAGACTATTATGTTTGGGAGCGGGAGTTCATGGATAGGATGGTGACCTACGAGTTTGTGCGTGAGAATCAGGGCGGACTGCTTATGGACTTGGACTTCTATCAGTTTGCGGAGCTGATCGACATCAGACCGGATCCTGGCAGTCACTTCATCCATAGTATGAGTGAGCCTTACAGTGAGGAAGACATCGAAGACATCGTCATGCATAACTGGCTGGAGCATTTCAAGATGAGGTTCCATCAGCTCCACGCCTCTGGCCACATGGACAGACAGCAAATAACCGATCTAAGCAACTACATCAACCCCAAGAAGCTCTTTCCAATACACACAGAAAACCCGCAGCTATTCAAGAAGACGTGTAACAACGTCCAGACGGTAGGATACGGAAACGAATATACATTATGATGTCTCTCGCAAACCACCATTTTTTGTTCATCGACCGGAAAAGATGAAGACCATCGTCTAAACTGTCTCAATGCCAGCGCTTAAAGAAAGTTAAAATATTCATCCGAAATTGGTAGTATCAAAAGAAAGAGGAAATTACATGACCTTGCACGGATTAGAGGTGATTGACTTCCACGCTCATTTTCCCACCACGAATTGGACAAAGTGGGCGACTTCGTGGAAGCAACGGCTAGCTGAGAGGTATGGGGAGGAGAACGCCCAGTTACTTATAGAGCAGTCAGCGCAGGATAGGGAAGAGATGAGGGAGCTTTGGGGCTTTGCGCCGCCTGAATCTGAGACACGTTCGGATGAGGAGCAGGCGGCTAGGTGGGTTGCAGATCTTAGTATGAAAGGTGTGGAGCGGGTAAATTTTGTGACTGGAGGTGGAAACGACAATTTAGCCAAAATGGTGAGCTTGTATCCAGACAAGTTTTCAGGGTTTGCCCACCACAGCATATTTTCAGAAGATGCACCCATAGAGCTTGAGCGGGCGGTTAGCAACCTTGGGTTGAAGGGGTACAAAGTGATAGCGTCGTCGCAGATGAAGCCTATAGGCGATAAGTCCCTTTACCCTCTTTGGGAGATGGCGGAGAAGCTGGGGGTTCCCGTGATCATTCATTTCGGGGTCCTCGGGGGAGGTGGGGGACCGGCTTTGGATTTGAGGAACATGAATCCCCTTGGACTTTGGGAGGTAGCAAAGATGTTTCCGAGAATCCCGTTCGTCGTTCCCCACTTCGGCGCCGGCTACCTCAGAGAGCTTCTTCAGCTATGTTGGTCATGCCCTAACGTGTACATAGACACGTCAGGTTCAAACCGTTGGATGCGTTGGATGCCCTTCGAAATCGACTTGAGAGGGCTTTTCAGAAAGGCTATCGAAACCGTTGGCGCTGATCGCTTGATCTTCGGAAGCGACTCAAGCTATTTCCCTAGGGGCTTCAGTATCCTATATCTGAGGGAGCAGCTCAAAGCCTGTCGGTCGATGGGGCTCGAAGAGGAGACGATCGAGAAGATTTTCCGCAAAAACGCCGCGAAATTGCTGCAACTTGATGTATGAAAAGCGCGAATGTTATGCAGTTCTAAGTTAGAAAGTGTTCATCGGTCTGCCTTCGGCGCCCAATGGCACCTCTGAGATAGGCGATCTGTCCCACATGGTGAAAGATCTCGGATAGATAGATCAAGAGACCATACTGTCGCTTCCTTGTGCCTCCCCAGAGGGGGATTTCGGCTTCGAGGTCTGCCGGAGTCAGGTCTTCAAGCCCCCTTATGACACTGTGTTTTCCCTTCTCTATTTCGCCCATTATTTTCTTGAAGGCGTAGGATTTGTTGTCAACGTAGTCTGCAGGCCAGTCTTTAGGCTTGTAATCTGGGTCCCCCTTCAAGATTCTGGGTATTCCCACGTTCCACTGTTGGGAGAGATGTGTGAGTATCCATCTTAGGGAGTTAGTCTCTTCCAATGGTCGCCAGTCAATCTCCCTCTCTGCGAGGTCTTTAGCCGCCTCTTCAAATCTTTCGAAAGCCATTTCAGCGAATTTTTTGATTAGCTCCACTTCGTCAGGCATCTAAATCATCTTCTAGTAAGTGCTAGTATGTTGCCCACGTGCGAGATAAAAGTGTTTGTTTGAGAAGATACGGATTTGCGACGTGAAAGTTGAGCGACCTGCGATGTGGGTATAGGTTAAAATAATCTTGATGACCAGCTTAACGAAGTAAGAAGTGGCTCGCAGTGAATCCCAGCGTATTGCCTCATAAATCCATAATTTCGGAAAAGATAACTATTGACTACCT
>JABAOH010000319.1_pt1 | contig 15502 bp, 14 predicted proteins | sample 7062181 | NCBI WGS metagenome assembly JABAOH01 (sample SAMN14538630, study PRJNA623070) | marine sediment metagenome | biome: marine biome [ENVO:00000428]; feature: marine pelagic biome [ENVO:01000023]; material: deep marine sediment [ENVO:00002113]; isolation source: pool of 5 deep marine...
GCAAAAAAGACAGTTTGATTTAAGTTCTCAACTCGCTCTCCCAAACCAATCAAGCTCACTCCCTTGCCAAACCAATCAAGACCTTGGCCAATCAGAACTAGAGCTTTGTCCGCCCGCTGAGCATGAGTCACCAGCTTAGTCAAGTCTCCTTGGGTAACATCATCTTTGAGGTGGCGAAAGCTATTCAATCCCCAAACGACTTGAGCTCCATAAAAAACTAAAGGAGAAAGAAGAATTAATAGCCAGAGAAGAACAAATAAAACCCATTTTCTTGCAGGCGCCTGAAATTTTGGCCGAAATTTAATTTCGACAAGAGGCTTTTCTTTTTTTTCTTCCTTCCCCTCTTCCTCTTCTTCCCCTTCCTCGATTAACCATTCCTTTTCTTTAGCAAACCAGCTAATTGTTTTCTCTATTCCTTTTTCTAAGGAGATAGCAGGTTTGACGCCGAGAAATTGCCAATCTTCATCGGTCTTCTTTTTCTCATCGTAATCATCAGCTACATATTCAATCTCTGGTCTTAAAGGCGATTTCTTCTGAAGAAGGTAAGCTAAACTGATCAGGGAGATTGATTGATCACCAGTAAAATCAAAAATTTTTCCCCTTGTTCCCTGAGAAAAAATTGCCTGGCCTAAGCCTTTAATCAAGTCATCAACATAAAGAGGGGCAATTTTCTCCCAACCCTCACCAGGGATAGTTAAAGGCCCACCAGTGATGGCTTGATTGAAAAGTCGGGAAAGATGACTCTTTTCTTTAAGGGGCATTCCCGGACCGTAAAGGTTAAAAAAACGGACAACCCTCAAATCAATTTTTTTATATTTTTCAAAAATCTCTTTCTTGGTCTCTGCTGGGGCGATAACTAAAATTTTCACCGACTGGTCTTTAAGGCTCGAAACAAGCCTATTAAATTCTTTTCTATTATCATCCAAGAAAAAGAAGAGATAATTGATTCCAGAAAGATTACTAGGAATTTTTTCTTTAAAAGAAAAGTTCTGATCAGCTAACCGACTAAGTCGTTTCTTTTCACGAAGAGTCAGCTGGCTAATCCAAGTAACCTGAGAACCTTTCTCTAGAAGAAACCGGCAAAGAGGAAATCCCAAAAAATAATTACCCCCGACAACCAAAGATTTAAAACCTGGTTGATGCTTCATGAAATTATCTTAACCCATCACCAGAAGAGACATCAAGTCAAAAATCAAAAACTCGGACATGAAAACTACAGGCCATTTAGGGCTTGGTTAACCAAAGCGTCGGCAATTTTATTTTGACGCCGGGAGACGTAATGATAATCAATCGGTTTGGAAAATTTCTTTTCCAGATTTTTAACTTTGACAATTAATTTTTGAAGATTAGAATTCTTGATTTTAAATTTTCCGTTCAGCTGATTAACAATCAACTGAGAATCAAGGAAGAAATTCACCTCTCGTCTTATATCTAGCATCTTGTCTTGGCTGTTAAGCCATCCAAGGGCAATAATCACCGCTTTGTATTCGGCAACGTTGTTCGTTGTCTCACCAATCCGCTTAGAAAACTTATGAATTAACTTCCCATTTTGAAAAACAACAAAACCAATTGCCGCTGGTCCAGGATTACCCCGAGCCCCACCATCACAATAAATTGAGAGTCCTTTTCTCATCAGAAAATTTTGCCTCGAGTCTTAATTAGTTTAATAAAAGTCGAAGGAAAGGAAAAACTTGGTTTTAAGCTGAACTTCCAGGCTAGATAACTGGCTGTTAAAATCAAAACCAGACCTTCAGTGGCAATCGTCACACCGGCCGCCGCTAGATAGGAAAATCGAGGGATTAATAAAAGATTCAGACCAATGTTCCAGAATAAAGCAAGGATGGCCACCAGCAAAGAAATCTTTTGTTTGCCTAGAGCAATTAAGGAATAACCAGTCAAATGATTGAAGTAAGCAATAAAAGTCCCAAAGACCAAAATTCGTAAAACCAAGATGCTCGTCTGAAATTCATGACCACCAATAATCTGAATGATCAATGGCGCAGCAATAAAGATAAAAGCGATTATTGCTATACCAGCAATTAATAAAACGTCAAAAAGTTTTTGGTAAATCTCTCTCATCGGCTTAAAACCCTTTTTCAATTCGCTAATCTTACCATATTTAGAAATGACCGGGAAAAAGGAGTTAGCTAAAAAGGCGGCTCCAAGAACTAAATTATCGTGCACCTTATAGGCTAAGCCGTAAATCCCTACTGGCTCGGCTCCTTTAATTGATTGAAGAATAAAAATATCGATTCGATTATAGACCGAAAAAACTAAAAGAAGCGCCCCAGTTGGTAAAGCCTCAAAAAAAATTCTTCTAATCAACTTTTTGTCTAATTGAAAAACAAAGTTTGTCAACCTTCTGGCTAAAATGAGAGCCAAGATTGTTGCCAAAAACCCTGAAAAAGAAAGGCCAAGAAAAATCAAACTAAGATCAGAAGAAAACCTTAAAAGCCAAACTAGGAACAAAACAAAAAGACCACTGGAAAAAACTTCAACTAAAACATGTTGGTCAAAACGAAGTTTAGATTGAAAAACGATCTGACAAGAAGTCCGAATTGACCAGAAAAGAAGCAGGGTTGAGGCAATTACAGAGGGTAAAATTAATCTAGAGAATTGAGGAAGAAAAAAAATGGCTAAATTAATTAAGAGGAGACTGGCGATGGCAATCATTAACCTCAAAACAAGACTATTGCCATAGATTTTCTCGGCTAAATCTTTGTCTCTTGAGGCTTCTCTAACACTAATAATGCCTGTTCCCCAATCAGCCACAGAATGGAAAAACATGATGAAGGCAGTGATAAAAACATAATCACCATAGCCAGCAACGCCCAAATTTCTGGTTAAAAGAGCGGTGGTAAAAATCGTAAAACCAATTACCACTCCCCGACCAATGATTTGGACAATCGTATTTAAAGCAATTTTAGGAAAAAGAGGCATAACCCAATTATCCAATTATCCCAAAAACTAATCAACTATTGCTTTGCCATACCAGTCCTAAAATAATAGTAAATAGAAGCTGGGTTTGCTGAAGAGTCAGCCAATAATGATCAAAAAGACCTAAGACCAGAATCGCGCTGAGGGTAATAATTAGTCTTTGATTATTGGTAATCAAAAGTTTTCTGTAAGAGAGAATTAACAACCAAAAAAAGATTAACAAACCAGTGACGCCAGTTTCAGCAAAAGTCAGGAGAAAAATATTGTGAACAGGCTGGAGAAAACGAACTACTTCTGGTTTCTGCCAAAACTCAGGCAGTCGAGAAACAAAATTATTCAAGCCCACACCAATTAAAGGATTTTGTTTCGTCATTTTAATTGCTACTTGGTTTAATTGAAGTCGACGACTGATTGCTTCTTCAGTTGATAAATGAGAGAGACTATAAAATAAGACGCCTACCCCAAATAAAAGACAAAGGAGAATAAAATATAGAAATTTTTTATTGGTCTTTGTTATTCTCAAATTCCTAATTAAGAACCAGAAAGAAACCAAGACTCCAACTAGCCAAGCTGAACGGGAAAAAGAAATCGCTATCCCAATCACTCCAAAGAAAACTCCTAGCCTCTTAATGATTCTTTGTTTTAGATCTTGAGTTTTGGTTGTCGCGATTAAGACTAATGATACCAAGATAAATCCAGCTAGAACATTAGGGTGGGGGAAAGTGGCATAGGGCCGCATTATTAACCTTCCCTCCCAAATTATTTGGGCAATCCCCGGAGTAAAAGCATTAAAAGTTCGTTCACCTAGCCACCAGAAAACCCCACCAAGTGAGGCTTGCCTAAAAAATTGAGCTAGAGCAAGGAGGGAAGAGTAGATAACAGCCATTGATAATGAAAAACAGAGAGTGGAAATTTGGAAACGATTTTTGGCCACATAGAAGCCGAGGAGAGTAAATTCAATGATTTTTATTAACTTGTATAAAGCTGCCCCTCTATTCTGGGCAAAGAAGACATTAACCAAGAGAAAACAAAAAATAGCTAAAATCCACCAATGTTTCCTAACTACAGCCTGAGAATTGGGGATCGAAAATTGTTTTTTTCTCTTCCATAACCAACTCCCCAAAATCCCTATTACCAACAAGTCCGTCAAGTAAATGGTTGGCGCCAGATAATCAACTCTGATTCCTGAAATCAAAGAAAACCCGGGCCAGAAATGTCTCCCTAACTGAAGAGGAAGAAGACTGATTAAGAGATAAAAAAGAATCCGATGGAGTTTCATCGTCAAAAGCTCCGCTTAACGGGGCTTAATCACCAATTTTCTCTCCTGTTCTTGACCCTCAGAGACGCTAACCACATCAGGATGATCAGCCAAAGCGAGATGAATAATTCTTCTTTCTGAAGGAGAAAGATTAGTCAAAACTACTGGTTCATTAGAGAACTTAACCTTTTGGGCTGCATTCATAGCCATCATCCTCAAACTCTCTTCCCGCTTCTGACGATAATCATTAACATTAACTAAAATTCTCGTCCACTCTTCTAATTTTTTATTAACAATCAAGCTTAAAATTAATTGAAAAGCAGACAAAGTTTCTCCATGATAGCCGATAAGAATCCCTGGTTCCTCAGTCGTCAGCTGAACAGCCACAGCCTCATTTTCTTTGTCTTCACTAACCTCAATTTTAGCCTTAACCTTAATTAAATCCAAAAGCTTTTTTGCTTCTCCCTCAACTGTTTTGATTGGTTTTGTTGAAGTTTTAGTTACCTTCTTATCTTTAGTTTTTTCAGCCATGACTCAATTCCTCCTGGGCCAGCGACAAGGTATTGCTGGACCATAGTAAAAAGAGAAAAAACAAACCAGTAAAGAATCAACCCCGAGGGAAAAGTAAAGCCAATTAAAAGGGTCATTAAAGGAAAAAGGTAAAGCATTTGCGACTGCATCGCTGTTGCCATGTCATCTGCTTTTTCTTCAGTCTTTTCAGCCATTTTTTCGGCGGCTTTTGTTGTTGGGGACATCATTTTAGAAGAAATGAATTGGGTCAAGGCCGCGGCGATTAGAAATAAACCCGGAACAGGAATATTTTGGCCAGCAATTGGGAATTGAAAAACATCAGGTTTGGCAAGGTCCAAATAAAGAAAATTAAGATTAATCTTGGTTTCTAAAGGTAAACGGAGGCTGGAGTACAAAACTTGATTAATTTTTTGAATTACCTCGGCTCCATCAGCCATTAATACCTGCCTAAAAGCTTGGTAGAGAGCAATCAGAACCAAAAGTTGAATTATTTGGGGCAAACAGCCTGCGGCTGGATTGGCTCCACGTTGGCGATAGAGCTCCATTTGGGCTTTAGCTAAACCTTGCTTGTCGTTTTTGTACTTCTTTTTTAATTTATTCAGGTCAGGCGCCAGTTCTCGCATTTTCTTGGTGGCTCTCATTGAAGGAACTGTTAGGGGAATAAGAATCGCCCTGATAACAATGGTTAAACCAACAATCGCCAAACCAAGATTACCAGTCAAACGGTAAAGAAAAATCAAACCGTTTAATAAAGGCTGAAATAAAATTAAGTTCCAAAGTTGACTCATTTTAAGGGATCTTTTCCTCCTTCAGACCAGGGATGACACCTGACAATTCTCTTCAGGCCCAACCAACCTCCCCGCAGTATACCATATTTCTTGATGGCTTGATAAGAATACTCAGAACAAGTAGGCTGAAAACGACAGGCTTTGTCAGTTAGAAAAAGGGCTTTGGCTAAACCAGTGTCAAAGGAAAAATATTTTTGATAAAACCTAATCAAGAGAAGGGCCAGTCGTCTCATTTTTTCTTTTTAAGAAGTCTCGCTTTTTTAAAAAGCCGGTTGGTTTCTTTTTCAATCTTACTCAAATTCGCTTCAATTAAAGGCTTTTTGCCTAAAAAAACAATATCAAAGCCTGGTCTGATAAAGGAAAGAAGTCTTTTTATCTGCTCACGTAAAAGCCGTTTGGCCCGATTTCTCCTGACTGCCTTTTTTGACAATTTAGTTGAGATAACAAAACCAAACCGAGATTGTTCTTTACCAGTAGGGTAAACAAGTAGGCCAAAGAGGTTGCTCTGAAATTTTTCTCCTTTTTCCTTTACTCTTTCAAAATCAGGCTTCTGGACTAAACGATTCTCTTTGGGCAACATGGACAATTAAACAGCTATCCTTTTTCTTCTCTTTAATTTTCTTCTTTTAATAATTCTCTTTCCTTTTTTTGTCTTGGAGAGAGCCCGGTAACCATGTTTTCTTTTTCTTTTCAATTTTTTTGGTTGGTATGTTCGTTTTGGCATGGATTGATTATATCGTCTCCTGACTTAGAAAACAAGATAAAATTGCTCCTTGACTTTTTGTGGATAACTTATTAAATTAAAGGTGTTTCGCCCCGCCAGAGCTTCAGCAACGGCGGAGTCTGCCCCTAATTTACTCCAATGAATAAAAAAGAATTTTGGCAAACTATTTTAAGTGACCTCCAGGTTTCGATCTCGAAGCCGATCTTTCAAACTCTTTTCTCCCAGACCGAACTCCAGTCTTTAGAAAAAAATGTGGCCACGATTGGCTGTCCTAATCCCTATATTCAAAAAATGATCGAGGGTCGCTATTATTCTCTCCTTAAAGAGATTATTGACCGAAGAACAAAAAAAGATAACAGTCTCTTATTCATTATTGCCAAGCCAAAAAAGAAAGGAAAACTTAGGGAAGTTGGGCCCCTTTTTGAAAGCAAGGCCAAAAAAACAAAAAAGAAAGCTTTTGATAAAGAAACAGGGCTTAATCCCCGCTATACTTTTACGACCTTTGTTGTTGGCAACTCAAACAATTTTGCTCACGCGGCTGCCCGGGCCATTGTCCAAAATCCAGGAAGCGCTTACAATCCCTTTTTTATCTGGGGTGGTGTCGGCGTTGGCAAAACCCATTTAATGCAGGCCATTGGCCAGGCAATTGCGGAACAACACCCGGATTTAAAAGTCCTCTATTGCTCCTCTGAAACCTTTACCAATGAACTCGTTTACGCTCTTCAATCAAAAACTATTTCTCGGTTTAAGAAAAAATATCGCGGAGTTGATATTCTTTTGGTCGATGATATCCAATTTATTGCCGGCAAAGAATATATCCAAGAAGAATTCTTCCACACCTTTAATACTCTTCATATGTCAAGCAAACAGATTGTTCTTTCTTCTGACCGCAAACCAGAAGAGATTCCTAAAACAGAGCAAAGATTGACCAGCCGGTTTATGGGAGGTTTAACCGTCGATATTCAACCGCCGGATTATGAGATGCGAGTGGCAATTATCAAGCAAAAATGTCAAGAAAAAAATGGTCAAATGGAAGAACAGGCAATCGATTTCCTCGCCCAAAGAGTAACCACCAATGCCCGTGAGTTAGAAGGAATTCTATTTCGGATTTTAACTCGAGCAGAAAGCCAAAACCAAAAACCAGACCTAGAATTCGTCAGGAATTTTCTGGGAGTCAAAACCAAGACCGAGCCCAAGAAAGTTTCGCCTCGAAGAGTAATTAGCCAGGTAGCCAAGCATTTTAACATTAAAACCTCAGATCTTCTCGGTAGCTGTCGGAAAGCCAGGTTGGTTTTGCCTCGACAAGTTACCATGTATCTTTTAAGAGAAGATTTAGAATTACCTTTGATGAAGATTGGCGAGATTCTTGGTGGTCGTGACCACACGACTATTATTCATGGGGTGGATAAAATCAGTCAGAAATTCAGCTCAGACGCTGACTTAAGACACGAAATCATGTTAATAAAAGAAAAACTTTATGAATAACTCAATTTTCCCTTACCCACAAATTAGCTATTTTAATCCCCAAAAATTTCAACAATTTTTCTTAGTTTTGAACAGGAAAAAACCCGAAATCAGTCACTGGTTATGGGATAAAAAGGATTTTTTGTTTGGAAAAAACCTCTGTTTTGAAGTTTATAGACAAGACGGATAAGGAAGACTCAAGAGGGTTTATCAACTTATACACCGTGACTAAAACTACTAATACTAAATTAAATATGATAAAATTGGCCCGATTGAGGAGAACTAATTAATGAAGGTTTCTTTACTTCAAGAAAATTTTAGCAAAGCCCTAGGAATTGTTTCTCGTTCAATTGCTCCCAAAGCAGCTTTACCCGTTCTCTCAAACGTTGTCTTGGCCACTGACAAAGGCCGATTGAAACTTTCAGCCACCAATTTAGAATCTGGCATTAATCTTTGGCTTGGGGCTAAAGTAGAAAAAGAGGGCTCAATTGCCATTCCAGCCAAGGTTTTAACTGAATACGTTTCTTCTTTACCACCAGAAAAGATTAGTCTTCAGGTAAAAGAAAACACTCTTTTTCTTGCCTCGTCAGGCAATAAGGCTAATTTCAGTGGTGGACCAGTGGCTGATTTTCCTAAAATTGTTTCTTTTCCCGGTAAATCGGACTTAGTTTTTAAGAAGAGTGATTTTTCCGAAAAGCTCAACCAAGTGATTTTTGCTGCCGCCAGTGATGAAGGAAGACCAGTTTTGACTGGGATTTTATTGAGGGTTGACAAAAATGGTCTTTCCCTGGTGGCCACTGATGGTTATCGGCTTTCGGTTAAAAAAATAAGAACTGAGAAAGGTTCTTTAAAAGAAGATATTTTGATTCCGGCTAGAGCTCTTTTAGAAGTGGCTCGGATCAGCCAGGAAAAAAATGATCAGGCTGAAGAAATTAAAATGGCTTTGACTAAAGACAAGAATCAGGTTGTTTTTTCTCTTTCTGGAGTCGATTATTCCAGCCGGTTAATTGATGGTGAATTTCCTGAGTTTGAAAGGATTGTTCCTGAGTCGAGCAAGATTAAAGCTGAGTTTGACCAGGAAGAGTTTTACCGGGCTGTTAAAATTGCGGCCATTTTTGCCCGGGAGCAGGCGAATGTAGTTAAACTGGGGTTGGATAAAGACAAAATCGTGGTTTCGGCTGAGAGTCCTCAGGTTGGAGCTAATGAGACGGAAATTGAGGCAAAAGTCAGTGGTGGAAAATTAGAAATTGCTTTTAATTGTCGTTTTCTTCTTGATTTATTAGGAGCGGTCAGCGCTGAAGAAATGGTTTTGGAAGCCAGTGAAGCCTTGAGTCCTGGGGTTTTTAAACTCAAGAAAGACTCTTCATTTTTCCACTTAATCATGCCAGTAAGGATCCAGGCTTAAGGTATTTCAGGCGGTTGAAAAAATTCTCGAGGAACTTCAGGAGCTTGAAGCGATTGGCTTTCAAATTTAATGGCTGGTAAATAGGCAATGATCTCTATTTTTTCCCCGTTTTCCAGAGTGCCTTGGCCAAAAAGAATGTAAACTGGCTGGACGATCAAGTCTTTTTCCGGGCTTTGAAAATAGGCTAGCCGAATTTGGTTAAATTCAGCCTGGATAAAACTAGGTTCTTTAATCGTCTCCTGGTAAGCGCCAGAATAAACAATTTTTCCCTCTGTGATTAAAAGGGTTTGGACACCACTCCTGTCCTTTAGGTTGTAAGTCTCCTGACCCTCAAGGCTGGAGAAATACAATTGATAGCTAAATGAAATAATTCTTCCTTCTTTGCCAAGGATAAGAGAAACAAGAGGTTCATTTGGTTCTAGGCCTATTATTTGATGTTGACCAACTGCTGGGTTAAAGCCTATTTTGATGAAATCCGCCTCTTCAGGATTATTAACAGAAGGAAGTGAATAGCGATTGACTAAATACTCTTCTTTTTGCCACTTAGGCTCGAAGTGTGGAGACAACCCTAAGTTTTTTAGAAGGGTTTCGAGAGTGGTTTTGGCGGTTTCAGAAGAAGGGAGGATTCCTTGAGTCGGAGGTTGAGACTGAGATAAGTCCAGGCCGTAACTGATCGTATTGGAGTCAAGGGCAATGGAAAGGAATTTGGTTTTGGTGGCCCAAGTGTAAAAATTTCCTAAAAAAATGTCTTCGCTTTTTTGAGGCGAGCCAGAAAAACCGAACTCTCGAGCAATTTTTGTTGCCTGATCTGAAGAAACTTTGGCTTCCAAGCCTTGATATATTTTCAGACGGGGAGGAAAGGAAAAATCAGTAATAGAGACAGTCGAGTTGCGGGGAAGATTGATACCAGTAATCTTAGGTGGTGATAGTTTGACCTGTGGTGCTGGAGTGGGCTGAGTTTCAGAAGGAGACGCTTGCTCTCTTTGGCCCAGGCGGACCACCAGAAGGATAGCGACAGCGGTGGCAAGAACAATAAAAATCCAATAGCGTTTAAAGAACTGAATTACTCCTTTGACCATTTCTTTTGATTTTACCATGTAACGTTGTGGCTTGAACAAACACTTGAACAAGGCGGGGCTCCGCCGCAACAACCTTCTAAGATGTCGTCAATCCGGTCGTCAGTAGAATAGCCAATATTAGGCCAGGCCATTTCTAGCCCCTCAAATTCATAATGGAGATGTTGTTTTTTCTTATATTCTCCACTGGTGCCAATCGACTGATTCATGGAAACTGGTTTACCTTTTTGAATCTCTCGGTCAATGGTTTGGAGGTGGAGATAGAGGGTGGTAAAGTTCTGGCCAGCACAACTGCCTCTAACCTTAACCCATTTATTAAGCCCAGTTCCCCCAGTTCCTTCAACTTCACCACCATGGGTAGCCTTAACCCGAGTACCGACGATGACGCCAATATCAATTGCTTCTTGGGGATAAGGGTCGTTGTGAGAAAAATTAGCCTTTGGTCCTTGAGTGATGTAACCATGCTCTGTCGGCCAGTCAGAAGGGCAATCTTCAGGCGGTTCACCGATGTCAATACATTGAGTATCATAGTCCATTTCGCCGCTGGGTCCACCCTCAATGTTGGCAATCACCGTGGCTGTGTTGCAGAGCCGACAGTCTTTAAAGGAATCATCAACATCGAGAGAATATTTCGCCTCCCAGCTACTTGTTCCTTTAGAATTGAGGGGAAGATCAATTCTTCTCTCAAATTGAGGGTTAGATCCTGGCTGGCAAGTTACATTTCTTTCATCATAGGCACTGGTGATCTTAATTTCTTGTCGGGCTTCGACAGTAACGATATAATTGATTGTTGCAGGCAAGTCCTTGTTCTCGATTTTTCCATGATCTGCAGTTTTAGTGACTTCAAAGTACTCTGAAATTCTTTCTGTCGGGGCGGCCGGGACAATAAAAGCGCCAGCAGTCATAAAGACAATAAAAAGAGTGATGGCCATTAAACCAATGACTAGACTGATAACAAAAGCCGCGATCGGAATTGCAAGGGGAGCAAAGAAAACAGAAAGAGCAGCAATCGTGGCTGCAGCCGCACTACCAAAGATTCCACCAGCACTGGCAATCAAGCCAGGTACGCTCAGGGCAAAAGCAGGGACAGCGATGAAATAACTCGTTGGCGCTGAAAAAGCCAATAGACCGAGAGTACCTATACCAAGGGCGCCTAAAGCAAATTCAGGCTTGGTGATAATTCTTTTGAGGCGACTAAGGAGGTCTTTGCCAAATTTAATTATTGGCTCAATGACAAAACCAACAACAGCGCCAATGGCTGTTCCTATTCCCGGAGCCAAAGCTGTCCCAATGGCTGTGGTAATTCCCTTGATTCCCAGCTTGGTAACTAACCAAGTACCTGCTTTTTTCAGCCCTTGAACGATCGCCTTTTTAGTTGTTTCCTTAAAAGCGGCTTGAATACCAGTTTTAATTGCTTTGCCAAATGTAGTTTTGGCTAGCCGGCCAAAAAGAGGATGGAGGGTTCTTCGGTAGACAAAACTTCGGAAATCAGCCATTTTCTGGAGAGGAAGAGAGCGGACAACCCTGATTCCTGGATACTCAGTGATCGTTTGGTAGAACCGAGTCGCTGTTCCAATTTGGTTAAAGGCTCGGCTAAGATCACTTAGGGGCTCAGGGGAGGGCAAGGAGATAGACTGGCCTCTTAATTCGATTATTGCTGGTCTTTGGCCGAGATGTTGGTTAAGAGAAAAGAAAGACCTGATTCTTTCCCGGGTGTTGGCAAATTTAAGCTCGAAACGTCCTTGTCTTGCTTCCTGGATTTCTAAAAAACGAACAACCGGATGGCCAGCTCCTAATTCTTTTCGCAAGAACTCAACTGACTTCTTAAGATCTTGGCTGGTGACTCCATAAACTGAGTAAGTCAGTTCTCGGTTGGTCAGCCTAAATCGTTTGACCTCCTCAAGCATGTTGGCCAAGCGGGCAATTTTTCGATTGTCTCTTCGGGGACTTCTTAATTCAGCTTCTAATTGTTCTTTGATTGATTCTTCGTCAGAGAGCTCGCTGGCGATGGCCACTTGGGCAGCTCTGACTGGAAGATTGGTGAACTTTCTGATTGAGTCTACTGGATGGAAAAGAGCAGCCGTTGGCGAAAAAGCCGTGCCTTGGATCGGAATTTTTTCTCGGACTGTTCGAGGTAATTTGAAATCAATTTGAGTTAGGGTTGAGGCTTCACTAAGGGTTTTGGTTGGTAATTTGACTTTGAGAGCTGCTTTTAACTTAGTCGTTTCTTGAGGATTAAGAGGAATGCTCTTCTCTTCTAGGGTTTGATCAATTCGGAGAGAAACCCGGTCAATAATCGTCTCATAAGTTTCTTTTTTAAGCACTTGCTGGGGGGCTTCAAAAAAATTGAGAACAAATTCTTCTTCGATTTCCTTGGCTAGTTCTTTGACTAATTGAGGCTTGTTCTTGCTTAGTTCAGGCGCGTTTTTCTGAACAATAGTGTCAATTTCTTGAGTTAATTTTTGTTCTGCCTGGGCCAGCTTGGTGATATTGGTTTGGATTGCGGTTTGTTTTTTGATGAAAGCCTCTACTTTGTCCCTTGCCTCAAGCCGAGTTCTTTCTATTTCTCCTTCATTGCTGAATTCCTCAACCGCTTGAGTAATCTCCAGAGGAACATTACTAGCATTAAGGTAGAACTCTAGGTTTTCAATTTCAGCTAGTTTTTGTCGAGCATAATGGATATAGTGGGGATCGTCTATAAAGAGAATTCTGTTTTTATCGCCCTGAATGGGTCCGAAGAGATCATCAATAATCGCTAAAAACTCTGGTTTGCTTAAGCCAAGGATTTTTATTTTAGGATTTTTAGCGAGCTCTTCCAGTTGCTCGATGTACCAACTGATCCTTGTGTCTTTGGCCTTCATGATGACTGGATTTCTTCAGGTGTGATTGAAGCAGGTGGTTGGGTTTGAGCCGGAGGAGTTTCTGGTTGAGGCTGAGTTTGCTTTGGAGTTGGGGAAGGAACTTCTGGAGGAGTTGGTGCCTTAGTGGTTTCTTCTTTGGCCGCTTTAATTTGAACCAGTTCTTCTGGCTTGGTGGTGATCAATTGGTGTTCTTCAGGTGAAGCAACCACTTTAATGGCGACATGATTGGCACCAGCAAAGAAAAGACCCTCACCAATTTCAGCCGCTAAGAGAAGATGTTTTTCTCCTTCAGAGAGATAGAAAGTTTTGGCTACTTTATCGACGCCGGCGGGTGACTGCTTCATTAGAATCTGAATAGAAGAATTGGTGACAATCGCCTTGCCATAATCAGAACCTAGAAAGTCTTCAACGTCTTGGGTAATGGTTGTTAAGCCCAACCAGTATTTTCGGGCTCGTTTGGCAATTGAATAAAGAAAAGAAGCAGAGTCACCATATTTCATCAGATACCAGGCTTCATCAACCACCAGAATTCGCTTTTTCATTTCCCTTCTGATCCGATTCCAGATAAAATCAAGAATAATGAACATCGCAATTGGCCGGAGTGCCTCTTCTAATTCTTTGAGTGAGAAAACAGTAAACGGATTTCTGATTTCGACATTAGAGCGTTGATCAAAAATACCAGCAAAGCTACCTTTGACAAACTTTTCGATTCGGTCAGCCAGGCCTTTTGCTTCAGGCTCTTCCATACCCATCAAAGCCTTGTATAGATCCTCCATCAGAGGTGGTTCGTTTTTCTGAGTGGCTGGATCTTGGGTAATTCCCTTCATTTTATAGGTTAAAACCAAGGCTCGATCTAGGGTGGCTTCTTCACCAGCAGAAAGCTCACCCATGATGACCTTAAAAAGAGAATGGAGAGAGAGAATTTTTAAGCCGAGTTCATTTTGGCCTTCTTCAAAAACAGTTGAAAGATCAAAGGGATTGATTTTTGAGGGCGAGTCAAAGCCAAAACTAATGAATTCACCGCCAACTGCTTCAGCCAAGGCTTTATATTCGGCTTCTGGGTCAAGAACAAGAATTTCAGTGCCGAACATTAAAGAACGAAGAGCTTCGAGTTTAACAAGGTATGATTTACCAGCTCCGGATTTAGCGAAGATAACACTATTGGCATTTTCTAAAGTAAAACGATCAAAAATAATTAACGAGCCATTGTGTTCATTAATGCCGTACATCACCCCTTCGTTAGCCGTTAATTCACTAGAAGTAAAGGGAAAGGTAGTAGCCAAAGAGGTGGTGTCCATGTTCCGGGTGATTCTTAATTTATCAACACAAAGAGGCAGAGTGGTTTTAAAACCATCTTCCATTTGGAGAGTAGCGTGCTTGGCGACAATCAATAGAGAACCAAGGGTTGACTCAACTTGTTTGGAGACCCGATTGAGTTCTTCTAGGCTGTTAGCGGGAATAGTAATGTAAAGACCAAACTGGAAGAATCTTTCTGTGCCCTTAACTAATTGTTCTTGAAGAGCTCGGGCGTCTTCTAATTTAGCCTGAGTGGCAGGGTCAACGATTTTCCCTCTTTGAATGTCAGTGGAAATCTCGGCCTCCATTTCAGCAATCTTTCTCCTTAGATCATCGAGAACTGATTTGCCCTCAACCGGATAGACAAACATCGAGATATCCATTGAGTGGTCAAAATTAATTAAGGGTGCTAGCCAGTTGGCTGAAACAAACCGGGGGTAGCCAGCAATAAATAAAGTTCGGAAATAGGTATTATTGATTTTTAAAAAATTAAAGTCAACTTCAATTGCCGAAGGGGCGATGACATCAGGAACAGAAACCATTCCTTGAGCAAATTTATCTAATTCTTCAGAAAGACTTGTTTTCTGAGTCTGAGTCTCACCATTAGGCTTGGTTTCAGCTGCCTCTGGTTTTTTACCAAAAGGCAAAGGCAGATTAGATAATTTGATTGGTAAAGCCATTAGGTTTGAACCTCCGTTTTTGGTTGAATGGTTGGTTGTTTTTCTTCTGGTTCTGATTTTTCTTCTTCAGTTTTTCCCATTGAAGGTTGGACCATTGGTGTTGTATATTCGTGGCTGGCTCCCAATCTTTGGCCTTCAGTGCCCGGGTTATAGATTTTATAAAAGAGTTGGATTAACTCTTCGGTTTTCAATTGCCTAGTTCTCAAGCCCAAGCGATTAAAGAGCCTGATAAGATGGTCTCTCTTAGGAATCAGGGCCATTTTTGCCTTTTCAAGAATATAGGTTTTGTCATAAGGCAATCCTTTTTTCTTTTTCGGATTAATCACTGTTGTCAGGGTTTTACCAACTCCCAATTCCAAGGCAGAAAAAGGGACAATAACGTAGAATTCTTTGTCGAGAACATTATTTTTCTTGACAATGTCTTCAACAAAACTCCGGTATTTTTGGATTTGTTCTCTTAAGAGTTTATTTGTTTGTCTGGC
>JABAOH010009030.1_pt2 | contig 15501 bp, 10 predicted proteins | sample 7062181 | NCBI WGS metagenome assembly JABAOH01 (sample SAMN14538630, study PRJNA623070) | marine sediment metagenome | biome: marine biome [ENVO:00000428]; feature: marine pelagic biome [ENVO:01000023]; material: deep marine sediment [ENVO:00002113]; isolation source: pool of 5 deep marine...
ATGGAGTCGACAAGCCCTGATGGCGAGGTTGCAAAGTTTATCGAGAAGAGGGGAGAGGGCATTATGCTTATCGGTTTGAACGTGGATAATACCCGCGAGGCCATGGAGGAGCTGAAGGCGAAGGGTTACACATTCATAGGCGGTACGAGGCCGTTTAGGAATTGCGAATTTGCGTTTATTCATCCTAAGGATGCCAACGGCGTACTCGTGGAACTCATCGACTATCCGTGGGATGAATTCAAAAAATAAGAATGATTTTCAAACACAACGATGGTTATCCACAAGGTATTGTGGCTATGGAGGAGCCGATGTATATCCTTGCTATCCACGGTAGTCCGAGTATGAAAAGGGGAAAGACCTATCCCGTATTGGAGGGGCTCTTGAAGGGTGCCGAGAAGGCGGGTGCTGTTACGGAGGTTGTATTTCTCCAGAAGGAAACGATCGGGGGATGTATCGGGTGTTTTACCTGCTGGATCAAGACTCCGGGCAAATGTTTTCAGAACGATGATATGGCGGCACTGATTGAGAAGATCAAAAGGGCGGATCTCATGATCTTGGCAACCCCGGTATATGTGGACGGGATGACAAGCCAGTGCAAGCATTTTATTGACCGCCTCATTCCCCTGTTGGATCCACATTATGAGATTCGAAATGGACACTGCCGCCATGTAGTAAGGGAAAAGTTCTGCGGCAAGATTTTTCTCATCAGCGTCTGCGCCTTTTACGAGATGGATAACTTCGACCCATTGGTCCTTCATGTCAAACGGGTGGCAAAAAACCTCAATATGGAATATGTGGGGGAGATCCTCCGGCCGGCGGTTTATAGCCTGGGAATGAGGAAAGTGGGATCCGATGCCATTGAGGGGGTTATGGGGGCCTTTGAAAGAGCCGGGGAGGAGTTGGTGCAAAATGGCATTGTATCGGAAAAGACACGCCTAGAGGCGGCCAGTGAAATAGTTTCCAAGGAGGCATATCTTCGGGCTTTAAATAGATACTTTAACGCCCAAATTCAAACGAACTCCACAAACTGACTGGGAATCCAACCGCCTTCATCGGATTGTGAGGCTCCCCGCTCACAGGGCGGGGCTTGCGGGGCACTTGCCGCCCATTAACCTGTGCCAGAACCAGTCTCGTGCAAAGCTATTCCAGAGGAGTCGTTGACGGCAGATACTGAATACATTTCGAAATAGCTTGACTTTCCCTCCGCAATGCAGGAGTATGATGCTTAAAGGGATTCATCGCGGAGATTCGGATTCCCAGACAGTTCTCTCCTTGGAGGTCACGTGAGTATTTCGGGGAATTCGATATAATCCTCTCATGGACCGTATTCTGAATCAATTGATTCAACTGCAGGAACTCAATTTCGTCCTTTCGGAACAGCGCACATTGGTCCCTAAATCCGTTTTGACGGATCTCGAAAACTCCGTCAAGGCATTGATAGCAAACCTTCCCCAGGACGTCGCAGCCCTGTATCGAAGGTTGCAAGAGCGTTCTCAGGTGGCGGTCGTCCCCGAGACTAATGGGACTTGTTCCGGCTGCGGGATCTCCTTGCCCACTTCGTTGGCGTCTGAAATTCGAACTGGCAAGGGAATTCGGCACTGTCCAAATTGCAGGAGAATCCTGTATCACTTTGAGGGAGCACCTCGACAACTGAAGAGGCGCCTCGAACGGACGGAAATGCCGAGGGCTGGCGTTGCCCGATTCTCCTCCAAAGAACTGATGTTTCCCCGTATTGAGGCGGAAGACCGGGATAGTGCTATTTCCGAGTTGATCCAGTTGATGGCCACCAAGGGGTTTGTAGAAAATGCGGAGAGTTTGTTAACGGCCGCGCTTCGGCGGGAGTCAATCATATCGACTTCCTTGGAACATGGCCTCGCATTTCCTCATGTTCGTGGTGTGGAGGGCGGGGGGTTAACCTTCTCGCTGGGATTGAAGAAGCAAGGACTGAAGTTTGATCGCTCCAAGGGCCGGTTGACCCGCATCATTTTCTTCATCGTCATTCCATCGGCGGCCAGCGTATTTTACCTGCAGCTCATTTCCGGTTTGATAGAGACATTTCGGGAGGATAGCGCGCGTAAGAAATTAATGGCTTGTAAAACCTCCGAGGAAATGTGGACGGCGCTTAACACCCTGACGCAGAAGACCATCCCATAGCTTGGATTGATCAGGAGGCATACATGGCTGTCACCAAGAATGTGGGAAGGGGGGAGGGAATACTCCGGGTTATTCTCGGCGTTATTCTTACCCTATTGGGATTTTTTCTGCCTGGATTCTGGAAGCCGGTATCCATTGTCGCAGGTGGCCTTTTGGTGCTGACCGCCATTGTTGGATACTGACCCTGAAAGGGGTTGCTGCTGAAGGTCTTCAGCAAAAAATGACCTCTCGCTTGACGTCTCGAATAAACTCGCTCTCCCAGAGATTTCTCCGCGTGGACTTTTCCATTTGGCATTTGAGCTTTGACATTTGTCATTGATCGTCGTGCCCGTGTCCGTGATGATTAGGACCATAGACGGCGGACGACAGACCGCGTTAGAGGATCGTGTTCGTACTTCGTGTCCGTATATTTCGTGCTCGTGTTTCGGACCCCGTCATTTGTCATGTGAACTTTCCATTTTCAACCAACAAAATCAATCAAACTCATACAACCAACTCATTGCCATTTGTCATTTCGCCTTCAACCTCAACCCTGCCCCTCTAATCTCACACGGTTTCAGGCGGCACATCGCCTGGACGGAAGGCCGTCCGGTATTTCAGGTTAAATCTGTTTAGGCGGTCAGAAACATGGGGATAGAGGATCAATTCCTCTTCTTCGAATTCCTCCATCAGGGACGGCATCATTGCGAAGATTCGCCTTCTCAGCTTTTCCAGTTTTTTTGGGGAAGAGAATGAAGTCATGACCGCGGGATTACAGCTGACACCGGCATTGAACAGATACTCAAGGGCTCGCAGTTGAAGCTCAAATCCCTCGGGTTTGGAGTTGGTGAGCATAGTAAATTCATCCTGGTCACAGCCTTTTATGGAGATCCTTACGTGGAGAAAGGGGAAATCAGCCAGATCTCGGGCGTAGCTCTTGTCGGAACCGATCAAAATTCCGTTCGTCTCAAGGATAAAGAGATGCCCTTTCCAGCGGAGGTTATCGAGCAATAGGAGAAGGTGGGATCTTCCAATGGTGGGTTCTCCGCCGCTAAGCCTCAATTGTTTGATCGTTTTCTTTCGAGCTTTTGAGAGAAGTTTCCGAGCTACCTCATGGGGATTATAGAAGTGCCCCTCCTTTTGGGGGGCAAAGAGAATGGAATCCCTTACCCAGCAAAACTTGCAGAGAAGGCCACATCCCACGCAATCACCGGTGGCGATGCCTCCATACCATCTATCCGTTCGGAATCGATAATATTTGCGGAGTTCCCCCCTGACCGCCTTCTTTTCAATGACTTTATGTCTTGCAACCGGATCGTAGGCCATCGGCTCCCTCATGGGTACCATGGTACGTGATCAGGAGGTAGTCGAAATCCAAGATGTTTTCATGTTACTATCCACTTTCTCGTTGCTTCTCTTCGGCCATGACCTCCACTTTGGCCATCCCCTTTTCAATGGGTTTCCATGGTATCTCAAAAGATTGTCGTTAGCAAGGGGAGCTCAGACGCCTTGTTGCCCGGTCGAAAATATATTCGAAAATGAAGTTGTGAATCGAGCTACCTCGAAGACACCCTATTGTTTCTAAAATTTCTAAAGTTTCCTCGGTTTCTTGGTTTTGGTTTGGATGGTTTGGATCGTTTAGATGGCTCATCTGGTTTTTTTGGTTTATTCCGTTGTTCGCTCCCTTCGATGCTTGAGGAGATGACCCTTTGGAGGTTTGCAGGTGAGGAATACCTACCCCTTCCAGTCGAGTTTGGATGCTGCCTTTATGTGGTACTTCAGTGCGGCGGTTAGAATATGGAATTACGCTCAGGAACAACGGAGTGCCCCAGAAAGTCAAGAAATTCCAGATTGTTTTTTGATTATTGTTCCCTTTGTGGTATAATTCTATTGACACTGAAAGGGAATTAGGGAGCAATCACCATCAAAAGGGTTTTCGGTCACTTAACAGGCCTTAAGTCCAGCCAGATAAAGAGATTAGAGCGTATTTATCGAAGAAGGATCCCCCCACAGGAGGTCATCAACTCCGAAATAGCTCGATATCTCTCTGAGATTTCCCATGAGATCAAGCGACAAGTAGGAATTTTAGTCAACCGCAAGGGCATTATCGAATACGTCATCGTAGGAGACCATCACGGGATCGTCATTCCACCCCTGCCGAGGTATAGGAGGGGGTTGCTAAGGTTTCGGGGACTCAGGTGTATCCATACCCATCTTCGGGATGAACCCCTTACCCAGGACGACATCACTGACCTTGCCCTTCTGAGGTTTGACATGATGGGCGCTCTATCCGTTGATGGTTCTGGTATACCCGGTCGTATTTACTTGGGACACCTGCTTCCGGAGAATCCCACGGAAAAAACATGGGAACTCCTCCCGCCTCATCGTCCATGGGGGCTGGATATTGATTTCCTCGACTTCATTCAATCCCTGGAGGATGAATTTGAGCGAACTCAACGGGCAAAAACATTAGAAAATGGGAAGGAGAATGCCCTTTTGGTCACCGTGGCGGATTCCAATCAGGGAGATATCGAGGAATGCGTCCAGGAGTTAAAGGAATTGGTGAAAACCAGCGGAGGGGTGACGGTGGACTCCGTGATTCAGCGTCCAAAGAAGTTACATCCCAGGCTTCTGATCGGAAGGGGTAAACTGACCGAGATCACCATACGTTGCATGCAATTAGGAATTGACCTTATCATTTTTAATAGGGATTTATCTCCCGCCCAAATGGCCTCCATTAGCGATGTTACGGAGCTGAGGGTGATCGATCGGACACAGTTGATTTTGGATATTTTTGCCCAAAGGGCCCATAGCCGAGATGGGAAAGTCCAGGTTGAATTGGCTCAGCTCCGGTATCTATTACCAAGGCTTACGGCCAAAAATACAGCCATGTCCCGTTTAACCGGGGGGATTGGGGGTCGTGGTCCAGGGGAGACAAAACTCGAAATAAACCGGAGAAGGGTGAGGGATAGGATTGTCCGTTTGGAGAAAGAACTCAAAAACCTGGGCAGGGAGAGGGAATGGAGGAGGGAAAGGAGAATAAATCGAGGAATTCCAATCATCTCCATCGTTGGTTATACAAATGCTGGAAAATCCACCCTCTTTAACGCACTGACAAAGAGCCACGTGAACGTGGAGGAAAAACTCTTTGCCACCTTGGATACCGCGACTCGGAGGCTTCGCTTTCAAAGGGAACGAGAGGTGATTATTTCGGATACGGTGGGATTCATAAGGGATTTACCCAAGGATCTCATGGGGGCCTTTCGGGCCACACTGGATGAACTAAAAGATGCCGATCTTATCATACACTTGGCCGATCTCAGTAAGCCCGGTTTCGAAGAGCAGATCCTTGCCGTTGAGACGATATTGGATGAACTGGAACTGAACACAATTCCCAGAGTTTTAGTCTTCAATAAGGAGGATAGAGTGGATTCGGGCTTCATCCGCCAATCCTGTCGACGATACAATGCCATTTCCATATCGGCCCTCAAGGGGAAAAATCTGGATAATCTTTTATCGAAAATAGATGGGATGCTCTGGAAGGACATAGATCCAATTATTGAATTAAGAACCGGTAGCGCTCGAACTCCCCGTTGACAAAAGGAGGATGCTCTGATAATAGGTAATGAAATCCTCCCATTTCATTTCCCCGTTTATTTTCTATCTCCGACAGGAGGCCCTTACCTCGGAAATGGCTCCTTAATTGAGGGGGAAATCTATTTGTATAATTAATACGGTTTCGGGAAGGAGAAATCATGTTAGAGAAAGTTCTCCAAGAATGTTTAACCTTTGACGATGTCTTGCTCGTGCCCGCCAAGTCGGATGTGGTCCCGAAGGACGTAGATATCAGTACTATTTTGACCAACAGTATTACCTTAAATATTCCCCTCTTGAGTGCGGCGATGGATACCGTTACGGAAGCCAATACTGCAATCACCATGGCCCGAGAGGGGGGTATCGGGATTATACACCGAAACCTATCCATCGAGGCCCAGGCCATGGAAGTGGATAAGGTGAAGAAATCGGAAAGCGGTATGATCATGGATCCCATTACCATGGATCCGGACCAAAAGATTGTCGAGGCCCAGGAGATTATGAAGAAATATCGCATTTCCGGTGTTCCCATCACCAAGAATGGGAAGTTAGTTGGGATATTGACCAATCGGGATTTGAGATTTGTGACGCAATTGGATGAAAAAATTTCCACCGTAATGACGAAGGATAACCTTATTACGGTACCCGAGGGGACGACATTAGAGCAGTCGAAGGCTTTGCTTCACAAGAATCGTATTGAGAAGCTCTTGGTCGTGGATGAGAGGAATAACCTCAAGGGACTCATAACCATTAAGGATATCGAAAAGATCAGGAAATACCCCAATTCGTGCAAGGACGAGCTGGGCCGGTTGCGAGTTGGAGCAGCCATCGGAACCGATAAGGATAGGGAGGCGAGGACTGAAGTCTTGCTGAAAGCCGGCGCAGATGTCTTGGTTATCGATACGGCCCACGGACATACCAAGGATGTAATAGAAGCGGTAAGGGATACAAAGGAGAACTTTCCGGATTGTCAACTCATTGCTGGAAATGTCGCTACGGAGGAGGCGACGGAGGATCTGATAAAGGCCGGTGCGGATGTGATCAAGGTTGGGGTAGGGCCAGGCTCAATTTGTACCACCCGTGTCATTGCCGGGATAGGCGTTCCTCAGATGTCCGCCATAATGGCCGCTGTTCGGCCCGCCCGAAAATTCGATATTCCCATCGTCGCCGATGGCGGAATCAAATTTTCCGGGGACATAACCAAGGCCATGGCCGCTGGAGCCAATTCGGTGATGGTGGGAAACTTATTTGCGGGGACCGACGAAAGCCCAGGGGAGATTGTGCTCTTTCAGGGAAGGAGTTACAAGGTTTATAGGGGGATGGGTTCCTTAGAGGCTATGAAGGATGGAAGCCGGGATCGGTACCTCCAACAGGACGTCGAGTCAGAGGCCAAATTAGTACCCGAGGGTATTGAGGGCCGAATTCCCTATAGAGGGGCGTTATCCTTTTGTGTGCAACAGCTCGTAGGAGGATTGAAGGCCGGGATGGGATATGTGGGTTGCTGGAATATAGAGGAGTTGCGTTCAAAGGCCAAGTTCATCCGAATAACCCCGGCTGGGTTGCGAGAAGGACATGTCCATGATGTGATCATAACCAAGGAGGCTCCGAACTATCGATTGGAGTGAGGGGTAGGATAGAGGATTGGGTCGATCAATCAGATGGACATTTAAGGTTCTCCTTTTTTCCTTGATCTTTTGGATCCTGTGGAATGGCGGTCGGATCTATTCATCAAAGGGTTCCGATCCATCCGAAAAGAGCGCCAGCATCAATACCTTCACCGGTCCCTCGGAAATTCAACGACATTGGCGTGTACGAAAAAACCTCATCGACAGGGGAAAGACGCTCATCGGTAGGAAGGAACTGGAGGAGATTCATCGAGTTCAATTGGATAGAGGTATTCGCAATCTGCCCGTTTTCGCCACTTTGCTGATTAGAGAGGGTTTGGAGGCCTCCAAAAGGAGGAGCTTCGAATCGGCGGTGGCGCTCTGTAGCGCAGCGAAAATGCTGGCTCCCGGATTACCGTACGGATATTTTGCCCTTTCAATGGTATATTGGAGCAAGTCGAAGCTTCGATTAGACCGAGTTTTGGGGGAATACCTGAAAGGCTTCTTTGCCTTCATCAAGAATTTTAAGCTCACCTTCATAAAGTTGATGGATCTCTTCTTCCTCATTGGCCAGTCGATTCTCTTGGCCTTTTTGCTCTATTCATTCATTTTGTTTATCAAATATTTCCCCCCCTATTTTGAAGGTTTAACAAGGAATTTCAAAGCTCAAGTTTATCAGATTATCCTGGCAGTTCTCAAGATCGTGGGCATTCTCCTCCCGTTCTTCTTGCAACTGGATCTCATGTGGGCCTTTATGTATTGGGCCCTTCTGTTTTGGCTTTCCATGGAGAAGCGAGAAAGGTTCATGCTCCTCGTTTTCCTCATCATGATCATCTATATCCCCTGGGCTATGGATATCTGCTCCAATTTTTTGAATCAATCAGCGAACACCCATTTGAACATTTATGAGGCAAACGAAGAAATATGGAACCATGGAAATAAGGAGGATTTGGTTCGACGACTTAAGGCCAACCCTCGAGATAAACGGCTCCTCTTCACATTGGGGTTGATCAATAAGAGGGAGGGAAACTATCCAAGGGCTGAGTATTATTTTAAGCGGGTTATATCCAATGATTCCTCTGATGCCGAGGCCATGACGAATTTGGCAAATGTCTACCTGGCAATGGGCAATGCGGATCAAGCAATCGAGTTTAATAGCAAAGCCATCGATTTGAACCCTCGAAAGGCATCCTTTCATTTCAACCTCTATCGGGCGAATTCAAAAAAAACCGAGACCCTGCTCAAGACTGACCCGTCCATACAAAGGGCTACTGAACTGAACCCCCAATTAATCCATCACTATCTGAAAATCGAAACCGACAATATGAATCGTTTCGTCATCGACGAGACCCTCTCGGCTCTGAGCCTGTGGAAAGGCGTGATCTATCGTTTCATGGACAAATGGATAGATCCCGGAGAACTTGTTTCAGTATGGATAAAGCCGCTCGCTGGGCGGTGGAGATTCGTTTCCCCTCTGTTATTCTTCTGTATGGTGGTGGGTTTCTCAATACTGGCGAAACGGAAAGGGGGCATGAGAAAGTGTCCCCTCTGCGGCAGTCCCAGCCGGCGAGTCTATCCAAGAAAGGTGGAGGGCGATTTTATTTGCCTGGGCTGCCAGCGTCTTTTCGTGAAAAAAGAAGGCCTCAACCCCAAGATAAAGGTGAAGAAGATAGCTCAGGTTAAGGGATACCGAAAGAGGGAAGAGGTCATTTCGAGGATCCTTTCCCTTTTTTCCTTGGGAGGGGGTCACGTATGGAGGAATTACACAATAAGGGGGGTCGTCCTCCTCTTTATCTTTTCCATATTTATTCTGCGAATAGTCCACTGGCATGGATTGATCAGGAATTCTGAGGTCGTTCCGGCACCCTCACCGTTATCGAGCGGGGCTTTCCTTATCGGGATTTTCGCTTGTCTTTATTTCATTTCACTCAGGAGTATATCCCGTTTCGAGAGACAAAAACAGGCCTTGGAGAAGATCAGAATCCCTTTATGAGGAGAGGGTATGGCCTTACAAGGTGATCTAAAGGATTTCAGCATCACGGAGATCATTCAGCTCATCGGGCAACAGTTTAAGACCGGAGTTTTGAATGTTCAGCATGGCAGGAAGAAGGTTGAGATCTATTTCGTGGATGGTATGATCGTCCACGTCTTCTCCAACTATCGAGCCAAGAAGGACCTCTTGGGGGAGATTCTCGTCAAGGCTCAGGTAATCACCCAAGGGCAATTGGACCAGGCCCTGAAAGTTCAGGAGGAGACATTACAGTATTTGGGGGAAATCCTCATCGATTTCCAGTGGGTGAAGAGGGATGAAGTCCTCAGGGTTATCGAGAATCAAATCTATGAGGCCATTTACGACCTCTTCCAATGGGGAGAGGGGAATTTTCGGTTTGACCTGAGACTCGTTGAGAAATATCGAAAGATCCCATTGGCGTTGAGCCCGGAGAACGCCCTGCTCAATGTGCTTCGGATGTTGGACGAGTGGGCGGGAATCGAGAAGAAGATCTCTTCACCCTATATGGTCTTTGAAAAGGTGCCCGCCGAGGAGATGGGGGAACGATACGACATAGGGGAATTGGGACAGATTAACGGGGAGAAGATGTCCGCGGAAGGGGAAGTGGTTCACAGTTTGGTGGATGGGGAACGTACCGTTCAGGAGATCGTTGATCGATGCCTATTGGTGAAATTTCAGGTCTATGACTCCCTGGTGAAATTGGAGGAAGGAGGGCTCATCCGAAGTGTGGCCATAGAAAGGCCAAGCCTTAAGGATTTGGTGAGTGGAAAAACCTTCAGAAATATCTCATCAGTCCTGCGCTTGGGGATTCTCTTTGCAATAATCCTCCTCTTGATCATCTCCCTTAAACCCCTTCTAAAGGATGTGGTGATCAACTCTCGGATTGAGAAGCCGGAGTTGAATTTACCGCGAGCCTATTCAGGAGACTCGCATAGGACAAAGATTTTGAAGGCACTGGAAATCTACCTGTTGGAAAGGGGAAAATATCCCGAGGATTTACAACAATTGGTCTCCTCAGGGATTTTGGCCGATTGGGATCTCTTTTCAGAAGGTGGCCAACCATATCGGTACAAAGTGGGTGGCGATGGTCGGATATTGCTGAGTCCTTGAATTCCTTTCACGGGTGAATCGTTTGATCTTAGAGAGAGCGACGCCATGAAGAACATCCATCATGAGAGAATCCTCATACTGGACTTCGGGTCTCAGTACACTCAGCTGATTGCCAGGCGAATCAGGATGTGTCAGGTCTATTGTGAGATTCATCCCTTCAATATGCCCTTGGAGGATATAGAAGCATTCCATCCGCGTGGAATCGTTTTCTCCGGTGGTCCGTCGAGCGTTTATGACGATGATGCCCCTCTCGTTCAGCGCGAGCTCTTGGATTTGGGTATCCCAATCCTTGGAATATGTTATGGAATGCAGTTAATGGCCCATCTCTTGGGAGGTGAGGTAACTAGAGCCCCCAAAAGGGAGTACGGGAAGGCCCAGATCGTAGTGGATGATCCTTCTGACATCTTTGCGGGATTTGGGAAAAAGGGGACAAGGCATCAGGTGTGGATGAGCCATGGGGACCGGGTAGAGGAGCCGCCCGACGGATTCCAAAAAATAGCTCGATCGAAAAACTCTCCCACAGCTGCTATGAAGGGTAGGGGAGGAAGGCTTTTCGGCCTTCAATTTCATCCGGAAGTTGTACATACCCCCAAGGGGATCGAAATCTTGAAGAATTTCCTTTATAAGGTATGCGGGTGTTCGGGGTCCTGGACTATGAAATCCTTCGTCCAGGATGCCATGAGCACCATCAGAAGGGATGTGGGAAACAAGGGGGTCATCTGCGCCCTCAGCGGCGGGGTCGATTCCTCAGTGGTGGCCGTCCTCTTGCATAGGGCCATAGGCGAACGGTCCATTTGTCTCTTCGTAGATAACGGACTTTTGAGGAAGGATGAAGCCGATGAGGTCGAAGCAGTGTTCAAGGACCATTTCAAGATCAACTTGGTCCGCGTTGATGCGCAGGAACACTTCTTGAGGAAATTAGAAAAGGTCGTCGACCCGGAGGAAAAGAGGCGAGTTATCGGGAACGAGTTCATCTATCTCTTCGAAGGATGGGCAAGGAGATTAGGCAGGATTAAGTACCTCGCCCAAGGAACCCTCTATCCCGACGTCATAGAGTCTACGTCTTTTAAGGGACCCTCCGCGACGATTAAGTCTCACCATAATGTGGGAGGACTTCCGGAGAAGATGGGGCTGAAACTCATCGAACCCCTTCGAGAATTGTTCAAGGATGAAGTGAGATTGGTAGCCAAGGAGTTGGGTATCCCCGACAGGATCATCAACCGCCAGCCCTTTCCCGGGCCGGGGTTGGCCGTTCGGATTATCGGCGAGGTGACTCCGGAACGGCTTTCCCTGGTGAGGGAAGCGGATGATATTGTGTGCCAGGAGATATCCCGTAGGCCACTTTGCCGAGAGGTTTGGCAGTCCTTTGCCGTCTTGCTCCCAGTGAAAACGGTGGGGGTTATGGGAGATGAGAGGACCTATGAGCATGTCCTCGCAATCAGGGCGGTCAAGAGCGTTGATGGAATGACGGCTGACTGGGTTCGGATTCCCTATACCGTGCTTGAGAGAATTTCAAGCCGAGTAACCAATGAGGTGAAGGGAATCAACAGGGTGGTCTACGATATCAGTTCGAAACCTCCCAGTACCATTGAATGGGAATAGCCCTGCTCCCAAGGAATGACCATTCATGATCGTTTAAGGTGCCCCTGCGATAACACATAGTGTGAAAAATTCAACTCATAACGGACCGTGAAGCGATGGTTTCCCTTCCCATTGGGGTGTGCCTTCGGTCTCAGTTCTTCATCCCGAGTTCAGAATAAAAGGCCCATGGTCGAAGGGGCATTCCGAAGTCTACTTACCCTCGAACGGAATCCCGCTTCTCAAGCAGGTTAGCCTTAGGGAGAAAGGCGTTCTCAAGCGGAAATTCAAGTCATTTTGAGATCTCATTTTTTTCCTTGACAGATCCTATATATTGTGTTATCAAACATATATAATACAATATATGGGGAAAACGGTTCAAAAACCCATCTACATTCGACGATTCACGCGAGAAGCTACAGGGGTCATTCCGCGGTTTATCCCCGTATCAATGAGGAGGAGAAATGGATAAGGGGCAATTTGTTCACCTGCATCTTCACAGCCAATATAGCCTCTTGGATGGAGCCATTCGATTCGAGGAACTCTTCGCATTGGCTAAAGAATATAAGATGCCAGCAGTGGCCTTGACGGACCATGGCAATATGTTCGGAGCCATAGAATTTTACCAGAAGGCCATAAAGAATGGAATCAAACCCATCTTAGGATGCGAGATATATGTAGCATCCAAGAGCCGATTTGAAAAGAAGGCGAGGGATGCGAGCGAAGGGTCCTATCACATCACCTTATTGGCCAAGAATAAACCGGGGTACTACAATTTGATCAAATTGATCAGTCTGGCCCATCTCGAGGGGTTCTATTACAAACCGCGGATCGATAAGGACCTTTTAAGGCAATATAACGAGGGGTTGATCGCCCTGAGCGGTTGCTTAAAGGGAGAAATTTCCTCTTTGCTCAATAAGGGGGAAGACCAGGAAGCAGAGAGAGTAACCCTGGAGTACTCGGAGATATTCGACCATGATCGATTCTTTTTGGAGATCATGGAGAACGGTGTGGAGAATCAAGGCGAGATAAACGAGAAGTTATGCGCCATGGCGGGTAAACTTTCCCTACCCTTGGTAGCGACCAACGACTGCCACTACCTGGGGCGCGGGGATGCCAGGGCCCACGAAGTTTTGCTGTGTATTCAAACGGGAAAGACCATCAATGATGCGGATCGGATGAGGTTCTCCGCGGATCAATTCTATTTCAGATCCCCTGAGGAGATGAAAACCCTGTTTGCCGGTCGGGAAGAGGCGATTACCAATACCACACTGGTCGCAGATCAGTGTAACCTGGAGTTGAAATTCGGGGAATACCATTTTCCCAGATTCGCCGTTCCGCGAGGTGAGTCATTGGATTCCTATCTCGGGAATCTCGCAAAGGAGGGATTAGAGAAGAGGTTATCCGAGACGGGAAAGGGGGAAGGGACCAATACCCGAGGTCCCGAGGAATATTTCACCCGGCTAGGGAAAGAGCTCGCAACCATTCAATCCATGGGTTTTTCCGGCTATTTCCTCATCGTCTCCGATTTCATCAATTACGCAAAAAAGAGGGGAATTCCCGTTGGCCCCGGGAGGGGATCTGCTGCCGGAAGCCTTGTGGCCTACTCGTTGGGGATTACCGATCTCGACCCTCTTCGCTATGGACTCTTATTCGAGAGGTTCCTAAACCCTGAGCGGATCAGCATGCCGGATGTGGATGTCGATTTTTGTATGAAGGGAAGGGACGAGGTGATTCAGTATGTCACGGAGAAGTACGGGAATGACAGCGTCGCGCAAATCATTACCTTCGGTAAGATGCAGGCCAAGGCAGTGATCAGGGATGTGGGTAGGGCCTTGGATATGCCTTATAGCGAAGTAGACCGGATTGCAAAACTGATCCCAAATACCCTGAATATCACGCTCGATCAGGCCTTGCTCCAAGAGCCAAAGCTCAGGGAGTTGATGGAGTCTGAAGAGAGGGTGAGGTCACTGATTACCACCGCCAAATCCCTGGAAGGGTTGGTCCGGCATGCCTCCACGCATGCAGCTGGCGTGGTCATATCCAATAAGCCGTTACTGGAGTATCTTCCGCTTTATCGCGGCCAGAACGGCGAAATTATCACCCAATATGCCATGGGGGATGTGGAAAAGATTGGATTGATTAAGTTCGATTTTCTCGGCCTCAAGACCTTGACCGTGCTGGATAAGGCGGTTGAGATGATTAATCGAAATGGAGATAGGGAGATTGATATCCACCATCTGGATTTAGGGGACAAGAAGACCTTTGAGCTATTAGATTCCGGCTCAACGACGGGCATATTTCAGTTGGAAAGCTCGGGAATGAAAGAGCTTTTGATCAAACTCAAACCCGAGTCCTTCGATGACATCATCGCCTTAGTGGCCCTCCACCGTCCCGGTCCTCTGGGAAGCGGGATGGTCGATGATTTTATTAAACGGAAGCACGGAAAAGTGCCTATCCACTTCGAAATTCCCCAGATGGAGGAGATCCTTCGGGAGACCTACGGGGTGATCGTTTACCAGGAACAGGTTATGAAGATAGCCGGTTCCCTGGCGAATTTTTCCCTTGGAGACGCTGATGTCCTCAGGAGGGCGATGAGTAAGAAGGATCCCAAGGAGATGGAGAAACAGAAGGAGAAATTCCAGGAGGGGGCGAGGAAGAAGGGAATTGATTCCCAAAAGGCTGAGAAGGTCTTTGATCTCATGGCGAAGTTTGCCGAATACGGGTTTAACAAATCCCATAGTGCAGCATATGCCCTCATCGCGTATCAAACGGCTTATCTGAAAGCTCACTATCGATTAGAATTCATGGCGGCACTGCTCACCTGTGAAATGGAGAACACGGATAAGATCGTCAAATATATCGGCGAGTGTCAAGATATGGAGATCGAGATCCTCCCTCCCGATGTCAATGAAAGCTACAAGGATTTTACGGTCATCGGGAACAAAATTCGCTTCGGTTTGGTAGCGGTTAAGAATGTGGGAAGCGGTGCAGTGGATTCCATCATCTCGGAGAGGGAGAAAAATGGACTCTTCAGAGATATCTTCGATTTTTGCGAAAGGGTAGACCTCAGGAAGGTGAACAAAAGGGTGTTGGAGAGTTTAATCAAATGCGGTGCATTCGATTTCACCGGTGCCCACCGTTCACAAATGATGGCCACATTGAATGAGGCCATTGAGATGGCTCAATTGAGACAGAAGGAGAGAGTAAACAAACAGGTCAGTTTTTTTTCCACTTTCGGGGAAGGGAAAGCGACTGGGAGGGAGCACCACAAATTACCGGATATCGAGGAGTGGCACGAGAATCAGTTGCTCAGTTTCGAAAAGGAGACTCTGGGGTTTTACATCACCAGCCATCCTTTGGCCCGATACGAGGAGGATATCAAAGGGTTTGCCAGTGAGGATACGGCGAGTGTGGCCCAAATTGAAAGCGGGAGAGAGGTCAAAGTATGCGGGGTAGTGAGCACATTCA
>JABAOH010134704.1_pt1 | contig 15499 bp, 17 predicted proteins | sample 7062181 | NCBI WGS metagenome assembly JABAOH01 (sample SAMN14538630, study PRJNA623070) | marine sediment metagenome | biome: marine biome [ENVO:00000428]; feature: marine pelagic biome [ENVO:01000023]; material: deep marine sediment [ENVO:00002113]; isolation source: pool of 5 deep marine...
ACATCGCCATGCCAGGATTAGGGGGCCTTGAGGCGACCTTGGAACTCAAAAAGCTCTATCCCGACGTGAGGATTCTGATTCTCACCCAGCACGACAATCGGGAATACCTTTATCGATTCCTGAGGGCCGGCGTCTCAGGCTATGTGTTAAAGCGCGCGGCAGCGACCGAATTAATCGCCGCGATCAGGGCCGTGCATCGGGGGGGGACTTTCCTCCACCCACAGATGGCCCCTGCCGTCGTTGAGGGGTTCCTTGAAGGGATCGAACCATCAGAGAAGGGAGATCCGTACGAGACCTTGACGGACCGGGAGAAACAGGTGTTAAAGCTCGTCGCCGAGGGAAAGACAAACAAGGAGATTGCGGAAATCTTGGATATCAGTGTGAAGACCGCCATGGGTCACCGAGCGAACTTGATGGAGAAGCTTGGCATCCACAATAAGGCGGCGCTGATCAGGTTCGCCCTTGAGCGCGGGATTGTGAAGTAACGCGAAGATCTCGCCCGGGTGTGACCTTTATGCTCCCCGCTTCTTCTCGATGAAGCGGACCGTGACCGCCAAGAGTCCCTTCCAGACCTTCGCGGCAAGGAGCCAAAGGAGGTAGCCGATGGCGATCAGGGGGAGGAAGACGATGTAGAGGCCTCCCAGGAAGGGAGCCAAAATAGGCATCAAGACTGGGGGAATTGGCAGCCGAATGTGCGTCGATTTCTCCGTCCCTTTCAAGACCTTTCCCCCCTTCGGGATCGCTTGCGCTTCCCATGTGGCCAAATCGAGGTAGAACCCCTGGGGAGCCCACATCCCGCCGTGGTACCGCATCATCTTCCAACCTCCTCCTCGCTACTGGCCCCGATGGCAGATCTCACAGGTGTCCAGGCCGAACGCGGCCTTGCCGTCGTGGCAGGCGCCGCAATGGCGACCCGCCTCCATGCTGGAGTGACGGATCGCCCCGTTCTGTGCCGGGGAACCTTTTTCCAAGATCTTGAACAGGGCGGGGTGACACGCGGTGCAATCAGGTTTCTTCTGATCGATGTGGGTCACATGGCTGAACGTAACTCTCCCGGGACTTCCCTCCCCTTGGGGAAACACATAATCCTCAGGAAGCCGCGGGAGCGCCTGGGCCAGACTCACCGTGGCCACTGCGATTCCCAACACCACGATCGCACCGTGAGTATTCCAAGAAGACCATCTCATCCTGCGCATATTCCGCCTCACGTGAGGAAGAATGATCGAGCCACCTCAGCCCAGTTATCGGGGTCCAGGCTCCGCGCCATGCCCTCAATGGGTAATCCACCATCCTGGTAGACACGGCCGAGGTCAGGCGTGATCCTCATGCGAAGATTGTCGCACACCTCCTCCATCCACCGCTTTGCAAGGGTTCCAGACAGGAGATGCTTGAAATTGGCTGTGAGCCTTGGCGCCCTCACTTTGAGGAGCCATCCGTCGCCATATGGGTCTGGGGTGAGCGTCTCCGGAGAGGTCGCCACTTGACCATTCACAGCGACGACCGTCCCATCCACCGGTGACAGCATGTCAACCGATTTCGAATCCGACACGAGGCTCCATCCCTTTTCTCCTTGTCCGAGTTGTGAGCCAATCTCGGGAAGTGTGATGGCCGTCACTCTGCCGACCAGCTTTTGGGCGAAGTCGTCCATGCCCACGGTCACGAGGTCTCCGTCTTCTGCCCTGGCCCAGGCGTGGCCGGGATGAAAGAAGAGATGTTTGGGGACGAGAAACCAGTCCACCACCTGACCGATCCATCGCGGGACCTCGGCCACCGCGGTCGGTTCGGCGACCTTCACTGCATTGACGAATCTCCAGAATGGGATGAAGAGGAGGAGAAACGCCACCGCGATGAGGTACTCCACCGCCTTCGCCGAAGCCATCCCTGAGAGGTCCTGGGGCATCATAATCTCCTCCATGGCGCTAGTACCGTTCCAACTCTTTCTGCCAACTTTCTCATTGAACCGGCTCACGAGTGTTGAAAGAAGTCCGACCCCTCACATTCGACGTATTCAGTTGGAACGGCACTAGTGGACTCCCCGGTATTCCGGATGCTCGTGAAGCACGGGCATCCGGTTGACGATCCAGCGGAACGTCAGGAGACCGAGGGTGATGATCGTGATCGTAGTGACCACCTCCATCCAGCTAGGCACATAGCGGTCCGGAACGTTCCAGTTGAGCGCGATCAGCGAGACATTCAGCCGATTGATGATGATGCCGATCACGGTCAGAGCCGCCGTGGCCCGGACGAGCATTGCGTTTCCCTCTCTGACCCCGTGGGCGAACAGGAAGCAGGGGAGCAGGACAAATCCGAATAGCTCCACCAGGAACCAATACCCGAAGGGGGTACTCAGGAGGTGCCAGTGACCTCCATCGGCAATGCCGAGCAGCTTCAAGAAGAAGTAGGTGAAGAGGACGACCGAGGCCGCCTTCCCGAGCCCGAGGGTGATCGCATCGACGTCCACGTGTCGCTGCGGGTCAATTTGGTCACGAAAAATCTTATGGGAAAGAGTGCTCTCCACGATGACCATGCTGAGCCCGGCGATGATGCTGGAAACGAAGAAGTAAATCGGAATGAAGGGCGTATACCAAAGCGGATGAAGCTTCGTCGGTGCCATGAGGAAGAGGGCTCCGAGGGCCGACTGGTGGAGTGTCGAGAGGATGACGCCAAACACGGTGGCGCCGATGGTCAGCTTCATCGCCCAGCGGCGCACGTCCTTCCAGCCAAGCCACTCGAGGACGGCAGGGCAGAACTCGAGGAACTGGACCGTCAGATAGAGGAACACGTGCCAGGCCACCAGGAACATCACCGAGGTGACACCAAACGCGTAGAAGACCGGATAGGGAATGCGCCAAGGCTGACCCAGGTCCACGAGGAGCCCAACGACCACGAAGAAGTAGCCGAGGAAACCCGTGAGGATTGCGGGTCGGACCACGGGGTAATACTGCCTGAGCCCGAAGAGGTAGACGGTGCCGGCGAGGACGTATCCCCCTGCCGCAAGGGCGACGCCACACAGCACGTCGAAGGCGATCCAGAGTCCCCACGGATACGTCTGCGAGAGGTTCGTCACCGCGCCGAGGCCGCGAGCGAACCGATAGGCGATCACAGGGAGCCCCACCAGGAGGATGAGCCCTGCTGCGACGCCGAAGGGGGTGATGAGCCCCCGGACGTATTCCCGCAGAGAGAAACCCATGAAGAGCTTCTCCTGAGCCCAGGTGCGGGGACCGCTCCTGCTCTCGGCGGTATCATTCATGGGGGGTCTCCTCCTCTTGCCTCGCTTCGACTTCGGCTGCCTTCTCCCGGCTCTTCGTGAGTGCGTAGAGTCCCATCAGGAATGGCGGCCAGAGCATGAGCACGAAGGGGACCGACGAGAGGAAAGTCCAGGTGAGCTCGGGATAAGCGGTCGTTCCGAGATCCATCTGGAAATCAAGCTGTTCGAAGGGAACATCGGTGATATAGAGCCAGCCGGTCCCACCCACCTCGTGCTCGCCGTAGATGTGGTGAACGTACCGGTCGGGGTTCTGGTAGATACGGGTCCGCGCGGTCTCCAAAAGCTCCTTGCGCTTCCCGAGGAGGAGCGCGCCGGTGGGGCAGACCTCCGCACAGGCGGGGGGCTTTCCCTGGCGCAGGCGGTGGATGCAGAAGCAACACTTCCGGATGTACGGAATGGCCTTCTCATACTCGAACTTCGGAATGCCGAAGGGGCAGGTGACCATGCAGTACCGGCAGCCAATGCACCGGTCCGTGTGGTACACGACAGGTCCCTCCGGCGTCTTCTCCAAAGCCGCCACGGGACAGGCGGAGGCGCAGCCTGGCTCCACGCAGTGCATGCACTGGGTCCGCACGTACCTTGCCCCTTGCCCATCGTTGGGATTTGCGTAGCGATTGACCACCGTATAGGTGTCCGGGTCGGTCCTCCGTTTCCTTTCGAAGACGGATTCCTGTCCCAGCATTGCCGGTTCGGGCAGTCCGTTTGCCTCGCTACAGGCTGCCTCGCAAGCGCGGCAGCCTATGCACTGGGTGGTATCGACGAGCATGGCCAGCATTTGGTCCGACCCAGGTCCAACGCGAGCCGCGCGCGCCCCCCTCGGGCGACCGACAACCGTAGCGGCGCCTGTCGCCCCGACCACCTTCAGAAATGTCCGGCGGCTGACTTTCATGGGAGGATGCCTCCACGGACGACTCTCGTCCCGAGGGTCCACACGCCCATGAAGAGGACCGCGATCATCGTCAGCGCACACGCCAGGATCATGGCAACGCCCTCGAACGCTGTGTTCCGTGCACCGTCCCCCCCGCGTTTCAAGCGGTGTGAAAGAAGGTCCGCGTGAGGACCTCCCACTGTTCCTCGCTGAGCATTGCCGGAGGCTTAGGAACCAGCTCTCCGCCGTCCGCGACGGTGACGCCTAGCTCCCGGTGGAGAAACAGCGAAAGCCGGCCGGTCTCCTCCTTCAGCCACTCGATCGCGGTGTTACCGGTCGGGAGTCGACTGAACCTCTGATCTGGCACTCGAACGGAGAAGAGCCACCCCTTCCCGTACGGGTCCCGCTCCACCGCCGAACCGTCCCGAATGAGGGTCTTGTTGACCGCCGTAACCACGCCATTCACCGGAGAGAGGAGCTTGGCGTGCTTCATTCCGCAGTCGAGTTTCACGGCGACTTCCCCTTCCGTGACCGTGGACCCCCGCGGAGGCAAGCTCACCGTGCGGATGCCATCCACGAGTCGCCGACCGAAGTCGTCGAGGCCGATTCGGACCGTTCCATTGCGTTGACCGATGACCCAGGTATGCCCTGGGTGATAGTAGAGCCCGGGATGAAGGAAGAAGCTTCGGACCTCTTGAATGCCCATCCGCCACCGCCGGATTCTCACGCGGCTTCGGTTGCCGAGGAGGTACAAGCTCAAAGCACCGACGAATAGGAGACAGGCAACTGCTAAGACGAACGCCAGGATCATGTCACTTGACCTCCGCCGGGGTCTTCCCCTCGCTCGCCTCCGTCCCCTCCCGGGAAGCCGATTCCAGTCTCGCCATGATCTCCTGGAAAAAGGGGCACGCCTTGTACCCCTCACCCATACAGGGGCTTCCTGTGGTGATCTGGTGCTTGGGGACGGGCTTCCTCACCGGGTACGCCCGGCAATAGACCATCACGATCTCTTCCAAAAACGGGCACGGCATGGCTTTTCTCTCCTCTGCTCTCGGTTCCGTCTTGTTGTATGGTCAATCTTCGTGCCAATCAAAAACGAAAAAGGCCGCCTTCCGCATCGCAGAAGTGGCCTCCAATGAAGGGTTTTTCCGGGGTCCTCTCCCGGGCCTGGAATCAGAAAAAAGGACCCGTTAAGAAATTCAACGCGCCAGCATTGCGGTTTCCTACAAGCTATGCATTCTGCTCACAATTCCTCCTGTTGAGGATCGCAACAGCCCCGTTGAGATATTCATCAACCGAGGGCCGTACGGACAGCCGCTACGACGCAGCGACCTTCCCTTCCTCCCTGAGATTATACTTTTTGATCTTATGGTACAGGGTGACCCGATCGATCCCCAAGATCTGGGCCGACTGGGTAATATTCCAGTCATGCTCCTTCAGGACATTGAGGATATGGCCGCGCTCCATCTCTTTGAGGGAAGCTGGCGGGGCCCCTTCGGCCTCTTCCCCTTCGGGGAGCGCGAGGCCCAGATCCTCGGCCTCGATGATCGGTCCCTTCGCCACCACGGCCCCTCGCTCGAGGATGTTCTTGAGTTCCCGGACGTTTCCGGGCCAGTGGTAGGCCATCACGAGATCCGTGGCCTCTCCCGAGATCCGTTCAAGCTGTTTGCCCATCTCGGCGCTGAGTTGATCCACAAAATGCTCGACCAATAGGGGAATATCCTCTTTGCGCTCCCGTAGAGGTGGGAGCGTCATGGGGATCACGTTCAGCCGAAAGTAGAGATCCTCCCGGAACTTCCCCTCCTCGGTGGCCTTTTTCAAATCGCGGTTGGTGGCCGCGATAATCCTGGTGTCCACGTGGATCGGTTCCGTACCGCCGACCCGGTAGAACCGTCGCTCCTCTAACGCCCTGAGCAGATCGAGCTGGAGCTTCGGACTGATGTCCCCGATCTCGTCGAGAAACAGGGTCCCGCCGTCGGCCAGCTCAAACTTCCCTTTTTTTCGAGATGTTGCTCCGGTGAACGCACCCTTTTCATGGCCGAACAGTTCACTTTCGAGCAATGTCTCGGTCAAGGCGGCGCACGAGACGACAATGAAGGGGCCTCGGTTCCTCGGGCTTTCGGCGTGGATCGCTCGGGCCAGCAGTTCCTTGCCGGTCCCGCTCTCGCCCAGGATCAGGATGGTCGAGGGGCTTTGGGCGGCGACCTTCGCCAGCTCGAAGAGGGCTTGCATCTTCTGATTCTTGCTCAAAAGATCCTGGAACTGGTACTGCTGCTTCAGCGCCTTCTTCAAGAGGATGTTCTCTCGCATCAGGTCCTGCTGGGTGATGAGCTTCTTCATCATCAGGGAGAGCTCCTCTGGCTCGAAGGGCTTGACGAGATAATCGTAGGCTCCCATCTTCATGGCCTGGACGGCCGTGTCCACCGTCGCATAGGCGGTCATGATGATGACGGGGGCATCCGGCTGGACCTTCTTGGCCTCCTCGAGAACCTGTAACCCGTCAATACCAGGCATCTTCAGGTCGACCAGCAAGACGGCCCAAGGCTCCGCCTTGATCCGGTCCATGGCAACGCTCCCATCGGGGGCCGTCTCGACAGCGTAGCCATCCTCTCGAAGCCATTCCGAGAGGGACGCACGCACGATCTCCTCGTCGTCAACAACTAAGATCCGAGCCTTCTCCTTAGCCATCGTCTATCACCCCTTCGCCTGAAGCCTCGTTAAAAAGCTCTGGCATTCCCGGCAGAGGTCGCCGGACTTCCCGTCTACATCTAATATAGTGTTGGACCGACTCATCACGCAGCGTGAAAAACGACAGTGAATAAGGCCAAAGGTGTGTCCAAGCTCGTGCACGCACTCCTTCAAGAGCCTCGCCCGGTACAGGTGCTGGGGAGTGGGGAGGCCGTTGAGGTCTAGTCGGAGGCGGGCCGTGGAGACCACAGCCCCCTTCCCCCCGAGCTGGGCCTCGCCAAAGACGAACGTCAAGACGGGGATAAAGAGATCACAATCCGTGATCGCGACGATCTTGCTGGCGTCCCCAGGGACGTCCTGGAGGATCCAGCGGAGAATCTTGGTTGAGGAGTATTGAGCCCGGGTCGGATCGAAGGCGTCTGGCGGCCTGGCATCCACCTCTCTGATCTTAGCCGGGACTGCAAAGGTTCGCTCGACGTGGTCCTTCACCTGGTTCAGCATCCCTTTTTCCACCCTGCCGTTCCCGATCCACTGGAGGTAAATGTATGACTCCAGGGTCGTCATCGAGGCCTTTCCTATGCGAATTCACCGCCCACGGGGAGACGGACGATGACCGAGGTCCCCTTGCCGACTTGGCTCTTGACGTCGATCCGCCCCCCGTGCCGGTCCACGATCCCGTAGACCACGGAGAGACCCAAGCCGGTCCCTTTCTCCTTGGTGGTGTAAAAGGGGTCAAAGATCTTGGAGAGATCTTCCTCACCGATGCCCACGCCCGTGTCGGTGAACTCGATCTCCGCCATGTTCCTTTGACGATCGAACCGGGACGCGACGGTCAAGGTCCCTCCTTTTCCCATCGCCTCGCAGGCATTTAAGGCGATGTTCACGAAGGCCTGCCGGAGCTGCCCGGAGTCGGCCCTGACCTGTGGAACGTCGCCGAGGTGTTTTTCGAGCGCGATCCCCTGAATGGCCATCCGATGTGAGAGGAGGGAGAGGGCATCAAGGATCACGGCGCTCACGTTCACCTCTGACAAGGAAGGCTCCCGTACCCGGGCAAAGTCCAAGAGGTTTCGCACGATGGTGGTGCATCGCTCCGTCTCCCGTTCGACCACGGTCAGGGACTTCAGGACGTGAGCGAGGGTCTCCTCATCGGGGAGACCGTTCTTCAGCTTCCTAGTCAGGAGCTTCGCGTAGGTCAGGATGCCTGAAAGGGGGTTGTTGATCTCATGGGCAATAGAGGCCGAAAGTTTGCCAAGAGAGGCGAGTTTCTCGGACTGGATAAGCTGGGCCTGGGCATCACGAAGGTCCCGTGTGCGTTCCTCGACCTGCTCTTCCAGAGTCTCCACCAAGGAGTCCAACTCGACCCTCGCCTGTTGGAGAGCAATGGTCATTGCGTTGAACGAGCCCGCCAGGGTGCCGATCTCATCCCCCGTCCGGACGGGGATCTCGTACGCTAAGTCCCCTTGGGCGACCCGCTTGGTCCCCTGGACCAAATCGCGTACCGGGCTCACCACTCCACGCTGGAGGAAAACTCCGAGGATGCCCAGGATGAGGAGGATCATCGCCCCGGCAAAGAACGCCGTCTCACGGGTCGTGGCCACGATGTCGGCATCGACCTGGGCGAGCGAGAGGCCGATGTCCAGGACCCCCAGGACGCTTTTGGTCGGTTCGTGACAGCCTCCGATGCTGCAGCTCGGCTCGTTATAAATAGGCGTGATCATTCCCAGAATCCGCTCCCGCTCTGCGGTTCTGAAGATTCGGGCGCGCTCCGGGAGCTTCAGACGCTCCAAGGGCTTCTCGGCCGCATGACAGGCGTAGCAGGACTCAGCCCGCTTGTCGACGGCCTTTCCCACCTCGGGCCGGTCGGTGGAGAAGAGAATCAGCCCTTCTTTATTGAAGACGCGGACCCTGTCGACCCCCTCCTGTCTCCCGATGGTCTCCATGATGTGGTGGGCGTCCTCCCAGCGGTTTTGGAGCATCGCGTGGTAGGTGCTCCTTTTCACCGTGTCGCTGAACTGGGAGGCGCTCCGGATGACCTCGTCGATAAGTTGATTCCGCTGGGTCGTGATGCTGACCCACGCGAACACCCCAATGGTCAGGAGCGACGCGGACCCTACGGCAGTCATCAGTTTGATGCTGAGGCGGTTCCACCTCATGACCGATGCCTTCCCGCTCCACCTACTCTCAATATAGTCCTCCGAGGGGTCAAAGTGCACCCCCTCGATGGTGTACCGCCTCGGATTGCGTCAAGGGACCTTCGGAGCGAGCAGGAGGTTGGCGGAGCATGATGCGCTGTGGTAGAGTCATGTAGAGGCGTCAGTGGGCGCGTGAGATTTATCCTCTTTCTTTGGGCTTCGCCTCAGCCTCGGTCAAACGGCCGCCGAGAGCCCTTCGGGCGACAGAGAGGAGTTTTCCCCCGGCAAAGCCAAAGAGCATGGCGAAGCCGATGAAGGGAAGGAAGATCACGTACAGGGCTCCCACCATCGGGCCGAGGAGCATGACGAGGATCAAGGGAAGCCGGACATAACGAACGTCATCTCCTCCGGGGAGCACCCCGCCTCCCTTGGGGATGGTGACGATCTGCCACCGGGACGGGTTCCAGTAGAAACCAACTCTCACCCAGTTGCTGCCGCGATAGCGAGTCATGGCTGAATCTCCTCTGAGGATGTTGAGCTTTCTGGCTTTCCGCTTTAACTATAGAGCTTGGGAAAAGGGTGCGCCATCCGGAGGTGGGCCTGGAAGGCGTGGCAAAAATTACTTGGTCTTGAGGGAAAAACTCCCTAGGAGAGGATCGCATGGATGAGCAGTCTCCCCCCCGTTCTCGGCGCTCGCGCAAACTTCTGATCTTCCTGGCCACGGGCCTGGTGGTGGGAGTCGCTGTGTTGGGCGGCCTCTACAAGGTCAGCTCGAGCCCGATGCTCTGTAGCGGCTGCCACATCATGACCCCCTACGTCGAGGCCTGGAAGACGTCCAAGCACAACAACGTGACGTGCGTGGAGTGCCACTACCCACCCGGCTTCCGCGACTCGATCTGGGTCAAGTACCAGGCCCTGGCCCAGGTGGCGAAGTGGGCCACCCAGACATACAGCTCAAAGCCGTTTGCCGAGATCGAGGACGCAAGCTGTCTCCGGTCGGGCTGCCACGAGCGGCGCCTGCTCGAGGGGAAGGTGATCTATAAGCGGGACATCATCTTTGATCACAAACCCCACCTGGAAGAGGTGCGGCGAGGCCGACAACTCCGGTGCACGAGTTGTCATTCCCAGATCGTCGTCGGCACCCATATCGAGGTGACGGATTCGAGCTGCTTCTTGTGCCACTTCAAGGGGACGAAGGTTGGACGAGAGCTCAACCCCATTGCCGGTTGCAGCGGCTGTCATGGGCCGCCCAAGAGCGAAATCGTGGTGGGTTCGATTCGGTTCCAACACGAAGAGGTGTTGCGGCGCGGGGTCGCCTGCGAGAAATGCCACTTGAACGTCATTGAGGGGGACGGAGAGGCGCCCCAGGAACGCTGCTTCACGTGTCATAACGAGCCGGAGAAACTCGAACGCTACGGGGATACTCCGTTCATTCACGATTTCCACGTCGCCGGGCACAATATCGAGTGCGCGCGCTGCCACAACGAGATCCGACACGAGCTTCCACCCCTGATCGGCATGCCGGCTGCGGCTCGCGGCGCGGATCGGTCGTCCCCGGTCGTCCGTGCAGCGGAGGGCATCCGATGACCCTGTGGAGCCGCATTGCTCCTTTGGGTCTGATGTTGGCCATTGCTGTTCCAGCCGTTTCCGCTGAGGAACTAGGCCCTGTCTCGACAGTCACTGCCGCGTCCCTCACCGTTCACCGTTCACGGTTCACCGCACGGAAAAATTCGAAATTCGAAATTTCAAATTCAAAATCGACCTTTATCGGCCACCGGACTTCGGCGAGCCCTCGGCCTGAGGCTCGGCCCGAAGGCTCAGTCGAGCCGTCATCGGTCATCGGACTGCCCGTCGTCGCATCCCAGCATCCTGGTCCGCGACGTCTCCGGCCACCCGACCGGGACGAGGTCAAACCGGCAAAGCCGCACCGTGCAGGCGAGCTCGAGTGCGCCAACTGTCACATTGGCGAGCACCAGGGCGTGCTTCGGATGTATCTCGGTATGGGGGGGCGCGGGACACCGATGATCCCAAGCCACATGTTTCAGGTCCGCGTCCAATGCGTCGCCTGCCACATCGTACCCAAGGAGGAAGAGCGCGTGGCTGGGATTGTGGGGCAGACGTTCGAACCGACCGAGCAGGCGTGCCTCGACTGTCATGGTGAGAAGTATCGCGGCATGCTCAAGCGGTGGACGGAGACGCTGAACACGATGCGGGAGACCGTCGAGCCGAAACTGGAAGGAGCGCGCAAGGCGCTGAACAGTGTCAACGCGAAAGATCCGAAGCGTGCGAAGGTCAAAAAACTTGTCGGGGACGCCGAGTATAATATTCAGTTCGTGGCATTAGCGAAAGGCGTTCACAACGTCTTTTATGCGGCGGACCTACTCAAACTCGCGAATGGCTGGCTTGACGAGGCATTCAGGCTCCTGGACAAAACACCGGTCAAGGCGGATGACGTCCTCGTCCGCGGCAGGTACTGCGGCGTGTTGTGCCACCAGCAGGCAGGGGTCCCGCTTCCCGTGACGGTGACATTCGGGAAACAGGAGGTGCCGCATGGCCGGCATATCTCCGAGTTCGGCGCCGTGTGCACCGCGTGTCACTCCGCCGAGGTGCATAAGGCGGTCACCGCGACCCCCGTAACCTGTGTCTCCTGTCATCATAGCCCCGAGAATGAACGGTGCGAATCATGTCACCGCACGCAGGCCGCATTCTACCGCGCCGAAACGAAGACGGACCTAGCGGAAATCGAGCCAAACGTGATGGCTGCCGCGGTGGATTGCACCGGATGCCACGATTGGAGCAAGAAGCACTCGCGCAAGGGCGTTGGCGAGCAGTGCCTCGCATGTCACGACGAGGCGTACATGGGGTTCGTGGAGGATTGGACGACGGGATTCGACACGCAGATGGCGCAGATCAGCAAGACGCTCAAGCGCGTGGAGACCGCGCTGAAGAAAGCGCGCCGCGCCAAGCGCAAGGTCCCTGAGGCGGATGCCTTGGTGAAGGATGCGCGCAGAGCGCTTGCCCTGGTCAAGGGCGGCCGAGGCGTACACAATCCGGATGCGACGGACGCGCTCCTCGAGGCGGCACAGAAGAAGGCAGAAGAAGCACTTGCGCAAGTTGGACGAAGGTAGTAAAAATTAAAAGATGGCAAAGGGCTCAGGACGCAAAGAATCCGAAACAGCCCGGTGCAACTGGCCGGCGGCCGGACTTGCAGCCTTCGGGGTGGTCGTCGCGGGCTATCTGGGGTTGACGAAGCTCGGCGGCGACAGTCCTCTGTTCTGCACGGCTGGCAGCGGCTGTGACATCGTCCAGGCGAGCCGGTACGCGGTCTTCTTTGGCTTGCCGACGGCCCTGTGGGGCGCCGGCCTCTACGCCGCCATCGGCGGGATCGCGCTCATCGGCATGGATGCACGACGGTGGCTCGGGGCTTTCCTCCTTTCCGTGGCAGGTGTTTCGTTCTCTGCCTATCTCACCTACCTCGAGCTCTTCGAAATCGGCGCGGTCTGCTCGTACTGTGTCCTTTCGGCGGTGATCGCGGTCGCGCTCTTCGGGACCCTGCTGATGCAACGTCCGTCAGGAGGGGGTCGAAAGTCCCCGACCCGGCCGTCACGGGTGGCCACCCTCGGAACGATCACGGCCGGAGCGACCATCCTCATCGGCGCCGGCTACTTCGCGGCGGAGACCCCTTACGCCGCCGCCAACCAGGAAACACTCGCCAGGCATCTCAAGGAGACTGGCGCCGTCATGTACGGCGCCTACTGGTGACCCGCCTGCGGCGAGCAAAAGGCCCGGTTCGGGCCTGCGGCTGAGCTCATTCCTTACGTCGAGTGCGATCCAAAGATGCCGGGGTCGGACCCGGCGCTGTGTAACCGCGTTGGCATAAAAGTCTATCCCACCTGGTTCATCCAAGGCGTACGCTACGAGGGGGTCCTCTCGCTGGACCGGCTGGCCAAGCTCTCGGGCTTCCGGCAGTAGTCTTGTCCAAGCACTCCCAAGGGGTCCGGGTGAGGATGGACGCGACCTGTTTATTCGGGCGAGCCGCTGATTTGGGGCAGGCTTGTCCCACCCAGTAACTTTTCGTTGTCAATTGAGCCTCCGGCCTCTTCCCCTGGAAGCGGCCGACCCGTGGGACGCCTGTGCGTCGGTTTTGTCGGCCCAAAACCTATCCGATCTCCACTGTCGATGGATGGTCTTTGTAACTTTACAAATCAATAACTTATATGGAGCTGAGTAAAATCACACAGACGTGGCATCTTGGGTTGCTACAAAGATGACAAAACTTCGCTTGACATGCCGAATGGAGCCCGCTGGTTACCAGCAAATAACGAGGGGATCGTGAGGCTGGTCACGAGCCTAAAGGCAAAGCTCATCGTCGCCGTGATTCTGATCCTCGTTGCGGGGATCGGGGTCTCCATGTGGAGGACTCTCCAGTTGCAGCGGAACCAGCTCATCGCGGCCACCGACGAGCGGGTGGCTATGGTGACGGACCTCCTTGAACAGTTCATCGTGCACGAGATGTTGGAGGAGCGGCCGCAGGATATTGAGCCCCTTCTCGTCACGCTGTCACAGTATGCGGATATCGACCGGGTGCGGGTCTTTGACACAGGGGGGAGGATCGGGTTTTCCTNNAGTGGGGACCAACGCTCCCGCTGTCTTCCGGCACGCGGCAGCCGGACGGATTATCCATTCGCTCGTCAAACCCATCTTCAATCGTCCAGCGTGTCACCGTTGTCATGATCCCGGTCGCGAAGTCAACGGTATCCTCCAGATCGACTTTTCCCTGGACAGAACACGGGCCCAGATTGCTTCCATCCAAACCTTCGTCTTCGTCTCTGCCCTGTTGACCATTGCGGCCCTCTCCCTCGCCCTCTGGATGCTCCTCTCCCACTTGGTGACTCGGCCTGTGTCTGCTCTGATGGACACAATGAGCAAGGCGAAAGGGGGGGATCTGGATGCCCGGGTCCAGGTGAAGTCCAAAGATGAGCTCGGGCGCTTAGGGGAGAGTTTTAACTACATGATCGGCAGTCTTGAGGAAGCCAAGCAGGAACTCGAGGCCGAACACCACAGGCAGTTGGAACAAGCAGAAAAGATGGCCTCCTTGGGGCAGCTTGCGTCGGCCGTGGCCCACGAGATCAAGAACCCGCTTGCGGGGGTGAGCGGGGCCATGCAGGTCCTGGCCCAGGATTACCCGATCGGCGATCCGAAGCGGGAGGTGATAGAAGAGATGCTCCACCAGATCCGACGCCTGGACCAGACGGTGAAGGACCTCCTGAGCTACTCGCGCCCTGCCTCGCCTCAGCCAATTCCGTGCAATGCGAGCGACGTAGTCGACCGAGCCCTCTTCTTCGTCCGCCAGCAGCTCAAGGAGAGTGACGTCTCCATCGTGACGGACTACGGTGAGGACATCCCTCAGATTCGCGTCGACCCCCAGCAAGTTCAGCAAGTCATTTTGAATATTGCCTTGAACGCCCTCCAGGCGATGCCGGGAGGCGGAACCCTCACGGTCAGGACGCGGGTGATCAACCGGCAGCCGGCGGCGGGGGGGAAAGGGCCCGCAGCCGCGTCGGACGGTGCGTGTGTGCAGGTGACGATCTCGGATACGGGCCGTGGGATGCGGCCCGAGGAGCTCACGAAGGTCTTCCAGCCCTTCTTCACCACCAAGCACCGGGGCACGGGGCTGGGCCTCGCGATCTGCCAGAGGATCGTGGAGGAGCACGGCGGCGGTATCGACCTCGAGAGCGAGGTGGGCAAGGGGACCACGGTCAACGTCCGTTTCCCGGTCAATCGGTCTGACGCATGACGGCCAAAATCCTCGTCATCGATGACGAAAAATTGATCCGCTGGACCCTGGAGGACGCCCTGCGGAAGGAGGGCTACCGCGTGTTTTCGGCCGAGACTGGGGAGGCAGGCTTGAGGCTCGTCGAGGAAGAGTACCCGGACCTCATCCTCCTGGACCTCCGCCTCCCCGGGATGGATGGGATGGAGGTCCTGGAACGGGCAAAGGAGCTGGAGCCGGAAGCCCTGGTCATCATCCTCACGGCCCATGGCACGGTGGAATCGGCGGTCGCGGCCATGAAAAAGGGAGCCTTTGACTACGTCAATAAGCCGTTTGATCTGGACGAGACCAGACTGATCATCTGCAAGGCCCTTGAGACCCGCAATCTGAAAAGAGAAGTAGTCCAGCTCCGCCGCGAGCAGAAGGAGCGTTTTGGCGTGGACGACATTATCGGTGTCAGTGAGGCGGTGCGAGAGATGCTGGGCCTCGTCCAGCGCATCGCCAAAAGCGGTGCCACCACGGTCCTCATCCACGGCGAGAGCGGGACGGGGAAGGAACTCCTGGCCAGGGCCATCCACGCTCGAAGTGGCCGGGCCGAAAAACCCTTCATGGCCATCAACTGCACGGCCCTGCCGGAGAAGCTAGTGGAGAGCGAGCTGTTTGGCCACGAGAAGGGGGCCTTCACCGACGCCAAATTTTCCAAAAAGGGCCTCCTGGAGCTGGCGGCCGGGGGCACGGCGCTGCTCGACGAGGTCGGGGACATGCTTCCG
>JABAOH010122647.1_pt3 | contig 15497 bp, 15 predicted proteins | sample 7062181 | NCBI WGS metagenome assembly JABAOH01 (sample SAMN14538630, study PRJNA623070) | marine sediment metagenome | biome: marine biome [ENVO:00000428]; feature: marine pelagic biome [ENVO:01000023]; material: deep marine sediment [ENVO:00002113]; isolation source: pool of 5 deep marine...
AATCGCGACATGGCCAGGGCCTTCGCGGCCACGGTCCAGCGTCAGGGGGGATCGGTCGAGCGGCTGGAGCGGCGGCCTTTCGACCTCGAGTACCTCTTTTACTTACGAGTTCAGCAGCGCGACGCGGAGCCGGAGGTGAGTAGATGATCCAGAACCTCCGTCTGACTTCTGCCTTGTTCCGTTTCGAGGCCGCCGAGGTGATCCGAGCTCGGTCGACCTACTTCATCGTCCTCACCGCGCTCTTGCTTCTGCTTGGCCCTGTGGTGATGGCGACCGGGCGGGCGGGGTCTGCCGCTCCACCGCTCCTCTTCATCCTGGGGCACTGGGCCATCGCAGCGCCGCTCTGTAGATCATGGCTGGAGGAAGATGTGCGGGAGGGCTATGCCGGGCTCTGGCTACAAAAGCCGATCACCGCGCTCGGCTTCTACTCGGCGCGCCTGAGCGCGCTGCTCCTCTGGTCGCTCGTCGCGTCCGTCGTCGTCTGCCTGGCCGCCGTGCCCGGATACACACTCGCAGGTTCGGTGCAGGGTGTCGGTTATCTGCTGGTTGGCTCGGGCTGGATTCCGCCGTTGCTCGTGGTGCTGAGTTTCCTCGGTTCCGGTTTGGGCGCTCGAGCCGGTGGCGTGTTCGCCTATGGGGTCCTGTTCTCCGCGTTCGCGCTCAGGGGGATCACCGATTCCTTGAGACTGGGGTCGGTCTACCAGCTGCTGTCCCTCGCACTGCCCCCGGTTGATGCCGTGCTGGACGCCGCGCCGGCGGAGCGGGCGGTGGGGCTGCTGCCCGCGCTGACCGGGCTCTGGCCGCTACTGGTCTACGGACTCGGGTGTGTGGCTCTGGGCCTGTGGCTGTCGTCCAGGGTCCCGTCACGGCTGGCACGAGCAGGGTGAGAGGATTCTTGGGGCACAGCGATTTGCGGGGGAGCGTTGGCTGGGGGGTGCGTCGGATTGCGTCGTCGGTGGCCGGGGTGTATTATCATCGATGATAATGACGGCGGACGGCCACCAACCGGTCCCCACAGCCGCGAATACCAGATCCATGTCGGCATCCCAGTCACGATCCTCATCCCCCATCGTCAGCACGAAGCCGCCGTTCGGGTGCGCGATGCTGCTGATGGATCTGTTTCGCAGCTACCTCCACCAGCACCGCCTCCCGGTCACTCACCAGCGCGAAGCGATTGCCATGGCCCTCTTCGAGAGCGGGCACCACCTCTCTGTGGACGACCTGGCGGAGCTGCTGCGGGCGCGCGGCGAGCACGTGGGCAAGGCCACGATCTACCGCACGTTGAGCCTTCTCGTTCAGGCGGACCTGGCGCGAGAGCTCGACTTCAGCGAGGGGTTCAAGCGCTACGAACATCAGGCGGGCGAGGCCAAGCACGACCACCTGATTTGCACCGGCTGTGGAAAGGTCACTCGCTTCACTCGGCAGGCGCTCGACGACTTGCAGGAACAGATCGCCACGGAGGCAGGCTTTGCCGCCCAGAGCCGGCGGCTCAAGATCTACGGCCTGTGCCGGGAGTGTCTGGGCGCGGCCGTGAGCGGCGCGCCGCAAAGCCAGCGCGCTGAGACTGCTTCGGCGGCAAGGGCCGCCGCCGTCGGCGAGCGCGGTTGAGCCTCCGCCTCGGGCGCCGACGCCAATACAGAGACCTGGCGCCGCCGAAAGATCGTGAGATCAGGGCGGCGCGCTTTCTTACACCTTCAAGCCACAGCTGGAGTGAAGATGGGCACGCGTGAGCGACTGATAGAGTTGCTGGCCGAACGTTCCTTCAGAATAGGTGACTTTACCCTGGCCAGCGGCGCACGGAGCCGCTTCTACGTGGATGCCCGGACCACAACTCTGTCCGCCGAGGGGCAGGCTCTGGTCGGCGCGCTTGGCCTCAACGCTCTGGACTCGGCCGGTCTTCGACCACAAGCCATCGGCGGTCTGACCATGGGCGCCGATCCCATCGCATACGCCATCGCTCATCGTAGTTTTCTCGACGGGCGGCCGATCGAGGCGTTCAGCGTGCGCAAACAGCCCAAGGGACATGGCGCCGCACGCCGAATCGAGGGTTGCTTCCGGGCGGGCCACGACGTCGTGGTGGTCGAGGACACCATCACCACGGGGGCCTCGGCCTTGAAGGCGTGCCGGGCCGTGACCGAGGCCGGAGGCCGCGTTCTGGCGATTCTCGCCCTCGTGGACCGTGAGGAAGGCGGTCGCGAGGCGTTGGAGGCGGAAGGTTTCCAGGTGATCAGTCTGGCCAGGCTGTCAGAACTGCGGGAGCGGGTCGGCGATCGAGACTGAAGCGGGGAGCGGCACCCGCTGGCCAAACTCTATGCTTGCGTCTAAGTTTGGCGAGCCGCGTTTTCGATAGCCCCCCCTCAACATCTTAAGCCAGATACCCAAGCGGGCGTATGCTGCGCAGCTTGCTCCTATATCTCAGCGAGCGGAAAGGACTCCAGGATTTCATCCTGCGCCGCAAGTTCGCGCGCGGACTCGCGCGCCGGTTCGTCGCGGGAGAGACCCTGGACGAGGCGATTCAGGTCACACGAGCGCTCAACGCGAGGGGGATGTTGGTGACGCTCGACCACTTGGGAGAGAGCGTCGAGCGGGAGGATCAGGCGAAACGCGCCGCCGAAGCCTACAGAGCCATTCTCGAGCGGGTGCACGAAGAGCGGGTACAGACGGGCATTTCAATCAAGCTGACTCAGATTGGGCTCGCCATCGATCCCGAGCTTTGCCGCGGGCATTTACGGAGCATCGCCGAGGCGGCCCGCCGATACGACAACTTCGTCCGCATCGACATGGAGGCGTCGGAGTACGTCGAGCTCACCCTGCAGCTCTTCTACGAGCTGAACGACGAGTTCCGCAACGTCGGCGCGGTGATACAGTCGTATCTTCGTCGCAGCGAGAGCGACGTGAATGAACTCAGCTCGCGCGGGGCGTCGGTACGGCTCTGCAAAGGTGCCTACAAGGAGCCGGATGAAGTCGCCTTCCAAAGAAAGAAGGAGGTCGACGCCAGCTACGCGCAGCTGCTCGAGATACTGATGAACTCAGACTCTCCGCTGGCGATCGCCACACACGACTCGCGAATTATCGACGCGGCGAAGCGGCTATTGCGGACGAACTCGAAACGCAAGGCGCCGGCGGAGTTTCAGATGCTTTATGGCGTGCGCCGCGACGTGCAGGCACAGCTGGTCGCCGAGGGTTACCGCATGCGGGTGTACGTGCCGTACGGGACCGAATGGTATCCCTACTTCATGAGGCGGATGGCGGAGCGGCCGGCCAACCTGGTCTTCATGCTCCGGGCGCTCAAAGGCAAATAGATTCGCGCAGACGCTCGAGCGTAGTCGGCTCCACTGCCAGGTCGAACACCTCACCGAAGCAGCGCGCCGTTCGCTCGCCGACCTCGGCGATGCTGAGCGGCGATCCAGTCTCTCGCTCCAGCGACGTCATCTGTACGGCTTCGATGCCGCAGGGGATGATCAACCCGAAGTCCTCCAGGCGCGTGCTCACGTTGAGGGCAAAGCCGTGGAAGGTGACCCACCGGGTCACATGGACGCCGATCGAGGCGATCTTGCGATCCTCCACCCAGACGCCGGTGTAGCCCGGCACGCGGCGACCTACCACCCCGTAAACATCCAACGCCCGGATCAGCACCTCCTCCAGCCGGCGGAGATACCAGTGCAGGTCTTGTTTGTGCTGGCGCAGGTCGATGATCGGGTAACCCACCAACTGGCCAGGGCCGTGATAGGTGACGTCACCGCCCCGTTCGACCTCGTGTACCTCGACCCCGCGGCGGCCCAGCTCATCGCCCGTGGCGACGATGTTGAGCGCGCGCGCTCCCCGGCCGAGTGTGATGACCCGGGGGTGCTCCAGCAAGATGAGCAGGTCCTCGGAGAGTTCACGGTTCGCGCGGGCGCGCGCCAGGCCGCGCTGCAGCTCGAGGGCCTCGCCGTAGTCGGTGAGGCCCGGCAAAGTCAGGCAGCGGCAGATGGGCTTTGTTGACACGGGGCTACCCGGGTCCTGTTAGCGACCGCATCGCGGTGACACGGGTCCGCCGGGTCAGATGTGGATCGCCCGACCGAGGGTCGCGAGCGCCGCCTCCATCACGCTCTCGGCGAGCGTCGGGTGTGCGTGCACGGTGCTGGCCAGCTCCTCGACGGTCGTTTCGAGCGCGCGTCCCAAACCGGCCTCGGCCACGAGCTCGGTCACGTGGTTCCCCACCATGTGCACCCCGAGCACCTCGCCGTACTTCGCATCGGCGACGATCTTCACCATCCCGTCCGGCGCCCCCGCCGTCAAAGCGCGACCGTTGGCGCTGAACGGGAACTTGCCCACCTTGACCTCGTAACCGTCCTTGCGCGCCTGCTCCTCGGTCCGTCCGACGCTGGCGACCTCTGGATGGCAGTAGGTGCAAGAAGGGATGTTGTCGCGACGCAGCGGATGCATGTTGTGCCCGGCGATCTGCTCCACCGTCACGATACCCTCGTGCGAGGCCTTGTGGGCCAGCATCGGAGGACCGGCCACGTCGCCGATGGCATAAACACCCTTTGCGGTAGTCTGACACTGCTCGTCGATCTTGATCCAGCCTTTGTCATCGAGTTGGACGCCGGCCGCCTCGAGTCCTAGCTCCTCGATGTTGGGCGCGCGGCCCACCGCCATCAACAGGAGATCACATTCCAGGGTCTCGTCGCCCTTCGAGGTCTCCACGGTGACCTTGAGCCGCGTCTTGAGCTTTTCGAGCGACTTGACCTTCGTGTCCGTCTTTACATCGATCTTGCGCTTCTTGAACGAGCGGCCGACCACGCCCGCGATCTCCCCATCTTCCAAGGGCAGGATCTGGGGCAAAGCTTCGACGATCGTAACCTTGGCGCCGAAGGCGTTGAAGATGTCGGCGAACTCCATCCCCGTCGACCCGGCGCCGACCACGAGGATGTCAGCGGGCAGCTTTTTCAGCTCGAGCGCCTCACGGCTCGAAATCACCCTTTCACCGTCGAACTCGAACCCGGTGAACGTCTTCGGGCGGGAACCGGTGGCGATGATGATGTTCTTGGCCTTTACGGTCGCGCCTCCCCCGCTTTTCAGCTCGACTTCGACGGTCTTGTTCTTCGTCAGTCGGCCACGGCCCATGATCGGCGTGACCCCGTTCTTGTCGAAGAGAAACTTGATTCCCTTGGTCAGCCGGTCGCTCACCTGGCNNCCCAGACCGCCCTCACGCGATTCCGACTCGACACAGGCCACGTCGATGCCGAGTTGCGCGGCGCGGATGGCGGCGACGTATCCGCCGGGTCCGGCCCCGATCACCACGAGATCGTAGGAATCCTTGATGCTCGCCGTTTTTTTCGCCAAAGCTCACCCCGCTGTTCGAGTCTGCCCCGCGCTTCTTTTCTTGGGGATGTCGCAACCGAAAACTAGACGATGAAGATAGCGGCGCAACGGACGGCGGGTGCGTGAGGGCGGACGAAACGAGCCTCGGGCTGGAGCACGCAACCCGCGGCCCGCCTGACCCTACCCGGTCTCGGAACCGGACTCCCGGAAGGCGGCGTCCCCCGGGGTCTCCCGTTTCCGCAGCGAACCGAGGAGCGGTGTTAGAGCACCAGCCGGAGCGGGTTCTCCAGCATGTCCGCGAACGTGGCCAGGAATTCGGCGCCCATCGCGCCGTCCACCGCTCGGTGGTCGCAGGAGAGCGTGACGCGCATGCGCGCGCGGATTTCGATGGCTTCGTCCACGACCACGGGCTTCTCGCGAGTGGCGCCTACGGCCAGGATGGTCGCCGCCGGCGGATTGATGACGGCCGTGAACTCGTCGATCCCGTACATGCCGAGATTGGAGATCGTGAAGGTGGCGCCCTGATACTCCTCGGGTGTCAGCTTCCGTTCGCGGGCGCGCGCGACGAGGTCGCGCAGCTCTTCAGAGATCTGCCGCAGACCTTTGGCCGCCACGTTTCGCAGCACCGGCGTGATCAGTCCGTCGGTTACCGCCACAGCCACGCCAATGTCGACGCGCTCGAACATGCGGATATGATCCCCGCCGAAGGCGACGTTGACGTTCGGGTGCTCGAGAAGCGCCTGCGCGGCCGTCTTAATCAGAATCTCGTTGACGCCGATCTTGGTACCAGCCTCCGCCAGCGATTCGTTGATCTCCTCGCGCAAGGTGAGCACGCGTACCATGTCGATCTCGCGGGTGAGGTAGAAATGGGGAACCGGCCCCAGACTCTGGACGAGATTGCGCGCGATCGCCTTGCGGATCTGCGACAGTTCGACGCGGGCGAACGGCACCTCGGGCCCGGCGGCGGCCGCCAGAGCCGCGGCGGCGGGAGCAGCTTCCGCGGCCTCGATATCCCGCTTGATGATCCGGCCGCCGGGACCCGAGCCGCGCACCGCATCGAGTTGTATGCCGCGCTCCGCCGCCATGCGACGTGCCAGCGGCGACGCCTTGATCTTGCGGCCGTCCTGCTCGGGCGCCTTCTTGGGCGCCGGGGCTAGCGGCGCCGGAACGCCGGGCTCGGCCGCCACCGCGGCCCGGGGCGCCGACGGTCCCGCTGGCGCCTCCGCCTGTGGCCGTTCGGCTGCGCCCGGCTCGACCTCTGTGGCCCGGGTCGCGGCCGGGGCCGTCGCCGCGGTCGCGGCCGTCGCGCTCTCGGACTCGGAGAGGATGGCGGAGATATCTTCGTCGGCGCCGGCGATCACCCCGAGGACGGTGCCGGTCGGCACGGTCTCGTTCTCGGCCACCAGCACCTTGCGCAGCACCCCCGAGCCCATCGCCTCGACTTCCATGTTCGCCTTGTCGGTCTCGACCTCGACCACGATTTCGCCCGATTCGACTGGCTCTCCTTCCTTCTTGAGCCACTGGAGAACACGCCCCTCCTCCATGGTCGGCGACAGCTTCGACATCACGATGCGGGTGGCCATTCAGCTACTCCCTGTAGCAGACGCGACGGGCCGCCGTCACGATGAACTCTGTCCGCGGGAACGCCAGCTGCTCCAGATCCTTCGCATAGGGCTGGGGCGCGTCGGCGCCGGTGACGCGTAAGACCGGCGAGTCGAGATAGTCGAACGCCTCGCGCTGGATGTCGTCCACGATCTGCGATCCGATGCCGCAGACGGGCCAACCCTCTTCGACGATGACGCAGCGGTTCGTCTTGCGCACCGACTCGAGAATCGTGTCGATGTCCATGGGGCGCAGGGTTCGTGGATCGATGACCTCGGCCGATATCCCGTCCTCCGCCTCCAGGGTTTCGGCCGCCTTCAGCGCCGAATGCAGTGGCCGCGAGTGGGCGACGATGGTCATGTCCTTACCCGGCCGCTTCACTTCGGCGACCCCCAGTGGGATGAGGAAGTCGTTACCCTCCGGGACGTCGTCCTTAGTTGCGTACAACAGCTCGCCTTCCAGAAACACCACCGGGTCGTCATCGCGGATCGCTGTCTTCAGCAAGCCTTTGGCGTCGCGGGCCGTCGCCGGCGCCACGACCTTGAGACCCGGCACATGGGCGTACCACGAGTCCAGCGCCTGCGAATGCGACGCGCCCACCTGGTTGGCGGCTCCGCTGGGCCCGCGGAAGGTGATGGGGATCTTGAACTGGCCGCCGGACATGTAGAGCATCTTGGCCGCCGCGTTCACGATTCCGTCGATGGCCAGGAGGGCGAAGCTCCAGGTCATAAACTCGATGACCGGGCGTAGGCCCACCATCGACGCCCCGACTCCCAGCCCGGTGAACCCCAGCTCGGCGATGGGAACGTCACGGACTCGCCACTCGCCGAACTCCTCGAGCAGCCCGCGGCTGACCTTGTAGGCACCCTGGTAGGCTCCGACCTCCTCTCCCATGAGGAAGACGTCGGGGTCGCGCTGCATCTCCTCGCGCAGGGCCTGGTTCAGCGCTTCACGATACGTGATCAACGCCATGGGTCCCTCCGCTTGATGTCGGGATAGTCCTCGGCATAGATGTCGGTATACAGCTCCTCCGCCTCCGGGGCCGGACTAGCTTTCGCGAACTCGACGGACTCGTCCACCAGCTGTTTCACCTCTTCCTCGATGCGCTCGAGGTCAGAATCGTTGAGCAGCGAGTGTTTGTTCAACGTGTCGAGGAAACGCTTGATCGGGTCTTCCTTCAGCTTGTAGTGGCGAACCTCTTCCTTGCTCCGGTAGTGCCCGTAGTTTGGATCCGACATCGAGTGGCCCACGAAGCGGTAGCAATTGGCCTCGATCAGCGACGGCAGCTTCTGGGTGCGCGCGCGCTCGACCGCCGCCTGCACGACCTTGCGGACCTGCAGCACATCCATGCCGTCGATCGTCCACCCGTGCATCCCTTCGTAAGCGCAAGCTCGATCGGCCAGGTTGCGGATCGCCGCGGCCCGGTGCACGGCGGTGCCCATGCCGTAGCGGTTGTTCTCGATCACGAAGATGATCGGCAGCTGGAACAGCGCCGCCATGTTCAGCGACTCGTTGAAGGCGCCGATGTTGGCGACCGAATCGCCTAGGAAACAGACGCAGACCGCGTCGCTGTCGCGGTAGCGGATGGCGTATCCGATGCCCACGGCCAGCGGCAGGTGGCCGCCGACGATGGCGTGGCCGCCCATGAAGTTGTTCTCGCGGTCGAACAGATGCATGGAGCCGCCCTTGCCCCGCGAGCAGCCGTCCACGCGGCCGAACAGCTCGGCCATGATCGCGTTGGGGCTCATGCCGCGGATCAAGGCGTGCACGTGGTCGCGATACGCGGCGATCACGTAATCGTCGTGCCTCAGCGGACTGAGCGCCCCGACCGCCACCGCCTCCTGGCCGATATAGAGGTGGCAGAATCCACCAATCGCGCCAAGCTGATACATCTCGGCCGAGCGCTCCTCGAAGCGACGGCCCAGGACCATCCAGCGCAGCATCTCGATCAGGGTCTCACGATCCAGATCGAGAAGCTCTTCGGTTTGAGTGGTTTTCGTAGCCACGCAGGCTTCTCCTCCCTCGCTGACTTACTTCTGGACGTACAGCGTCAACACCGGCGTTGGCGGTTGCGCCGTCAACCTCCCAACAGCAGCTGTGGTTAAGACCCGGCTACGCCCGCCTCCTCGGCGTCGTGGTTCACGTGCGCCCGGCCAACTGCGCCGCCCGCTCCGAGAATGAGCCACCGCCGATGGATTCCACCTGCTCGCGCGCGTGGTAGGAACTCCGGACGAGAGGGCCCGCCTCGACATGCTTGAACCCGATCTCACGTTCACCGATTCGCTTCAGTGCGGCGAACTCGTCCGGCGTATAGTATCGATCAATGGGTAAGTGTCGCGCCGATGGGCGAAGATACTGGCCCAGCGTGAGGATCTCGATCCCCACCTCTGCCAAGTCTCTCATCGACTCGATCAGCTCATCCCAGCTCTCTCCCATACCGCAGATAACCCCCGACTTCGTCAGCACGCCGCCGTCGTAGCGATGGGCGTGCTCGAGTACTTCCAGCGCCCGATCGTAACGGCCGCCCGGTCGGACGAAGCGATAGAGGCGTGGCACCGTCTCGAGATTGTGGCTGAAGATTTCCGGCCGCGCGTCCATCACGGTCTCGACTGCGCTCAGATCGCCCTTGAAGTCGGGTGTCAGGACTTCGATCGAACAGTCCGGCACCAACTCGCGAGTCCGACGAATCGTCTCCGCGAATACCGCGGCACCACCGTCATCCAAATCGTCACGGTTTACCGACGTGATCACCACATGCTTGAGACCCATCGCCTGCACGGCCTCGGCCACGCGCAGCGGCTCCTCGGCATCGACCCCCTCGGGTAGGCCGGTCGTCACCGCGCAGTAAGCGCACGACCGGGTGCAGATCTCGCCCAGGATCATGAACGTCGCCGTGCCCTGGCCCCAACACTCACCGATGTTCGGGCAGTGCGCCTCCTCGCAGACGGTGTGCAGCGTCTTCGCCCGCATCAGGCGCTTGAGGTTCGTATACGCGCCCGTGCCCGGAGCCCGGGCCTTCAGCCACGACGGCTTGCGGCCATCCGGCCCGGCGTTCGCCGGCACCCGATCCTGCAAAAGCGGCTGCATCTCCTGGCGCTGACGGCGCAGAGCGGCGTACTCCAGGGGAAGCTCGTCGGGCTGTAAGACTCTGAGTGCGCGCATCTAGTTCGTGTCGCCGGTATCCCAAAACTTGTGAGGCGGAGTACGAAGCCGAGGCTCGTAAGCTCCCTCACTTTTCACGGTCCGAACCTTCTAAGCTAATCTCGTGATCCCCGAGTTCACCAGCCCGGACCTTGCGGCCTCGCGGCTCCGCCGTAGATGTTGGGATCGAGGATCAGCGCCAGCCTTTGTACCACTCACCAGGGTGGAGGTTCAGATGCCCGCTGAGATCGGCCAGCCAGCCCCGGATTTCCAGCTGAGCGCCACCACCGGCGACTCGATCTCGCTCCAGGAACGGCGCGGACAAGGACCGACCGTCCTGCTGTTCGTGCCTCTGGCCTTCAGTCCGGTTTGCACCAACGAACTGACGATGATGCGGGATGATTACTCGGAGTACGAGCGGCTCGGCGCCGAGGTCCTGGCGGCGAGCGTCGACAGCCCCTTCACGCTGAAGGTGTGGGCGGAGCAGCTGAAGCTGCCCTTCCCGCTGCTCAGCGACTTCAACAAGGAGGTTTCGCGCGCCTACGGGGCGTTGCACGAAGACCTGTTCGGTTTGAGGGGTGTGGCCAAGCGCTCCGTTTTCGTGTTGGACGAGAACGGAATCGTCCGCTACCGCTGGATCTCAGACGACCCTGGGCAGCTTCCCAAGTTCGACGAGATCAAGGCGGCGGTAAAGGAAGCGGCCGCTACCTGACGACTTCATAAACCGAGTCGACGCGGGCGCGCAGGTCGATCAAGGCGCCCACGGCGTCCTCGGGGACGAAGTCGATCCGCAGATCCACCAGGCGGGCGCGGGTGGCGAATCGCGCCGCCGGACCCACCACCAGGAGCGCGGCCGAGTGCTCGCCGCCCTTTTCACCGCCCGCCTCGTGGCCCGCCCGCAGCGCATCCAGCAGCCGATCGGCCAGGGGGCCGTCCGATCCGGCGAAGCTCTCCTCCATCGCGGCGACGACGTCGTCATTCTTCAGGCGGTGGCCGGCGGCGACGAATAGGTCGCCCGCTATGTGCTGGGCCAGCTTGGGCAGTTTCTTGCCCGTGAAGGCGGCGGCGCCCTCCGGGGAGATAGCCAGCACCTGGCGATTCTCACGGTCGGGGTCTGTGGCCAGGCCCACGGCGATTGCCCGACCCGGAGCCAGCCCATCGCGCAGCGCGATCAGGATCTTCTCGTTCACTTCCAGGTGAGGGCCGCCGAGGACGACGACCCCGCCCGCATCATGATCCAGAAATTCGAGGTTCATTCCGATCAGCGGGGCGTGGCTGGCCGCGGCGACGCCGTACTCTCCGGTCAACGGGTCGCGGGCGAGGATCGAGTAGGAGGCCGTCGCGGTGACGGCCTCGGTGCGGAACCGCGTCTTCACGGCGCCGCCGGTCGCCAGGACCGCGCCAGTGGTGAGGGTGATTACGATCGGCCGCGAGATCGCTCGGAGAATCGGGGTTCGCATGAATCTGGGCCTGGGGTGGTGAGTTCGGGTCGAGCCGCTCTAAGTAGCTGTAGAAGCTAGGGTTAGACATGCGGCCCCGTCAAATGCGTAAGCCTTGCTCTCTAAACCGGCGAATCCTATCTTCGGGCTAATCTGGGTGTTGAGCGACCGGAGAGCGTCTCCGGCAGCGGGTTAAAGGAGGCGGTAATAACGTGACTTACATCATCGCGCAGCCCTGCATCGATGTGAAAGACGCCGCTTGCGTGGACGTCTGTCCGGTCGATTGCATATATGAAGGTCCGGACCAGTACTACATCCACCCGGAGGAATGCATCGACTGTGGAGCCTGTGTGCCCGAATGTCCGGTCGATGCCATCTTCCCGGATGATGAAGTGCCGGAGGAGTGGACGGAATTCATCGCCAAGAATTACGTGCACTTCGAGCTGGAGGCGCCGACGTGACGGTTCCGTCTGGAAGCCCGAACAGAGATCGCGCGCCCGGTTTCACGCCGGGCGCGCCTGTTTTGTACGAGCGCGCTCTCAGGCGCCGCCCAGCAGCGGGCCCGGTTGAGGGTCACGTTGACCGTAGCGGCTTGACCGCGGGGGGACGGAGGCGGGGACCGTGAGCGACAGGGAAGCGCGGCTAAGGGCGCGTCTTGCCGAGGCGCCGGACGACGCCGAGACGCTCGGCGAGCTGGCGGCGCTCGTCGGGGCAGAGCGGCGACGGAAGAAGGAGGCCGTGAAGCTCTGGAAGCGGTACGCCGCCGCCGTCGGACCCGGCCGCCTGGGGGACGCCTTGCTCTCGCTGGCCCGGGCGCAGGTGGAGGCCCGCGAAGAGGGGCAGGCGATTGAAAGCCTCGAGTGCTGCACCGAGGTAGACCCGGACTCGTTCGATGCTTTCGATCTGCTGGGCGAGCTGTTGCGGCGCGACGGCCGCCTGGAGCAGGCGGCCGAGGCGTTGCACCGTGCCGTGGCGCTCGATCCGCGGGCCCTGCGACCGCGACTGGCGCTGGTGACATGTTTGGACGGTCTAGGGCGGTCCGCCGAAGCACAGTCCGCGCTCGCCGAGGCCCAGACGCTCGGCGCCGGAGATCCCGCCATTCACGCTCTCATCCAGGAGTTGATCCGCCGGCGCGGTTGAGACGCGACCCGCCGGATCGACCGCGAGGGTTACGATGCGCGAGCCGAAAACGGTCCAAGAGGCGCGGGAGATTCAGCTGGAGCTTGGAAGCCGCGTCGTCTTCAAACCCCCTGCCCGCTTCGCACCGCGCTGGGTGGCGGGCGCGGATGTGGCCTTCGACAAGGGCCGCAATCTGGCGTTCGCGGCCATCGTCATCATCGATCTGGCGACGATGGAGACCGTGGAAACGGCCACGGCGGCTGTCCCCATCAGCTTCCCCTACGTTCCCGGCTATTTGAGCTTTCGTGAGCTGCCGGCTCTGGCCGACGCCTGGAGTCGCTTGCAGAAGACCCCGGACCTGGCGGTGCTCGACGCCCACGGCTACGCGCACCCGCGGCGGATGGGGTTGGCTAGCCACGCGGGCATCGAATTCGGCCTGCCGACCATCGGCTGCGCCAAATCGATCCTCTGTGGGGTGCACCGTCGGCTGGCCGAACGGCGCGGCTCACGCGCGCCGCTGATCGATCCCCAAAACGGCGAGGAGATCGGTTGGGTGCTGCGCACCCGTACACGCGTCCGCCCGGTCTACATCTCCATCGGGCACCGCATCGACCTACCGAGCGCCGCCGAGTACATACTCCGCCTCACGCCGGGCGGCAGGTACCGATTCCCCGAGACCACTCGTCGCGCCGATCGCCTGGCGGCGGAGGTCAAGCGCGAGCGCTAGCCGCGGGAGCTTGCTGTTCTCGCCCCGCTCGCCGCGCCGCTCCGGCGGCGACGCCTGGTCCGTGTCTCCCCGACACGAGCGCCCGCGTCAGATTCACACACAAGAAGCGAGTCGGCCGGCCGTGACGAGGCCGCAATCGTTGCCGTGACTGGGTTTCCCGAGTGACGCCACCGGGCACGGCCTGTGCCTTCGGGGTCCGCGACCGCGTCGCCGCCTTGGCTGGCGCCGCGGGGTCTTTGGCCGCCAAACGAACCCGGGGCCCCAGTGATGAAAACGCTCAAGACGAACAAGACAGCCATGGATGCCCTCGCCGGCATCTTGGTTCCTAACCGCTTACCTTCGCCGCCGCCGCCGCGGCTCCGGGCGTTCGTCTGGTGTTCCCACACCCCCGACCGCCCGGCTTTGCCGGAGGCGAACCCGACCACTCCGTCGCCGGGCTCGCTGATGGTGGGGCAGATCTGGTTCCGTCCAAACGGCGGACGGCGATAGGAGAGCAGGCCGGTCGAGCAGTTGGGCCGGCATCTAGACACACGGCGCGTGAGGCGGAAGGCCGACTGGGCAGTCACGCCGGTATTACCTGTCCGCTGACACCCCTGAGGCTCATCGGTCCTTCCGCCCCGTCGCCGGCCCTCCGCGATTCGTTCTAGATACCATGAGGCGCTTGACGCCGCCGCTGGCGGGGCCTAGCGTGCCGCCTGTTTGCTGGCCCGCCACGAAACGGCACGCTGCGAGAACGGAGGGAGAGGATGGAGGGGCGAATTCGCGAAGGCTGGGGTACGAAAGCCGGCTTCATCCTCGCGGCCGTCGGCTCAGCTGTCGGGTTGGGAAACATGTGGCGGTTCCCGTACGCGGCGGCGGATCGGGGCGGTGCCGCCTTTGTCGTCCTCTATATCTTCATGGTGTTCGCCGTCGGGGTGCCGGTCATGCTCGCCGAGTTCTCGGTCGGCCGGCGGGCGCGGCTGAGCCCGATCGGGGCGCTGCGCAACGTCGTCGGTCCGAGCTGGGCGCCGTTGGGCCACCTGTATGTGGCGACCGGTTGCCTGATCCTGGCGTATTACTCGGTGATCGCCGGCTGGACGATGCGTTACACGCTCGAGGCCCTGCTCACCGGTTTTGGCGGCACTCCCTCCGAGTACTTCGACCACTCGTCGACGGGCCTGGGCGCTCTCATGTACCACATCGTCTTCATGGGGATCACCATCTCGATCGTGGTGGGAGGCGTAAAGGGAGGTATCGAACGCGCCTCGCTGGTGCTGATGCCGCTGCTGTTCGTCCTGATCGTCGGGCTGGCGATTTGGGCGGCGTTTCAAACCGGGGCCGGCGAGGGTTATCGCTTCTACCTGCAACCCGATCCAGGAAAGCTGCTATCGGCGGATACGCTGAGCGGCGCCGCCGGCCAGGCATTCTTCAGCCTCAGCCTCGGCATGGGGGCGATGCTCACCTACTCCAGCTATCTGGGCCGTCAGGAAAACCTCCCCGGCTCGGCGGCGACGATATCAGTCTCCGATTTCGCCGTGGCGTTCTTTGCCGGGCTGGTGGTGTTTCCGGTGATCTTCGCGTTCAACCTGCAAGACGAGATCGGCGCCAGCTCGCTCGGCACGCTCTTCATCAGCCTGCCGACGGCGTTCTTGAAGATGGGCGCCGCGGGCCGCCTGGTCGGTCTGATCTTCTTCCTAGCGCTATTCGTCGGGGCGCTGACCTCGGCCATCTCGTTGCTGGAAGTGGTCACCTCGAGCCTGATCGACAACTGGAGCCTCGATCGAGGCCGCGCCGCCCTGGGCGCCGGAATCACGATCTTGCTGATCGGCGTCCCCTGCGCGTACAGCCTCGACATACTCGGCCTCTACGACAAGATCGCCGGCGAGTTCCTGCTCGTCGTCGGTGGCTTCGTCCTCTGCCTGCTCGTGGGCTGGCGAGTCAAGGATCCGTTAAGCGAGGTACGCAGAGGTTTCGCCGCGGAGGGGCTGCTCAAAGGGTGGCTCTGGACGGTTCGATTGGTGGTCCCAGCCATCCTCCTCGTCGTGATCTACCAGGTCGGCAAGGCCGCCCTTGAACTGATCGGAACGACTCTCTTCTGAGCGGCGACCCGGCCCCAGCTTTTCACTGAAGCCGTCACCGCGGCCTCCCGGCGACTTGCGTCTGACCAGGCGGGGCCCCATCTG
>JABAOH010142222.1_pt2 | contig 15496 bp, 12 predicted proteins | sample 7062181 | NCBI WGS metagenome assembly JABAOH01 (sample SAMN14538630, study PRJNA623070) | marine sediment metagenome | biome: marine biome [ENVO:00000428]; feature: marine pelagic biome [ENVO:01000023]; material: deep marine sediment [ENVO:00002113]; isolation source: pool of 5 deep marine...
AGCCGAGCGGCTCGGCCACGGCGGAACGGCGGGAACGGTCCCGGTTCCGAGACCGCGCGCTGTTCCGCGCGCGTTACCTTCCGATTACCTGACGCTGATATCCGAACCTGAACGTGGCTTGAGCTGCCAGGTCGCGCCTCCGGCGGTGGGCAACAGCACGCCTTGAGCATCGAGCTGGGCACCGGGCACGAAGGCGGCCAGGTTCGTGAAAGGCACGTCGCGGTCGAGGAGCAGTTCGAGCGCGCCGCTGCCGTCATCCACGCTGAGCTGCAGACCGTCGACGACGGTCGCGGTGTCCTGGATGGTGGCGCCGGCGATCTCGACCAGGGCGGCGTCCAACCTACCGCCGTCTGCGGTGGCCGCGATCGCGGTGGAGACCGCCTCGGGGTCGGGTTGTTCGACCACGCCGAGCAGGAAGGGCGCCGCGTCATCGAGAGTGGTCTGGCCGTTCTGGATGACGACACGGCCCAAGAAGCGGAGGCTGTCGCCCGCGACGATGTCCGACGGCCGAACCCGCGTGACCCGGATGGCTCCGGTACTCCCGGCGAGGTGGACTGACCGATCTCCGAAGGTGGTGCGGCCCGTGAGCGCGGTACCCTCGATGAAGACCCGCTCGCCAGGCGGCAGCGCGCGCGCCTCAGCGATCGTGACCTTGGCGAAGCTCACGGCGATGAGCGACGCGATCGTGTCGCCCTCCTGCACGGCGAAGCTGGCGGGATCGATCCTGACGACCTGCACGCTGTCGGCGACGCTGGTCAAGTCGACCGCGACGTCGTAGCCACCTACCGGTAGCGAGACGACGAACTCACCCGTCGAGTTTGAGGTCACACGGGCCAGGGTATCACGGGTCCCGCGCACCACCATGCGCACACGGACATCAGGCTGTGGCAAATCGGCCGCGTCCCGGTTGCGATTGCCGTCCACGTCGAAGAAGACGACCCCCTGAACCGTGCCCGTTCCAGTGATGCCGAGCACCCGCTCATCGGTACCCAGGCACCCCGACATGCCAAAGGTGACGGCCAAAGCCAAACCGCTCAGAAGAGCCGCCGCGGTCGAGAGACGTAGGTTACGCATATCAGAGCCCTACCCGGATGCCGACACGGAAGACCCGGCCGCTCGAGCGTGTTACCAGCGGCTCACCGAAGTTCGGGTTGGCCACGAGCGGCAGCGTGATGGACCCGTCGGGGTTCGTCAGCAAGTCGGCTTCGCGGTCGATCAGGAACAGTGCCCGGTCACGCACGCCGGTGTCGGTGTCGAGCAGGTTCAGTCCATCGAGCACGATCTCCACCGGTCGCCCTTGAAGCTCGACCAAGCCCAACGCGAGGCGCGCGTCCAGCAGGTGGGCGTCGGGACCGCGGCAGGAGTTTCGCTCGGCGAACTCGGCCTCCTGATCCGCCAGACAGTCCCACTTCTGCAGCAGCTCGTCGACTCCGGGGATCGACGGATCGACGAAAGCCGGGTCGTTGAATCCGGACCCGTCCCCGTTCACGTCCACGCCGTCCCGGAAACCGGGGGTGAAAGGTCGGCCCGAACGGAAACGGTAAAGAGCCGCGAGGCGTGTGCCGGCGAGAGTCTGGGGAAAGCGCAACTGAACGCCGACGACCGCGCGGTGCGGCACGTCGAGGTCACCGACCCCGTCCGCCCAGTCCATCCCGTTCAGCCCGTCGGGGAAGGGGTTGAGCTCACGCTCCGGGCCTCCGGCGCTTGCCGAGAGCCAATCGTCGCGCACCTGGGAGTGGGTGTACGAGGCCAACAGATCCAGCCAGTCGCCGGTATGCCGTTCGACGGCTACGGTCGCTCCCCAGTAACGGGAGGATCCGTCGGCGTTGAGCGCCGAGACCAGATCGAAATCGGAGAAGCGGCGATTCGAGCCGGGCTCGACGGCCACCAGTGAACCCCGCTTCACCAGCGAGCCGAAGATCGGGCGCCCGTGCTGGTCACGGGAGGTCGGTGCCAGCGGTCGGTTCAGGTCGTCACGTCGTGGCAGACGATCGGTGATACGGTAGTTGCCGGCCACGTGCACGGCGGTCCCGTCCGGAAAGAGCCGTGTAACCCCAAGGCTCGCCCGTCCGCTGCGCGGCGGCTCGAAATCGGGGCCGATTAGTGTGAGCCGACGGCCGGCAAAAAGTGCGGTGCCCGGGTCGGGTGCGGCGGGCCAGCTGCCGAGCGCGCCGACCGCCCGACGAACCTCGATCGAGCCGTCTTGCGTGACCAGCTCGCCGAAGGCCGCGGTTCCTATTCGATCGTGGTAAATGCCGCCGGCCCCGCGCACCAGCCACTCGTGACGCTCGCTGACGTCCCAGACGAAGCCGGCGCGTGCGCTCAGCTTGCGAATATCATCATCGAAGTTCTTGTTATCGAGGCCACTGACATCCAACCACTGCTGGTTGCGATTCACCTCCTTGTCGTCGAGCAGCTCGATCTCGTAACGCAAGCCGAACAGTACATCCAGGCCGCGCGTCGCGCTCCACGTATCCTGCAGGAAGATGGAGAACTGCTGGTTGGAGAACTCGGCGAAGGGCGCTGGTCTGTCGGCGATGGCAAAGCTGCCCTCCAAGCCGGCGAATTCACTGGGGCCGCCAAACGTGAAGATCCCGCCGCGGCCGTGAGCGTAGCGCTGCTCGAATGACTCGAAGGTCGCTGCGACCCCCGCCTTCACTTGGTGACGCCGGCGGATGTAATGCAGCGTCTCGCTCAGGTGTACGGCCACACGCGCGAACTCGCCGGGCGCGGCGGGGTCCGTCCCGAAAGCCAGTCCGCCGTCCACGATCCGGGTGCCAGTGAGCGGTGAAACGATGTAGTTGCGTTCGCTTCGGTCGATGCCGACGCGGAGTTCCTGTAAAATCCAACTGCTAAAGACCGAGTTGAGGCTCGCCGCGATCGAGATGTCGTTCCCTTCTACTCTCGACCCGAGGCTGGCGATCTGAGCGGCCCCGAGATCGGGGTCGAAGTCGATTCCGCCGCCAAGCTTCAGATAGCCGCCGTTGGCGCGGGCGCTGATCGCGTTGCGCCGGTTGATCTGCCAGTGGAAGCGGCCGAACCCGGAGACCAGGTCCGCCTGGGCGACACGCGAGCGGGTGTAGGGCTCGATGTCGACGCCGAACGAGTCGCTGGCCACAGTAAGCAGTTCGGCGTCGAAGTCATCGATCTCCCAGGCGCGGGGCAAAGATGACTCCAGTCGGCGCGCATCGATGCCGATGGCGTAGTGGGCGGTGTCCCGTATGATCGGGCCGCTGATCACTGCGCCGCCTCGAAACGACGCCGTGCTCACGTCGCTCGAACCGAATTGATCGGAGGAAGTGAGGTCGCCGCTCGTCCAGTCACCATAGGCGCGCGCCTCGGTCTGGGTGGACCCACGCCGGGTCTGCGCGCTCAGATAGGGGCCGGCCGCTCCGGACCACTCGACGTCGATGGCGTTGGTCATCAGCTCGGCCATCTCGAAGCCGCTCAACGGGAAGGCCTCGGCCGCGATCCGTCCGGGTGGCAGGTCGGGGTGGAGCGTGCTGGCGAAGGGGATGCCGTCGATCGCCAGCTGGCTCATCCAGCCCGGGAGCCCCTCCGCGGCCAACTCCTCGTCCGCGACCGTCGAAAGACGGCCCAGCTCGGTCAGTTCGCGCCGCTCTTCCGGCAGTCCCACGATTTCGAATGACCGGAAACGTTGGCCGACGCCGGCCCGAGAGTTGGCCGCCGGCCCAGGGAACGGGCCGACCGCCACCGCGTCGACAGGGAGCTGGACGGGCTCGAGGATCAGCTCCACGCGCCGGCGATCGCCGGGGCCCACAGGCACGGCCTCGATTCGCCTTGGCTGGTAACCGATTTCCTCGACGAAGATGTCGTAGTCGCCTGGCCTGAGCAGGAAGAGCTGAAAACGCCCCTCTTCGTCACTGGATACCGACCAGGAAACACCCGTTGCACTCTCAGTCACCCGGATGCCAGCATCAACCAGAGCGTTGCCCGCCTGATCGCGAACCCGGCCCTCGAGCATTCCCTGAGTGATGCTCTGAGCGTGGGCCGGGGTGAGCTGAAGTAGCACAGCGACCAAAGCGCCCAGGAGCTCGATTCCGAGGCGCTGAGGGGGTCGGATGTCAGGTCGACCAGTGACGTTCAGGGATCTTCCTCCGCTTGGGGGTTCGGGCGCCGAAGGGGGGCCGTCGCCGGCCAGTGCATATAGCAGGGAGCGTGCCGCTGTGCAAGCGATCGGCAGGGGGTAAAGCCCGAGGCGTGACTGGCAGCTCCCCTGCCAATCGGTTGGCGGTTAGAGCCCGGGTGATCGGCTCGGTCTCGCAGGCGTACTCCACACCCGGCGTGGTGGGTGGTGTCGCGTTGGATCGACCCCTCACCATCTGGGTCGAGCGTCTCCTCTTGCCGAGTTTGTGTCATGTGAACGACATGTCTCCCGGCACTCCGGCCCTGTGGCCGGGTGGTCAGACCCAGCGCGGTGCGGTGGCGGGCAGCGAGCGCCGTCGCCGGCGCAGCCAACGCAGACCACCCACCGTCATCCCTGCCGCGTAGGCCAGACGCGCGGCGAGGACGGCGGGGAACAACAGCAAGGGCTCGACTACGCCCGCCCGTAGCCAACGGTCGATGATGTAGCCGGCATGCAGGAAAGCGAGTGGGAAGCTGGCAAGCACGAGAAGCCGCGGGTAGTGGTAGAGCCAGGCCGCCCGGGCGGCCCCCGTATCCGCTTTACTCTCGATGGAGCTATAGGCCCAGCGGTAGTTGCGGCGCAGCAGGTTGCCGAACCCCGGCCGGTTCCAGTGGTAAACCAGGGCCAGCGGTTCGAAATGTATGCTCGTCCCGTCGCGTTGCAGCTCGGCCTGCCACTCGAGCTCCTCGTGGGCGTAGGCCAGAGGTTGACGCTCGCTGAAGCCACACGTGTTGTCGAACGCGGCGCGTCTGACGCTGAGGTTGCCGGGCGGGTGGTTCGGCACGGGTCCGGCGCGGCGTCCGGGGTGAACGTGGTACCAGCCGCAGTAGTAATCGAGCCGCGCCGAGATGGGCAGCCCAGCCGGCATAGCGAGCGACCCTCCCACGCAGACCTCACCGGCGGCGTGGGCCCTCAGCAACGAGTCGAGCCAGCCGTCTGCTGGCGTGCAGTCGGCATCGAGGAAGATGAGGGGATCGCCCGTCGCCTCGGCGGCGCCACGGTTGCGAGCGGCGGCCGGATTGCCACCCGTCTCATCGGGGGAGAGGGTGATGACGCGCGCGCCCTTCGCTCGAGCGACGCCGCGGGTGTCGTCGCGGGAGCCGTCATCGACGACGATGACCTCGATCTCGACGCCGGCGCTGGATTGGGCCCGCACCGCGTCGATTGTTCGACCGATCAGCGACTGCGAGTCGCGCGCCGGAATGATGACCGAGACTCGGCGCGGCTCAATCACGTAACTCGACGCCCGCATAGAGGTCGTCGACGGAACTCACGAAGCCGATCCAGTTCAGGTTGTCCTCGGCGTAACGTCGCGCGGCGACCCGCAGTCGCTCGGCTCGTTCCGGATTCTCGAGCAGGTCGGCGATCGCTTCGCCGAGAGCCCGGGGTGCCGGCTCGACCAGAACGGCGAGGTCGTCGTCGAGTACAGCGCGGTGGGCGGGTATCGAAGTGGCGACGATGGCGCAACCGGCGGCGAGATACTCCAGCGCCTTCAGAGGAAGGTTGCTGCCATGTGTGCGCGGCGAAACGACGATATCGGCGATGCGCAGAAAGGCAGGCATCGCTTCGCGCGGCTGCCGCTGGAGCAAGCGATGCGAGCTGGCCGGCGCAGCGCGAGCCAACTGCTCCTCGATGTTCGAGGCGTCGTGACCGTTCGAACCGACGAGCACCAAGACCGCATCGGGGACCCGCGACAGGATGTCCGGCATCGACTCGACCAGCAGCGAGGTGCCCTGGTAGTCCTCGAAATTGCCCGTGTAAAGGACGACCGGCTGGCCCGCTTCTAGCCCCAGTCGGGCGCGCAGCCCTCGCGGGTCCGGAGCGACCGGCGCCGGCGCGGGGCTAGCATACTGCCACTCGCGCACCAGCGCATCGGGAGCCGCGAGCTTCACGCGGTCGGCCAGACCGGCGCTGCAGACGATGCTGCTGGCTCGGCGTATCAGCCAACGCTCGCAGGCCTGCGCGAACAGACGCCCCGGCAGACTTCCGAGCACCAGGCGCGTCGCGAGCTGCTCGGGTATGCTCGATTGCATGTCGTAGATGACGGGGATCCCGTGTCGGCGGGCGGCGAGGACCGCGAGAAAGGCCGCCTCCTCCACCGCGTGGATGCAGCAGTAACGGCGACGGCGGAGCATGCGACGCAGCTTGGCGAAGAGGAAAAGATCCAGCCAGACTTTACGAACTGAAAAGCCGATCGGCACGGAACGGATGCGCAGGGGGTTCACGACCCGGAAGTAGCGGACGCCCGGTATATCCGGCGATTCGCCCACGGGATAGGTGAGCACGTCGACGGCGTACCCGAGTTGGCTGAGCGCCTTCAGCACTTGGCGGACCGCGATCGGTGTCCCGCGGTCCTCGTAGAACGGCTGGGGGGCGACGACCAGCACATGTCGCCGGCTGGAGTGCGTGCGGCTCATTCCGTGTAGCTACCGCTCTGCTAGGTGACTCCGGGGCCGCCCGCCGTCGCTCCTCTCGGCGCCAGGAGCCGAAAGGTAGGCGGGTGTCGGCAAGGGCAGGCCCAACCCTGTTGCGGCTTGTGGGGAATGCAACGGTTATGCCAGCAGGCCCTCGACGTCCGGTTGGGCGGCCTCATTGGCCCTGGGGGCGGCTGGGGGAGCGGTCGGGCAGCGGGCCCTCGGCGGCGACCTCGTCCAGAAGCTGCGCCAGGGCGCGGGTGGTGGCTCGTCTGGAGTATCGCTGGACCGCCGGCGCCGGTGCTGTGCGTGGTGCCCCGTCGCGGAGGCGTCCCTCGAGGTAGGAGGCGATCGCCTCCGCGTCGGTCGGCCGGAAGGCTCGACCGCCCGCGGTCTCGGCCAGCAGAGGACCGAGGCTGGAGCTTTCGCTCGCCAGGCCCAGGATCGGCGCGCCGCTGCGCAGGTACTCGTAGGTCTTGCCCGGAAGCAGATCGTCGTTGGTCGGAAGGTAGAGCAGGTCGGCCCCCAACATGTAGGCGATCGCCTCGCCGTGAGAGACGGCCGGGATGGCGGTCACCCGGATCCGGTTAGAGAGCTGCTCGAGCTGGGCGGCCACATGGGCGTCGGTTCGGCCGACCTGTAAGAAGTGCAGGCGGTCGGCCGAGCCCGGGTTTCGCTGGTCGAGCAGGGCGACGGCGTTGATGAGAGGTGCCAGATCGCGTTCTTTGTAGAGTAAGCCGGTGTGGGCGATCACGAAGCCCGGGCCCGGCCGCTGTGGACGCACTCCCGTGAAATCGTCTTCGTCGTATCCGTTGGGAATCAGCGTGGAGGGGGTGTCGACCGCCGGCAGCTTACCCTTTACGCCCGGCGTGATGACCGCGGCGCTCGCACGCTCCAGAATCCTCCGCTCCCAGGCCCGCTCCAGTCGTTGCAAAGGCTTGACGCGCTTCGGCAGATAGAAGGCGCCGCTCCACGGGTCGCGGTAATCGACGACGTGCGGCACGCCCCACAGCTTCGCGATCAACGAGCCCAGGATCGCCGCGGTCGGCGTCGGGAGCGTCGAGAGGACGATGTCACAGCGCCGTCCCGGCCTTCGGGTCAATCCCCACGCCACCGCGAACGGGATCCAGGCCAGCTTCGCGTCGGGAACGAGCCAGGCGGCTGGATGCCAGCGGCCCAGGTTCCCGCCGTGAAGTCTTCCGGTGTCGGCCGTGGTCGGGGACCGCAGCGCGCGCCGGGTGGCGGCGAGGAGACGATAGGGATCAGCCACTCGCGTGCGATGGATCTCCACGCCCTCCAGGCCGGCCAACAGCGTTGGGTCCACCGGGCCCCAGCGCCCGTGCCGCGTCGTCAGGACGACCGGTTGCCATCCGTGCTCGGGTAGGTACTTGGCGAACTTGGCCGCGCGGTAGGCGCCGGATCCGGCGGCGGGTGGGAAGTCGTAGCTTACGAGCAGGACGCGTCTCATGACATGCGAGTTCGGCGAGCCAGGTTGAAGGGCCGGAGGTGGCACGTATCATGCCAGATCCGGGGTGCGCGGGGACGGCGCCGCGTCCCATTTGATCCGGGCTCGCCTCCGATGAACGGCGGGCCGAAACCCACACGGCTTGGGGTCATGGGGCGGAAGATCCGAACCTCCTTGCTGCGAGGCTTTGCCGATTAAGCTCTCCGTCTTCCGAGATCGACTGGTCTGGATCTCACGCTCCGAATCCGTCCACATGGCGGTGTGGATCGGTTTGGGCGGCTTCGCCTTCATGCTGGGGAACCTCGCCCTGGCGGCCGTCCTCGAACCGGCGGACTTCGGGCGGCTGGCCTTGTTCGAGGCGCTGACGGGTATCGGAGTGTACCTGTCCCCGGCGGGCCTGGATAGCCTGGTCGTGCGCCGTGAGCTGCGTGTCGGCTCATCGAGTCTGCGGCGCGCGACCGGTACGAGCGTCCTGGTCGCTCTGGTCGTCGGGGGGATCGCCGTGGCGCTATTCGGCTTCGACCTGCCGGCGGTGGCGTTGCTCGGCGGCGCGGTGCTGGCGGCGGCGACGGCGCGGATGTGCGCTGCCTCCGAGCAGGCGGCCGTTCGGCTCGACCGATCACAGCTTCTGACGCAGCTGCCTAGCGTCTGCTTCGGGTTTGGCGCGGTGTTGCTGGCCTTGCTGGGCACCTCCAGCTGGCAGAGCGGAGCCGGCGTGCTGGTCGCCGGGTTCGCCTTGTCCGCCCTGGTTGGGCTCGGTCTGCTGCGTCGCGGTTGGCGGCCGAAGGCACCCGCGGGTCTGGACCGTTTTGCCTGGAGAAGGGCGCTCTCGTTCGTGGGGATCATGGCGTCGGTCCTCGTGCTGCACCACGTCGAGCGCCTGGTGATCCCGCGGTTCCTCGGTCTCGAGGCGCTGGCGACTTTCGCGGTGGTGGCGACGGTCGTGGGATCACCTTATCGGATTCTGCACAGCGGGGTGGGGTACTCGTTGATGCCGCGGATCCGCGCCGAACGCTCGGTGCGGGCGCGCCGCCGCCTCGTCCGCTCGGAGCTGGCCCTCATCGGTCCACTGGGTCTCGCCGGCGGTCTGGTGCTGCTCACGGCAGCCAGGCCGCTGATTCACGCGCTTTACGGTGACAAATACGAGGTCAGCCTGGCGGTGGTGGCTGCGATTATCGCCGTCGGGGTCGTGCGGCTGTTTTACGCCGTCGCTTCCGCCGTAGTCCGAGCGCTGGCTGACACGCGGCAGCTGCGGCAGTTCAACCTGCTCGCCTGGATCGGCACGGCCCTGGCCGCCGGCGCGGCGGTCATGTTCAGCGGGTTCGGGCTCGTCGGCGTCATCGCGGGGGCGGCGGTCGGGTGGCTGGTGCGCCTGGCCGCGGCGGTCTCTCTGGTTCGACCGGCATTCGCCGTTCCGAGGCTGGAGGCGCGCGACGAAGAGCGGGCGGTGCAGACCTTGTAAGCGGAACGCCGGGTACAGCGAGCGGCACGACGAAGTTCAGAGCCGAGGTTCTCGAGTGGCGCCGTGGGGTCACGCCGGCGGTGGGTGGCCCGGCGTCGTGGTGAAGCGAGAGGTCTATGATCGCCGAGCGACGAGGAAAGGCGGGTCAGCGCCGCTTCGGCGTCTCTCTGACCGCGGGCTCGCTCGTCGGACTCGCCGCTGGCATCGCCGTTGGCATCGCGGCCCACACGACCTCCAGCCCGCACCTGGAAGTCTTCGCGGCGATCGTCGAGCCGTTGGGCGGCCTGTGGACCCGCGCGCTGCTGATGACCGTCCTACCGCTCGTCGTCTCCCAACTCATTACCGCCGTGGCATCGGTTCCCGGCGGATTTGCGATGGGGCGCCTCGGTATCGGTGCGGCCCTCTGCTTTCTCGGTCTTCTCTTTCTCGGCGCGGTCTTCGCCGTGGCGGTCACCCCGCCGTTGCTGGCCATGCACCCGATAAGTCCAGAGACGGTCGCGCTCGTCCAGACAACGGTGCCGGCTGCCACCTCTGTCAGCCACGAGCCAGTGGCTCGCGGTCTCGGTGGGTGGCTCGTGAACCTGGTACCCAGCAATCCGATCGCCGCGGCCGCGGATGGGGCCATCCTGCCGCTGATCATCTTCTCCGTGCTCTTTGGGTTGGCGGTCGTCTATCTCGAGCAGAAGCGACGACGCGTGCTGCGCAACTTCTTCAGCGGCGTGGCCGAGGCGATGCTCGTGCTGGTCGGGTGGGTGCTGCTGTTCACACCCATCGGGGTCTTCGCGCTGGCGCTCTCCATCGCCAGGCGTGCCGGTCTGGAAGTTGCGACGGCGCTCGCCTTTTTCGTCGTGCTGGTCTCGCTGATCCTGCTCGTGTTCACGCTAGCGCTCTATCCGGTCAGCGTGCTCGTCGGGCGTGTGCCGCTGCGCGATTTCGCGCCGGCGTTGGCGCCAGCCCAGGCGGTAGCGATCAGCACACGCTCGTCTCTGGCCTCGCTCCCCGCTCTTCTGCAGGGGGCCGAGGAGCGGCTTCGGCTCTCCACGGCGGTCTCAGGCTTCGCGCTCCCGCTGGCCGTCGCCACGTTCAAGATCAGCGTGGTGGTCGCCAACACGGTGACCTGTCTGTTCCTGGCTCGGTTGTACGGCATCGACCTGGGCCCGGCTCAGGTCGCCAATTTCGCGACGGCGCTGATCCTGTTGAGCTTTGCGGCGCCGGGCATTCCGAGCTTGGGCGTCACCGCCCTGCCGGCGTTCCTGGCCGTGGGCATTCCGATCGAAGGCGTCCTCGTTCTCCATGCCGTTGACGTGATTCCTGACATCTTCAAGACGCTGGTCAACGTGACCGGGGACATGACGGTGGCGACCGTGCTCGCCCGCTTCGCATGAGGTGCCGGCAAACATGATCTTCTTTGTCGTCACCCGGGAAGGCGCCTTCGGCATGGAGGAATACCTCGCCTCCTGGGGGCAACCCCTGGCGGGCCGAGTCGAGCTGCTCCGGTATGACCAGCTACCGCGGCTCCGACGACTTCCCTTCGGCTCGTACATCTTCTCGGATCTCGATCGACTCACGCCGGTTGGCCTGGACGTCGCGCAGCAGGTGTGCAGCGCCCTGGGCCGAGATCGACGCACCTGCGCCCGGCTGAATCACCCGACCCGGGTTCTGCGGCGCTATCCGCTGCTGCGGGCGCTCGCCGAGCTGGGACGGAACGATTTTCGAGCTTGGCGTGCCGACGAGCCGATCGGGCGGCTTCGTTTCCCGGTGTTCGTACGGGAGGCGAACGAGCACACGGGCAGTCTGAGCGAGCTTATTCATTCGCGGGATGAGCTGCGGCGAGCCTTGGTGCGGGCCACGGGTCGCGGCTATCGCCTGAGCGATCTTCTCGTGGTGGAGTTCTGCGATACAGCAGATGAGCGGGGGATCTACCGGAAGTACTCGGCCTACGTGGTGCGCGACCGCGTGATCCCACGGGCGATCACTTTCAGCAAACACTGGGTGGGGAAGGCGGAGGTGGCGACTTACGATGCCGCGACGGCGCGCGAAGAACGAGAGTACGTCGAACGGAACCCTCACGAGGCGTGGCTGCGCGAGATCTTCGCTTTCGCGCAGGTGGACTACGGCCGCATCGATTACGGACTTGCGGGGGGTAGGCCGCAGGTCTGGGAGATAAACCTGAACCCCACCCTCGTTCGTCGCTTGCGCCGCGATGGCCGAGATCCGGACAGGCTGGACGACCAGGGGCTGCGACTTCCCGCCAAGAGACTCTTCTTCGATCGGTTGCGCGCCGCCTTCGAGGCGATCGACTGCGCAGTTGAAGCCGGAGGTGTCGTCACCGTCCACATCCCCGCCAGCGCCAGCCGTCGACTCAAGACGGACGTGAGAGCGAGGCGCTGGGCGCTACGGCGCCGGAAAGTCATCGAGAGGCTGTCGAGCCACCCGTCACTCTGGCGACTCTCCCAACCGGTCGTCTCCACGGCGTTTCGTATTCTGCGCCGCTAGAGCCGTCCCGCGTCCAGCCGGGCGGGCTGGCTGAAATGGCTGCAGGAGCACCCGCGACGGGCTGAAGAACCTCTGCTAAATCCAGCTTCTCACCGACGAGATCGCTGCAGTCTGCCGGCTATCGATAACAGTTCCAATTCCGATCTCGACAACGATGAGTGTCAGGATCTCTTTGTGGTCAATGGTCCGGCGTTTCTCACGACGCGCGAGTCAAACCTCTTCTACCACAGCGACAAGGGCAAGAGCTTTCTCAATAAGACCGAGGAATGGGGACTGGGCTCGTTTCTCGCGACGAGCGCCTATTCCTATGTAGACCTGGAGAATGATGGTGACCTCGACATCGTCGTCGTCCCCATCGCCGGTCCAATCTTGGTGTACGTCAACAACGCGGCGAAGGGCAACTCGATCGCCTTCGAACTGCGGGATCAGGTTGGGAACCACTTCGGGATCGGCAGCAAGATCATCGTCCACTACGGCCCGGACGGGGATCGTCAGCAGATGAGAGAGATACAAGCTGGCGGCGGCTTTGTGTCGTTCGATGCGCCGATCGCCTACTTCGGTTTAGGCGAGTTCGAGAACGTCTCTCGGGTCGAGGTTCACTGGTCCACCGGTGAGCGGAGCGAAATCCGCGGTGACTTCGAGGCGGGCTCTAAGTACCGTTTGACACGCAGGCCTACCTGGTCCGGCCTGGCGCTCCCGGGCTCGTGAGGCAGAGCTCGGAGCGGTTTGTCGGCGCGATTTGACGTAAGGGGCGGACGCGATCAGCTGGCGGCGGAAGCCAGGCGCCGCCGGTCGCGGGCGCCGGGCTGAAGCCGCGCCAACCGGCTTGTCGTCACCTGGGCGATGCGCTCGGCCGCATGTCCGTCCCAGAGATGAGGACGGCAGGGACGGCGTGGCGCGGTTATCGCCTCGAGTGCGATGTCAACCAGGTCGTGCGGCTCCCCATCGAATAGGCGGTTGGTCCCCTCGCTCACGGTGATAGGGCGTTCCGTGTTGGGCCGGAGCGTGATGCAGGGGACGCCGAGCACCGTGGTCTCTTCCTGAATGTTGCCGGAGTCGGTGATCACCAGCCCGGCGCGATCCATCAGCGCCAGGAACTCCAGATAGCGGGTCGGCGCGAGGACGTTGAGGGGCGCGAGTTCCGCCTCGAGCTGATACTGCTTGACGTTTCGTGCCGTGCGCGGGTGCATGGGAAAGACCACCGGGTAGTCCGCGGCGATCGCCGCCAGGGCGCTCAAGATGGCCGCCAGCCGCGCGCGCGAATCGACGTTGCGGGGTCGGTGAAAGGTGACCAGCACATACTGGACGGGCTCCAACCCCAGCGACTCGTCCACGTCCAGCTCCGCCGCGCGAGCCCGATACGCGTCGAGCGAGTCGATCATCACGTTGCCGACGTAATGAATGCGATCCGGCTCGATCCCCTCGTTCTTCAGGTTCTCGTTGGCGGAAGGCTCCGTCGTGAACAGCGCGTCGCTCAGCTGGTCGGTCACGACCCGGTTGATCTCTTCGGGCATGGCTCGGTCGTGGCTGCGCAGCCCGGCTTCGACATGTGCCAGGGGGATGTGCAGCTTGGCCGCGACGAGTGCGGCCGCCAGCGTCGAGTTCACATCGCCGACCGTGAACACCCAATCCGGCTCCGTACGCTGCAGGGCGGGCTCGAGGGCGATCATGATCCGCCCCGTCTGCTCGGCGTGCGAGCCCGAGCCGATTCCGAGGTTCAGATCGGGTGACGGCAGCTCCAGGTCATGGAAGAAGTCCTCCGAGAGCGAGCTGTCATAGTGCTGCCCGGTGTGAATCAGCAGCTGATCGACGTCGTCGGCTTGACGCAGGGCCCGCATGATTGGAGCGATCTTCATAAAGTTGGGCCGAGCACCCACCACGTGAACGATTCGCATGACCACCCTTCGTAGTTGTGCGTTGCATCACGCTAAGCCCGCTTGGCGCTGTTCGTCTCAATTCGCGGGCCAAAGGCCGAGCCAGGCCGCGGGGGCCGGGCAGAAGACCGCTTGGCGCCAAGCTGAACTCCGGGCCGGCCGGCGCCACGCCGGCGCTCGCCCCACGCACGCTGTGGCCAATCAGCAACAGTCGGCGTGGCCTTCTGTTGGCCAGCCGGGAAGCGGGTTGGCCCGCATTGACCGATCCAGCGCAAGAACGCCGCCCAGGCGTCGGGCTGGGCGGGGACACGTGGAATGGCGGTGGCGGGTCCGATTCCTGCGTACGCGTCGACCCCGGGCCGTTCTCAAGACAGCAGTCGAGAGCCAGCGAACGCGTCACCCAGCGGGGAAGGATTCATGACCGCAAAAGCTCCACAACCGCAGAGCATCCTCGTTACGGGGGCGGCGGGCTTCATCGGCTCGTCGCTCGTGGATCGTTTGCTCAAGGAGGGTCGAGACGTCTGCGGCCTGGACAACTTCGACTCGTTCTACTCGCGGAGCATCAAGGAGTCGAACCTCGAGGACGCCCGGAAGAGCGCGGGGTTCCGCCTGGCCGAGGGCGACATTCGGGACGAGACGTTTCTGAGCGAAGTGTTCAGCGAGGGCCAGTTCGATGCGGTGGTGCACCTAGCCGCTCGCGCGGGGGTGCGCCCCTCGATCGAGGCGCCGGACGAGTATTTCGATTGTAACGTGATGGGCACCGTGCGCTTGCTGGAGACGATGCGGCGCTTCGGCGTGCGCGCACTGGTCTTCGCCTCGTCTTCTTCGGTCTATGGCGTGCGCGACGGGTCCGGTCCCTTCACGGAAGACGATCCCGTCGACTGCCCGGTATCTCCCTACGCCGCGACGAAGCGGGCCGGCGAGCTGCTCTGTCACGCCTACTGGCACCTGCATGGCATTCGCTGTCATTGCCTGCGTTTGTTCACTGTTTACGGTCCTCGGCAACGGCCGGATTTGGCGATCCACAAGTTCGTGCGCCAGCTCCAGGCCGGCCGCTCGATCCCCATCTACGGCAGCGGCCAGGCAGAACGTGATTACACCTATGTCGACGACGTGGTGAATGGCATATGCCGGGCGCTCGATCACGTTGGAATCGAGAATGGCTCCAGCTTCGAGGTTCTGAACATCGGGGCCGGCCGCACGGTCAAGCTGAGCGAACTCGTCGCCCTGCTGGGCGAGGCCACACATTCGTCGCCGGGAGTGAACTACCAGGCGGCGGAGCCGGGCGACGTGCCCCGAACCTGGGCGGACATCAGCCGAGCGCGTGAAGTGCTGGGCTGGGAGCCGGCCGTGCCGATCGAGGAAGGTCTGCGGCGGTTCGTCAGCTGGTACCTGGCGAAACAGGAGCCGCGGTCGGGGTCGGCAACCGGCGAGCGGGCCAGTTCCGTCGAACCGGCGAGCAGCGCGAAACGGTGAACCGCTGGAGATCGCCGCTGTTCTGAGCCGGCAATCGAGCTCTTTCTAGCCTATCAGCCTTTGGAAAAGCGCCTCGTACTCCGCGGCGCAGGTCGTGATGTGGTGGCGGGGTGCGAGGCTGAGGTTCGTGGCACCCATTCTTGCGGCTTCATCCGGATGAGC
>JABAOH010137997.1_pt1 | contig 15493 bp, 14 predicted proteins | sample 7062181 | NCBI WGS metagenome assembly JABAOH01 (sample SAMN14538630, study PRJNA623070) | marine sediment metagenome | biome: marine biome [ENVO:00000428]; feature: marine pelagic biome [ENVO:01000023]; material: deep marine sediment [ENVO:00002113]; isolation source: pool of 5 deep marine...
CGCAAGGCGTGGGAGAAGGTCACGGCGTGGTGCATCAGGCACAAGAAGAACGTCAAGATCCTGTGGAACGACGGCGACACCCAGAAGAACGGCCTGATGAACGAGGGCGTGATCGTCGGCCAGACCTGGGACGGCCCGCCGCTGGCGCTGAAGAACGCCGGCGAGCCGGTCATGTACCGGGCGCCCAAGGAAGGCGCGATGGCCTGGGTCGACGGCATGGCGATCCCCACGGGCGCCAGGAACATCGACCAGATCTACGCCTTCATCGAGGTCGCATACGACGCCGAACCGGCGGGCAGGGCGATCGACACGCATGGCTACAACTCGCCGGTCCTCGGCGCGGACAAGTTCGCCAGCGCGCAGTACGCCAAGAACTTCGGCGACGCCTATCCGGGCAACGCGCTGTCGAACCTGAATCCGTGGCCGCCGACGCAGCCCTGGTATTCGGACGTCCGCACCGAGTACGTGAACAAGTTCGAGAGCGCCTGACGGCAGTCGGGTGACCGCTCCGGGCCCGCCAGGGCCCGGAGCCCCGTTTCGCGGACGCGCGGCCGGCGGCCCGCGGCGATAGGGGGCGGCACCCGGCGGGGGGCATCTCATGAAGTCAGGCGTTGGCGTTGAACTCGAGCATCTGTGGATCCGCTTCGGCGATTTCGTCGCGGTCCGCGATGCCTCGGTGAAGGTGGAGGAGGGCGAGTTCTTCTCGTTCCTCGGCCCGTCCGGCTGCGGCAAGACGACGATCCTGCGCACGGTGTCCGGCTTCCAGGAGCCCAGCGAGGGGCGGGTGCGGATCGGCGGCCGGGACATGGCCGGCATCGGGCCCAACAAGCGGCCGACCGCGCTGATCTTCCAGAACCTGGCCCTGTTCCCGCTGATGAAGGTGTGGGAGAACATCGCCTTCTCGCTCGAGGTCAGGGGGGTGCCCAAGCCGGAACGCCGCAAGCGCGCTGAGGACCTCCTGGAGCTCATCGCCCTGCCCGGCCAGGGCGACAAGCTGGTCGACGAGCTGTCCGGCGGCCAGAAGCAGCGCGTGGCGCTGGCCCGCGCGCTGGCCGCCGAGCCGCAGGTGCTGCTGCTCGACGAGCCGCTGTCGGCCCTCGACCTCAAGCTGCGCCAGCACATGCGCACCGAGCTGCGCGCCATCCAGCAGCGCGTCGGGATCACCTTCATCTACATCACGCACGACCAGGGCGAGGCCCTGACGATGTCCGACCACATCGCGGTGATGCGCGAGGGCGTCATCGAGCAGGTCGGCGACGGCAAGGAGATCTATGACGATCCGGCCACCGCGTTCGTGGCCTCCTTCGTCGGCGAGAACAACGATTTCGCCGGTACGGTCAAGGCGGCCGAGAACGGCCATGCGGTGGTCGCGACCGCGCTCGGCGATCTGCCGGCCCGCATCGCGACGGCGGCGCGCGGCGCGCTGAAGCCCGGCGACAGTGCCATGGTCTTCATCCGGCCCGAGAACTTCGCCGTCGCGGAGACGGGGGGCGGCGGCAACGGCATCGCGGCCACCATCGCCAACGAGGAGTTCGAGGGACAGAGCTACCACGTCTTCCTCGAAGGCGAGGGCGGAAGCCATATCAAGATGTCCCTGACCAACCGGGGCCAGGCGCGGGCGGCCTCGGCGGTCGGCCAGGAAGTCACCCTCGCCTACGACCCGGAGCAGGCGGTGGCGCTGCCCGCCGGCGCGATGGCGGACGAGGAGTAGGGGCGGGCGGCCATGGGCATCGCGGCGACGGCCCGGCGATTCATCGCGACGAACGGACCCGGCATGGCGCTGTTCATGGTGCTCGGGGTGACGTTCTGGGTGCTGGTCCTGGTGGTGCTGCCGCAGATCACGATGGTCGACTTCTCGTTCCGGCCGCGGCTCGCACCCGACGACATCGGCGGCCCACTGGATCAGTACACCACCGCCAACTACGAATATTTCTACCGCGGGCATCCCGGCAATCCGGAGGGCTGGAACCGGGTCGACATGACGGTGTTCGGGCGCACGCTGGTCGCCGCCGCCTTCGTGACGGTGTTCAATTTCGTCTTCTGCTATCCGGTCGCCTACTACATGGCCAAGGTCGCGACCGGCAGCTGGGCGCGCCTGCTGGCGCTGTCGCTGGTCGTGCCGTACTGGATCAACGAGATCCTGCGCGCCTTCGCGTTCCGCATCATCTTCGGCGACGCCGGTCTGATCAACACGGTGCTCAAGACCCTCGGCGTCATCGATGCCTCGATCGATTTCATCCGCGCCGACGTCGCGCTCTACGCGGGCCTCGGCTATGCCTACATCATCCTGCTGATGATCTTCCCGATCTACAACGCGATCGAAAGCCTGGACAAGAACCAGATCGAGGCGGCGCGCGACCTGGGCTCGCCCTGGTGGCGCATCCACTGGCGCGTCGTCATGCCCTTCGCCAAGCCGGGCATCGCGTCGGGCTGCACCATGGTGTTCATGCTGTCGGCCGGGGCGCTGGCCGCGCCGCAGATCCTCGGCGGGCCGTCGAGCCTGTGGTTCACCCAGATCATCTATCAGGGCTTCTTCGAATACTTCAACTGGAACCGGGGCGCGGCCTACGCGATCATCCTGCTGGTCTCCTGCATGGCCATCGTGCTCGGCGTGACCAAGCTGGTCGGCGGCAAGGCCGGCGAGATCGGGCGATGAGGCCGAGCATCCTCGCGCGCGGGGTGACCGGGCTCTACCTGCTGGCCTTTTTCGNNCCTTTTTCGGCTTCCTGTTCGGGCCGCTGTTCATCATGGTGGTCACGGCGCTGAACAGCTCCAGCTTTCCCCGCGTCTCGCCGTGGGACTGCCTGACCTTCGAGTGGTTCGTCAAACTGGCCGGCGACGAGCGCCTGCACAGCGGGCTGCTGACCTCGCTGATCATCGGCATCATCGTGGTGATGCTGTCGGTGTCCCTGGGGCTGGCCGGGGCGCTGTTCCTGGCCCGGCTCGGGCCGACGTCGCGCGCCGTCGTCTATACGGTGATCACCGCACCGATCCTGATTCCCGGCGTGGTCCTCGGCATCTCGACGCTGATCTTCTGGGACCGCGCGGCGCAACTGTTCGGCTACGGCACCGACAGCATGTTCTACAACGGTATCTTCCTGACCGTGCTCGGCCAGGGCAGCTTCATTTCGTCCTACTGCATGCTGGTGCTGATCGCCCGGCTGCAGCGCTTCGACACCGGCCAGATCGAGGCCGCGCTCGATCTCGGCGCAACCAACGTCCAGGCCTTCCGGCGGATCCTGCTGCCGTTCCTCAAACCCGCGATCATTTCCGCCGCCATCATCGCCTTCCTCGCCTCGTTCGAGAACTACAACACCACCGTCTTCACGATCTCGCACCTGCACACCTTCACGACGATCATCTCGCAGAAGGTCCGGCTCGGCATCGATCCGTCGATCTCCGCCGTCGCCTTCATCATCATCATGCTGACGCTGATCGGCGCCCTGTTCTACGAGGCGATGCACAAGCGCGCGGAGCTGAAGAAGGCCCGCCGGCTGCCGGAAGGCGATGTCCTGCGCGGCCTGTTCAGGCGCAACCCGGCGATGATCATGGGCGTCATGGTCGTCGTCGCGACCGCGGCGGGCATCTGGCTGGCCATGGGGCACAGCGCCGAGCAGTGCAAGGCGGATCTGCTGCAGCAGAAGCTCGAGCGGCAGCGCCAGCTCGAGGAACGGTACCGCCAGTCGCTGCCCGGTGCCGAGCAGCCGGGCGGCGAGTCGGCGACACAGGGGCTGGGTGCGGGGACCTTCGGCAACGTCTTCGACCCGAAGAACCTGGAGGGCCAGGCCGGGGTCGGCGGACAGCAGGAAGGCGAACAGAAGACTCCGCCGGAGAAGCCCGGGCAGAGCACGTTCGGCAATGTCTTCGATCCCAAGAACCTGGAGGGTCAGGCCGGGGTCGGACAGGACGAGGAGACGCCGGCCGGCGAGGAGGGCCGGCAGTAGCCGCGGACCTTGGCCAGCACACTATCCGTTCGGTTCGCTCCAGCCCGCTCCCCGACCCGGCCACCCACAGCGTACGATATCGTTGGGCGGCCGGGTGGGGGAGCGGGCCGGTGCCGATTCCACGTACGTGGATGCGTGCTACGCCGGCGGCAGCGGGCGCCCGTAACCCAGCGCCATGCTGCCGATATAGCCGGCGTAGAACAGCAACAGCACGACGCCCTCGCGGCGCGAGATGTGCCGGCCGGTGATCATGATCGGGATCAGGATGATCCCGGAGCCGAGCATGACCCACAGGTCGACGCGCACGATGTCCGGCGCGATCGGCAGCGGCGCGACCATGGACGCCGCGCCGAGGATCAGCAGCACGTTGAACAGGTTGCTGCCCAGCACGTTGGCGATGGCAACGTCGGTATGGCGCCGCCACGCGGCGGCCATGGTGGCGGCGAGCTCCGGCAGCGACGTGCCGACCGCGACCAGCGACAGGCCGATCACCGATTCCGACACGCCGGCCGCCCGCGCCACGCCGACCGCGCCCTCGACCAGCAGATGCGCGCCGACCACCAGGCCGACCAGGCCGATCGCGACATACAGCAGGACGAGCGCCGGCGTTCGCGGCACGCCCGTCGTCTCCTCGGCCTCGCGCGCGTGCAGGTTGGCGACGGCGGTGCCGTTGCGGCGGTCGAGGATATAAGATCCGATTACATAGCCGATCAGGACCAGCACCATCAGCGCCCCCTGCCAGGCGACGATGATGCCGCTGAGCCCGAGGCTGCACAGCAGCAACAGGGCGACGATCATCGCCATGCCGTCGCGCCGCACCATGCCGGGATCGCAGATCAGCGGCGCGATCAGCGCGCCGGCGCCGAGGATCAGCAGGATGTTGGCGATGTTGCTGCCGACGACGTTGCCGACCGCGATGTCCGGCGCGCCGCCGAGCGAGGCCTGCAGGCTGACCACCAGCTCCGGCGCCGAGGTGCCGAAGGCGACGACGGTCAGCCCGATCATCGCCGGCGATACGCCGAGCAGGCGGGCGAGCCCGACCGCCCCGCGAACCGTCAGTTCACCGGCGACGACGAGGGCGACCAGACCGATCACGGTCAAAAGCAGGTCTGTCAACATGTTGAGGACGGCGCCGGTCGGCGCCGGTGTCTGCGCGGCGATAAAGGCATGCTCGCCGCTATAACGCCCACCGCCCACGCGCGCAAGAAACTTGTCTGTATTCCGCGCGATTTGCTACTGTATGCGCTGTTTTCCGGACGGCCGGCCTAGCCGTGCCGGGCCCGCACGGAAGCTCTGCGATACCGTTCCGAGCGCCGCAACAGGCAGCCGCCCGCCCCGCCGGATGCGTCCGGCGGCCGGCCCGGGTCAACGTCAACGCGCCCGCCGCTTCGGCAGGGCGCAGGGAGGAGTTTCATGGCCCTGCCAAAGCCACTTTCGATCCTGCGTCGCACCCGCGTCCTGGAGGGCGAGATCGATGAATTCATGGACAATCTCTCGCAGTCGGCGCTGGCCTTCAAACGGGCCGTCAAGATCTTCATGGCCGAGGGTCGGTCGACCGAGTTCGAGGAGAAGCTGGTCCAAGTCAACAGGCTGGAGAGCCGCACCGACGATCTGCGCCGTGGCATCGAGCGGCAGCTCTATACCCAGACCCTGATCCCCGAATCCCGCGGCGACGTGCTGGGGCTGCTGGAGAACCTCGATTCGATCCTGAACCTGTTTCAGGGCACGCTGTGGGGCTTCTTCATCGAGGAGCCCGACGTGCCCGAGGAACTGCACGACGACTACGAGGCGCTGGTCGAGCAGGCGACGTCGGCGGTCGAAGCCATCGTGCTCGCCTCGCGCGCCTTCTTCCGCAACATCGAGGCGGTCGGCGACCACATGCACAAGGTCATGTTCTACGAGAAGGAGGCGGACAAGGTCTCGACCAAGCTGAAGCGGCGGATCTTCGATTCCGACATGGACCTGGCCCGCAAGTGCCACCTGCGGCACTTCGTAGAGATGATCGACAACATCGCCGACCGCTCCGAGGACGTCGGCGACCGCCTCGCCATCTACACCATCAAGCGCCGGTTCTGACGGTGTCGCAATGGACGTCGCCACCCTGTTCTTCCTGACCAGCGGCCTGTTCCTCGGCTGGTCGCTCGGCGCCAACGACGCGGCCAACGTCTTCGGCACGGCGGTCGGCACGCGCATGATCCGGTTCACCACGGCGGCGACCATCTGCAGCGTCTTCGTGATCCTCGGCGCGGTGATGAGCGGCGCCGGCGCCGCACACACGTTGGGGCGCCTCGGCGCGATCGACACCCTCGGCGGCGCCTTCATGGCCGCCCTGTCGGCGGCGCTGGCGGTCTACCTGATGACCAAGGCCGGCCTGCCGGTCTCGACCACCCAGGCGATCGTCGGCGCCATCGTCGGCTGGAACCTGTTCAGCGTGACCGAGACCGACCCGACGACCCTGTCGACGATCCTCAGCACCTGGCTGATCTGCCCGCTGCTGGCGGCGGTCTTCGCGGTGGCCCTGTACAAGCTGACGACGTGGTTCCTGCGGCGCGCCAATTTCCATATGCTGCGGCTCGACGCCTATACCCGGGTCGCGCTGGTGCTGGCCGGCGCGTTCGGCGCCTACAGCCTCGGCGCCAACAACATCGCCAACGTCATGGGGGTGTTCGTGCCGTCGTCGCCCTTCAAGGACATCACGCTGTTCGGCGCGGCCGGCCTGACCTCGGCACAGCAGCTCTTCCTGCTCGGCGGGCTGGCGATCGCAGCGGGGGTGCTGACCTATTCGGAGCGCGTCATGCTGACGGTGGGCGGCGGGCTGCTGCCGTTGTCGCCGGTCGCCGCCTGGGTGGTCGTCATGGCCCATTCGATCGTGCTGTTTCTGTTCGCCTCGCGCGGCCTGGAGGCGTTTCTCTTGAGCCTGGATTTGCCGACCATTCCGCTGGTGCCGGTGTCGAGTTCGCAGGCGGTCGTCGGGGCGGTTCTGGGCATCGGGCTGCTGCAGGGCGGACGGACGATCCGCTGGCGGGTCGTCGGCAGCGTGTCGCTCGGCTGGGTGTTCACGCCCGTCGTCGCCGGCATCGTCTGCTATGTCGGCCTGTTCTTCCTGCAGAATGTATTCGGCCAGCCGGTTTGAGATCGCAAGGGCTATACGGGAGATTGCACTGACAATGGCTGATGCATCGTCAACACTGCTGGGGGCGCGCGACCCGCATCCCGTTGGACTGCGGCGGCTGAACGGCCGGTCGGAGATCTTCCTGACCTGCGACCATGCGGGCCGGCTTCTGCCGGAAAGCGTCGGCACGCTGGGCCTTGACGCGGCCGAGCTGGACCGGCACATCGCCTGGGACATCGGGGCCGCCGGGCTGGCCGAGCGGCTGTCCGACCGGCTCGATGCGGCCCTGGTCATGCAGCTCTATTCGCGCCTGGTGATCGACTGCAACCGCCCGCTGATCGCGCCGACCTCGATCGCCGTCGTCAGCGAGGCGACTGAGATCGCCGGCAACCAGGGTCTGTCGCCGCAGCAGGTGCACGGCCGCGTCCGCGAGGTCTTCGACCCCTATCACGACCGCATCGACGCCGAGCTCGAGCTGCGGCGGCGCGCCGGTCGGCCGACCGTGCTGGTCTCGATCCACAGCTTCACGCCGATCTTCCACGGCGAGCAGCGGCCGTGGCATGTCGGCCTGCTGTACAACCGCGACTCCGGCTTTGCCGACTGCCTTGCCGACAGCTTCGCCGGCAGCGACCTGACGGTCGGCCACAACGAGCCCTACTCGGTCAGCGATGTCACCGATTACACGATCCCGGTGCACGGCGAGCGGCGCGGCATCCCCCATGTGATGATCGAGGTGCGGCAGGATCTCATCGACAGCGACGCCGGCCAGGACGAATGGGCCGACCGGCTGTCCGGCGTGCTGCAACAGGCGCTGGCGCGGTTCAACGGCACCCGGGCGCGCCGCGCTGCGCGACGCCCGGCCGGCCGCCGCGCCGACCCGCGCAACCGCGTCGACGGGCGCTAGCGCGCTGTCCGGTATGTTGGACGCAGGCTACCTCCGTTGAGGCGGTGAGTCCCACCCCCACCCTGCCCTCCCCCATCAAGGGGGAGGGAAATTTCCTCTTGATGGCAATAACTTAACCCCCTCCCCTGGTGGGAGGGGGCAGGGGGAGGGGGACATAGGAAACCCGCCGGCAAACGCCGGCTCCGATTCCATGGTACGGAACAAAGACCTAGCGGCCGTAATGCCAGTTGGGCAGCCACATGGCGATGTCGGGGAAGATCGTGACCAGCGCCAGGCCGACGGTCATCACCAGCACGAAGGGGATGATCGAGCGGTAGATGTCGCCGAGCGTGATCTCCGGCGGCGCCATCGCCCGCATCAGGAACAGGTTGTAGCCGAAGGGCGGCGTCATATAGGCGATCTGGCAGGTGNNCGCCCTCATGAGGAACAGGTTGTAGCCGAAGGGCGGCGTCATGTAGGCGATCTGGCAGGTGATCGTATAGAGCACGCCGTACCAGATCAGGTCGAAGCCGAGCGCCTCGACCAGCGGCACGTAGAGCGGCGCGACGATGACCAGCATCGCGGTGTCGTCGAGAAACATGCCCATCAGGATGTAGGAGAGCTGCATCATGATGAGGATTTCCCACGGCCCGAGGCCGAGCTGGTCGACGAAGAAGGCCTCGATCGCCTTGACCGCGCCGAGGCCGTCGAACACCGCGCCGAAGGCGAGCGCCGCCAGGATGATCCACATGAACATGGCGGAAACGCCCAGGGACTTGCGGATCGTGTCCTCCATCACCTGCCAGGTCAGCCGGCGCTTGACGAAAGCCGCGACGGTCGCCGCGATGGCGCCGACGGCGGAACTCTCGACGAGGCTGGTGACGCCCATGACGAACAGGCCGGTCATCGAGAAGAAAATCAGCAGCGGCAGGATGCCGGCCTGCAAAAGGCGCAGCTTCTCGAGCCAGCCGACATCGCGCTCCGCCTTCGGCAGCGCCGGGCCCAGCTTCGGCTGCAGCCGGCAGCGCACGACGATGTAGAGGACGAACAGGCTCGCCATCATCAGCCCGGGCACGACGCCGGCGAGCCACAGCTGGCCGACCGGCTGGCGCGCGATCATGCCGTAGAGCACCAGCACCACGCTGGGCGGCACCAGGATGCCGAGCGACGAGCCGGCCTGGATGACGCCGGTGACCATCACCTTGTCGTAGCCGCGGCGCAGCAGCTCCGGCAGCGCGATGGTGGCGCCGATCGCCATGCCGGCCACCGACAGCCCGTTCATCGCCGAGATCACCACCATCAGGAGGATCGTGCCGATCGCAAGGCCGCCGTTCAGGGGCCCGGCCCAGACGTGGAACATGCGGTAGAGGTCGTCGGCGATGCCGGACTCCGACAGCATGTAGCCCATGTAGATGAACATCGGCAGGGTCAGCAGCGGATACCATTTCATCAGCTTCATGGCGGCGCTGAACGCCATCTCCGACCCGCCCTCGCCCCACAGCAGCAGCGCCNNACGAAGCCGATGGCGCCGAACACCCGCTGCCCGGTCAGCAGCATCACCATCATGGTCGAGAACATCAGGATGGCGATGAGCTCGTAACTCATGCCGCGTCCCCCTCGTCCAGGGGACGGCCCTCGATCGTCATGCCGCGGGCGGCGGCGATGTCACGGAACAGGGTGGCGACGGCCTGCAGCAGCATCAGCACGATGCCGAAGGTCATGAGGACCTTGATTGGCCACATATAGGGGGACCAGGAGGAATAGCTCGTCTCGCCGTAGCGGATGGCGTATTCCGAGCTGGAAATGCCGCCGTAGATCAGCATCACAAGATAGAAGATCAGGAAGAACGAGGTGATGGAATCCGCGAAGCCCCTGCGCTTCGGGCTCCAGCGCCCGTACAGCAGGTCCATGCGTACATGGGACTGCATCTGCATCGAATAGCCGCCGCCGAGCAGGTAGTAGGCCACCATCAGGAACTGGGCCATCTCCAGCGTCCACAGCGACGGCGTGAACCAGGGCAGCTTCGAGACCGCCGACCACATGAGCACCGCGATCATGGCGAAGATCATGTACACCGCGATGCGGCCGAAGAACCAGTTCACCCGTTCGACGACGCGCACATAAGTTACGATTGCCCCGGGCATGTTCCTCCCTGTCCGTTCGCTCGGCCCGACGGTCCGGCCAGTTGACGACGGCCAGGAGACGGGACCATCTCCTGGCCATCGGTATCACGACGGCGGGCCGTCGAACATCCCGCCTTCCGGTCGGCTAGCCGCGATAGGGCGGGCCGGCCTTCTGCATGGTCTCGTTGTAGTCGCGGAAGATCTGCACCACCTTGGCCGCCCGCGGGCTGGTCTTGGCGATCTCGTCCCAGAACTTGACCGCCTCGTCCTCGACCTTCTTCCACTCGTCGTCCGGGATCGTCGTCAGCTTCAGCTTGGTGCCCTTGGTGCGCAGGTGCGCCTCGCCGCCCCAGTACCAGTACTGGCGATAGTAGTGCGAGCTGTCCATGCACAGCTTGAACAGCTCCTTGAGGTGCGCCGGCACCTCGTTCCAGCGCTCGGTGTTGGCGAAGTACGAGCCGATCCAGGCGCCGGAGATGTTGTTGGTCAGGAAGTAGTTGGTCACGTCGGCCCAGCCGACCGTGTAGTCCTCGGTGATGCCGGACCAGGCGATGCCGTCGAGCTCGCCGGTCTGCACCGCGACCTCGATGTCCTCCCACGGCAGGGTCACCGGCACGACGCCGAAGCGCGAGAGGAACTTGCCCGCGGTCGGGAAGGTGAAGACGCGGATGCCCTTGAGATCCTCGAGGCTGCGGATCGGCTTGACCGTGTTGAAGTGGCACGGGTCCCAGGCCCCGGCGCTCAGCCAGGTGACGTTCTCGACCTCGCCGTAGGCCTCCTCCCAGATCTGCCGCAGCCCGTACTGCTCGAACAGCACCGGCACGTCGAGGCTGTAGCGGGTGCCGAACGGGAAGTAGCCGCCGAACACCGAGACGTCGACCGGCGCCGCGATCGAATCGTCGTCGCTCTGCACCGCGTCGATCGTGCCGCGCTGCATGGCGCGGAACAGCTCGCCGGTCGGCACCAGCTGGTCGGCGGTGTACAGCTCGATCACCATCTCGCCGTTCGCGACCTTGTTGAAGGCGTCGATCGACGGCTTGATGACGTGCTCGGCCAGGGCCGGGCCGGCATAGGTCTGCAGCCGCCACTTGATCTGCCGCTGCGCCTTCACATAGGGGGCGCCCAGCGTGGCCGTGGCGGCGACCGCGGCCGTGCCCATTCCTGCCTTTTTGAGAAAATCGCGTCTTTTGTTCATTCTGTATGACTCCCTGCTTGAATCCAGGTCGGCATCCTAACATATCGCCAAGGCCCCGCCAGCGGATTCTGCGGCCGAATCCGCGCGGAATCACGGACCGGACGGGAAGGTCCGCGGCCCGGCACCACCGCCCGGCGGCGCGCGGATCATCGCCGCTCGGGCAGCGGATTCAAGTAAAACCCGTGCGGTTTTACTTGGTCGGCGCGCGAATTCTTTCCGGCAATACAGTCCGCCGTCGCGCCGCCCGGCGGTCTTGCTGCCGCCGCGGCGCCGGTGCCGCGACGGAATGCCACGGGCCCACCGCCCTGTGGCGGGTCCGTCGCGCCGGTGATATGGTTCGCGCCGCGGGGCCAGGGCACGGATGAGGGAGGCGCACCATGCTCTTCGTGATCTTCTGCATCGACCGCGCGGGTGTGGCCGAGACCCGTCGCGAGAACATCGCCGCGCATGTCGCGTACGTCGCGTCCGCCGACGTCGACGTCGTGATGTCGGGCCCGCTGGTCTCGGACGACGGCGCATCGCCCGTCGGCAGCCTGCTCGTCATCGACGCCCCCGACCGCGAAGCGGCCGAGCGCTTCCACCGCAACGACCCGCTCTACAAGGCCGGGATCTGGGCGACGACGGAGCTGCGCGCCTTCGACAAGCGCGTCGGATAACGGCTTGCGCGGGCCGCGGATTCGGCTACGCTCCCCGGCGGCCGCGCGCCGCCTGCCCCGATGAACCCACCAGACCCGTGAGGACCGCGATGAACGGAATGCTGACCGAAGCCGAGCTCAAGAAACTGGTCGCCGACGGCGCGATCGACACCGTCCTCGTCGTCTTCCCCGACATGCAGGGGCGCCTCATCGGGAAACGGGTGACCGGGCATTTCTTCCTCGACTCGATCATGCACGAGATGCACGCCTGCAACTACCTGCTGGCGCTCGACATCGGCATGGAGCCGGTGCCCGGCTACAAGGCCGCCTCGTGGGACCTCGGCTACGGCGATTTCGTCGTCAAATGTGACCTGTCGACCCTGCGCCGCATCCCCTGGCTCGAGGGCACGGCGCTGGTCGTCGGCGACGTCCAGGACCACGACGGCAACGATCTGCCGCATGCGCCGCGCTCGATCCTCAAGCGCCAGCTCGCGCGCGCCCGCGACATGGGCTTTACCGCCAACTTCGCCTCCGAGCTCGAGTTCTACGTCTTCGACGAGTCGTACCGCGACTGCCACGACAAGGGCTACCGGGGCCTCAAGACCGCCGGCACCTATATCGAGGACTACCACATCCTGCAGACGACCAAGGAGGAGCCGCTGATCCGCGCCATCCGCAACGGCATGGACGGCGCCGGCATCCCGGTCGAGACCTCGAAGGGCGAATGGGGCCCGGGCCAGGAGGAGATCAACTTCAAGTATGCCGAGGCGCTGGACTCGGCCGACCGCCACGCGATCTACAAGAACGGCGCCAAGGAGATCGCCTGGTCCCAGGGCAAGGCGATCACCTTCATGGCCAAGTGGGACTACGACCTGGCCGGCAACTCCTGCCACATCCATTCGTCGCTGTGGGACGCGAAGTCCGGCAAGACGGCGTTCCACGACGGCACGGGCGAGCACGGCTTCTCCGAGACCTTCCGGCACTACTGCGGCGGGCTGCTGGCGGCGGCCGAGGACATGACCTACTTCCTTGCGCCCTACGTCAACTCCTACAAGCGCTTCCAGGCCGGCACCTTCGCGCCGACCCGCATCGCCTGGTCGATGGACAACCGCACCGCCGGGTTCCGCGTGCTCGGCCACGGCGCCGGCCAGCGGATCGAGTGCCGGATCCCCGGCGGCGACGTCAACCCGCACCTCGCCTATGCGGCGATCCTGGCGGCCGGCCTGCACGGCGTCGAGAACCGGCTCGATCCCGGTCCGCTGATGGAAGGCAACGTCTACGAGAGCGAGGCCGCGCGGCAGATCCCGAAGACGCTGCGCGACGCGCTGGCGAAGCTGGAGAAGAGCGAGATCCTGCGCGCCGCCATGGGCGACGACGTCATCGAGCACTACCTCCACACCGGCCGCTGGGAGCAGATGGAGTACGACCGCCGCGTCACCGACTGGGAGATCAGGCGCGGGTTCGAGCAAAGCTAGGATTGGCGCCCACTCGACGCCGGCCGGCGGGATGGCCATGGGATGAGGGCGGCGCATCCGCGATGCGCCGCCCAGTGGCGCCGGCCGGCCCATCCCCTTCACCCGACCCTCTCCCGCCAGGGAAGAGGGCGTTTTCTTCGCGGCGGCACCGTGGAACCCTCTCCACTCGTGGGAGAGGGCAGGGTGAGGGGGGCACGTCGCCGCCCCGGGNNGTGCGCCGCGGGCCGGCGTGCTCGGGTACAACTGTGCGTTGACCGATACGACCGGATCACCTACCGTGACTTTCCCGAACTCCCTGCAGGCGCGGGATACCGATGCGCCACGTCGCGGCCCTCACGTCGTTCGCCGCGGCGCCGCATGGTTGTGCGCGGCCGGACGCCGAAAGCGTTCGGGACACAAGAAACACCAAACGGTCCCGTCCCGGGGCCGGCGGAGAACAGGAGAGGAAAGATGAACGGACGATTCGCATATGCGATCGCGGCGGCGCTGGCCGTCGCCCTCATGACCGTTGCCGGCGCACCGCCGGCCGCCACGGCCGCACCGCCGGCCAAGGCGGACTGCGCGGTCTTCACGGATGTCTTCGACCGGGTGAAATGCCGGCACGACGCCGTCGCCGACCAGCTGGCGTACACCGCGAACGAAGCGTTCGCTCCCGGCACCGTCATGCGCGACCGCGCCGGGCCGGGCCGGGCCAAGCATGTCGGCAACGCGCGGGCGCGCGGGCAGCGGGCCAAGGGCCAGACCGGCAAGGCGGCCCTCAAGCGGCTCGCCAAGGCCGACGTGCGGGGCAACCGCAAGGCGGGGCATCTCGTGCCGCTGACCGCGTTTGACGATGTCAACGATGACGGCATCTGCGACTTCGAGCAGGGCGACGCGAGCGCGCAATGCGCCGCGGTCGAGCTGGACGAGTTCGGCGACCTGCAGGCCTGCAACCCGGAAAAGAAGAACAAGGGGAAGGGCAGGCCGGGGTCGGGCAAGTTCTCGGGGCTGGAATGCGACCTCGCCTTCGACCCGGAGAACGCGGCCAATGCGACCGAGGCCGCCGACATGGACCAGGCCGGCCAGGAGATGGAGGAGGCCTTCGGCGCGATGGAGGACGACCTGATCGAGATGAACGAACACCTCGACAACGTCAACGCGGACACGCCCGTCGCGCTGGCGGCGTTCGCGGCCGCGGCGGACGACGACTGCGTGATTCCGAACTTCGGCACCGCTGCGATCAACGCCGCGAGGGTGTTGCGGGGATTGACGGCCGCCGCCAACGGGACGGCCGCGATCGTGCGCAGCAACACGACCCAGACCTTCGTCGTGTTCGGCAACGGCGGCAATCTGCGCAGCTCCGCCTCCGTGTTCGATTATGCCGCACTGGTGGTCGAGCTGGCCTATATCGTGGCCGACGAAATCGCCCAGGATCAGACCAGGCAGGTGCAGGCCGCGACCGCCGCCTGCGTGACCAGTGTGGGTCAGCAGGTCGGCGCGGTGGCCGACCAGATCGCCGCACTGCAGGCGCTGATGACGGGGCAGCACGCGCAGGTCCAGGCCAACGACAACGCGAATGCCGCCGCGACGCAGGCCAACGACAACGCCAACACGGCGGCGCTGCAGGCTCGGCTCGCCGAGGTCGAGGCGGAGCTGTCGCGAATCCTGAACACGCCGCACGGCCAGCGCGAGGTCTTCCCGGTCCGGTAACGGCGGCGCGCGGCCGGCGCGCGGGGCGGACGGCCGCACGCTCCGCGCCGCCGGCCCGTCCCCCTCACCCAACCCTCTCCCACCAGGGGAGAGGGCTTGTTCTTCGAGGCGGCACTGGAGAGAACCCTCTCCCCTGGCGGGAGAGGGCAGGGAGAGAGGGTGAGTCGCCAGGCGCCCAGCGAGGTTGCAGCGTCAGCCGCGTTCCCCGCCAGCTCCTTACCTCGCCGCGCGAAACCTGCTACACTCGCCGGCGCGGGCTAAGCAGAACAGAACAACACGACGGACAGGGGAGCCATGCACCGCGCAACCATCACCACGGCCGCCATCGCCGGCCTCATCGCCGTGGCCGCGTCCGGCCTCGCCGGCTGCCAGGGCACGACGGGCGGCGCGCCGGCGCCGGGCGCAGGCGCCCCCGCCGCGCCGCCGGCCGCGAGCGG
>JABAOH010010361.1_pt2 | contig 15491 bp, 13 predicted proteins | sample 7062181 | NCBI WGS metagenome assembly JABAOH01 (sample SAMN14538630, study PRJNA623070) | marine sediment metagenome | biome: marine biome [ENVO:00000428]; feature: marine pelagic biome [ENVO:01000023]; material: deep marine sediment [ENVO:00002113]; isolation source: pool of 5 deep marine...
CCCCATCGGCGCCTCAGGGGCACGGATCCTGGTGACGCTGCTGTACGAAATGAAGCGCCGTGCCGTCCGTAAGGGTCTGGCCACGCTTTGCATCGGCGGGGGCCAAGGGGTGGCGTTGGCAGTGGAACGATAACGGAGGAGATGGGGGGATGAGCGGAAAGCTAGAGGGGAAAGTGGCCCTCGTAACGGGCGGCACGGGCGGCATCGGCACGGCCATCTGCAGGCGTCTGGTCGATGCCGGCTGTCGCGTCGTCACGAACTATCGCAACGAGGAGAAGACACAAAAGTGGCGCGAGGCTCTGAAGGTCGAAGGTTACGAGATCCCCGCCGTTAAGGCCGACGTCGGAAAATTCGAGGACTGCGAGTCAATGGTGGCGCAGATCGAAAAGGACATCGGCCCGATTGATATATTGGTCAACAACGCCGGAATCACACGCGACGCGAGCTTTCGCAAGATGACCCACGATCAGTGGGATGCGGTGATCTCGAGCAATCTCGACAGCGTATTCAATGTCACGCATCCCGTGATCGACAGCATGACCAATCGCGGCTGGGGACGGGTGATCAATATCTCGTCGATCAACGGCCAGAAAGGCCAGTTCGGCCAGGCGAACTATTCGGCGGCCAAGGCCGGGATGCACGGCTTCACGATGGCCCTGGCACAGGAGGTGGCACGCAAAGGCGTGACCGTGAATACGGTTTCGCCCGGTTATATCGCCACCGAAATGGTGTTGGCGGTTCCCGAGGACATCCGCAACAAAATCATCGCCCACATTCCGGTGGGACGGCTTGGTACGCCGGAAGAAGTAGCGTACTGTGTGGAGTTTCTGGCATCCGAGGAAGCGGGTTTCATTACCGGGGCTGACCTGTCCTGTAACGGCGGTCAGTACATGTCCTGATCGAGGTCTCACCGAAGGCAACCGAACGTGGCAGAACCGAGGATCATCAAGAAGTACCCCAACCGCCGGCTGTACGACACCGAGCTCAGTCGCTACATCACGCTGTCTGATGTGCGCGACCTCGTGCTCAAGGGCGTCGATTTTCGGGTTGTTGCCGCCAACAGCGACGAGGATCTCACTCGCAGCATACTGTTGCAGATCATTATCGAACAAGAGTCGGGCGGGGAACCGCTATTCACGACCGAAGTGCTGTCAAAAATGATTCGCTTCTACGGCGACAGCGTGCAGGGGGCCTTTACTAACTATCTCGAGAAGAGCCTGGCTTTGTTCATGGAGCAGCAGAAGTTGATGCAGGACCAGATGCGCAACGTGTTTACCGGCAATCCGCTCGATGCCATGACACATCTGACGCAGCGCAACCTCGAGATCTGGAAAGAGATTCAGCAAAGCTTTCTCAAAGCAGCCGGCATGGGATCGACCAAGCCGCGACAAGACAAGTCGGAAGAGCCCTGATATTTCCCGTCCGCGTCGTTGTCCTGATCGCGCGCGTCACGCGATCACTCGCGGCGCGTCTGCGTCCTACGCGTATTGCCGTCCAGCCACCGGCGCGACCAGGCTTGCGGTCGATCGATGCAAAGCCGGGGACAAACGCGCTTGCATTTTTTTGACAGCAAGTGCCGCGTCGTCTACCTTGCAGTGCAATACAAACAAATGGGGGAGTATGGATGAACGATAAAGGAATAGCCCATGCCTTTCGTGCAGACTCCCCGGCTGCGCATACACTATCGAGGCGCCGGCGATGGAGACGCGCCGTTGCTCTTGCTTCACGGCAATTTTGGATCATGGCGCTGGTGGCAGCCGGTACTCGAGCAGCTCCCGTCGGGTTGCCGGGCTTACGCCCCCGACCTGCGCGGCTGTGGCGACAGTGAACGCCCCGGCTACGGCCACGATATCGATACCCTGACCGCCGACGCGCAGGCTTTTGCCCAGGCTGTTCAGTGTTTGCCTGTGCACCTTGTGGGCCATTCTCTCGGCGCGGCGGTCGCCTTGCAGCTTGCCCTGGACCACCCGACGCAGGTGCGTTCTCTCACGCTGGTCGCGCCGCCGCCGGCGGAGGGCCGTTCGGTGGTGCGCAATGCAGACTGGTTCTCCCGTTCGGTCTCACGCCTGTTCGATATCAACAGTGACGCCTCGGTCGTGACGCTGGGGGCGACGTATCGGCTGTTGCGCCATCTCGGCGCTAATCGCGCGTTGTTGCGCCAAGCCCTCATGCGCTTGGCGCCCACGCTTGCTTATGACCATGCATTCATCGAGCTGGTGAGCGATGCGGCGCGCATGGCCCCACAAGCGGTCGTCGGCCATCTGCAAACGCTCGACGCCTGGAATGTGCGACCGCGGCTGCGATCGCTGCGGGTGCCGACGCTCATCATCGGTGGTGCCCACGACGTGCTGGTCGAGGCCGAGGAGCTGTGGCATTTCGGCCGTCGGCTGCGTCGGGCGCAAGTGCTTATCTGGCCAGACGTGGGGCACGCCGTGCAGCTCGAACAGCCGTGGCGATTCGTCGCGACCTTGGGGAGATTCGTCGCGTGCGTCGGGCGGCCGTGGTGGGCCCGTTGGCTCTGTCGCAGGCGACATTGACAGCCCCGAATTCGTGGACTATGCTGCGCAGCAATATTGCATTGCACAATCCATGTTGCGCGTCATGAAGGAGAACGGTTATGCGAGACCAAGTAACTGAAAATATGGAGAAATTCTCGGAGTTCGGCATGGAGATGGTGAAGCGCCTGCAGACGGTCCAGACCCGGCTTTGGGATGCGTGGACGGGACGTCAGCTCGAGGCCGCTGCCCTTTGGGTCGATGCCGGCGTGAAGCAGCTGCGGTTGATGGGCGAGGCCCAGCATCCTTACGACCTCTACGCCGGCCAGGCCCAGCTGGCCCAGGAATACATGGAAAAAGTGACCGAATACTGCCGGCAAGGCCTGAGCGCCGTGACGGATCTGCAGCGCGAGCTCACGGCCGTGGCCGCCCCCCGCCCGCAAGCGATCGAGGTGGCTGCGCGCGAAACCCCGAAGCCGACCGCCGCACCCCGGCCGGTGGCCGAACCCGCACCTAGACCCCCGGTGACTAAGGTCGAACCCAAAGCAGTGTAATCGCCAGGAGAACCGAAATGAGTGGAAAAGTAGCACTCGTGACGGGAGGAACTGGAGGAATCGGGACAGCGGTCTGCAGGCGCCTGGCCGAGCAGGGCAGGCACGTCGTGGCGGGTTACATCCCTTCAGATGAGAAAGCCGCGAAGCGCTGGCAGGCGGCGCGCCGCGAAGAAGGCTTGGACATCGAAATTTTTCCCGGTGATGTTGCCTGTTTTCGCTCGAGTGGCGAGATGGTGCAGGGTGTGGAGAGGCGTATGGGGTCGATCGACATACTGGTCAATTGCGCCGGCATTACCCGTGACAAGACACTGAAAAACATGGACAAACATCATTGGGAAGCGGTGCTGGCGACGAATCTGGACAGTGTTTTCAACGTCACCCGTCGGGTCCTGGACGGCATGATCGAGCGCGGCTTCGGTCGCATCGTCAGCATTTCTTCAGTTAACGGCCAGAAGGGCCAATTCGGCCAGACGAACTACTCGGCGGCCAAGGCGGGTGTCCATGGCTTCACCATGGCGCTGGCGCAGGAGGTGGCTGAGATGGGCATCACGGTCAATACCGTCTCCCCGGGCTATGTGGCCACGGACATGACCCTGGTCATCCCATCAGAAATCCGCGACGCCATCGTTGCCCAGATCCCGATGAAACGGATGGCCCACGCGGAGGAAGTGGCGCATGTCGTGGCCTTCCTGAGCGCCGACGAGACGGCCTATATCACCGGCGCGAATCTGCCTGTGAACGGCGGTCTCTACATGTGTTAGCCGCCGGCTTGAAAAGGGCTTGACAGCCCCTGCCCAGTGGCGTATTGTTGCATTGCAACAATGATGCACCGCACAATTAGCCAGGAGGTCATAGCCATGCAAGCGGAAATCCAGAACGTTGTAGAGTTAGTAAACAAGCTGAACGCCCAGGCGCTCGCGACTGCGAAAGAAGTCGCGGCGATCAACACCCGCGTCGTGGACAAGCTGGTGAGCCAGCAGCTCGGTTTGGTGACCGAGGCCGTCCAGGGCGGAGTCAAGCAGCTCGAGCTGCTGCGTGAGCCCAAGGGCGTCAAAGAGTACGTGAGCGCCCAGGCGGAGCTCGCGCGCGAGGGCGCCGAGAAGGTGCTGGCCGCCACCCGCGAGACCGTTGCGGTCGTTAACGCCGCCCGCGATGAGCTGAACGCGCTCGTCGAGAAGGGCGCCGAGGCCGTGACTGCGAGCGTCAAGCAGGCCGCGGCCAAGAAAGTNNGCCAAGAAAGTAGCCTAAAGATTTAGAGGCCTCTGCATCGTGCGCATAAGCGCACGCAGACCCTGCATCCCGGAGGGATGCAGGGTTTTTGTTTGCGTCGTTGCAAATTAAAGCCGCTCGAATACGGCGGCGATGCCTTGTCCGCCGCCGATACACATGGAAACCAGAGCGCGGCGGGCCTGTGTGCGTTGCAGCTCGTAGAGCGCCTTCACCGTCAGGATACAGCCGGTGGCGCCGATGGGGTGGCCCAATGAGATGCCGCTCCCATTGGGGTTCGTGCGATCGCCCGGCAACCCGAGATCACGCATCACGGCGAGCGCTTGCGCAGCGAAGGCCTCGTTCAACTCGATGACATCGAGGGCGTCGGTCTTCAGGCCCGCGCGTTCCAGCACCTTATTAATCGCCGGCACCGGTCCGATGCCCATGTATTTGGGGTCAACCCCGGCATGCGAATAAGCGACGAGACGCGCCATGGGCTTCAGCCCGCGCCGCTCGGCAGCGCCGCGTTCCATCAATACCACGGCTGCGGCGGCGTCGTTGATTCCTGAGGCGTTGCCGGCGGTCACCGAGCCATCTTTCTGAAAGACCGCCCGCAACTTCGCCATGCCTTCGACGCTGGCGTCGCGCCGCACGTGCTCGTCGGTATCGAAGACGGTCGTCCCTTTCCGCGTCTTCAGCTCCACCGGCAAAATCTGGTCCTTGAAGTAGCCCTGATCGATCGCCCGTGCCGCGCGTTGGTGGCTTTCGACCGCAAGCGTGTCCTGCTCTTCGCGGCTGATTCCCCATTTAGCGGCGACATTCTCCGCCGTGATGCCCATATGGCAGGTGTCGAACGGATCGGTCAGCGCACCGACCATGGCATCAACCAAGGGACCATCGCCCATGCGTTGACCCCAACGCGCCCCCGGTAACCAATAACCGCCGCGACTCATGCTCTCGGCGCCGCCGGCGATCGCCGCATCGGCCTCACCGAGCAGAATCGTCTGCGCCGCGCTCACCACCGCCTGCAGACCACTGCCGCAGAGCCGATTGAGCGTGAACGCCGGCGTTTCCTGCAGCAGGCCGCCGTTCAAAGCGGCGACCCGCGCCAGGTACATGTCCTTCGCCTCGGTGTGGATGACGTGACCGAATACGCAGTGTCCGATGTCCTCGGGTTTCAGTTTTGATCGTGCGAGCGCCTCGCGCACGACCATAGCCCCGAGCTCGGTCGGTGCCAGGTCCTTCAGCGAACCGCCATAATCGCCAATCGCGGTGCGTACGCCGCTAAGCACTACAATCTCTCGGCTTGTGTTCATCCGTATCCTCCTTCGCGCGTTCACCTATTCACAGTGCCTTTCAGCGCCTTAGCCGAGCAGGTGGCGCACGGCGTCGCGCTCCTCCACCAGCTCGCGCTCGGTCAGTGCCATGCGTTCGCGGCTGAACTCGTCGATCTCCAAGCCTTGCACGATCTGGAGCTTGCCGTTTTTGACGGTGACCGGAAAGGAATAAATCAGGCCATCAGCAACGTCATAGCTGCCTTCGGACAGCACAGCCATGCTTACCCAATCGTCTTGCGGTGTGCCCATGACCCAGTCATGGACATGGTCGATCGCGCCATTCGCGGCCGAGGTCGCGCTCGACTGGCCACGCGCCTTGATAATGATGGCACCGCGCTGCTGGACGGTGGGGATAAACGCATTACGCACCCACTCATTGTCCACCAGCGTTGGCGCCGGTTGACCACGTACAGTGGCGTTCTGGAGGTCCGGGTACTGGGTGGCCGAGTGGTTTCCCCATATCGTCATCTTCTTGATATCCGTGACTTTGGCCTCGACCTTGGCGGCGAGTTGCCACAGCGCGCGATTATGGTCGAGGCGGGTCATGGCCGTGAATTGCTCGGGCCGTAGATCGGGGGCGTTGCGCAGCGCGATCAAGGCGTTGGTATTGGCCGGGTTGCCAACGATGAGCACCCTGACGTCGCGGCTCGCGTGCGTGTTCAAGGCGCGGCCCTGGGTGGAAAAGATCTCCGCATTGGCCAGCAACAGGTCGCCGCGTTCCATGCCCGGGCCACGTGGCCGGGCGCCGACCAGCAAGGCATAATCGGCATCGCGAAAAGCGGTCTCGGCTTTATCGGTTGTAACCACATTGTCCAGCAGTGGAAATGCGCAGTCGCGTAACTCCATGACCACGCCTTCCAGCGCGCCCAGTGCGGGCGTGATCTCGAGCAGTTGCAGTATCACGGGTTGGTCGCGCCCGAGCATTTCCCCTGCCGCAATCCGCGTCGTCAGTGCATAACCGATTTGTCCCGCCGCGCCGGTGACGGCGACTCGTACCGGTGGTTTCATTGGCTCACTCCTGTTATTGCTGGTAATCTCGTTCGGCAAGTACGAACTATGACATGTGATTGCGCTGATCCGCCAGCGCCGTCGTTCGCAGTTGCGTAAGCCGCTGGCGCGCAGTGACTTAGCATGACACTCAAGTATTGTACCGAGCTTCCCGAGCAAATTGTCTGCATTGATACGGGCTACGGCCGCGATCAGCTGGACGCGGCCTATCTCGTGCGCGCCGGCGAGCGTGCCGCCTTCATCGACACCGGCACCTACCATTGCGTGCCGCGGCTACTAGGCGTGCTGGATTATTATGGTATTCCCCGCGCCCATGTCGACTACGTGATCCCCACGCACGTGCATCTGGACCACGCCGGCGGCGCCGGCGAGCTGATGCGTCAGTTACCACAGGCGCGTCTGATCGCGCATCCGCGCGCCGCTCCGCACCTGATCGACCCGAGTCGACTGATCGCGGGTACCTCTGCTGTTTATGGCGAGGCGGGCTTCCGCCAGCGCTTTGGCGAAGTCGTGCCGGTGAGCGCCGAGCGCGTAATCGAAGCGCCTGACGGTTTCACGCTAGAGCTCGACGGACGGCCTCTCGTCTTCGTCGACAGCCCGGGCCATGCGCGTCACCATTTCTGCGTTTATGATGCTCGTAGCCGTGGCTTTTTCGCCGGCGATACCTTTGGTGTCTCCTTTCGCGAGTTCGATACCGAGAAGGGCGCCTTTATTTTTGCAACCACGACGCCGCCGCAGTTCGACCCGGACGCTTGGTATCACACGCTCGAGCGGCTGCTGGCCCACGCACCACAGCGAATGTATGTCACGCACTTCGGCTGTGTCGAGGAGGTAGCACGTCTGGCCGATGAGCTGCGCCGCAGTATTCGCGAATTCAGCGACATCGCCCTCGAGGTTGCGAGCGTCGGCGAGGCCGGTCGCGCGCGCATGGCCGAGCGTATGTTTGAGTCATTATTGCAGGGCCTGCGTGCCCACGGTTGTCACTTGCCGCAAGCGCAGACCCGCGAGCTGCTTCGCCTCGACGTGGAACTCAACGCCCAGGGGCTGGACGTGTGGCGCGAGCGCCGCCGCAAGGCGTCAACAGGCGAGCGCTGAGAAGAGCGGTTAGGGTAGATCTGTCGCGCCGCTCAAAATGTGCTTTTACTTGATTTCGACCAACTCGATCTCGAACACCAAAGTTTCATTGGGGCCGATGCTGTCACCAGCGCCGCGCGGGCCGTAGGCCAGATCCGCGGGAATGATGACTTGCCACTTGGAGCCGACCGGCATCAGCTGTAAGGCCTCTTGCCAGCCCTGGATCACGCCACCGACCTGAAACTCCGCCGGTTGACCGCGCGAGTAGGAACTGTCGAACTCCTTGCCGTTGATCAAGGTGCCGCGGTAATGGACGACAACCGTGTCACTGGCGGCCGGCTTTTTGCCCTTGCCCTCTTGAATCACCTTGTATTGAAGCCCGCTCGCCAGCGCAACCACGCCGTCCTTTTTCTTGTTCTCGGCGAGGAACGTGTCCCCGGCCTGCTGATTCTTAGTGGCCAGCGCCATTCGCTCTTCCATCTGCTTGGCCTGAAAGGCGGCCATCGCCGCTTGCATCTCGGCCATCGTGATGCGCGGCGGCTTACCGCTTAGTTGATCCTCGATGGCCTGCGTCAGCGCCTTGACGTCAATGTCCAGGCCACGCTGCTTGATATTCTGGGCGATTTGGAAACCGACCGTGTAGCTGAATTTCTGTTGATCGGTACTGAGCCCCTCCTCGGCGCCAACGGCGGCGGCGGTATAGGCACAGACGAGGGTGGCAGTAAGCAACTTAATCTTCATAGTAATTTTCCTTCCCGGGAGGCGTTTTGAACAATGCGCATTCGCGATTGGAGCAGCGCTGATTGACGAAGTTCCCTCCTTAGCGCTGCATGGGTTGGGCACAGAACCCCATGGACAAACTTTAGCCCTTCGATGCGCCCAATGAAAGCGCTTTTGGTTTTTTCACCTGATCGGCCGGGGCCGTCGACGGTCCCCAGGCGGGCGGCATGGCAGGTGCTGCCTGCAGAGCCGGGTATTTTCTGCTACACAAGTATTCATGGAGCTACGAAAAACCCAAGCCGTCAGCGGAGAGTATGTGATGCGCAGTGAATTTCCACGGCCACAGGACGTGGGGGTGCGTATTTCGCCGTCCCTCAGGGAAGATCGTTTTTGCGCCGGATTCCAGCATGCACTGCGAGGTGGCCATTTGACGCAGGTCGAATATCTGCGGCGTTCTTTCAGGCTCGGCTACCGTGCTGCCAAGCTGCACCTGCGTGAAGTACGACGCCAGCGTGGCATCCTCACGTTTCCGGTTCAGGGCCGTTTCAGAATCAAGGCAACCTAGGGCCGGGCCGGGTGACCGCTGCCCGCGTGCGTCGCAGACGCCGTCGACCGGCTGACGCCGCCGGCGTCAGCGGGGCGAGTGGGCATTAGCTACTACTATTAGGGTACTGTCGTTCTTCTGCCGCACGGCCCGAGTAGCGGCGCTTTTTTTTCAGAAATGCTATCTTTTCCCCCAATGCTCGGCGGCTTTGGCTGCCGACCGTTGTCTCGCCTGTCTCTGACCCGACCCAGAAGGAGAGCCAAATGCCCGCAGTCCGACAGGATTCCCTCAAAGCCCGCCGCAATCTAACTGTCGGAGACAAGCGCTACGCGTATTACAGCCTGCAGGTGGCTCAAGAGGCCGGACTCGGCGACGTTGCGCGACTGCCCTGCTCGCTGAAGATCTTGCTCGAAAATTTGATGCGCAACGAAGATGGCCGCTCGGTCACTCTCGATGACATCAAGGCCTTGGCGAAATGGACCGAAATGCGACGCTCCGATCGAGAGATTGCCTATCGACCTGCGCGTGTGCTGTTGCAGGATTTTACCGGTGTGCCCGGGGTCCTCGATCTTGCCGCCATGCGTGATGCGATGGTGGCGGTCGGTGGTGACGCGAACAAGATCAACCCGCTGTCTGCCGTGGATCTGGTGATCGATCACTCAGTGATGGTCGACTACGCTGCCTCAGGGGAGGCCTTTGAAAAGAACGTCGCTATGGAATTTGCGCGTAACCAGGAGCGCTACGAGTTCTTGCGCTGGGGACAGCAGGCCTTCCAGAACTTCCGCGTGGTACCGCCGGGCACGGGTATCTGCCACCAGGTGAACCTCGAATACCTTGCGCAGGTGATTCGCGATGTGGATGAAGACGGCGAGACCCTGGCCTATCCGGACACGCTGGTCGGTGCAGACAGCCACACGACCATGGTCAATGGCTTGTCTGTGCTCGCCTGGGGGGTGGGTGGCATCGAGGCCGAGGCGGCAATGCTCGGACAGCCGATCTCGATGCTGATCCCGGAGGTGGTGGGTTTCAAGTTCACGGGTGCGCTCAAAGAAGGTGCCACCGCCACTGACCTCGTGCTGACGGTGGTGCAGATGCTGCGCGCCAAGGGTGTTGTCGGAAAGTTCGTGGAGTTCTACGGACCGGGACTCAAGCAACTCAGCCTCGCCGATCGCGCCACCATCGCCAACATGGCACCGGAGTACGGCGCCACCTGCGGGCTCTTTCCGATCGACAGCGAGACCTTGAATTACCTCCGCTTAACGGGCCGGGATGCCGAGCGTGTGGCGTTAGTGGAGGCCTATGCCAAGGCGCAAGGGATGTGGCGCGACGACGCAGCGCCGGAACCCCTCTTTACGGACACGCTTGAGCTTGATTTGGCGAGTGTCGAGCCGAGCCTGGCGGGACCTTCGCGTCCGCAGGACCGTGTGCCGCTTTCGCAGGCGGCAACACTCTTTGATACGGCGCTCGCCGAGACCTTCGGTCAGAAGGCAGGTGCGCGCCGCGTGGCGCTGTCCGAAGCTGATTACCAACTTGCCGACGGCCACGTCGTGATCGCTGCCATTACCAGCTGCACCAACACCTCGAATCCGTCGGTGCTGGTGGCGGCGGGACTACTCGCACGCAATGCCGTGAGCAAAGGCCTCAAGGTCAAGCCATGGGTAAAGACCTCGCTTGCCCCGGGGTCGCAGGTCGTGACCGACTACTTGGAGGCGGCAGGATTGCAAGACGAGCTCGACCGGCTCGGCTTTAATCTGGTCGGCTATGGCTGCACGACCTGCATTGGCAACACAGGTCCGCTCGACCCGAACATCACGCGCGCGATCGAGGACAACGATCTGGCCGTCGCCGCCGTGCTGTCAGGCAACCGTAACTTTACGGGGCGTATACATCCAAACGTGAAGGCGAGCTATCTCGCCTCCCCGCCGCTGGTTGTGGCCTACGCGCTTGCCGGTTCGATGCGCGTCGATCTCTACAAAGATCCGATCGGTACCGGCAGCAACGGCAAGCCCGTCTATCTCAAGGATATCTGGCCAACGAACAAGGAGATTCGCGAAACCGTCGCAAGCTCACTCACACCGGAGATGTACCGCAGGCGGTACGGTCACGTATTTGAGGGCGGGCGTCAGTGGCAAGCGATCGAGACACCGGCGAGTCTCACCTACGACTGGAAGACAAGCAGCACCTATGTCCAACACCCGCCGTTTTTCGAGAATATCTCCTTGGAGACCAGTGCGCCGGGGAACATCCGCGGGGCGCGAGCGCTGGTCATCGTCGGGGACAGCGTGACGACCGATCACATCTCGCCTGCCGGCGCCATCAAGGCCGATAGCCCGGCCGGGCAGTATCTCATTGCCCGCGGCGTGCAGCCGGCGGAGTTCAACTCCTATGGCGCACGCCGCGGCAATCACGAGGTCATGATGCGCGGCACGTTCGCCAACATCCGGCTGCGCAACGAGATGGTGCCGGGAACCAGCGGCGGCGTCACGCGCCACATGCCCGACGGCGAGCAGATGTCGATCTACGACGCCGCGATGCGTTATCAAGAGGAGGGGATCCCGACCCTCGTCATCGCTGGCAAGGAGTATGGCACAGGATCATCACGCGACTGGGCGGCCAAGGGTCCACGACTGCTCGGGATGCGGGCGGCGATCGCCGAAAGCTTCGAACGCATCCATCGGTCTAACCTCATAGGCATGGGCATTATTCCGCTCGAGTTTCCGCCAGGCACCAATCGCAAGACCTTGAAGCTCGACGGTAGCGAGACATATGACATCCTGAGTTTGGACAAAGAAATCCGTCCGGCGATGGAGGTGCCGTGCACGATCACCCGCAGCGACGGCACCCAGGATAAAATAAAGCTGCGTTGCAGGATCGACACCATGGACGAGGTCGAGTACTACCGTAATGGCGGCATCTTGCCATTTGTCCTGCGGCGGCTGCTTGCCAGACCCCAGGACAAGAACGCGGCTTAGCCTCTCGGACTTGTTCCGTGACATGCGCGCGGCGCGGTGTCAGCGCCCGCGACGCGCTGACGTCGCGCCATGGTGCCGCGGCCCATTCCCGCCCGCGCCTCACGGGTGCGGCCAATTTGCGCTCGATGCCAGGCCTGGATGCCGCGATAAAGACCGTCGATGCCTGCCAGGTGGCGGTCAACGGCGCGTCGGTCGGACGCCGCGGGGCTCGGCATGGCGATGACGGTGCCTAGGCTCAATTGCCCGCTGGCCGCACGCCTTACCTCAAACAGGGACGTGATGGCGGTGATTGGCGCGCGAGCACATCGCAAGTGCGACGTGCCCGCAGCGAGCTGAATCATGATTGCAGTGCTTGGGGCGCAGGGCATCACCGGGATTTCGAGGACCGAACTTGATTGCCTGCTATGCTGGTATCATCGGAGGCCAGGCAGACTGCGCTCGATGGCGATTTGAAGGAGCGGAACATGTTGGACGTTGTCAAAGCCAATGATATCGATGTCGATCCAACTGAGACGCAGGAATGGATCGAGGCGCTCGATGGGGTATTGGCGCATGAAGGTCCGGAGCGAGCACATTATCTTTTGGAGCAGCTCATCGATAGTGCTCGACGCTCTGGCGCATACATCCCCTATAGCCCGAATACCGCTTATCTGAACACCATCCCGGCGTCGCAAGAGGAAAAAAGTCCCGGCGATCCGGCAATCGAGTGGCGTATCCGTTCGATTGTCCGTTGGAACGCCATGGCCATGGTCGTGCGCGCAAACCGCATTAGCACCGAACTCGGCGGGCATATCGCCAGCTTTGCTTCAGCGGCGACGCTTTACGATGTCGGTTTTAATCACTTTTGGCATGCGCCAAGCGAAAATCATGGTGGTGATTTGGTATTCATTCAGGGGCATTCTGCACCTGGAATCTACGCGCGCGCGTTTCTAGAGGGACGCATTAGCGAAGACCAGCTCACCAAGTTTCGGCAAGAGGTCGGCGGACATGGCCTGTCTTCCTATCCGCACCCCTGGTTGATGCCAGATTTTTGGCAGTTCCCGACGGTGTCCATGGGACTGGGTCCGATCATGGGAATCTATCAGGCGAGGTTTATGAAGTACCTGCACCACCGCGGCTTGCTCGACACCGAAGGCCGTAAGGTGTGGGTGTTTGTTGGCGATGGCGAGGTGGACGAGCCGGAGTCGCTTGGAGCGATCTCGATGGCGGCGCGTGAGCGCTTGGACAATCTCATCTTCGTGATCAATTGCAACCTGCAGCGTCTCGACGGACCGGTGCGCGGAAATGGCAAGATCATTCAAGAGCTCGAAGCCGACTTCCGTGGCTCGGGCTGGAACGTGATCAAACTTGTTTGGGGATCGTATTGGGATCCGCTGCTGATGCGTGACACCAAGGGACTGCTTCGAAAGCGCATGGAAGAGGCGGTTGACGGCGAGTACCAGGTGTTCAAGGCCCGCGACGGTGCCTACGTGCGCGAATACTTTTTCGGAAAATACCCGGAACTAAAGGCGATGGTTGCCAACATGACCGATGAGGATGTCTGGCGACTCAACCGCGGCGGTCACGATCCGCACAAGATCTACGCAGCCTACGCGGCGGCGGTGAAGCACAAAGGTCAGCCGACAGTCATTCTCGCCAAGACCGTCAAAGGTTACGGCATGGGGATCGCCGGCGAAGGCCAAAACATCACGCACCAGCAAAAGAAGATGGGCGAGGATGCGCTGCGCGCCTTCCGTGATCGCTTCAATATACCGCTATCAGACGACGAGATCGCCAAGACGCCGTTCTACAGACCACCGCAAGACAGCCCTGAGATCCAATACCTGAAGGAGCGACGCAAAGCCTTGGGGGGCCACTTGCCGACTCGGCGGCAAAAGGCGGCGACGGTCGAAGTACCCGAGCTGCCGGTATTCCAGGCGCAGCTTGAGAGCAGCGGCGAGCGCGAGATCTCAACGACGATGGCCTTCGTACGTATCCTCACGACGCTCACGCGCGACAAGAAAATCGGCAAGTACGTGGTACCGATTGTGCCGGATGAGGCGCGCACCTTCGGTATGGAAGGACTATTCCGCCAGCTCGGCATCTACTCCTCGGTAGGCCAGTTGTACAAGCCAGAGGACGCCGATCAGCTGATGTATTACCGCGAGGACATCAAGGGACAGGTGCTGGAGGAGGGCATCAGTGAGGCCGGTGCGTTTTCCTCTTGGATGGCAGCCGGCACCTCTTACAGCAACCACAACATCAGTATGATTCCGTTCTACATCTTCTACTCGATGTTTGGCTTCCAGCGCATCGGTGATCTGGCCTGGGCGGCGGGCGACATGCGAGCGCGAGGGTTCTTGATCGGCGGCACGGCCGGGCGCACGACGCTCGCCGGCGAGGGGTTGCAGCATCAGGATGGCCATAGCCACATCTTGGCGAGCGTCATTCCCAACTGCGTGGCTTATGACCCCACCTTCGCCTATGAGCTGGCGGTCATCATTCAAGACGGCCTGCGCCGTATGTTCAAGGAACAGGAAAATATCTATTACTACATCACCGTCATGAACGAGAACTACGGACATCCCGCGCTGCCCAAGGGCGTCGAGCCGGGAATATTGAAGGGGATGTACCTGTTCAAGAAGGCCAAGACCGGAAAGAAGAAGAGACCGCGAGTACAATTGCTTGGTTCGGGAACGATCCTGCGCGAGGTGATTGCCGCCGCTGAGCTGCTTGAGCAGGACTTCGATGTGGCGGCCGACGTATGGAGCGTCACCAGCTTCACGGAGCTCTATCGCGACGGTTCCGATGCCGAACGCTGGAACTTGTTGCATCCACAAGAGCAAGCGAAGACGAGCTATGTGGAGCAGTGCCTCATCGAACGCGAAGGCCCGGTGGTGGCGGCGACTGACTACGTGCGGACCTTTGCCAATCAGATTCGGCCGTTCGTCCCAAGGCGCTACACCGTTTTGGGTACCGACGGCTACGGGCGCAGCGACACCCGCAAGCAGCTGCGTCATTTCTTCGAGGTGGACCGTCATTACGTGGCGCTGGCGGCACTCAAGGCGCTGGCCGATGAAGGCCTGTTGCCCGTGACCAAGGTCAGTGAGGCGATCAAGAAATACCAGATCGATCCAGAGAAGAGTAATCCGCGTCTGAGCTGAGACGGCTGGGGGAGCGCAAGGCAGCACGAGGACAGGGCTTTGACGACGGCAACAGAGGTGCACGTACCGGACATCGGCGACTTCAAGGACGTCGACGTGATCGAGGTGCTGGTGAGGGCGGGCGACCGCGTCGGCGCGGAGGACCCGCTGATCACGCTCGAGAGCGACAAGGCGACGATGGACGTGCCTTCCCCGCATGCCGGCGTGGTCAAGGATTTGAAGATTAAGGTTGGCGACAAGGTCTCTAAGGGATCGCCGATTCTGACGATCGAGTTGGGCGACGCCGGCGAGTCCGCGGCGGCATCGGCCGCGGCTGCGGCGCCGCCATTGCCGCCTGCGAGCGCCCCCGCGCGCCCGGCGCCGCCTCAGGCGGCGTCGACACCCGTGGCCGCGCAAAAGGAGGAAGCCGCACAGCCGCTCGAGGTGCGCGTGCCC
>JABAOH010162533.1_pt5 | contig 15490 bp, 12 predicted proteins | sample 7062181 | NCBI WGS metagenome assembly JABAOH01 (sample SAMN14538630, study PRJNA623070) | marine sediment metagenome | biome: marine biome [ENVO:00000428]; feature: marine pelagic biome [ENVO:01000023]; material: deep marine sediment [ENVO:00002113]; isolation source: pool of 5 deep marine...
TCATGCAGGATCTCCTTTTAAAAATTCCTTAACGGAATGGAAAAATTTAACAAATGACCTTGGCCATATCAATATACATATGAACTGAGTCGCTGTAGGTCCAGGCCGATGGGTGCGGTGATTAGATAATGGTAAGTGGCGAATTCGTCGTTGAAGAGATTCCGCAGACCGGGGGGAAGCTGTTAGTACCTTCCGCGAACGGCATCCCTTTTTGCCCGGTCTTCCAGGACATGCTTGTAGGCAATGTAATACTTTTGGATATTGACAACGTAGCGCACGGGTTCCCGGCCGATAAACTTCAAGGCGGCGGATTCGACGTTGCCGAACCATTTATTCGGGTCGAGGCCCATTTTTTTTGCGAGACTGCGCATTCTCCGAACCCTGGATGGACCCGCATTGTAGGCGGCGTGGGCGAAGTGAACCCGAGCCTCGGGGTTAATGGCCGGGTCGGAAAAATATTTCTTCCGCAGGAAGTCCAGGTACTTGACCCCCGCGTGAATGTTGTTCTCCAGTTTGCGTATGTTCTTGATGCCCACGTTCGGGTCTGCTGCCGTGCTGGGCAGAATCTGCATGATGCCGATGGCGCCCCGGCGGCTGACCTTAGCCTGGTTGAGCCCCGACTCCTGATAGGCCTGGGCGCCGATCATCACCCAATCGAAGCCGTATTGGTTGCCGTACTTTTTCAGCAGCTTGACGATGGAGTCGAACTTCTTGCGTTCTGATTTGGAAATAGGATTGGTGACCCACTTGGTGTCTTTGAAATACCGGTTAAAAAGAATGTTACCCACGAGGCTGCCTTTCTTGTGGGTGCGCACGAAGCCGTTCACATGTTTCAGCAGATCAGGGTTGTTGGGCCGGACGGCCCAGGCGATGCGGCCGCCCTCATTTACCTTGATATCTCGATAGACGGTGAGGTTTTTATGCACTCGACTCCAGATGTCCGCGAGGTGTCGATCGACGACCATATAATCGATGATCTCTGCATTGACCATCTCCATGAGATCTTCCGACTGGAGAAACTTGTTCGCTTCACGGACTTTCACCGGCCATCGCCACTTGGAGATGAAGGTTTTGTTCAGTTCTTTTAAATGTTGGGCGTAGCTGCTGGAGTTGACCACGAAGACCTTTTTCCCGGACAGGTCGTGAATGGACTTTAGCGGTTTTGCATTCTTGTGGCTGACCACGACTTCATCCACATCCTGCAAATAAGGTGTAGTAAACTGGACCTGTCTTTTGCGTTCCTCTGTAATGGTGAGGCCGGCCGCCACAATGTCGCCGCTGCCCGCCAACAACTCTGGGATGAGGCGGTCGAAAGGAACAGGAATAAATACCATCTTGATTCTTCGCTTCCTCCGGGAAATCCCTCGATTGAGGTGCTTTTCGTATTTTCGCAGGAGCTCGTACTCGAAACCGTATTCTTCACCGCCGATGATGAAGTAGTTGGTCTGGGTATGGTTGACCAGCGCGCGAATAAGGGCTCGCTTGCGGATATCCGATAGATCCGTCGTGTGCTTGTTTTCGCCATATCCCAGGGTCAAGTATTCGGTGGGGGCAGCGAGGATGGATGGGACAAAGGCCAACACTAGGCTCACCATGAGAAGCCAGGCAACGGATGATCGCCTCATCCCTTGATCAGAGCCAATGTGTCTACGTTCCCATGACTTCATTTCGCAAACCCGCGGGACATTCCTCGCTTCTGACCCAACTGGAATAGAGCTAATAAGCTTGATGCTGCAGTGAAACCCTCCATCAGGGAGTGAAACACATTGAATTGTGGTAGGATGCTCAACACACTGTTAATAATAACGGAGTTTAACATATATTCTTGATGGCGCAAAAAGGGGTGGTGAAATGACGATACCCGTTTGGGTCCTGCTCGGGTTCGCCGGGTGGACCGTGGTTCACCTTCTGACCACGATAGGGGTCTATCGTTGGAGTCGCATCCTCACCGGGCGTACCGAGATCCGTCAGTTTCGCGCAGACTATGTGGAGGGGGAAGATTGGTACCGGAGAGCCGTGCGCGCCCATGCCAATTGCATTGAAAATCTCCCGGTTTACGGAGCCGTGGTGGTGGGCGTGGTGGTGACAGGCGCCACCGGTCCGCTCCTGGATGCCCTGGCCATCGTTTTGATGATTGCACGGGTTTGTCAGACTATGGTTCACGTGGCCTTCAAAGAAACCAACGCCATGGTCTGGATCCGGTTTGGATTTTTTTCCGTTCAGTTGGCGTGCATGTTTTGGATGGGCGCGATGGTTGTCCTCAAGGCGCTCTAGGATGTCGCGTCATGCCAACTCGTTTCAAGCGCACAAGCAGCGGAATAGTGTTCGGCGCAATGAAAGGTGACCGCTTGGTCCTTCGAAGGAATGCTCGGCGGAAAGAGAGCCCAGGGTTTTGATCATGACTGATTCAACTGGGTCCCAAATGGATTCCATTGCACTATGGAACGGTGTGCTTGCGGAAAGGTTCGAACGCCATCGCGACCTGTTGTTGGAAGGGCTCCGGTACCATAGCACGGACCCGATCAATGGATTCGGTTTGCCAAAGGGAGCGAAGGTTGTCGATGTGGGGTGCGGTTGGGGTGATACGGCAATCGAACTTGCAAAACGGGTCGGTCCCCGGGGGCGAGTTCTTGGGATCGACTGTTGTAAACCGTTCCTGGAAAAGGGTCGACGGGACGCCAAAACCTTAGGCTTAAGGCACGTGAACTTTGTAGAGGCGGACGTGCGAAGCTACACTTTCGAGTCGGAGTTTGACCTTGTTTTTTCCCGCTTTGGCATGACGTTTTTCGACGATCCTGTGGCTGGGATTCGAAACGTCGGCAGGGCACTCAAGCCGGGCGGGAAGGTCCTGTTTATTACCTGGCGCGCCATCGAAGAAAATCCTTGGCTCAATCTTACGAAGCAAGTGGTGCTACGTTTTTTACCGGCTCCGGAGGGCAACACTGCGTCCCATGGTCCGGGACCCTTTTCCATGTCGGATCCTCGCGTTGTTACCGCGCAACTGGAAGCCGGCGGTTTTGGCAATATCGCCTTTGAAAGGACCGACCGTCTCTTTACCTTGGGAAGCACGATGGAACAGGCCATTGAATTTGTTCTAGCCTTTGGGCCGGCGGCGGAAGTGTTTCGAGAGGCCGGCAAAGAGGCCGAAGGACGCCGGGAGGCCATAGAAAACGCCTTGCGCGTGGAATTGGCAAAATACCAGCATCAGGGCGCGGTCAAGATGCAGTCCGGCTCATGGACCGTCACCGCGCAGAAGCCGGGTTAGCTTCACTTCACCCAGGTCTCTTGGCGCTATCCAAGAGGTCCCGCCATTTAGCAGCCACCGCTTTTCGGTCCGAGCCGCTAAAAACATTGGTTTTGGGAAAATGGTCACTCCAGGCGTAGGGTTTGCAGGCATCGATGAGCATGCGGCCGATGGTTAGATCGCCGGCGGATCGCTTCTCGGGTGATAATCGAGGGTCCAAATCGCCCGTCCATGCGTTGCGGACAACGTCCACGGATGTCGCCGGGTCCACACGGGTGCACATGGCCCAGAGCACCTCATCCAGGTTCGTTGGGTCGATGTCGTCGTCCACGGCCACGTAGTAACACTTCATATCGCCATGGCGAAAACCCGCTGCCGCGAGGAGCGCCTGTTTGGCGTGGCCGGGATAACGTTGACGCAGCGATATTACCGTGAGCAATCCATAGTTGAATCCCCACACTCCTATGACATCGGTGATGCCGGATTTTTCCAGGTGTTCCAACAAATGAACGTAGATGGTGATGTTGCTCCATCCGATGGGTCTGAGGGGAGGCGCCCCGGCCAGGATTGGATTTCGCCGATGGTAAATGCGTTTGATCCTGACCACGCACTCCGGTCCCTGGTGGGTGTAATAACCGGGCCACTCCCCAAAGGGTCCCTCGTTGGCGGACTCCTCCGTGATGGGCGGAATCTCCCCCTCGAGGACGATCTCTGCCCCACTGGGAACCGGGAGGCCCGTCAAAGGAAGTTGGAGGATCTCCACAGGACTCCCACGGTACGCCCCGGCCAGTTCGTATTCGGATGTCCCAAAGGGAGGCGCCATGGAGGCGGTCATCCATGTTACCGGCTCGCATCCCAGTACCACAGCCACGGGTGCGGCTTTACCATCATGCCAGTACCGTTCCACAATAATACGACCATGCTTCATGGGATTGATCCAAAGGCTGATGCGGTTCGGACTCTGGACCATTCCACGATAGACGCCCATATTGACCCAGCCATCATGAGGATCGCGGGTCACCACCATGTCCTGGGTACCGATGTAGCGGCCGCCGTCCCCTCGATGCCAGCGGGGAGTGGGAAAGCTCTCGACATTGATATCCGATTCCTTTTGTATGCATTCCATCACCGGACCGTCCTTCACCAACTGGGTGGAAAGGGCCTGGGTAGATTTCCGCCTTTCCCGCCAGAGCCTCAAGAGTTCCAGAGGATGAATATCCAGAGGAAATCCCATGGCCAGGGCAAACCGTCTCGCCGATCGTATCGCGTTGGAGCAAACACGAAAGCCTGCCGGATAATCGGAAAATTCCTGGAATACCAACATGGGGCCGTTTCGCTCCGCCATGAGCTCCGTAAGGCAACCGACTTCCATATCGAGGTCGGCGTTTTCGACGTAGCGCACTTCGTTGACCTTGTCTGCGGCGTGGATGAATTCTTCCAGAGATTGAAAAGGCACTTGCTTTCCTCCTCAGGGTGTCATTTTGGGGACATTAAATACGACACGGCCAAAGATGGAAATTAACGAAAAAGTTGCGGGCTTGTCAAAGCCAGCCAGGCCCGTGCTCGGAGCGTTGACTCCAAGATACGGCTGTCGTGGGTGCCGGACGGGCAGATTTTTGAGTTTCACCGAGTTCTGCGCTTCCATCTTCTGGTAATTCACGGTATCTTGGACCTCATCAAGAACAGTTGGTCGCCAATGCGGGGCTAAGGTTCAAAATCGGATCCGGCATTTGCATCAATATCCGGATCGCCAGCACCGATGGTATTGCACGCTTAGGAGGTTTTGATGCCCAAAACTCGAATCAGTCTGTACTACTTGGCCACTTATCTGTTGTTCGGCGGTTTCGGCTTCCTGCTGACCCCTCAATTTACCACGAAACTGCTCTTGTCGAGCGCCGACTTCGATACCATAATCCTCCGGGTCCTGGGAATGTTTTTGATCGGCCTGGGTTTCCTCATTGTTCAGGTGATCCGTTTGAGTGTCAGTGACTTGTATGGTTCGACCTTGATCATGCTGGGAGTGTTTTGCATCTGTCTCGTCGCGTTTTTCATGATGACGTACAATCTATTTTTCTTGATCATGCTATTGGTGGTTTTTTTGGGAGTCGTCCTGACAAGTTGGGGCATGATCCAGGACCGCGGAGCCAGATCAACCTGAACTCATCCGTTTGCCTTCGACCGCTATCGAGTCTCAACACCTGCGATCAGTTCACCCAAGGGTCTTTGGGGTTGGACTTTCCATCAATCAAATCCCCTGTCGATGGTCTTCCATCTCAGCCGAGCCGTGTCGAAGCGCCTTATCATGGAGAGAGAATTCGTTCGTTGGATTGACAGTTCCGGCTCCGATACTATAGGTTTCACGTAATGTGCCTCCGTGTTTCGAACCTCCTATTCTTGCTCTTCGTGGGTCTGTTTTTAACGGCTTGTAAAGAAACAACAACTCAATCTCCATCCAGTCCCCAAAGAAAGCTCGTCGAGAAAATTTCATACCGACAGGACAAAGGTGAGCCTTCCTCGGATCGCCAAACTCTTGATCTCTATCTACCGCCCGAAGCCAGGCGAAAACCTCCTCTCCTGGTATTCATTCACGGAGAGTTTTGGGTCCTGCCGGATGATGAACATGGAATAGGTCCTTCCTGGGGCGAGGAGCTGGTGAGACGGGGAGTTGCCGTAGCCCTCGTTCGGTATCGTTTGGGGCCTGAACCCAAGCATCCCGCCCAGGCGGAGGACGTGGCGGCCGCTGTCGCTTATCTATTAAAGGAAGCGGATCAATATGGCTATGATCCCAATGGTGTTTATTTGGCGGGTCACTCGGCGGGAGCCCATTTGGCCTCGCTGATCGCTCTAGACGAGAGGTATCTCAAGTCGCATGGTAAGGACCCGGGATCCCTTGCCGGGGTCATCGGCATCAGCGGCCTGTACCATCTCTCGGGTCGTGATGACCTGTCACCTGACCAGAGGGAATTGATTAAAGAGATCTTTGGTCGAACCGAGGCTTCCATCAATGACGCTTCACCCGTCGAGCACGTAAAATCCGGGGCACCACCCTTTTTATTGCTGAGTGCGTCACAGGATTTTCCGGGGTTTAACATCGATGCTCGCAAGTTCAGTCAGATTCTTAATAATCAAGGAAAGCAGAGAAACGTTCCTCTGGTATTAACGGATCGTGACCATTTTACGATTGTGAATCTGAATGGGGCTTACAATCCGATTCGCGACCTGGTGTTGAATTTCCTGCGGCGCAAACAGCTTCCCGACGAACTGCAAAATCTGGTACACGCCAAACGCGCCTGGTTGGGGTCGGCTCCTTCCACCATGCCGTTTTGGAAATACTCTCAGCTGATCCGTGACTATCCCATCGACCAGCGCTTTGTTTCTGCCATCGTTGGCCATTATGGNNCCTGCAGAAATTTCATGCCATGGAACTGTTCGATTTCCTCGATGCCCTACCCGCGGAACAGGCGGGGCAGGGGGATTATCTCGTGTTGACCAATATCCGCAATGAGTCCTTTGTCGTTGACAAGAGCGAGCTTGCACCCTACGACCCCGTCGTGGTGGTGGGCATCGATGATCAGCAGGACTTATTTTACATGAGCGGATTTTATCGAATGGAACAGGAATATTCCTGGAAGCCTGGTCCTAAACCACCCGTGATGGCGAGACCCCTCGGAGCCTTTCTCTATTTTCTAAAGCCGCCGCCCCCTACCTTTCGGCCCCAGTCCTGGCATTTTGCTTTTACCCTGGAAAGCTTTCGCCGGGTTAAAGAGAACCCCATCGCTTCCCTTGACGGATTTTCCCAGGAGATCACCGACACGCTGACTCACCGTAACGGTTGTATCTACTGTCACTCTTTCCGTGGCACTGGATCCCGGAGTCATCATGTGCTCGTCTCCACCGGGGCACCCCATGGGGGATATGCCATGTCCCTGGAATCGTACCCCCCGGACGTGTGGAAAAGGTTCATATTTCATCAGAACGCTGTGGCCAATCAAATGGGGGCCTTTCCAAATCCGGTGGCCGAGCGTGTGCAGCGCCCGTTGCACGATCTTGTGGCGAGGTCTCGGGACCGTAGCTCCGCAGCGCGGTAGGAAGGAGACTTCCACGGGTATGAGGGCAGGGTTTTTTCCCGTGTCATGGAAAGACTTCTCTTGTTAAGTGAGGAGGTGCGCACGTGAGTAACAAAATCGTCGGCCTGTTACACCCGGGCCAGATGGGAGCCACGGTGGGTGCCGCTGCGGTGGCGGCGGGAGCCAAGGTGATCTGGGCAACCCATCAACGCAGCGAATCGACTCACTCACGGGCGGAGAAGGCGGGATTAAGCGGTGTGGAGAATCTTCCCCAGCTGGTCAGGGAGAGCGAAGTCATTCTTTCCGTCTGTCCGCCTCACGCAGCATTCGATGTCGCACAGGAGGTGATGCAGCTCGATTTCCGTGGTCTTTATGTCGATGCCAACGCTGTCTCACCGGAGACTGCGTTTGGAATCGCCAGCAGGGTAACGGCCGGCGGCGCCAGTTTCGTCGATGGAGGAATCATCGGTCCGCCGGTGAAACGGAGTGGGACCACCCGTCTCTATCTCTCCGGGGTCCGGGCGAGAGAGGCGGCTGATGTGTTCGAGGGTAGTTGGCTGGATGCCCGGGTTCTTGGACGGGAGCCAGGGGCGGCTTCAGCCATCAAGATGGCCTACGCTGCTTGGACCAAATGCAGTGACGCACTGCTTTTGGGAATCCGGAGCCTGGCTTCAATGGCGGGAGTGGATGAAGCGTTGGTTCAGGAGTGGTCTCTGTCCCAACCGCAACTTGCTGGCTGGAGTACCAAGGCGGCGGAATCGTCAGCCCCCAAGGCTTGGCGTTACGCTGGAGAAATGAAGGAGATCGCCGCAACCTTTGGGAGCGCGGGGTTGCCCACTGGCTTTCACCTTGCCGCCGCGGAAATTTTTTCGAGGCTCGAGTCGTTCAAGAATCGGACGGAGTCACCTCCGGCTTTGAAGGAAGTCGTGGCGAGCTTGTGTGAGTCCAGTGCCGCGCACAAAGGCAGGACGACGTAAACGGCGTGTAGCGCATTGGAGGAATGTTCGAATTCAATCGAGCTGTCAAAAGTACAAAGGGCTTCAGCGCTGAGGCTTTCCCGTGACGAATCGCGTGGTCATTCGCCTGATGTCGTATATTCATTGCTGGGTTTATCGGCTGACAGGGGGAACACTGGGGGCGAGATTCGGTGGCCCCGCCCTCTTGTTAACCACCCGGGGCAGAAAAACGAAGGCCTACCGCACGACTCCTTTGCTTTACCTCGAGGACGGGGATCATTGGGTTGTTGTGGCATCCAATGGGGGCGCGGATTTCCACCCGGACTGGTGGCTGAACCTCAAAGCGAACCCTACAGCCTGGGCTCAAATCAAGGGTCGGGTCATGCGAGTTCTTGCCCGGGAAGTCTCGGAGGACGAACGCCGGCGCCTCTGGCCCTTGTTGGTGAACATGTGCGGATTGTACGAAACATACCGGACCCGGACATCCCGGAAGATCCCCATCGTGTCGCTGGAATCGGATTCATGAATCCCTGCAGGTAAGTCAACTCGGTTGTAATAAAGGAGAAGAAATATGGCTGCAGCGAAATCGCCATCGAAATTTGATCAAGCAAATGCGGAAGCGTTTGCCGATCGGTTCGTCACGACACTCAATAACGGAGCCCTCTGTTTAATGGTTTCGGTGGGCCACCAAACCGGGCTGTTCGATGTCATGAGCAATATGAAGCCTGCCACCTCCGAGGCCATTGCGTCTGAATCCGGTCGAAACGAGCGCTACGTTCGGGAGTGGTTGGGGGCCATGGTGACCGCTGGAGTGGTGGAGGTTAATCCGAAGACTCTTGAGTATTCACTGCCAAAAGAGCACGGGGCGTTTTTGACCCGTGCCGCCGGGGCCGACAACCTTGCCGTATTTGCGCAGTACATTGCCGAGTTGGGAAGCGTGGAACAAGAAATCCTTTACTGCTTCCATCACGGCGGCGGAGTGCCGTATTCCAAATTTCCCAGATTTCACGAAGTCATGGCGGAGGACAGCGGGCAATCCGTTCTTTCTTCTCTGGAGACTCATATCCTGCCCCTGATTCCAGGCCTGGTGGATCGGCTGAAGTCGGGCCTTCGGGTGTTGGATGTGGGTTGCGGGCGGGGATTGATTCTCATTCGTCTTGCGGAGCTGTTCTCCAATTCGAAATTTACCGGTTACGATCTGTCGGAAGAAGCCATTGCTTTTGGGCGGGAGACCGCTGCCAAGAAAGGTTTAAAGAACCTTCAGTTCCAGGTCAGAGATCTGAGCGATTTTCATCGCACGGCGGAGAAGGAGGCTTTTGATTGGGTAACTACGTTTGATGCGGTTCACGATCAGGCAAGACCCCTCCAGGTTCTTAAAGGGATTTACCGGACCCTCAAGCCGGACGGGGTGTACCTCATGCAGGACATCAAAGGATCCAGTGAGGTTCATAAGAATATTGACCACCCCATCGGCACCTTGCTTTACACCATTTCGTGCATGCACTGCATGACGGTTTCTCTTGCGCAAGGTGGCGAGGGGCTCGGCGCAATGTGGGGAGAAGAAAAAACCCGTGAGTATCTAGAAAATGCAGGATTTACTTCCATTGTAACCAACGAGCTGGGGCACGATATTCAAAACAACTGGTACGTCGTGCACAAGTAGACCTGATGGGAGCGAAATAGCGGATGAATTGTTCTGGTAGTAGTATGCGTGATATTAATGGTATGCGTGTTTATTGTTAAATTAATCGTTGAGTAGTCCCAGTTGGTTATATGGCCGATCGATTCGCCATCCTCAAAGTCTATAGTACGGAAATAGAAGCCGAGGTTTCCAGGGCCAAGCTTGAATCTTCGGGAATTGAGGCTTTTGTATCCAAGGATGATGCCGGGGGGATGCGGCCTCACTTGCAGTTAAGTCTGGGGGTAAGGCTTCTCGNNCCGAGGAGGTATTGGAACCCTGGCACTGTCCAGGGTGCGGCGAGAGTGTGGAAGGCCAATTCACTGAATGCTGGCAGTGCGGCGCCAGCAAGTCCGGAGGGTAAGGTGGCTTAGGCCACCTCTTCTTCTTCCTTGGCCTCCTTAGCCTGTTTGGATTCTTTGGCGTCCGTTTCCGAGGAGCTCTTGTTCACTGCCGAGACGCTGGGAACGTCTTTCCAGTGAGCCTGGATCATCTTGGCGCGCTCAATGACCTGGGCGAGGAGTTCCTTGCTCTGGGCCTCTTTTTGGGCTTCCCGCTTTTTTGGATCCGTTGAGAAAAATCCCAGCGGCTGAATATCAAACTTCTTGAGCCGCTGTTGGATCTTTTTCAGGGCCTCCCCAGGATGGCGCAGGTATTCCGATCCTCTCACCCGGATGAAGTTCCAGCCGAGCCGTTCGAGGGTCATCTGCCGGTGTAATGCCGCCACGAGCTCTTCGCGGGAAATCTCCCGGTCGCCGTCACATTGAATGGCCACCCGGTTTCCCTTTTCTCCTATGACGACGAGATCCAGGACGAATTCTCCCACCTGGCAGCCGATCATGGTGCTGTACTTCGCCTTGGTCAGATCCTCGTAGACCTGCTTTTCCAGTTCCGAATTGAGCTTGCGTTCGGACTTCTCGATCTTTTTCGATCGGAGCCCATCGGGGTTGGTGGCGTGCTGGATTAGTTTCAACCGGAGATCGTTGGTTTTGAGGTCCTTACCCGGATCCAGTGAATAGACGATCCAGAATTGGTCTCTTGCCCGGCTCGCGGCGACGTTGAAAACCTTCTGAGCCTCGTCGCTGGCTCGCAAGTGTAGCGCGCGACCACTCTTGGAAGGACTGTTCACCATGGACAATAAGATAATGTCCCGCTCGTCGCCCTGGAACTGGGCAGCGTTGCCGCAAAGAACGCGACGCTTCTGATACTCGGAAACCGTCATTCGCCGGCGTAGCAAGGAATCGATATAGACCGCTTGCTCGGTTCCCACCAGGGAGATCACTCCGATGGTTGAGTTGTCGTATTGCTTGAACCGAGTCAACGCTAGGATAAGGGACACAATCTCCAGGGCCTCTGCCTGATTGACCTTGTCGTCGTCCTCGCCGTTTTCAACGTAGCGGGGAACCAGGGCCGGGCTCACCGGACTCGCGGAAGCCTCACGCAGGGGTTGAATCTCCTGGTTGTAGCAGAGCTGGTTACTAAACTGGATGATGTCGGGAACGCAACGGAAGTGCTCCAGGAGTCGTATGGTGCCGCCAAAGGATTGCCGCGCGAGATCGTAGACCGATGATTTGGCATCGTAGAGCTTCTTGTTGGGAATGTCCACAAGGATCTCATCGATCAGCTCGTGCATCTGGTCGGTTCCAAAACCCACGGCGTAGGGGCTGACCTGCTCGTGATCACCCACCACCACGACTTCCCTGGCCAGGGCGAAGGCTACCAGTCCCAGCACATCGCATTGGCTTGCCTCGTCGATGATGACGACGTCGAATTGTGAGGTGGCGATGTCAAAGCTTTCAACCACACGGGACAAAGGCATGATCCAGACCGGCACCGCCTCTCGGCACTTGATCAGTGTGTTCTTCGCCTCCTCCTTGTACTCACGAACATGTTTTCCCGTGCCTTTGCCGATCTTTTTGTGGAGACCGAGCCATCCGTTAAGGGCCTGCTGTTGTTCCAACCCGGTTCGCTTCAACTGTGCGAGCCAGGCCAGCTTCTCGACATATTCCGCAGTGACTTCCTGGGTCTCGTCTTTGATCTCGTTGAGCTGCGACTGCAGGTCGTCAAGATCAACCTTGGCCCGTTCCTCCAACAGTTGTTCCCAGTGGCGGTGTTTCCACGCTTCGTTTGGGTCCCCGGGGTACTTTCCGGAATTGTGTGGAGATTTTCGGGATGCCAGGGCGTCCACCCAGGCCGGAGCCGGCTCACGGAGCTTTTCCAGAAGCTCCTTGCGCCGCACGTGATCTTCCTTGAGGTCGTTCAAGCGCAAAAGTTTTTCCCAGGACTGCCGGTAGGCATCAAAATCCGGACGCCGCAGGCCCGCACGGAACTGTTTGATGAGTTCATAAGAGGCTTCTTTGCGGTCGAAGCTGTCCAGATACTCCACCCAACGGTCCTGCTGGTTTTCCAAATCATGCCACCGGATAAATTCCATCCGGGCTTCCAGGACCGGAATGAGCAGGTTCTCGATGGCGGTGCGCAGAGCGCCCCCTTCCTGCTTTTGAGAGAGCGCCTTTTTAAGAAATCGTTCCCAGTCAAATCCCGAGTCCACCAGTTCCTGCTGAAATTCTCCCCATTGGTTCTTGTACCAGTTGATGGCCTCGCGCATTTTTTTTGTGATGGCCTGTAGAGTATGTTCTGGTTGTTTTCCCAGATCTCCACCGGGGACGGGATTGTGCTTTAACAATTCGACCTGGCGATTCCACCTCTGGTGCAGGTTCTCCCTCAACGCCCGGACTTCCAGGAGATTGGCCAGAGCTTTGAAGTGAACGGCCTTGCTAGGCTTTCCGGAATCGACCTTGGCATTCTCTACAAATTCGGTCCAGTCACGATGGAGAAAGGAGAGGAGGCCTTTGATGGTTTTTCCGGCCTCGAGACGTTTCACGATGGCCTGGCAGATCTTGAGGTTTTCCGCATCCGAGCGGAAGGAATTGATCTGCGGTCCATGGGTAAGGACTAGGGCTTCCTTTTCAGGGATTTCTTTGCAACACCGATCGACCAAGTCCATCAACTCAAACCACGGCTTTTGTTGCTCCTCGGGCATTCTGCCGATCTCGAGGAATTCGTTAACCCATTCTTGGTCGGCGTCAAAGACCTCCGCCGCCGCTTCGGCTTTGTGGGCGAGGTCTTTTAGGATGTCCTCGCTTTGATCGTCTTTCGTCCAAAACTCTGTCCCGACACTTAGCTGACTGTTCTTCCGTGCTTTGATCTGGTCGAAATGATTCGCAAAGCTTTCGGGGTCCGGTAGCATCTCCGGATCCGGCAATACGGAGTCCAGCAATACCTCATCGTCTTTGGTAATGCGTGCGTTGATCTCGTAAAGGGACTGCACCTCCTCCGCGGAAAGAGGGGATTCGGATTGATTCGCGATGGGCCCGGGGATCCAGCTGTTCTGATTTCCGCTCTCCAGTATCCAGCGGGCCGCCTCTGAAGGCAGAGTTTTCTGCACCTCCGGATCCAGGGCGCGATACTCTTCCTCGGCGGCTTGCAGGAGCTGCTCTCGGGTGTCGTCGTACTCCTTTTTTAAGGTGTCGCGTTTCTCTTTCAGGGTCTCAATCTGTTTGTCCAGTTTGTTTGTGCTGGTGGCCGCCAGGTAGTTGATGATGCCGGAGACGGACTCTTCCAGTTGCTTGTTGTTGTCCTCGTCGCTCTCCAGCACCGCCACGCAAAGCGGTTGAAGCTTTTTGGCGACGTGGTCGCGTACAACCCTTAGGGCTTTTGAGGTGTGGCTCGTAACCAGGATGCTTTTGCCCTGAGCGAGCAGGTGCCCGATGAGGTTGGCGATGGTGTGGCTCTTGCCGGTTCCGGGAGGGCCCTGCACCAGAACGGCACCGGTTTCTTCCAGGCGATGAAGAACGCGTTCCTGTTCGGCGTTGGAAGACTTGGTGAGGAGCAGGTCGATACTTTCCGTCTCGGATTCATCCCGCTCGGCGCCGCGTCCTGTGTCGATACCGACGACGCGCAAAAGGGATTCGGGGAAATCGTCCAGCTTAGGGATGATGTCGATGTATTTGTCGATGGATTCCGCAAAGCCGAAGGTTCGCAGGCCCAAGTATATGTGCGGTCGTCGATAGAGATAGGTGCCGGAAGCGCCCCGGGCCTCGATCTCGTTATTGAAGTATTGTCCGTCGCTCCAGAGCCTTTGAGCAATGTCTTTAAAAAAATTGCTGGTGTCCTCTCCGCCGAAGGGGTGGTGATGTCCCGACTGGAGCAGCTCCCGGACTTGCTTGAGCGTCGAACCGTCCACAGCCAGGAACCTGAGAAGCGCCGAATAGATTTCCGGAGGATCGGAAGTATCCCGCAACACAAAGGCCGGAACACTCGGGTCAAAATCCAGGGCAATTCGCTGGAGAAATATTGGATGGCGGACGGAATGTCCGTCCTTTTCCGTGACGAGAATACCGTCCGCGGCATAAATCTGATACCGTTCCGATTCCCTCTGAATTTTTCCGTAGAGGTCAAACAGGTCTTCAAAAGCACCAAGGGCATCGAGGGCCTTTTTTTCTGAAGTTTCCCACTGCCGCTTGAGGTTGGTCCAGTCCTCAAAGGCCTTCACCCGGCCCTGGACGTCTTCAAATTTTTCTTTGCTGCCCCCTTTAACCTCAAGCTCTTTTCTGAGGAAAGTGGAAGGGTCCGCCCCGACGCTGGCGTAGCCGGCCTTAAGCCAATTTTTCAACATGACGCTCGGCTCAGGGCATTCCGTCTCGTTGGGCCGGCTGATCTTGATGATAAAGTCACCGTCTGCGCCGTGATAGTTATAGTCGTTTTGCACTCCCAGAAGCTGCAGGTTGGTAAAGTCCTTGCCGCGTACGATACTGGGAAAAAGCGGAAGCGTGTCGAGCCAGAACTTCCACTCGTACCGGTCGTAGTTTACCACCGGCGGCGTCTTGATATGGTTGAGGTCTCTGAGGTACTGGAACACGCGCTTGACGCGCTTGCGAGCATCTTGGAGGTTATATTCTCGTCGCACTTCCGCCCCACTCTTTCTTTTTAATTTTTACTGAATGAACTGCGTTTGACTGTGAACGACTCCGGGAATCCGATGAGCAGTGCGCCATAGTTCTTTTGTTCGTATCCTCCGCCGCTAACGGGTTGCAGGGATCTATGGCCTTCGCTCCCTTATCGACTTATTAATATGATCACAGTTTACCAAAATTCCATTTTCTTTGATAACGAATTTTGATGGTTGAGAAAGCTTGAGACGGCTCCCTGCTGACCTAAAAACGCCGTGGAACAACCAAGGAGTTAGGTTGCAGTGCCCATCGCTCATTTGTGTTCCAAATTGTTCCCTGGAGTACCGCACTCTGGCGTAGGACTCTTTTTTGTAGCATTGTTTTCGGTCTCAAACGCGGGCAGAAAGGGAGCGACAAAGGGGGAGGAGGCTGAAAAGTGGTGAGCCCAGTCGAACCGGTGAGATGAAACCCCGGTTGTGCAAATGGGAAAAGGGGAAATAAAACATCTCCATGGTTATGAATGACCAGCAGGGTCCATCCGCAGGGAAGATCTTTGCTCTCCGTTATGCCCGGTGTGAAACGAATGACTTTCA
>JABAOH010000495.1_pt2 | contig 15486 bp, 14 predicted proteins | sample 7062181 | NCBI WGS metagenome assembly JABAOH01 (sample SAMN14538630, study PRJNA623070) | marine sediment metagenome | biome: marine biome [ENVO:00000428]; feature: marine pelagic biome [ENVO:01000023]; material: deep marine sediment [ENVO:00002113]; isolation source: pool of 5 deep marine...
ATTGGGAGAGAATTCTTAAATTCCTTAAATGATAAGAGGATTTAAAAAAGGGAATGTCAGAAAGCAGCCCTTGCCTTAACGTCACTAAGGAAGTAGATTTACTGTACATTATGAGAAGAAATTACACGAGCCACCATGTCGGAGGGCCAAACTCCGGAGGAGGGTGTGATATGCTCAAAAGACTCGCAAAGAAGCTCTTTGGTGGAGGTCCCTCGGTGCGATCGCCAGAGGGTTTCTTCCTGAATGTTCGCTGCAACACTTGCGGCGAGGTATTCAACCTTTTTATCAATACGTCGACAGACCTTGCCCAGAATTTTGATGAACGGGGCAATGTGACTTACTCATTGAACAAGGAGATTATCGGCAGTAGGTGCAGAAATTTAATCCAAGTGAAGATGGAATTCGATGGAGCCAAGAATCTAGCATCAAGAGAAATTGAGAACGGAGAGTTTATCAAAGAGGAGCAAATCCCTAAGTAATCCATGGCCGGAAAATGAAGGAATCACATTGACCAGGCTCCGTGCTTTCACGTATTGGCCGTTGTTAGAGCTTCACACACTGCATCCGTCACCTGCTTGGTGGTTGCGGTGCCACCCAAATCCGGTGTCAGCACGTCACCGGCCGACGTTACGCATTCTATCGCTGCCATGAGCCGAGCCGCCGCTTCAGCTTCGCCGAGATGCTGTAGCATCATCACTGCTGTCCAGAATGCGGCAATTGGATTGGCGATGCCTTTACCGGCGATATCGGGTGCCGAGCCGTGGATTGGCTCGAACATGGAGGGAAAGGTGCCCTCGGGATTGAAATTGGCGGATGGCGCGATGCCGAGGCTACCCGATAGAACCGCTGCTAGATCGCTGAGGATATCAGCGTGCAAGTTGGTCGCCACTAACACGTCCAGAGTTCTTGGCTTTAAGACCATGCGAGTTGTAATGGCGTCGACCAATTCTCTGTCGGTTGTCACATCGGAATAATCCTTGGCCACTTCCGTGAAAATTTCATCCCACATGAGCATGCCATATCGTTGGGCATTTGATTTGGTTACAAGGGTCAGATGGCGGCGCGGCCGTTTCCGCGCCAGTTTGAAGGCGAAACGCATGATCCTGGTAACCCCGGCTCGGGTAAATAGTGCCGTTTCTATGCCAACCTCTTCTGGCATGCCGCGGTGGCCCCGGCCGCCGAAACCGGAGTACTCACCTTCGGTGTTTTCACGGACGATAACCCAATCAAGGTCGCCGCTTCGGCAGTCGTGCAGGGGGCTCGTGATCCCCGACAGGATGCGCGCCGGTCGGACATTGGCGTATTGATCAAACCCCTGGCAGATGGGCAACCTAAGGCCCCAAAGGGATATGTGGTCGGGCACAATCGTAGGATCCCCGACTGCCCCGAAATATATAGCGTCGAAGTTGCGCAACGTTTCAAGGCCGTCTTGGGCCATCATGCGGCCGTGTTTGTGGTAGTAATTGCAGCCCCATGGGAATGTTTCCAAGTGAAGCCTGAGCTTTGGCTCGCGGTCCTGAAGAACCTCCAAGACTCTGAGCCCAGCTTGGACCACTTCGATGCCGATTCCGTCACCAGGTATGACAGCTATTCCATATTGACGCATTTGCATGTAAACGGTAAGAATTTGTTAACAGAAATTTAGGCCTTGGACGAGAATAGCAGAATGGGAATGAGTTAGTCAAAGGAAAATTGTGAATTATCCGAGTTGCTTAGCGCAAGAAGGATCTGAATGCCAGCCAGGGAGGAGGGTATTCGGTTTTTCCATTGGCATTTACCGGCATTCTTGGTAAGATACGATATGGCAGTCAGTGAAAATCTTTACCGATGGCAATTGTCTGCTTCTCAATCAATCCATCACGAGGGAGGAAAGGATGAAATTCAAGCCCGGAGAGGTCAACTTTCACCGGGAGGAATATATGGCCCTCCTGGCGGAGATGCGCCCCAAGGATTACCCGCCTATGATGAAGAAAGAGGTTCTGGGGAGGGTGGACCTCCGCCATCGGCGGCCCAACCCTTACATGAGAGACGGAAAGGCCCTGGTTTCTTTCGTCGTCAGCGGCGATGATGTCAAAGGAGAAATCCAAAGGGCTGTGGATTTGCTCGGCGGGTTTGACAAATCATTGAAACCCCAGGACCACATCTTCCTGAAGCCCAATTTCAACAGCGATGACCCACCCCCGGGCTCAACGGCCCTGGATTTCCTGGTTGCGGTCATCGACCTTCTGCGGGAGCATGGCTACACCCGTATCTCCGTGGGCGACGGTTCGGGGCGTCCCTGGGTGCCGACCGAGAAGACCTTTCAGAAAACGGGCCTCTCCCTCAAGATGGCGGAAATGAAGATTCCCCTCCTGGATTTTGACCGATCTCAGTACCTGGATGTGCCCATTGGTGGAGATTACCTTGACCTCATCGCGTACCCCAAGGACCTGGAGGGCTTCGATAAGATCATCTATGTGCCCGTGATGAAAACCCATTTCCTGGCGGGTTTTTCCATGAGCCTGAAGCTCACGGTGGGGTTGGTCCACCTTTCGGATCGAACCATTCTCCATGGAGACAACAATATGTTCGTTTCCCAGCGCGCGGCGGAGATGAACATTCCCATCAAGCCCGACCTGATTATCATGGACGGGCGGATCTCCTTCGTGAGCGGTGGCCCAGCCATCGGATTGGCCGTTCATCCTGGAGTTATCCTGGCCTCCGGCGATCAAGTCGCCTTGGACGTGCAGGGGGTTCGGCTTCTCCAGAATTACGCCGCGGTCAATCACCTGACCAGAGATGCCTGGGACCTGCCGCAGATCAACACCGCGGTGAAAAACGGGTTGGGAATCCAAAATGACGGCGAGCTGCTCTTGATTCGATGAAAAAGAGGTTAAGAATGAAGTGTTAAGAGTTATTCGTTACTTCTTCCTGTTCACTCCCTACTTCTTACACAGCGACGACTTGCTGAATATGCTGATGCCCTTCTTGGACTATACACACAAGAGACGATAACTTGAGGGTGAACCGCTCAATTCTCATCAAAGGTGTGCTGGCTTTATCTCTGGTGTTGTTTCTTTTTCTCTCCGAGTATGTGTGGGATATCGTCTCCCTGTTCCACCCGGACCGCATTCAAGAAATCCTGGTTAAAGCTGGCAACTTTGCTCCATTGCTCTATATGATCATCATGGCCCTGGCCGTGGTAGTGAGCCCTATTCCCAGTGTGCCCCTTGACGTTGCCGCCGGGGTTTTCTTTGGTCCTCTTCTGGGAACGATCTACTCTGCCATTGGCGCATTGGGAGGGGCGGTCGGCAGCTTTCTGATCGCAAGATTTCTCGGAAGGGAGGTGATTGAGGGATTTCTCGGTGGACACATCAATTTTTGTACCAAATGTTCCAATCGACTCCTGACGAAAGTCATATTTTTCTCCCGGCTTCTTCCCATCGTCTCCTTCGACATCGTCAGTTACGGCGCGGGCTTGACCAAGATGTCCCTGAAGACATTCAGTGTGAGCACATTTCTGGGGATGCTTCCTCTAACCTTTGTCTACAATTACTTCGGATCTGTTCTGGTAGTTGGCAGAGGACTCGCCTTGATACTTGGCTTCCTTATGGTCTTCTTCTTTTTTGTGTTTCCCCTTTTGATAGAGCGGTACGATCTATTTTCACTGCACGAGTTCTTTCAACATGCCGAACAAGACCACGCTTCCCGTGTGAAGACAGATCCCCTGGGGGACAAGACCTTAAGAACCAAAGGGGATCAGTAGATAAATATATGCCGGAAAGGATTACGTTATGGAAAAGAATGTGTCGCAACGTATATTGTTTGATGATTTAAAGGGTTTTTGTAAAGAGGTTTACGAGAAAGCGGGAGTACCTGATGAAGAGGCTGAAATTGTGGCAGACCTTCTGGCCAGGTCGGATCTTCGCGGGGTTGAAACTCACGGTGTAACAAGACTTCCCATATATATTCAAAGGATTCAGAAAGGGTATGTCCGAGCTGTTAGCAAAATGACACGTATAAAAGAGAAAGGCTCTACAACCTTTGCTGAAGCTCATGGTTCTCTGGGACACGTTGTTGCTTTTAATGCTATGGAAATGGCTATCAAGAAGGCAGAGGAATATGGAATTGGTTGGGTTTCCGTAAAAGACAGCGGTCATTTTGGCGTAGCAGGGCTTTTTCCAATGATGGCGCTCGAAAAAGATTTTATTGGCTATATCGCTACAAACTCGGCACCGATGATGGCGCCATATGGAGGCCGCGAGCGAATTATTGGCAACAACCCTTTGTCCTACGCTTTTCCGGCTAAAAGCTATCTGCCAGTGGTTGTGGATTTCTCTTGTAGTGTTGTGTCTTCTGGCAAACTGATACTATGCCGGAAGCGGGGCGAGAAAATACCCCTTGGTTGGGCCTATGACAAAGGCGGGTTACCTACGGAAGATCCATATGAGGGATATGAGGGGGGAGGTTCCTTGGCTCCAATGGGAGAACATAAAGGGTATGGATTAGCTTTGGCCCATGAGGTACTCACAGCCATTTTGACGGGAGGCAAATGGACCCGGGACATAAAGAGCCTTTATGAAGAGGACAAAACCGGCATTCAGGGAACCTGCCATTCCTTCATGGCCTTGGATCCAGACTGTTTTATTGGCAAGGAACATTTTAAAAAGAGCATGGATAGCTACATCAGAAGTATTAAGGAGAGCGGGAAAGCAGAAAATAAAACAGAGATTTTAATGCCTGGAGAACCCGAATATCAGACCGAGTCCGAGCGCTTGAAAGAGGGCATCCCTCTGTCACCAAGCACCGTAGAAGAGTTGATGGTCCTTGGTGAGTCATTCGGCCTTTCCCTTCCCCTCATGGACTGAGTAAAGGCATAGAGCTTAGGTATTGAAACATACGAGCAATACCTTCCTTATTACTCCAGCGCCTAAAGTTTCATCGGCTGCATTCGTATTGGCCACGATGGGAAGATTGAAAAGGAAAAAGGGTGATCGGGATATTTGTAATGGGGGGGAGCGGCTTGAAAGCTTTTTCTGATTTTCAGGGTTTAAAAGATTTTTTTACCTCATCTCTCAATACCTTTCCCATTCTATTTTTGGGTAACTCTTTCAGAAAGACGATTTCCTTGGGACATTTCCAGTTGTGGAGATGCTGCTTACAGAACTCTTGAACCTTCAGGGGTGTGATTCCGGGGCCAGGTTGTATGACAACGGCCGCAACCACCTTTTCTCCCCATTTTTCATCCGGGATACCCACCACGGAGGATTCAACCACACCCTCAAACTGGTTTATGACCGTCTCCACCTCCTTTGGGGAGATATTTTCACCTCCTGAGATAATAATATTCTTGATACGATCCGTCAGATAATAGTATCCATCCTCATCGATTCTCCCAAGATCACCAGTCCTGAACCAGCCTTTTTCAAATGCCCTGGCCGTCTCTTCAGGCTTTCGCCAATAACCTGGCGTAACATTGGGACCATTAAGCCAGATCTCGCCCGTTTGACCTGGAACAACATCCACCGATTTCTCATGGTCCACAATCCTTACCTGAAGATTCGGCAGAGGCAACCCGATAGACCCAGGCTTTCTCACCCCCCTGAGCGGATTAGAAAAATTCATCCCAGTCTCTGACATACCCTCCCGTTCAACGGGTTCCTTGCCGAATATTTTCTTTATCTTCTCAAAATCCCTGGGCAGAAGCGGCGCAGATCCGGACGTCCATAACCGGATATGCTCGAAGTCCAGGACTTTTTCTCCCACATAGTCCATCATCTTCCCATACATAGAAGGAACAGCCATAAAGAGAGTACAGAGATATCCTCCCGCTTTTTTCGGTAACACCTCCATGACCTTTTCCGGGGAAAATTCATCAAGCATGAGCACATGGGATCCAGCCATTAAAGCAGTATGGAGGGCAAAACAGAGTCCATGGACATGAAACAGGGGAAGAGCATGACACAGTACATCAGATTCTGTTATCTCCCATATTTTTGTTATATTTCTTGCATCATGGACCAGATTCTTCTGGGTAAGAATAGCCCCTTTAGGTTTTCCCGTTGTTCCAGAGGTATAGATAATAAGTGCGGTATCCCCTGGTCCGATATCTACCTGAGGCATACTATCCGGGGAAGAGCGAAAGAAATCGAGATCCTGGTAAGGCCGTTCAGTAGAGATTACAACGGTGGTTAGCCGGGGGTCTATTTCCTTTATTATGGCCTCCTGTTCAGATCCTGATAAGACTAATTTCGCCTCTGCATCCTCAAGCAGATATACCATTTCCGATTGTTTAAACCCCGGATTCAAGGGGACCCCAATAGCTCCTATCTTTTGAAGTCCAAGATGAGCAACGACAAAACCGAGGGATTTCGGGAGATAGAGGATTACCCTATCTCCTTTTTTGACCCCTAAATCCAGGAAGGTATTGGCCATTCGGTTGGAGTCCTGATTCAATTCTCCATAGGAGATCTGGGTCTCCAGCATACCTCCACGGAGGAAGCTTATCGCCTTCTTTTCCTCCCGTATCAAGAAATTGTCCAAAAAATAATCCTTAAGGGATTTACTACCCATATCGGATCTCCCTCAGTATATGTGAGGGGAGAGTTCTCCCACTAAAGATGTTTTCCCTTTTTACCGGATCTTAGAATATCTCCTCTTTTTGAACAATTCAACCGAATCTATTTCTGGAGCTTCCTGAGTCTCTCCGGTTCATCTGGTTTGTTTGGTTTATTCGGTTTGTCTCGTTTATCTGGTTTATTGAGTTTCTTGGGTTTCTTAAGTTAACCCTTGTGCTTTGGGCTTAGTGCTTCCAAGATGGCCCCTTTGGGGTTCGGAGATCGTCAATTCTTACCTGTTCCAGCAGATTTGAGTACTACCGTTATGCGGTGCTGCAGTTTGAAGGATTGAATTACGCTCAGGGACAAAGGAATTCCCCAGAAAATCAGAAAACTAAAAAATATATTTGAGATGGATTTAAACATAGGATAATTTGTACCGGAACGAGGTAGCCGACTCGCCAAAGGGGTTTTAATGAATAATAATTCCTCAGGAACTTAAGAAAAGATTTAAGGAGGGGAGATCAAAGTCAAGGCGGGTACCTCTGATCGCGCTGTTACCCCAATAGCCCTCATTAGTATTGTTTTCGTGGGTTCTCTAGACAACTTTGGTGGAGGCAACCTTCCATCCTACCCTGTACCGCTGGCCGCAACTAGGGCAGATGAGAACAATTTCGTTATGGCCATCTTTCCCTTCGAAAGAAACGTGAAAACCGCGTTCATACCGGCACTTGTCGCAGGTGTGAAATTCCCTGTCGATTTGTTTTTCGATCATTTCTTCCACGGTTACAAGCCTCCGGAGTTTAAGATGAAAAGACTCATGATGACGAGAGTACTGAGTTCCGGAATCTCGCTTAAGAATTCGTTATCGCTGAATCCTACCGCCACTTGCTTTCTCCCTTCATTAAATGACCTTTGCCTTTAATGCCTTCATTTACCTGCTTAAATTGGAAGGGAGTAATCCGGAGGTAGGATCGTTAGGCTCCCGTTATAAGTTCAGTTTGAGAACGTGGCCCGTCCCAGTGTCGACTTCAACTAACTTCAACCTAAGCTGTTTGGCCGAACGGGCCTCACCAGGAAAGAAGAGGTAGCCGTAGGCGAGGCTTGTGGGCTCGACAGGCTTATTTTCCAAGGACTTCCGGTGTAAGTCATCGATAATCGCCTGGCGAGCATCGTCCGACGTGTATCCCTTTACTCCTCCCAGAGTAGCACCAGCAGCAGCCCCTACCGCTGCCCCTTTGCCCGCTGCTTCGCCCACATTTCCACCGGTGACAATGCCAACGGCCGCACCGATGAGAGCCCCGGCCGTAGCTCCCAAGAAGCCCCCGTAAGCACCCTCCTTGAAGATTTGTTTGGTCTGGCTGTATTTGGCGGCTCGTTCATAGGCCATTTCTCTCTCGAGAATTGGCCAGAGATTACCGTCGGCATCCTCGAGAAATGTCTGAGTCACATCGATCTCCAGAGGATGGGGCCCCTGGTTATCAAAAACCACCTGGACGGGCAGCATACCCGCCGCACGGATGTCAAAGCCGAAGGCCTCTTTTGTCACACGGCGATCTACAAAAGCCTCGGCCCCGACGAGGGCGCCCACAACCTCCGTGGCATTATCATAGGCAGCGGGCGACTTGAATGACAAAGGTTTCCTCTTATACGTGGCACACGCTGTTAGAAAAATGAGGAGAATTATGATGACTAATACCAGGATGTTCCTCCTCATGGGATTTCTCCTTTATTTCCGTGCAAATGAAATCCTGAAACCGTTATCAAGCGGGACTTGGTAACGTTGGAATACTAATCCCTTTGATGGAATACAACCAATCTACCGGGACTGGATCTCCTCAATTACCTGATTTCCATACTCTACATAAATACTATCCCCGAGGGATACATATTGTCAACATTTCGACTATCAGCATCAATCGCCCTCCCTTATCTGCTGGCTCTTGAACGGCCTGCCACGGTCCGAACTTTCCGTGGTGCTGCCCCCCAGATAGCGGCACATGCCACGGCATCCAACACTATTGCCACCATGAAAGCGACCAGATAGTTATCGNNAACCAGACAAAGCCGATGACAGCCCCTACCTTTGGTCCTTGGAAGATGTCAGTAGCGGAGGCAGCTATGGTAGGCGCGGTCATCCCGAGGCCAAGACCCAGGGCTACCGCATGATAATAGAGCATCCATGGCTGGGAGGTATCCTTCATGAACATGAGGGCTAATATGCCCGAAATACTGATGATGGTGCCTATCGTCATGGTGGGCTCTCGCCCGATGCGGTCAGAAACAACACCAGCCAGGGAGCCACAAGCAAACAGGATACCGAACAAGGATAGAACTGAGGACGCATAGATCTTCGAGTAGCCCAGATCTATGGCGAAAGCGACGTGATGGGCCACGATAATATGTGTGACTATCCCCCACAGTGAGAATGTCGACAGGCAGAGCAGCCAAAAGCGGCTGGTCCTTGCTGCTTGAGGGAACGTCCAGTCAATAGCCGTCCAAGCTTGATTCGTAATCTGCAGCGGCTCCTTTTCCGTGGTGGAAGAACTCCCCCGAGCCACCAAATCGCCGTCGGAGATAAGACCCCTCTCCCGAGGATGATACCGGACTATAAGGGCTATCAGGGGGAGCATACTGCCAGCGACGACGATCGCCTCAATCACGAAGGTATTGCGCCAGCTTACGCTTTTAATGAGGAAAGCTATGGCGGGATAACAAGCAAAGGCACCTCCAGCACCGAAGAACAAGAGCGATAAGGCCAGGCCTCGCTTTCTTTCAAACCAATTCTTTATGACGGTGGTAAAGGGAACTGAACCGATAAGACAAAGGCCAGCTCCGGATATGACTCCAAAACTCACATAGAAATGCCAAGGCTCACTTCCCCCTCCCGATAGGGCTAGACCAAGGGCTAACAAAATGGTCCCGAAGGCCATGGTTTTACGCGGACCTATTCTATCCACTAAACCCCCAGCCGCAGGAGCTACTAAGCCATACACCAGCATGTGAATTGATAGCATGGCAGCTGTTATGTCTCTGGGCCATTGGAACTCCTCAAGGAGCGAAGGAAAAATAACTGAAAAGGAATATCGGGCCCCGTAGCCAAGGGCATGTGTTACTATGCCAGTAGCTACAATAAGCCACCCATGGAAAATGAACTGGTGTTTCTTCATTTGATTGTCAATTCTACTGCTCAAGATCAGGCCGAGTCAACAAAATGTCTGAGAGGTTGATACCCCAATTCCAAATTATGAAAATTTTTCAGGATAATACCAAGAAATTTCCATTTTTGCTCGTAATTATCAATAAGATAATTATTTTTAAAATAATTTTAATAGGGTAAACAATCCAGGGAGTGGCATTATATTTGCACAATATCTATCAAAAATCTGATAGTAACGGTCAACAATTTCTTTTCAACGATGAAGGGATATGCTGCCAATTGAACTCCTCCAATCGTCGGAAGGGGAGGACGACAATCGGGGGAAAGGGGAGTTCTCAATGAATGGGAAGACAGATATCAAGACCGGTGAGTTGGTGGCCTTTCTGGGCAAGAATACCTCGTTCGAGGGAAAGATCAGCTTTGAAGGTATGGCGAGGCTTGACGGTAAGTTCGACGGGGAGATTTTCTCCGGGGATATCCTCATCCTTGGTGAAAACGCGGTCATCAACGGGGAGATCAACGTCGACACCCTGGTCGTGGATGGAAAGGTGAGGGGGAACGTTTCCGCCACCAATAAAATCGAGATCCATTCCATTGGAAGGTTGTATGGAGACATCGCTACTCCAAGCTTGGTGATCGAAGAAGGGGGGCTTTTCGATGGAAGCTGCAAGATGGACAAAGGGGCCGAGTCAGCCGCAAAAAAGGTAACCCGCATTAGGGAGAATGAGGCCGAAGGGGAGAAGGTCGTTGATCTCTAGAAAGTGAGTTGTTATGACGCTGCGTGAAATCATTGACAAATGTGGTACGTTACGTGTTTATGAGGAACGATGTATTACTGATGAATATGGGGAACTCGTTTTTTACAACAGAGAAATAGATGAATGGAAGAAGATATTAGCTGATATTTTCGGCCCTGCGATAAAACCTGCAGGAGTGAAGCCTACTGAACATGACCTGAATTTGACAAAAGATTACGGCGGAATTTGGGTCGATCAGACATTATTTAAGAAAGAGTTTGATGACTATACCGTGGTAGCAATGTTTTGGCCATGGGGAAATAATATTCATACCACATTGAAGATGGCCCTCCTTACATAATAAAATAAATGGTTTGTCTCGTTTATCTGGTTCATTTGGTGTGTTCGGTTCATTCCGTATTCCGTTGTTCCTTCGCTTCAGCGCCCCCCGGTCTGTTGCCCAAATTCCCTTTCGCTCACTGAAAAGAATTTTTGACCAATCTAAGGCTCGCGCCAGGGAATTGCCAAACTCCCCCTTCGGGCCCAGACTTTGCAGTTGCGGTTCTGCAGTCTTGCAGTGCTGCAGTCATGCGGTTAGACGGTGCACATTTTAATTCGACTACATAATTTCTAATCCTCAATCCAAAATCTCCTCCCTTCCAGCCGAGTTTTGGTACTACCGTTATGCGGTGCTGCAGTTTGAGGATTGAATTACGCTCAGGGACAAAGGGGCCGAGGAAGCCGTACAAAAGATGGTTCCCATTAAGGAGCAGGAGGCCAAAGGAGAGAAGATCGTTGACCTCTAGGTTCAACGAGGAGCCTATGAATATTATAGGTGAGCCGGGATAGCTGGCCTACCGGTGGAATCGACACGACTGATGAGAGCATAAAAGTATGGTCCGAGGCGGGTTTGGCTTGCGTTGGCATAGGGTCAAAGCTCATTCTTCAGGATTTAGTAGCGGTTGGCAACAGGGCTGAGATTACGGTTTTGGTTGGTCAAGATTCACCAATAGAAAACCGAATGGGATATTCAGGTCCTCAAATTTTACCTTCCCAGGCATCCCCCGAACGAGCCAGAAATTTTCTTGAAAAATGATTAAAAAATACTTGACAAAAATTCAAGGAGGGAATAAAATAAAACGCCATTCCGTAATACGAAATAATGCCATGCCTGTCCTCAAGTCAAAAAACCAAGGTAGTATTCAAGTTATTGAAAGAGGGTGCAAAATTCTGGATTACCTTGGCAAAGGCAAAGGGAGCTATAGTATACACGCTCTATCCTTCGAACTAAATTTGCCTAAACCCACAATTCATAGGATTCTCTCAACCCTTCGTCATTTTGGATTCGTTGCACAAGATGAAGTGTCGAAGGAGTATCGTCTGGGGTTTCGTCTTGTAGAGTTGGCACAGACGTTCCTCGACCACATCGATCTCAGAAAGGTAGCGGAGCCATTCCTCACCCAACTCGCCAACCGGATTCAGGAAACCGTTCATCTAGTAATTCTTGACCAGGGGGAAATTGTCTATCTCGATAAAGTTCAAAAGGTCAGCGATCAAAAGAGCCTGGGAATGGTATCCAGAATAGGAATGCGGAATTATGCTCACAGCTGTGCGGTGGGCAAAGTTTTGCTGGCGTTCCTGTCGGATAGTGAAAGGGGAGAAATTTTTGCGCAAAAAGGGCTTCCGCGAATGACGAATAACACCATCGTGAATTTGGGTAAGCTCAACAAACATTTAACTGATGTGAGGGCTCAGGGCTACGCGGTGGATGATGAAGAGAATGAGGAAGGGATTCGGTGTGTCGCCGCCCCCGTAAGGAAAGAACGAGGAGAAGTGATAGCCGCCATCAGCATCTCCGGACCCTCTGTACGGATGACGGAAAAAAGGATTCAAAGCGAGCTAAGAACACAGGTCATGAAAACAGCCCTGGCAATTTCTAAAGAGCTTGGCTTCAAAGGTGAAGCCTGAGAAAGGAGGTGAGGGAGAACAAAAACCGTATGCGTTGGATTTGGCCCTAAAGGGCGGATAGGAAAAGAAGGGGGGTAAGCGAAATGAAAAAGACTGGAATTATTTGTATCTGCGCGGTGGTCATGCTGACACTGTTTTGTTTTCAGCCGGCGGCTGCCGAAGTATCTTTGAGGTTTTCCGACTGGCACCTTACTGAAGACGTTTGGAACAAGTCGCTCAATGAAGGCATGGCCATGTTCCACAAGCGACATCCCAATATCAAGGTGACCCTGGAGCCCGTCTCCTACGGAGAGAAGGAGACAAAATACACGGTGGAATCCGCGGCAGGTCGAGCGCCGGATGTCTTTCATGTCCACGCCTTTTCCCTGCCGATGTTCTTCGGCAAGGGTTTTGCCAAGGATTTGACTCCATTCATCGAAAAGGAGGGACCGGGATTCCTCGACCCGTGGTACCCATTGCCGATTAAGTTGATGAAACACAACGGCAAAATGCATGCGATGCCCGGCGACTACATGACCATGGTCTTATTCTACAACACGGAGATGTTCAAGGAAGCCGGTCTCGATCCGAACAAGCCGCCCAAGACCTGGGATGAGTTCCTCACATATGCCAAGAAACTCACCCGCGACACGAATGGAGACGGAAAGGTTGACCAGTGGGGATTCGGCACCCTTGGTGCCAAGAGCCCGGGGTTTACGCTCAGGTTTGGGCCCTTTATCTGGAGTTTTGGAGCGGATTACCTGACTCCAGACATGAAACGCTCTACCTTGGATTCACCCGAAGCTAAGGAGGCTTTTAAATTCTTTGTCGAGCTTTACACAAAACATAAGGTGGTTCCACCGGGGTTGACGGCCATGGGCGCCCAAGATGTGCGAACACAACTTGCCCAGAAAAAGGTGGCCATGATCCTCGGCTCTGGCTGGACGCCTCCCATTGTCAACAAGATCAACCCCGATTTAAAAGCCTTTGAGGTTTTACGATGCGCACCTGCCCCGATGAAAAGAAAACAGGCAACTGCCATCTGGCTGAGTTCATGGGTCATGAGCCCCAACACCAAACACCCCAAAGAGGCCTGGGAGTTGATGAAATTTATCACCAGCAAGGAGATCGAGCTGAAGTGGTTTGTGGACAACCGGGTTACGTCCTCGCGGAAGGATGTCAGCGGTGTCGCTCCGGAGATCCTGAACGACAAGTTTGCAAGTGTCATGGCCTCACAACTTCCCTACGGAAAGGTGGAGCCCCAGATCAAACAGTGGCCCGAAATCATAGACACCTTTACCACTTCCCTCCAGGAGGCAGTCGTAGGGATGAAGACGCCTGAAAAAGCCCTGGCCGAAGCTCACGAAAGGATCAACGCCATCCTGGCAAGATAAAGGGGCCATAAAGACAAGCAAATCGAACCGAATGGAAAGGGGAGTGGGAGACCGCTCCCCTTTTCCAGGGGTGGGTAACCCATTGGACCTCAGCATTCGGATAAAAGACCGCCACATGTGGATGTTTTTTGTGCTGCCAGGAGTTTTGTTGCTGGTTTTGGTCCTCGGTTTTCCCGCCATTACAAGCCTCTCGTACAGCATCAAACCCGAAAAGGCCGGCGCCGTTTCCTATACCCTCTCCAACTATACGAACCTGCTGAAGGATCCATTTTTCGCGAAAACGTTCTGGAACACGGCGATATTCGTGTTTCTCAGTGTGGCCAGCCATATGATACTGGGGCTCGCAATCGCCATGGTATTGAATCGGGCCCTGCCGGCAAAGCCGTTGTTCCGTTTGATCGCCTTGCTCCCGTGGGTAGTGCCCGATGTGGTGGTGGGAATCATCTGGAAATGGATGTATGATCCTATTTATGGAGCCCTCAATGATGTTCTTTTGAAGATTGGGTTCATCAGTACGCCGGTGGAGTGGCTGTCAAATCCAAAGCTGGCGCTATTCAGTGTAATTCTGGTAAACCTCTGGCGTGGTTTTCCCTTTGTGATGTTGATTCTGTTGGCAGGGCTTCAGGCTATTCCCCGACATCTTTACGAGGCCGGGGCCATTGACGGAGCCTCCAAGTGGCAGCTCTTTATCCACATCACCATTCCCGGATTGAGGAAAATGATCGTTGTCGCGCTGGCGCTGGATATCGTCTGGGAGGTCAGGCGCTTCGGGCTTATCCAAGCCATGACCAAGGGCGGCCCCGGGATTTTGACGGAGGTACTGTCGACCTATACGTATAAACAGTATTTTCAGTTCTTCCGGTTTGAGTATGCCTCTGCCATCGCAGTTGTTATGACCGTTGTTCTTCTTTTAGTCAGTCTTCCCTATATCTGGATGATAAGCCAGGAAGAGTGAGATCGATGAAAACCAGCTCTATGCTTTTAAAAGACTCTCTTTCTAAAACCATCGTTTGGATTTTCCTCATCGTTGTTTCCCTCTATTGTCTTTTTCCGTTCGTCTGGATGCTTTCTACTTCCCTCAAAACCGAGGCAGAGGCCTTTCGGATTCCGCCCACATGGATACCCCTCAAGCCCACAGTTGATAGCTTTATCGGGATCTGGGTGAGGAAGAACTTCGGCATCTATTTCTTTAACAGCACCGTCATTTCCCTTGCCACAGCAGTGCTCTCCACCTTTTTTGGCGCCTTGGCTGGTTATGGATTTTCCAGATTTTTCTTCAAGGGCCGACGTTTTCTCATCGGTTTCTTCCTGGCGACACAGATGTTACCCGGTGTTTTGCTCGTGGGCCCTTATTTCAAGATTCTCAGCAGGATCGGTCTGTACGATACTCGGACCGGCTTGATCATTGCCTTCCTGACCATCTGCCTTCCGTTTTCCACCTGGATGATGAAGGGGTTTATCGATAAGGTACCAGTCGCGATGGATCAGTCCGCCATGGTCGACGGATGCTCCAGGATGGGGATTTTTTTCAGGATTATCCTCCCCGTGGTCGCTCCTGGTATGGTTGCCACTATTCTCTTTGGTTTTCTTCTCGCGTGGGGAGACCTTCTTTGGGCTCTGTGCATTACCAGCAGTGAACCCATGATTACCGTTACCTTGGGCATTGCCCGAACCGTTGGAGAGTTCAGGATCATTTGGCCCATGTTAATGGC